>JGI25382J37095_10000035_pt1 | contig 20292 bp, 17 predicted proteins | sample GraSoi013_1_40cm_3_FD_37095 | JGI IMG/M metagenome (IMG submission 37095)
CTCGCTTTCAAGGCAATCTTGATCGAAGGAAGCGAAGTTGCCATTCTCTCCCTTGCCACGATAAAACAACTCGGGAGGAATAACATCCTCTTCGGAGTCATCGCCGGAGGACTAGGCTCCATCCTCACCTTCCTAGTTGTCTGGAGGATTTTCCTCTTGCTTCCTGCCATCATTATCGATCTTGCAACCGCAATCGTTCTCTTCTACTTCTCAAGCCGGTTCCTCCGAGGCTTCATCAAGTATGCAATCAAACACAAGTCATTCCGAGAAAAAATGGCTCGAATGGAAAAAGAAGTAATTGAGAAGGACCTCAAGCGAGAAGGTGCAGTCGACTCAACTCAGCCCATCCGGTTCTCCGTCCCCAACTCTCTACCAGTTCTGACCATTACTCTTACTGAGGGATTCGAAGCGAGCCTCGTCCTAGCAGCTGCAGGTGCGTTCAATATTCAATGGACACTGATTGGGGCGGCCGTCAGTCTAATCGTTCTGATTGCTGTATCCGCGGTCTCCTACGACTATTTGATGCGAGTACCCAGATGGTTGTTAGATCTGATGGCCGGAGTCGTTCTTCTCTCCTTCGGACTCATCTTCTTCACTAGCGGAGTTCTTTCTGCGCTGACTGGGACAACCTGACGGATCGCTTTCGCGTACTATCGCTTCCTTCCATAGACTGCACAAACAATTCCGGCAGTCAACGGAACGGAGACTGCGTCAACAAGACCCTCCTCGCTTAGCAGAGTAGCGATCTGTTCTCCGGTTCTTGCTCTCAAGATGGACCTGCCCAAGTAGCTCAATGTCCTACCCCAAGCTTCTGAAACCATTCGGCCGAAGACAGGGAAAAGACCGAGNAGATAGTCGTAGTAGAAGAGGCGNAAGAGACGGTTACGTGGACGAGCGAAATCCAGTGATATCACAAACCCGCCGGGGACCGTGGCGCGAGCCATCTCGCGAAAGGTCAATTGGGCATTGGAGACATTTCTTAGGGCGAGACTGATGGAGGAAGATCCGAAACAATCGTTACGGAAGGGGAGATTCTCAGCTCGGGCCAAGACCCAGTCAACCTTGTCCCCAACGTTCCTCGCTTCCAACCTCCACCTAGCAGTCTTCAGCATCGAGAGAGTGAGGTCCACACCGACAACAAACCCGTCGCGAGAGACGACCCTGGCGAAATCTGCCGCTAAAAGTCCGGTCCCGGTAGCAACGTCAAGTATACGTTCACGGCCTACCNGTCTGATGCGATTTACAACGTAGGCTCTCCATCGCTTGTCCTGTGCAAAGGAAAAGAGTCCTAANAGAATATCGTATTCTAACGGGACCTTTGAGAATAGGCTCCGGACATACCGGGCCTTAGCGTCAAACACGGGCTAGGACGTGGAAGCCTTTGGTGTGGCTGGAGTAGATCTTCTGTAACTGTAGGCGAGACCGGCTATTCCCACAACGATCAAGATCACGGCGAACACGATAGGCAACAGTTGAGCAGCAGCGTATAGGACAAGCCAGAGGATTCCCAGACCAGCGATTAGGGCACCCCAGCCTAGCACCATGGTCCTGGGTGGAGCATANGTGTTCCCTGGGGGAAAGACAAATGCTTCAACGATCATCCATGCACCGAAGAACGTGAAGATCAGGGGAAAGACTGCAAAAATATTCAGCCCCGTGAGGAGTGATGCGAGGATAAGGCCCCCGAGAATTATCAGGAAGACGCTGGCGTTGAGAGGGGCCCAAGGAAGACGATTCATTGCAGATTCAAACAGTTCTCGGGCTATGCCCTGTTTATAGTACTATTGTACTTGAATCGATGAGCCCGCGCGAATCCCTGTCAGACATGCTGATAGATGTTAGACTCTTGAAAGGTTCCTGTGTTCATCTCTTGCTCAATCTCTCGCAACATGAGAATCCGCTTGTAAGTAGGCGGATGCGTCATGAATAGTTGAGCCGCCTTGCGCCAGTTCGACTTTGCCTCAGCTTCCATTGCCATCTCCAACTCCCTCTCACTCAGGACACCGTCGTGGTCAAGATCGTATTTTGACTTCTGATCAATGATCTGTGCCACGTCCTGTTTTGCCTGCGCCGGATCTTCGATGAAGAAAGCCCTAGCACCGTGCGGCTCGCCAGGAGCTATCGACAAGCCGTAGGCAATCTTGGTGAGAGCACTCTCAAGCTCCCTAGGCTGCTTGGTAAGGTACGCGGAGTAGGCGTCGGCGTAGCTCTCTCGCAGACGGGTCAGCCTTAGAGCCAGTAGCGTTGTTAGGATGTAGACCACGTAAGCTACGACCGCTATGACTATCAACGCCCCCGCACTGTTATTCCGATTGGATCCGCGGCCACCATACCCGCTGACGTAGCCTCCCCAGAGCACAGAACGAGCTATGAGATACGCGATCAGCGGTATAGCAGAGATCATCGTCACGACGATAAAGTCACGATGTTTCACGTGACCGAGTTCGTGCGCTATGACGCCCTCGATCTCGTCTTCGTTCAACCTCTGGAGCAGTCCCTGGTGAACCGCCAGAGTGGCGCTCTTCTGGGTCCGGCCGAACACAAAGGCATTCGGCGTAGGGTCCGGTGAAATGGCCAATCGTGGCATCGGGATGCCCGATGTTGAGGCCATCTGGGAAACCTTGGTCTCCAGCCACCGATTCTCTCCGGGAGAAAGGTAATGGAGTCGACTGGTGGCTCTAACGATGACGGGACCGATCAGATACTGAAGCAGAATTATGAAGAGAGCGCCCGTCAAACCCAGAGCCAAGGTGGCGACAGGATCCGAAATGAAGAAGACTGAAATCAGAGTGATAAGACCCAGAAATATAGCAAACACTAGGATGATTGTGAAGCCCATTGTCCGCTTCAACGTGCCTAGTCCCGCCATGATTCATTCCCGATCCTAGAGAACTTAATCCGGCCCCTCTTTAATTCTATCCCGGAAAGAAGCGGAAGCCTCGATGTCCCAGATCGTTTCAGAGATCAAATGCCCGAACTGTGGAGCCCAACTCAACCTCTCCCCAGGAGAACTAGTAGCTACCTGCAGATACTGCGGCTACACATCGGTAGTGGGCGCCAACACTCCATTCCAACTTGAACATAGCCTCATCCTCAACAACTTCGACAGTAGTCGAATAACCCAAGACCTCCAAGAATGGATGAGGTCAGGATTCATGAAACCCGGAGACTTAGCNAAGAAGAGCCGAACCAGCATGATAGAACTGAGATACCTCCCATTCTGGCTGGTAACTCTAACCGCGACGAGCAGCTATGAAGGAGTTCTGGAAAGAATCGCCCCGGCAACACCGAGGAAGGGAACGATCCAGAACGAATACGATTGGCTAGTTCTGGGACGAAGGGCCTCAGAGTTCCCAACAAGAGATTACAAAGTTCCGACACAAGGAAAGATACCTTTTGACTTCACAAAGATAGAACCTCAAGCTAAGTTTCTGAACAGCGAACTCGACAGTGCATCGGCAATCATGCATGCCAAGGACGAGGTTGAGGAAAACCAGCGTTTCCTACTCAAACAAGAGGTTGACCAAGTCACAAAGTTCGATACCACCTTCAACGTGCAGCAACCAACCTACATCCACGCGCCGTTATGGTTCATCCAATACGAGTACAAAGGAAAAATCTACAACGCCATCATTGATGGCAGCAGTGGAAGCATAATCAGGGCAGATATCCCACAAACCGACTTCAAGATGATCTAAGCCCGCCCGAGAGCGGCCCTTCCGAGAAGAGAGGGGCCGGTATAGCCGGCAATCCTTGGAACTAATAGGGTAACGACTGATATCGCAACCGGCGTCCATAATACCAAATTGCTAAATAGTTTTGACTCATTTTTTGTAGAGAATTTATCTTGAAACAGTACCTTACTCTCACGCTGTTAACATTATCATTAGTATTAGGACTGTCCAGTTTTCATGTCAAACCGGTCTGGGCGACGGTGTCCTCAGACCCTCAGGGAGACACTTTCGGACATGGGTCCGTTCAGCTTGACATCTCGTCAATCGACGCCCAGTTCAACAAGACCCGTCTCGACTTTAAGACCAGTTTCTACAGCCCGATACTGCCGCCGCATGTCAACGCTCCAAACAGCGTCGTCGGGTTCATCGACGTTGACTCAGACCGTAACCTCTCAACCGGGGCCTTATCCCTCATCGACATCTACAAGCCTCCCGGTTATCCCCCGAGCGGGTTGAGAGACGAGTACGTCATCAGCATATTCTTCGAAGCAGGTTCACTGGGAAACGCTGGAGTCTTCAACGCAATAACCGGGTCATTTATTGGAACCGCGCCGATCACGTTCACTCCGAACTCCTACACCATCTCCGTTCCCCTGGGGTTGATCGGGGGAAACGGCCTTGTCAACTATGGGACGGTAATTGGGACCTTCCTCGAACCAACGGACCTAGCGCCGAATTCCTGCTGCGCAACTAGTGAACTCATGGTTCCCCCGCCGAAGACCATCCTTTCGCTAACTCCAACTGTAAACACCGCTCCTAAAGGAGGAGCTTTCCAAACTAGCATTCAAGTGACCAACGCCTCAGCCCTCTATTCTTTCGACATTTTCTTGACCTTCGACCCAACTCTCCTCGCTGCATCCGCGCCGTCGGACACAGGGAATGTGCTACGAAACTATTGCTCCCTGACCCCGGGTTGTCTCGGCGTGAATTCGCAGCTAGCTAGCGGCCCCGGTTTTGTCGAAATGAAAGAGTCCCTTATCGGAAACTTTAGTCTCGCAGGTTTCACTGGTAGTGGACCTGTCTTCTCTGCAACATTCACCGTTGCGAAGTCTGGAATTGGGACCACTCCAATACGAATCACTAGCAGTTCGACGGGCGTTGGGGATGGAATTCTGGTGACCAATACAGGTTCTCAGATTCAACATTCGTCAGAGGACGGTGTCTTCAGCGACGGCGGGCCTGACATGTTCGTTACCGCCGTCCCCGACGAGCTCAGCATAATCGTTAACAGTTCAGATACGTCCACTCTAAGAGTCTACGGACTCAACGGCCTAACAGGGCCTGTTAGCCTAGCTCTATCCGGAATACCTTTGAAAGTCAACGCTGTCTTGAACCAGACTACTGTTTCGCTTACGAACTCCACCGCCAGCACGAACCTCGCGATAACAGTCGGGGCCACTGCAATTCCTGGAAACTATACAATCTCGATTATCGGGAGCGCGGCAGTCAAGTCCAAAATAGTGACGGAAACTGGATCACTACAACTGACCATTCTTCCGCCAATACCTGACTTTTCAATATCCCTCTCGCAGAGTTCCATTAATATTCCGAGTGGAAGCTCAGGATCTGTCCAAGTCACGATCCAATCGATCCACGGATTCCAATTGCCGGTTGACCTGACCGTCCTGCTCCCGATATTCGGACCAGGACTGACAACCTCGTTCAGCGTCAACCCCGTTACTCCGCCGACGAACGGTCAGGCATCCACAACCCTAACCCTGCTGGTGAACGCGCTGGACTTTCCACAGACGGTACCTCTCGAAATTTCGGCCACTAGCGGTTCAATAACCCATACGACAAGCCTGTCGCTCCAAATATCTAGCTTCTTCATCTTCACTCAGCCATTCCCTCTAATGATTCGACCCGGAGAAACCGTCGTAACATTCGCCCAGATAGTCTCAGTCAATGGTTTCAGCGGCACAGTCCAGCTAGGTATCGTCCCCGTTCCTGCCGGGGTCACAGCAACCTTGTCAACCAACAGCGTTACCCTCACCAACTCAACTTCGGCCTCCATAGCCCTAACTCTTACTGCAAGTCCCACGATAACAGCAGGAAACGTTGTATTATTCATCACGGGGACGAGTGGGAACACGTTTAACACGGGATTCTTGCAGCTACAGATTACAGACTTCTCATTAGCTGCCGGTCAAGTAGACCTTACGGTTCCCGCCACAGGGTCGGCGACCTCGTCAATCTTCCTATCCTCCCTCAACGGCTTCACCGGTTTCGTAAACCTTCAAGTGACAGGCGCCCCGTCCGGAGTCAGTGCAACCATAGCCCCNAGCTCCATCGTCTTATCCAGTGGAAATTCGACCTCGACATCCGCCACCCTGACAGTAAACGCGAGTGGCGCTACGGCAGGAAACTATGACCTCACCATTACCGGGTCTAGTGGTCCCACTGTACACAAATTGACAGTCAAACTCCATGTCACCGACTTCACAGTCACCTCTTCCCCTTCAACCCTAACCTTGAGCCCTCGCCAAGTCTCCAGTACAACCGTCACAATTACGTCCCTCAATGGCTTCGCACAGCCAGTAACCCTCACTATTTCGGGTCTTCCTATCGGAGTGACCGCCGCACTCACGCCGTCTTCACTAGCTGGAGGAGCTGGAGTATCAACCCTGACCCTCACTCTGGGCAACAAACCAGCCCTCGGCACATTCGTCATCACAGTAACTGCAACAAGCGGCATGATAGTTCATACTAGCGCTATCACTCTCATCATTGCAAAATAGTGGGCAGTCTCTCCTCCAAGAACACACTTCATCAATTGACTCCGATCCAGGAAACGTAATGGGGGAATCCTGAGACTAAGGCGCCCGATGGAAGGACTAGTCATGAGAAAGAGTGACGGTCGTAACTCAGAGCTACCACTAGAGAGCTGAACGCGAGAATTCCGATATTAAGTGTCACGAAATTGCTTTCCACTAATAATATTGGAGTACGAGTGAGATGCCACCAAGGGTCTTGGAGGGCTCAGGGAAGAGTACGAGTCCTCTTTTATCGCTCACTCGTCTCGATTGCATCCGCGGGCTCTCCAGCCAGCCGCCCAGAAGAAGATCCCGGTTCGAATCAGGAACTCTTTCAGACCTACGCGAGAAGGGACACTTGTTTCAGCGAACGAGACGAACGGAGTACCAATGGGTAGTGAAAGCGGTCTCCATGATACGGGACGTCGGAATTGTGACTGTATCGGGAACGGGGATGATGGGAGCTCCGGGTGCGCCTGCGAAGGTCTTCCAGACCCTTGGGTTGGAGGGAATCAATGTGATGATAATATCTCAAGGATCTTCTGAAGCGGCCATCTCATGTGTCGTGGCGAAAGCAGGTACGGAAAGGGCTGTGAGAGGGCTCCAACTAGCCCTCCTGGGGCAGTGGTCATGTGGATAGAATTGCCGAGGAGCAGAACGCCTGCATAATCGCCGTGGTCGGTTCAGGTATGAAAGGAACGCCGGGGGTTGCAGCGAGGGTTTTCGGTGCTGTTGCTAGGGGAAAAGTGAACGTGAGAATGGTTGCACAGGGCTCATCAGAGTACAACATATCTTTCGTGGTCTCCGAGAAAGATGGACCCGTAGCTGTGAGAGCCCTGCACCAAGAATTTCAGCTCGGCAAGACCCCGAGCTAGCGAGAACTCGGAAGTTCGTTAGAAAGATTATCATATTATCGCATGATCGTGACGACATCTTTGTCTGCAGGGATGTGGTCCAAGCCAACCCTCTGGCCAGCATACTTCACAGTAGACCCAGAGACGAAGGCATACTTGGCGCCCTCCACGAACCTAGGATGAATCTTCTTGCAGACATCTCGCAGTGTGGACCCCGCGGGGAGGACCAACGGCTTCTCGAAATCCGGGTCCCCGTCAGGGCGTTTCAGATAGATCCGGATGAAGTCGAGAGTCTCCCATATCCGCTCAGTGAGAAGGTCCATGTTCAATCCTTTCTCCGCAGATATCGGCACAAAGTCGCTTCCCACCTGTTTCCGGACCGCTGCGAGATACTGTTGATTCACAAGATCCACCTTGTTCAAGACGACGAGGCTCCGGACATATCGCCGATCCCCAGTCAAGACGTCAATCAATTGATCGTCCGTGACGTCTTCTCTTATCAGAATACCACCGTTGCTGAGACCATACGCTTCCGCGATTCCCTTGACAGTTGCAGGTGTAAGCTTCGTAAGCTTCACACTGGTCGTCAGTGCCAAGCCTCCCTTGTTAGATCTGGTGATTGTCACGTCTGGTGGTTTCTGGTTTATCCGAATCCCCATTTCATGCAGTTCATGTTTCAGCACCTGCACCTGTCCGGGCTGAAACACGTCCAGNACCAACAAGACGAGATCTGCGTTCCGGGCCACGGAGAGGACTCTCCGTCCTCTTCCTTTTCCTGANGACGCTCCGCTGATGATTCCTGGAAGGTCGAGAATCTGAATGTCGGCCCCGTTGTAGCGCAGTATTCCAGGAACGACAGTCAGAGTCGTGAAAGCATAGGCTGCAACCTTCGACTTCGCGTTCGTAAGTCTGTTCAGAATCGTCGACTTGCCTACGCTTGGAAGACCGATAAGGACGATAGTTGCATCCCCACCCTTACGGAGCTCAAAAGCCGGACCACCACCCTTCGACGTGGAACTTTCCAGCTCAGCCCGCAGCCGGGCAAGTTTTGCCTTGAGGAGACCAATGTGATGCTCCGTGTGTTTGTTGATCTGGGTCTTCTTCATCTCCTCCTCAATCTGCTTAATCTTCTCAGGAAGACCCACGAAAGACTCGCCCTATCCTCATGACTTGATATGCTGGCTTTGTAAACTCGCGCTTGCTCCAGCTCAGCCGGAGCTACGTTCACCATCGAACCATGAGGTCAAATTTGCGGCAGCTTCCAAAACAAAAACTCGCCGGCAATCACAACGAAAGAGGGCTAACACTGGTGAAAAAACGTATTTTGGGAACTGGATATTTTCGCTTCTGACGAAAGGTTCTGAGACAGGATTGCTATATGAATGTCCGGCAGGAATGCGGATTGAAACGGTCCTTCATTCACTGACCGTCTGTTTCATCTTCATCGACTATGCCACAACTGCGAAGGCACCGCTCTTCGAATTGCCGCTTGTCATCCCAATCGCTGTTGGTGATGTTCCCCACATTATGGTGCCTGTGAAGTGGTATTTTGTGCCAACGCTAGTTGTGTCGAAGGTCTGAGTTATTGGCACTTCAAGCGCTGCGCCACCTACAAGGGTGATAATAGCCGAGTGGGCCGTGAACGATAGCACACCGTTAGTTCCTTGAATTGTGACTATCGCATAGGCTGTTTCGGTGCCAGGGTTCGTTACCTTCGCGCTCCAAGTCTGCATGTTGCTGTTTTTCGCTAGCGATAGGTGGTGAGTCCAAGAGATCTTGCCAAGTAAGACTGGCGGCGGGAGGACAGTGATGCCAGTTGTAGCGGTAGCTGTGAGGTGGTCGACAGAGTCAGTGGCGGTAAACATCACAGAGGCGGACACAGGGCCAGTAGGTGTGAAAGAGAACGTTCCCGTCACAGGGTTGCTTCCCAAAGTCGTGAACGTTGCCCCCGCTGGTAGCCCAGTCGCAGTCAAGGTAAGCGTGTTCATATCGGCATCGTCCGCCGTGGCGATGAAAGTTGTTAGAACCCCAATAGAGGTGATCACAGAGCTTGGCGCCGAGATTCGCAGAAAATCCGGCGGTGAAGGCGCACTGGGCTGGAACGTCTCAACGTTCGGCGTTGCTCCACCGTTAGTTATGGTGACACATAAGCCCGTGACGCTCGTACCAATACACAGGCCGGACACCGCATCGATGGTGGTGAATCCTGTCGAGACAACATTGTAGGTGATCTGGAAGAGACCACCGGTAGTGGGCGCGTTGGAGAGGCCTGCGAGGCTCACTGCGCCTACGTCGACGACGCCTGGACCGTCACCGGATGCAAGACTGCAACCGGTTCCAGCACCGTTAACACAGTTCGCCAAGACCAGAACTGGNTGCGCAAGCAGAGTATTGGAAATATCAGCACTGATCGGATTGAGAACTGCGTTGTCTGTTTTGATGAAGATGCGGAACCCATTCAACGCGTCAGAACCCTGAATGTTGATAGCGACGATCAGGTCAGTATTCAGAGCTTGGCGAGGAAAGTTTACTGGCGCGCTCGGGCATCCAGATGTACTCGTGCCCTGAGCGGCGACACAGACAACCCCCACAAGCTGGCCAGAAGCAAAAGGAGACCTCCCTGGACTAAACGCAATTGAAAGGGAGATGATGAATATGAGAACGAGTTGTCGCTTCGAGAATAACCGATTTCTCATAGAATAGGACGATACAGCTATCTCCCGTAGAAACTATAAGATTTTCGGCCGAGGGATGATTTTGCCCTCAATTCTGAAAAGGAGAGCCGGGTGCAGGAGCGAGAATCATTCATTCTCAGCGGGTCGTGTATGTGATACAGACTATTTCAACCGGAATGCCCATAGTCCTGCATGGCTGAGGACTGGGCTGAAGAGCGCGACAAAGCAGTTCTGAACACAATCTACTACTGTGAGACGTGCAACATAATCGTAGAACCCGGAGACGTGGACATCTCAATCCACAAGAGAGAACTTCCCCATCACAAGATGCGACGAGTCATGATTCTTAGATGCGGCAAATGCGGAAACGTGGTCACTGACTCCTATGCCGAGTACAGCCCCGAAAGAAACCAATTCTGGTGTAAGAATTGTATCTCGGAAACGGGGGTCGACGGTTTTCACACCAGCTAGCACTGCCTTTATACTGCAAACACGAGAACGAATCGCATCACTCAAGGGGTCCTGNCGCCTCTTTGAATATTGACCTTGTAAGAAAGGAAATTCCNGTAACCTCACGACGTGCGTATTTCGACAATGCTGGGACTGGTCCACCCTCCATTAGCGTTCTCAACGCNATCCATGAGTATCTGGCGGACTGGCGCGACTATGGCGAGAACTGGGAAGAATGGCTGCCGCTCATCATCGATTCCCGTCGGCTCTTCGGGAAGATGATCGGAGTAGAGCTGGAAGAAGTAGCGAGTGTCCCGAACGTCAGCTCGGCTCTCACTGCGTTGGCGAGCAGTATCAAGTACAAACCGAACGGGAACATTGTCATCAGCGAACTGAACTTCCCCACAAACATCTACCTCTGGCATCTACAGAAGAAACACGGACGCACCAACGAGGTTCGACTACTGAGAAAAGATCAGAACGGCGTCGTTCCACTGGATGAGTGGGAGAAGGCGATTGACGATGACACTTCCATTGTATCAGTCGACTATGTCTCNTGGATGAACGGATGTAGAGAAAAGATCCGGGAGATTGCAAAGATCGCTCACGAGCACGATGCGTTTGTCATAGCAGACTCTTTCCACGGACTAGGAGTCTTTCCCATCAATGCTAAGCAAGACGGGGTTGATGCGTTGGCTTGTGGCATGTACAAGTGGATGCAGGGACCCCACGGCGCCGCCTACCTTTACACGCATCGTGAAAGACTGGGAGAGTTGGACCCCAACTATATCGGCTGGCACGGCGTCGAAGACTCGGTCGTTAGAAGACTGTCCAAGCAGGAAGACCTGTTCGGCAAGCCCTTCAACATCGACGATGCAGAGCCGGCCGTAGACGCGACTCGCTTCGAGGGAGGAAGCTGGGGAGTGGTCTCGATCGTTGGAGCGAAGGCCGCACTTGAATACGTGCTAAAGCAAGACCAACAAGAAAGATACCATCGAGTCCTCAGAGTAACAGACCGTCTAATCGACGGTTTGAAGAAGAAGGGACGGAGAATACTGACCCCTCTACAGTCCGAGCGTCGGAGCGGAATAGTAGTCTTCGAAGACCAGGATCCTCAAGCCACGTTCAACAAACTAAAGTCACTGAACATCACCGTCGCGAGTAGAGTCAAGGCTATACGCGTATCCCCCCACTACTACAACACCGAGGAAGAGATAGACAAACTCCTCGCAGCCCTGTGACCTCTTAGATTGAAGATACTGGTAATCAACAACTACAAGGAACCAGAAAAGGCGAAACAAGCGCTTCACAACATAGCACTCTGCACAGGTCAACATCCCGAGATGCTGGACTACAAGACCGCTCGCCTAGACGAGGTCGTATTGCAGAAAGATCCTGACGTTACGATTCTCACCGGTTCCAATTTCATGCTATCAAAACCTGACACAAGAATGGTATTCCAGTCTGAGATGGATCTAGTCAGAAAAATAGACCTGCCATTACTCGGAATCTGTTTCGGACACCAGCTCATCGGCGCCGCCTACGGGTCCGAAGTCGTCGACCTTGGTCATAACGTTCGAGAGTTCAAAGAAGTCAAACTGCTAGGAAAGGATCCATTATTCGAGGGACTGCCCGGCTCGATCAGAGTGTCCGAGTCGCACCGTCAAGCCATAAGCCGCGTCCCTGAAGGGTTCCGTCACTTGGCTGAATCGGCAACATCACGGGTTGAAGCCATCGCTCATCAGACACGGCCCGTATACGGTCTCCAGTTCCACCCAGAAAGATCAGATGATAAGCATCCTCATGGACGAATGATCATTCAGAACTTTTTGAAGCTCGTCGCGAAATCCTAATCCGAGTTTCTAGATTGGAAGATAGTGAGGAAGAAGCTTCACATCTAGGACCATCGCGAGAAACACGATGGCCAAGTAAGGGCTTGAGAACTTGAATGCTGTCCATGCTTGAGCTTTGGTCGGGTTAGCGACGAGTCTAAGGTCGACCAGAATCATGCCCAGACCCAGTAAGCCCGCTGTCACCAGATAGATGATGCCAAATCCTCCCAAGGGCGGAAGGACGAACGCTAGGGAGAGGGGGACCAACAGGAAGGTGTTGAGCGCGATATACTGCGCCGTCTTCTTCTCCCCCACGACAACCGGCAGCATAGGAATTCCCGCCTTCGAATAGTCGCCGACAGCTCTCATAGCCAGTGCCCAGAAATGGCTAGGAGTCCAGACGAAAACTAGGAGGGCCATCAGCCACGGCGCGAGGGCTGTCAGTTGTCCCGTCGCGGCTGCCCAGCCTGCCAGCGGGGCGCAGCTTCCCGCCAAGCCGCCCAGAACGATATTCAGACTGGTTCGACGCTTGAGATATTTCGTGTAGAACAGCACGTAGACGGCTGCGCCCAGAACGATGAACAATCCAGCCAACAAGGGCAGGAAGACTGCAGAGATGACCGCACCAACAGCAATGAGTCCAACGCCAAAGAGTAACGCGCGGATTGGGGAGACCTCTCCTTGAGGAATCGGTCTCCAACTCGTACGTCCCATCATTCGATCTACGTCTCGGTCAAGATAGCAGTTCAGTGCTCCTGCTCCTCCCGAAGCGAGAGTCCCGGCGACGACTACTGCAGCCAGACGAATGATATTGATGCTTGGAGCAGCAACAAGAAAGGCCGTCAACGCTGTAAAGTCTAGCAAATAGACGATTCTCGGCTTCATCAGCTCGTAATATGCGCGGAGACTGCTGGATCGTCTGACCTGCAATTCGAGGACTAGTGGATGGGACAAAAACGTGGGTAAAAGGGTTTTAGGAGCAACTTTACAAACTTCTACACGCTATCCGATAGATGGCAAGATGAGTTGAAGATCACATTACTGGTAGAGGAGACATTCCACAGTTCTATCTGCCACGGCCGTATGAACCAGTTTGTCAGGGGTTCTGAACTGGACGATAACGAACTCTCCTTTCGCTTCGACTGACTGCACTGCCTGAGCCATCGCTGGAGGGGCCTTCGCGAGAATCTCTTTTACCCTTTCAACCAGCTTCTTTGGATCCTTAGCGTCGGTCTTTCGCCCAGCTTCGAATCCCTCTGCCCACCATTCGCCAATTGACCCCAGAAGTTCATCGTCTTCAACCCCTTTGGGACTAGTCGATAAATGCTCGTCGAGAAGATCGATGAAATCTCGGCCCTCCCAACCGCATGTCGGCAGGACAGATTGACAGCGCGGATGGAAACGGCAACCTGCGGGAGGGTGGATAGCGTCGGGGACCTCGCCTCTGGGCAGGATTTTCTTTCGTCGCTTATCAGGATCGGGAATCGGGATAACCTGAAGCAAGGCCTGAGTGTACGGGTGCTTGGGTTCCGCGTAAATTGACGCAGCCGGTCCCAGCTCCACTACCCGCCCCAGATACATTATGGCGATTCTGTCGCAGAGGAACTTTGCGGTCGCCAGATCATGCGTGATGAAGAGGTACGTGAGACCATGCCGTCGTTTTAAGTTGAGAATCAGCTCCAAGACCTTTGCGCGGACAGACATGTCCAACATAGCCACTCCCTCGTCCACGACCAATAGCCGGGGTTCCAAGATCATAGCCCGCGCAATCACGGCCCGCTGCTTCTGTCCCCCGCTGAGATCCCCTGGATATTTGTCAAAGAGTTGATCCTCAGGAGTTAGTCCGACCTCACGCATTATGTCGAGTACCCTTTGTCGAACTTCCTCGGCGTCTCGAACTATGCCGTGTATTTGGAGCGGGTGTCCGATAGCTCGTCCGATGGTCATGGCTGGGTTGAGGGAGGCGTGAGGATCTTGGAAGATGATCTGCATTCGGCGTCTCAGCGGCCGGAGCTTGGATTGACTTAGGTGACTGATGTCTCGGCCTTCGAAGATTATTCGTCCAGATGTAGGTTCGAGGAGCCTGACGATAGTTCTTCCTACAGTAGTCTTTCCGCATCCGCTCTCCCCAACGAGACCGAGAATCTCCCCCCGCTTAAGGCTGAACGAGACACCATCAACCGCGTGAACTACGACCTTCTCACGGGATATGAGGCGCTGAATCAATGGAACTTTTACCGGAAAATGAACCAGGAGGTCTTGCACCTTGAGCAGGTCCTCAGCTGGGGACTCGAGCCCGGAGGCTGAACCAGTCACAGAAACGTGTCTCCGAAATGACAGGCGGCAAAATGCCCTGGTCGATACTCGACCAGCGGAGGAACGTTCTCTTTGCATATGGACTGCGCATAGGGGCATCGAGGGTGGAAGCGGCATCCCGAAGGTGGTATCAATAGGTCGGGAGGGCTTCCCTCTATGGAATGCAATTCTTTTGTTTCTAGACTGATAACCGACGAGAGTAGGGCCCGTGTGTAAGGATGAATTGGTCTATGGAATATATCTCGGACGGGTCCGAGTTCCGCAAGTTTCCCTGCGTATAAGACAGCGACTCTGTCGCAGACTTCCGCGACAATGCCTAGGTTGTGCGTTATCAGCAGGAGTGACATCTTATAGACCCGTCTAAGATCCTGAAGAATTTCCAGAATCTGCGATTCGACTATGACATCCAAGGACGTTGTGGGCTCGTCAGCGACTAAAAGGAACGGCTTGAGGACTAGGGCTAGGGCAATCATTATCCGCTGCCGCATGCCCCCTGAAAATTCGTGAGGATAATTCCTGATCCGAGACTCATGAATCCCCATAGAGACTAGTGCTTCACGCGCTCGAGAACGAGCTTCTTCCACGGAGATGGATTCGTGGGCTTGGATTTCCTCAAGAAAGTGATCCTCAATCGTCATGAGAGGGTTGAGCCGAGTCATTGGGTCTTGGAAGATCAGCGCAATCTCCTTCCCCCTGATTCTGCGAAGCGTGTCATCGTTCAAATGAGTAAGGTCACTACCGTGATAGATGATCTGGCCACTAGCCGTTGCGTTTGGTGGGAGAACTCCTAGAACGGCTTTCGCCAGCGTCGATTTTCCTGAACCGGTCTCCCCCACCACTCCGAGCGTTTCTCCCTGAGCTATTTCGAGGCTAATTTCGTCTAAGGCGTGCGCCTCTCCCCGTCTGGTCTTGTAGTGCACCGTGAAGTCGTGAGCTTTTAGGAGGAACGAGTCCGTGTTAGTCTGGATCAACTCCTCTCTTTCCTCAGGATTGGATTGATTATGTCGTTGAGTCCTTCTCCCAGGAAGCTCAACCCGACCGTAAGTATGACTATCATGAGGCCTGGGAAAACGGACATCCACCAGATTCCAACCCCAATGAATGACTGGGCATCGCTTAAGTCGCGTCCCCAGTCACCAGGAGTGTCGACTTCTAGACCGAGCCCCAGATAGCTGAGCCCCGCCGCGGTAAGTATCGCATCTGCAGAACTCAATGAGAAAATCACTGGTATGGCGATGATCGCGCTGTGCGCGATATAGGAAAACATCACGGTGTGAGATTTAGCGCCTAGAGCCCGAGCCGCTTCCACATACGGCTCCTCTCTCACGGAGAGAGTCTGGCTCCGCGTCACCCGGAAATAGAGCGGAATGTAGATGACAGTTATCGCTATTCCAATGTTGAACACTCCCCTTCCTATCACGGCCGCTATCAGCGCGGCCAACAACAGCCCGGGAAACGCGTAGATCGAGTCCATGATTAGCACAAGCAAGCGATCTATTTTTCCGCCTACATAGCCTGACAATAGCCCCACTGGGAAGCCGACAGCAAGAGCGATGAGCACCCCGATCGCCATTATCTCCAATGAGGTCCGCGCTCCCCAAATCACGCGGCTCAGTACATCCCGGCCCACGTTATCGGTACCCATCAGATGCTGAAGACTGGGGGCTTGCAGAACTGGACTTGCGAAAGGTTGAGTCTGGCTGAACGGGACAAGCAACGGAGCGAAGACTGCAATGAATATGAAAAAGAACAGAATACCTAGGCCCATCCAGCTCAGGGCTCCAGCGAGACTACGTCTTTCACGGATGAGGGGATGGATTAGCCGACCCAAGAATGGGAGGGGAATCTCGGGGAGAGATGATGCCCGCTTAGGATCCGAGTGCTTTGCCTTCAATATCTCACTCTTGGATCGATAAGCCCGTTGATTATGTCAACGATCACGGAGATCACTACGATGATGAATGCGTAGACAACTATCGTTCCTTGAATCATCGGATAGTCGGCCGTGTTAATGGACAGGAGAAGCAGGGAGCCCATTCCGGGCCAGGAAAAAGTCCGTTCTGTTAGAACGGCCCCTGCGAACAAGATGGCGAATTGAAGGCCTAAAACGGTAACGACGGGTATGAGGGCGTTTTTCAAGGCATAGCGCGTGATGATCCTGCCNCGGGGTATCCCTCTAGCCNTTGCTGCTTCCACATAATCCGAACTAATGGTGCGGAGAAGATTGGCCCTAACCGTCTTGGTGAAGAAGCCGCTCAAAACCAGTCCCAATGTTAGACAAGGCAGAACGAGGTGCTGCAGAGCGATGAAGAACTTGTCGATTCTGCCCGCCAGTAACGAGTCGATAGTGTAGAAGCCTGTGACAGTAGCTGGAGGATCGAGGCCCGAGAATCGGCCTTGAGCTGGAAGCAGGCCTAGGTTGACAGCAAAAACAATCTGGAGAATCTCACCCAGCCAGAATATGGGGATGACGAAGATTATCGTTCCATAGAGACGAACTATGAGATCGACTGGTTTGTCTCTATTCACGCCCGCGATAAGACCGGTGCCAACACCGATGATGCTGGCTACAAGCATTGCACCGATAGTCAGTTCCGCGGTTGCGGGTAGCCTTTGTAGGATTACTGCCAGGACGCTTTGACCCTTGAAGTATTGACCGATAGAGATACCTAGGTTCCCAGTGAAAATCTGAGCCAGATACACGAGGTATTGTTCCCAGTAGGGCCGGTCGAGACCCAGCGAATGCCGAACCGCCTCCACGATGTATGGAGGGGTCCCTTCTGCCAGCAGAGCCGCAATGGGATCGCCNGGGATTACCCTGAGAACAAAGAACACTACGGTCAGAAGTATGAAGAGCATAGGCAGAGAGAGTATGAGACGGGTCACCGCATAGGTGATCAAGGAACCGGTCTTGGGCAAAGGACTCCGTTATGCTGAATTCTCATTTTCGAACTAAAAAAGGGGTTGGAGAGCAGCCAGGTTTTATGGACTGGACCTTGAGCGCGTTATGCGCTTCTTGGGTAGACTCTGCCTATCAGGAGCCGTATTGTCGAGATAGTGCTGTCACGTCTTGGGGGTTTAAGGTGCGGTAGGCCATGTCAATCTGTCCGCTTAGTAGAGCGTTCTTCAGTCCTAATGCGTCGCTGGAAAATGAAATGACGATCTTGGTTAGGACCGGAATCGATGGAATTCCGTAGCTACTGTAGACGCCTGCGTTGTAGTAACTCGGATTGTTGGTTAGCGTGATGAATTGACCGGGAGTGTACGAGGAGACAAGNTATGGGCCTGTGCCNACTATCTTGCTAGTCGGAGCGTCAGGCTGACCGGATGTCTTGCTGTAGGCGGACATCGAGACCGGCGCTGATACCGAAAATGCCATCAAGTCGTTGAAGAAGGACACGCGACTGCTTAGGTGGAACCTTATTGTGTAGGGATCGATGATTATTATCCGGTCATTAGTCTGGGTGGTCCAGGTGTTATTTCCGAGTTTACCGACATCGAACATTAGAAAGGCCGCGCTTGTGCCGTACTTAGCGGCGTCATAGTTCGGGCTGAAAGAGTCCCCTAGGGCGATCACTCGTTCAATTGACCATTTCATTACGGTCGCGTTGAATGGGGTTCCATCGGTGAATTTCACGCCTTGCCGCAGGTGGTATGTGTAGTTCATCTCGTCGGTTGATATACCTCCGTTGGCCACTGTTGGCACTTGAGAAGCGAGACCCGGTAGAAGAGTGGTCGAATTGGGAGCGTACACCAGAAGCGTGTCGAACACTTGGTTGATCACTTCTATCGAGAAGTAGTCATACGCGCATGCTGGATCAAGGCAGACGACCGAGTCGGTTGTGCCCACATTTAGCTGCGTCGACCCGGGTCTGCTCATCGTGAAATATTTGAAGACGACCGGGTGAAGATAGACCCCGTTGATATCCGATCTGTAGCCTATGTTGGCGCTTCCTTGCCAGAGAGGCACGTAAGGCACACTCGATGCCACTGCATTCTGAATCTGACCGAACAAGTTGCCTCGGACAGTATCATCTACAGTGGACTCTTCTTGGTTGATCCAGCCGGCCACGGTGGCGTTGTTGTAGAAGGAGCCTAACGATTTCGCGCCGCTAGCGGTGAGAAACGGCGAGACGTAATCGTCTGAGTCGAAATAGTCGGGGTACCAGCCAAGCATGAATAACGGGAACGTCCCCGCCTTTCTATCGGGTACAAATTGAGCCCAGGTCTCGGATTTCAAGTTGACAATTACCATACCGGTCTTTTCGATCGAAGTCTTGAGAACTAGCGCGGCTGTAGGTTCTGTATCGCCGTAGTGGCCGTCACTGTTGTACCAGAGGTCTATGGTAAGCTTTCCCGTTGTTGAGTTGTACCCTGCTTGAGTTAAGAGAGCCTTAGCCTTTGCAAGATTGGGAGAACTTCCGTAAGTGGTTTGGAATACGGGTTGGGAGTATGGCATAGACGGAGGCACCATGCTGTACAGTGGTTGAGTTTGGTTGTAGAAGACATTCGAATTGATCGCTCCCCGATCAACAGCATAAGCGATAGCCTGACGAACCCTAACATCCGTGACTTTGTTCAGGTTGAACACAAGATATCTGATCTGAGCGCTCGTTCCAGTAACAATCTTGTAGGCTGAACCAGCCTTTGGTAGGCTCAGGAAATACGCCGCCGTCACGCCTGACGCGATGATAATTATTATCAACGCGATCGCAATGACGTACTTCGGCTGTCTAAGTTTGCTGGAAAGTGAGCTGGATGCGGGTGCAGTTGGTTGAGTCATATTATTCGAATCTTCAATACAAAACGTGCTTATGAGTATTGCTCAAATCTGATGCATATCGTCAAGCTGGCGCGAGGACCGGCGCATCGTCAAGCCGGGCCACCATAGCTTCCGAGAAGAAACCGAACTCCTTGTTTTCGTTCGAATGCCTCTCTTAGCCGCCGCGGAGGGGTGTAATATGGGGCAGAATCTCATACTGCTGTTAGAAGTGTCGGAAAGCCCGTTCTCCAGTCATGATCATAGCGATTCCACGGCGATCACATGCTCTGACCAGCTCTTGGTCTTCGACTGATCCCCCGGGTTGAACAATCGCCGCCACGCCCTCCTTTGCAACCCCCTCTACATTGTCCATCTTCGGCAAGAATCCATCCGAGGCCATCACACTACCCTTGAGGTCGTGACCGAACTTGTGGGCCTTCTCGATACACGACTCAATAGCGCCGATTCTGTCCTGTTGTCCGGTCCCGATTGCCAGAGACGTATCGTTCTTCCAGAAAACCACAGCGTTGGATCGGACCTCGCAAGCTACCCACCAGGAATGCAGTAGAGCAATACACTCGGTTTCTGATGGCGAGCGTTTCGTAGCTACAGGCAGCTGCTTAAGCTGTTCCAAGGATTGTATTCTCGTCGTGTAGGCATCCTCAAGTATCAGCGACCCATCATCGAGTACGACAATGTCGGGAGGATTCGAATCACGAGCCCGGCCTGGGACTTTTCCAAGCCGAATATCTTTTTTCGCCTGGAAAATTGTGATCGCCGATTTCTCGTAGTCAGGCGCGTAGACCACCTCGACAAAGGTCTCCGACAATTCTTCCGCCGTAGACTTGTCAACTCTACGGTTGAGAACTACAACGCTACCGAATGAGGCTCTCGGATCCGCATCCCTAGCCCTCGC
>JGI25382J37095_10000036_pt1 | contig 20188 bp, 16 predicted proteins | sample GraSoi013_1_40cm_3_FD_37095 | JGI IMG/M metagenome (IMG submission 37095)
CCCCACCGCCCAGGAAGTAGGCGGAGGCGCCGGGCACCGCCAGCAGCGCCGCCGAGATCAATCCACCCGCCGACGATTCCGCGACGGCGATCGTCTCCTTCCGCTCCTTCAGCAAGGCCCCCAGCGAGGCGGCCATCCTCGTCAGTTCGCTCATGGTTTCACTCCCGGCACCGACATTTTCGATGTGAAGGCGAACCGTCTCCCGGCGCGATCAGTCGCTGGAGATTCGACCAGGGCGGCCGAAGAAGACGAGCTGGGGCAGGACGACTGGAGCTCACCGGGTGAGACCGAGCAGCTCCGCAGCCGTTCCTCCCAGCATCCTGGCCGTCGTTTCCTTGGGGAGGGGCAGGTTGCGGATCTCCTCGATGTACTTCCGGATGTCCCGGGCTCCCTTTCCCGTGTCGGTGGTCGCTCCCGTGAAGTCCTGAGGATAGTCCGTCGCGAACACCAGCCGCTCGGGCTTGATGCCCGTGAGCGCACAGCGGAGCGCGTTGGGCCCGCCTTCGAATCCGCTCATATCGAAGTAGAGCAGGTCGAAGTACTCGTCGAACGACCGTTTCAGGTGGGTGCCGAACCGGTAGGCCTTGGCCGCGAGCCGCTCCTTGATGGCGGCGATGCCCCCGCCGAAGTGCGCGATGACCATCTTGAGGTCCGGGAAGCGGTCGAGCACGCCCGCCGCGATGAGTCGCGATACGGCCAGGACCAGGTCGAGTTCGCGCCCCACGATACGCGACAGGTCGTACTCCTTGATCCACTCGTACCCCCGGGGAGGCATGGAGGGGTGGACGAAGATCGGGATACGCAGCTCGACCGCGCGCGCGTAAAAGTCCCAGAGGTCCGGCGAATCGAGCGGCACGCCGTTCACCTGGGACGTGATGGTCACCCCGCGCAGCCCCAACTCGGTGATGGCCCGATCGAGCTCGGCCGGCGCCCCCCGCCTATCGATCAGGAGGGGGAGGTGGGCCAGCCCGACAAACCGGTCCGGATACCGGCGCTGGAGCGCCGCGAACGTGTCGTTGATGAGCCGACAGTCCTCGAGCGGCGCGTCCCAGCCGATGACGCAGGAGAGGATGGCCAGGTCCAACCCGGCCTCCTCCATGTCGCGGAGCTGCTCCTCGGGGTCGTAGAGCTTCCCGTGGAGCGTGACCTTCTTCATTCCCCCTTCGGGCACATCGTGGCGCGTTCCTCTGGCGCCGCGCCGCTCCGCCAGCTCCCGCGGGACAAAATGATGCTGGAAGTCCAGGACACGCATCGTGCTCTCCTCGATGCTGCTAGCGATTTTTCTTCCCCCCCCGCTGTCACGTCAGCCGCATCGCCCTGATACACCGCCGAGGACGCCGCGCCGTGAGGATCTGCATGCCGCGGTACACGCCGGAGACCTTGTCGAGCAGCCCGATCCGGTGACCTTTGAGGTCGGCGAGCTTCTGGTAGGGCGAGTCGCGCCAGACCACGACGAAGGTATGCATGACGGGCTGGCCCTTGAGGTTGACGTCGGCTGCGGTGACAACGGGGAAGATCCCGGCGTCGACCTGCTTGAGGAGCACCGCCTTCTCGGCGGCGGGGTCGGGAAGCATGAAGTCGACCCGGACGTCGTGCTTCTTGTCGAGCTCGAGACGCCGGACCACCTGCGTGACGAGCCTCGCGCTCCCGACGGCCGACGCGAACGTCACCGCCGCGGGCTGGGCCACCGCGCGGCGCAGACCGGGCGATCCCCACACCGCGGCGCCGCCGACCGTCGTGGCGAGGAATCGCCGTCGATTCAATCCGCGGGCTCCATCCGATAGAGCCGCAGCAGCTTGAGCAGCGGCACGTCCTGCGCGCTGAAGAGCACCGCCGGCTCGGATCCCAGGTTGAGGTGGGCGTGCCGCGCCCGCGGGGGCACCACGAAGAAGTCGCCGGGGCCCCACTCGAAGGTCTGCTCGTCGACCGTCGTCGCACCCTGACCCCGCACGACGCGATAGACGGCGCAGCTCGTCTCCCGGTGGGCCCGGGTCCGTACGCCCGGGCGGAGGAGCTGGAGGTAGCAGGCGACGGTGGGGCGGAGCGAGCCGCCGGTCACCGGGTCGAGGTACTCGAGGAGGACGTCGTCGAAGGGATCAGCTTCCTGCTCGGCGCGGCGGAGCAGGGCCGCATAGGTCTCGCTCCAGGGAAAGAAGATGTCACGGCCGGGATTGCGGAGCGTCGGCTGCTGATCGTCGGGGTAGGGCTCGAAGGTCAGATTCTCGAGGAAGCGCACCACCTGCCAGTCGAGCACGTCCATCCAGAAGACGGGCGCGTTCCCCTCGTTGCCGTGGTCGTGCCACGCCATCCCGGGCGTGACGACCAGGTCGCCGGGCTTCATGGCGCACTTCTGGCCGTCCACGGTGGTGTACGCGCCCTCGCCGTGGAGCATGAAACGGATCGCCGTCGGCGAGTGCCGGTGGGCGGGCGCCACCTCGCCGGGCAACAGGTACTGTACCGCGAGGACGAGACTGTGGGCGGCGGTCCGCTCGGGGACACCGGGGTTGTGGAGCCGGAGGACCCGGCGCTCGGCGCCGCGGTGAGGGCTGAGGAATTCGGCGCTTTCGCGGAGCAGCGGCTCGACGTCACGCCAGCGCCAGAGCCGGGGCTGGGTGGCGGTCGGCTTGGGCGGGATGAGCGGTCCCGGCCGGGACCACGGGGCGTCGAGCCCCGCCGCCCGCAGCCGCGCACAGTATGCCTCGAGTTCCTCGACCGTTCGCGCCGTCTGGACCGTCATGTTCGTACTCCTTGTTGCCCCGATCCTAACGTCGGGCCACCTTGTCCGCCAGGCTCCAGTCCACGTAGGGCGCCAGGTCCGGGACCGGCCCCTTGACGTCCCCCAGGGCGATCATGTTCTCGAGGACCTTGCGCAAGCCTGCGGGCGACAGGCGCAGATCTCGCGGATGCGTCTTGAGCTCCTCCACCCACAAGGCCAGCGCGAGGCAGCGGATCATGGCTCTTCCTTCAGCGTCGCGGCGGCCTGGCGGACGTACCCGATGTCGACGAGATCCTCGTAGCGGTGGCGACGCTTGATGAAGCCGCCGTCGAGCAGGATCTGCTGGAGGTACTCGAAGCCCGGCCGCCGGAGGAGCGGGTCGGTGGCCCACGTGCCCTGGCCGAGGTAGCGCTCCACCGCCCGGCGCCGCAGNTCGGCCGGGATGTCGGCGAAGTCCGGCGCGATGAGGTCGGCGATCGCGGCGGCGTCGTGGCCGGCCATCCAGCGCTGCGCCCGGAAGACCGCGCGGGTGAAGTGGAGCAGCAGTTCGGGCTCGCGCTGCAGCCGGTCGGGCGTCGTCATGTAGGACGAGAACGGCACGGGCCCGGTCGCCTCGCCCATCGAGGNCACGAGGTGGGCGCCGCTCGACAACAGCTCGTCGGTGGTGGGCTGGCCGGCCTCCAGGAACTCGCCCCGCCCGGCCCGGAAGGCGGCCACCGCGGCGGCGCCGTGCAAATCGCGGACGAAGGTGACGTGGGCGGGATCGAGACCGTGGCGACGCAGCACGGTCAGCATGCACTGCCAGGGCGTGGGCGCGCCGGCGAACGAGATCACCGTGCGGCCCATCAGATCGCGCCACGTGAAGTCGGGGCGGGGCGTGCGGCTCAGGAGGAAGAAGCCGTTCCGGCTGTTCANCTCGGCGAAGTGGGGAAAGAGGCGGCCGCCCCGGTCGGCCACGTCGAGGCTCCGCATGAGCCCGCCCAGGCTGANCTGGGCCGTGCCCTCGACGAGGGCACGGAGCGTGTTGGTGCTGCCGTCCGCGATCACGGCCTGCACCTCCAGCCCCTCGGCCGCGAAGTGGCCGCCGTGGAGCGCGACGTACTGCGGGGCGTAGAAGAGCGTCCGGAAGGGCTGCGCGACCGTGACTCTCATGGCGCCCGAGTATAGATCAGCCGCGGGCTACTGCAGGCCGTACATCACTTTGCCGGCGACCGGCAGCTGGGCGGTCAAGATCTCGCCGTTCAGCGAATCGGTGATGTAGAGAGTCTTACGATCCGGGCNGCCGAACGCGATGTTGGTCAGCAGGCGGTGCCCGTCGGCGTGCACGAGGTGGGTCGGCAGGCAGTTCGCGTCGAAGCGCCAGACGCCCACGCCGAGGTGACAGACGACCAGACCGTCCTCCGCGTCCGCCTCGATGCCGTCGGGGCCCGCGTGGCCGCCGGAAAGCTGGATCGCGACGCCGGTCTTGGACGGCTGCCCATCCGCCATCAGCGGCAGGCGCCAGATCTGCTGGGAGCGCGTCACCGCCACGTAGACCTGGTTGTTCTTCGTGTTGAGCGTGATGCCGTTGGGGCTCGGCACGTTGGTCGCGAGCTTGTCCAGCCCTCCGGTGGCGCGCCGCCGGAACACGCGTCCGCTGGGATCGGTGATGCCGGTCTGCCCCTGGTCGGTGAAGTAGAGATCGCCGTTGGCCGCGAAGTGCAGGTCATTCAACCCCTTGAAGCCCTCGCTGTAGGCGGTCTCCAGCAGCGGCTCCACCTTTCCGCTCCCGGCATCCAGGACCATCAAGCCCCGCCGGTAATCGGCGATGAAGATGCGGCCGTCCCTGTGGAGCTTCAACCCGTTGGGCCAGCCGTCGTACTGGGTCACCAGCTCCCACTCGCCCCTGGTCGTGATCCGGAACACGCGCCCGAACGGGATGTCCACGAAGTAGAGATTGCCNGCCCGGTCGAAGGAGGGCCCCTCGAGGAAGCTGTCCACTTCCGCGCCCTGACGGTTGTGATCCGACCACGTGGTACGGCCCTTGGTGCGGAACTTCTGGGGCATCGACATGAAGCTCTGGGCCTTGATCAGCTCGGGCTGCTTGAACGGGTTGAGCATGGTTGAGGGAGTCTAACATTACTACGACCGCCGACACGCTCAGCCGAGCAAGCTCTCCTGCAGCGCCATACCGGTGAACGGGTCGACGAGCTCCCGGCCGGCCCGCTTGAAGGGGAACCAGGTGAGCGTCGTGGCCGCCACGGATAGCTTCACGTCCGGCTTCGGCCGCGGCGGGCCGGCCGCCGTGAAATGGGCGAGGAGGGCCGCATCCTCGGCGTCGTAGAAGCAGCCGCGGACCTGGGGCCGGGTGCCCGTCCACCGGTCATACGTGCGGGGCTTCCCCGACAGGCGCACGGTGAGGTCAGCCAGCGCCTTGAGGCGGCGGTAGCGGAAGGCGGGCACGTAGTAGCGGGAGGGGCTGTGGCCGGGCGCGGTGTCGAGCAGCCAGAAGGGGAGATAGACGGCGGCGACGTTCTGGCTCCCGTCCTTGACGTCAGCGATCTCGTGGGGCATCTCGGTCATGTCGGTTCCGCGAATCTGCCAGACCCTCTCGCACGAGTCGCAGAAGAAGATGATGTCGTCNGGGTTCACAGGCAGGTCCCAACCGCAGTTCGGGCAGACGAGCGGCCGGAAGCCGACCGTTGGCTGGTTCCCGGCAGGTGCACTATCGAGCACCCTGTAGAGTGAGAGTGAGGCTTGGGACTGGACGACGCTCTCCGCCACGCCGTCCACGATCGTGAGCCAGCTCTGCCCGCGCTGCTGGAGCTCGACGACCCAGAACGGGAAGTAGATCACGGACAGGATGCGGCCGAGCACTTGCCGGTACACGACGTGTTCGACGTCGCCCACCTGGAGCCCCCGCCCCGTGGCCGCCTCCACGTCGATGCCAACCTCGACGGCCGTGCCGAGGGGTGCGAGCGCGCCCGGGCGAAGGAGTCGGACGCGGAGGACCTGGGCGCGAACTCCCAGCGAGTAGACATCGAGGCCGGGGAGGTCGCGCGCCAGGAAACTCTTCTCGACGTAGCGGTCGACGAACTGAACCTGCGCCTCCAGGGCTCCACTCTTCACCTGCTGCGCCAGCGCGCGGATGACGGGTTCGGGCGCTTGCCTTCGCCAGGTGGCAGCCCTGAGGACGGCACGTACGGCATCGCTGACCTGGCGACCAAAGGCGAGGCCGGCGAGATCGGCTCCGCGAGCGTCGTCGGTGCCGGAGGACCCATCCGAATCGTCCGCGGGCTTCCGGGGCACGTCCTGCCACTGGAAGTCATGACCCCTCAGCCGGTAGAAGGGGATGAAGTAGAGGTGAGCGCGGACAACGCGCGCCGCGAGCTGCCCTGCCCTCGCGACTGTGCCGGCCACGCCCGCTGTCACCTTCGGCGCCACGAAATAGCTCAGGACCTGCTTGCGACCGGTCACGAGCAGGTTCGAGCGGCAGTTCAGGCAGCGGACGGCGTTGGCGCCCTCGGAGAAGTCGAGGGGCGCGCTGCAGTTGGGACACTCGGTGGAGACAACGACCTCGCTCACCCTGGTGCTCTCCGGCGCCGGTCCGANAGGATGGCTTCGTGCTAGCTCGAAGCGACCGCCTGGCCGCAGGACGAGCAGAAGCGCGCGTCCCCCGGAAGATCGGCCTGGCACCGCGAGCATTTTCTGGCCACGCCGAGCTGACGCCCGCAGCGCGGGCAGAACCGGCTGTCGCTCGCGACCTGAGCCTGGCAACCCTGGCAGGTCACCGTCGCAGGCTGGGCGGCGGTGTCGGGGGCGGTCGGCCCGGTAGCGAGACTCTTCCCGAGCGTTCCCGGCAGTGCCATACCGAGCCCGGCGCCAACCCCCACGCCCATCCCAGCCGCCGCGCCGCTGGCGAGCGCACCACCGCTGGTAGCCGCGTCGCCCAGCGCTTTCGCGGCCTTGAACTTGAGGAACTGGTCCAGGTTCCCGACGGCGGCCATGCCGGAGCGCTCGTCGATCATCCGCTGGACCTCCTCGGGCGGGGTGATGCGGTTGATGTAGAAGTCCACGAGCTCCATGCCGTACTTCCGGAAATCTTCGGCGAGCCGCGTCTTCACGGCCACAGCCATTTCGTCGTAGCTCTTGGGCAGTTCGATCAGGCTCTGCACCGTCTCACCCAGGAAGTCGTTGAGGCGCGCCACGATCACCTCGCGCAGGTAGTCCTCGAGGTGATCGGTGGTGTACGAGCCCTGGGTGCCGACGAGGCTGTTGATGAAGAGCGCCGGCTTGGCGAGCCGCATGGTGAAGGTCCCGAAGGCGCGCAGCCGGATCATCCCGAAATAATTGTCCTTGAAGGCCACCGGATCCTTGGTCCCCCAGCGCATGTTGGTGAAGACCTTGAGGTTGGCGAAGTAGACCTCGGCGCGGAACGGGCTCTGGAACCCGTAGGGCAGGGACAGGAGCCGCGTCAGGAGCGGCAGGTTCTGGGTGGAGAGCGTGTGGCGGCCGGGCCCGAGGACGTCGAGCCCCTTGCCGTCCCGGAAGAACATGGCGGCCTGATTCTCGCGCACCACGAGCTGGGCGCCCAACTTGATATCGGCCGAGCCCTGCCTGGGGTAGCGGTGAACGATCTCGGTGCCGAACTCGTCGAACCACTCGATGATTTCCATCAGGATCGGTGCCATGGCTCCGTCCTATTCCGCCGTGAGGATCTGCCGGCGCTTGTCGAACGTCCGTTCGAAATCGTCCAGCGCTGCCTCCATCTCGTCCCCGGCCCGCTTGACGGCGCTCGGATCCTGATGGGACTGGCGAACGGCTGCGGCCTTGGCTTTTACCGCCGTCAGTGCCTCGAAGAGCCCCACGTCGAAGGCGTAGAGCTGCTCGAGGGTCTTCATGTCGACCTTGTGGAGGTCGAACAGCCCCCGGTAGCCTCGACCGGCGTACTCGAGCGTCCGCCCGAGCTTCTCGAGCTTGCCGGCAAGCCGATCGAGCAGCGGCAGTTGCGAAAGGTCTCGGGCGTCGGTGAGCCGCCGCTTGGCCTCCTCGAGGTCGCCCATGAGGTGCCGCAGCTCATCGCTCAGGCGCATGCGGACAAGCTTGTCGGTCTCTCTCGCGTTCTCCCGATCCTGATAGCCGGCGACGCCCGGGACGATGCGCACGAGCCGCTCGAGCTTGCTGGCTGCGCCCATGAGCCCTCCTCACTGCGAACCCGCCCCTTTCTGCAAGCGATTTGCCAAGCCCCTTCATTAGTTCCAACCATATAAGAGATAACGGGGTCTGAGGTGGGGAAGAGAGCTTCCGCACGGAGGCCTGACAACTTTTCCCGCTCGCTTGACACATTGTCGCGTCTCGGCGTGAAGAGGCGTCGGCGCCCGGGGACAGACAAGGGGAGCGCGACCAGGCCAAGCGTCGATCGGATAGGGCGACGCGACGGCGAACGAGCTACGCCGCGGGGGCCAGGCCGCTCTCGGCCGGGCGGCCGCCGGCGGGGGACCGCGCTCGGCGCCGTGGATGATCACGCGGTCGCCATCGACGACGACCGAGATGTCGCCCGGCTCCAGCCTTAAATGCGGTGCCAGCGAGAAGGATCAGTCAGTCATTTCGACTTCAACTTGGCAAGGAGATGCAGGATTTCCAAGTAGAGCCAGACGAGCGTTACCAGCAGCCCGAAGGCACCATACCACTCCATGTATTTTGGCGCCCCCCGCTCTGCACCCTCCTCGATGAAATCGAAGTCGAGCACGAGGTTGAGTGCGGCAAGGACTACGACAAAACCGCTGAACAGGATGCCGAGCGCACCGCTCGAGTGAATCAAGGGTATTGAGACGCCGAACAGGCCAACTGTGAAGCTCAGGAGATAAAGGATCGCGATGCCGCCGGTGGCGGCGACGACGCCAAGCTTGAAATTCTCAGTCGGGCGAATAAGCCTGGAACGGTAGGCGGCAAGGAGCGCGCCCAGGGTCCCAAAGGTCAAGAAGACAGCCCGGCTCACGATTCCCGGGTATTGGAGCTCGAATCCCAGGGAGATTGCGCCAAGCGCCAGGCCCTCCAACGCTGCATACACGGGTGTGGTATATGGCGCCCAGGTCTGATTGAAGACCGTAACCATTGCAACGATAAAGCCCCCGACGGCGCTAACGAAGATCAGGCCCCAGAGCCGTGCGTCGCCGATGCCAAGGTTCCAGGTCCCGCTTGCCGTGCCGATCAGAATCAGAAGCGCCAGGGCCGTCTTGTTGACGGTTCCCTCGAGCGTCATCGCGCCCTCGCCGGCGACACTGGGCGCTCTGCTGAAGGTGTCGGCCTTCAGCGCAGGATTCGCTGACCGCAACGTGAGATGCTCTGCCATCTTCACCTCCGATCACGGCATTGACGTCAATCGCTTTGCTACACCCCGGCCACCAGGCTGCGCCTCATGAGGGGCAGGCTCACCTCCGCTTCTTCCCCTCCCGCAGATCGAGGGCGCCGGGCCGCCGCCGCGGGTCCTCGCCCTGGGGAAAGATCTGGGTCTTCTGGACCTTCTGGGTGCCGGTGGTGGGGAGGCGGTCGACGAAGAGGACCCAGCCGGGGGCCTTGAAGTAGGCCAGGCGCGCCAGACACCAATCCTGTAATCGTGAAGCCAGCGCGCGGTCCGGCGCGACGCCGGGCATCGGTACGACGCAGGCCATCACCTCCTCCTCGCGCACCTCGTCGGGCGCGGCCAGCACCGCCACCTGCCCGACGTCCTCGTGGGCCTGCAGGCAGGCCTCCACCTCGGCGGCGGCGATGTTCTCGCCCGAGCGGCGGATGATGTTCTTCTTGCGGTCCACGAAGACGAGCATGCCGTCCGGCATCTGCCGCACGACGTCGCCGGTGTGGAACCAGCCGCCGCGCCAGGCCTCCTCGGTGGCCTCGGCGTTCTTGAGATAGCCGGAGAAGAAGCCGTGGCGCGGCCCCTCGGGCCCGCCCCAGCGCACCAGCAGCTCGCCCTCGGTCCCGCGCGGGACCTCGTGGCCCTTGTCATCGACGACGCCGGCCTCGAGGCCGCCGTGGGGCCGGCCGAAGGCGCGCGTGGTGACCTGGCGGGGCTCGTGGCTGTCGGCGTAGATGCGGCCGGTCTCGGTCATGCCCCACACCTCGATCAGCGGAAACCCGAAGCGTTGCTCGAACACGGGGTGCAGCTCGGGCTCCACGCCGGCGCCGATGCCGAACTTGACGCGGTGCTGGTGCTCCTCGAGCGCGGGCGGCTGGTTCAGCAGGAGCGGCGGCATGACGCCGAGGTAGTGGATGATCGTGGCCTTCGAGTTGACCACGTCCTTCCACCAGCGGCTCGGGCTGAAGCGCTCGGGCTGGGCCAGGCAGTTGGCGGTGAGGATGGCGGCCGTGGCCGTGACCGCCTGGGCGTTCATGTGGAAGAGTGGCAGCGGGTTGAGGATGCGCTCCCGGCCTCGCTCGACGCGGACGAGGCCGCCGAGGTCGCAGTACCAGGCGCCCGCGTTCAGATAATAGAGGTTGGTCAGGATGCAGCCCTTGGGCCGCCCCGTGGTGCCCGAGGTGTAGAGCAGGCTCGTCTCGGTGTCGAGCCCGGGCGGGCCCGAGCGCGGCGCCGGCCCCGGCTTCGGCAGCGGCGACGGCAGGCGCTCGGCATCGACGACGGGCAGGGGCTTGGCGCGCTCGCGCGCGACGGCTTCCAGATCAGCCAAGCGCCCGGCGATCACGACGGCCAGGTCGGCCTCCGAGTGCTCCATCTGGTAGAGCATCTCGTCGTGCCGGTAGTCGGGGTTGATGGGCACGATCCCGACGCCGAGCGCGTTCAGCGCCAGGTAGTGGAAGAAGAACTCGGGGCGGTTCTCGAGGAGCAGCGCCACCCGATGGCCGTGGCCGTAGCCGGCGGCGGCGTAGGCCTCGCGAAGATCCCGCACCGCCTCGCGCGTCTGCCGGTAGGTGNACTCGACGCCGTCGNAGTGGTAGACGCGCCCGGGGGCCGGTGGCACGCAGAGGAACACGTTGTCGGGCGCGGCTCCGGCCGTCGCCATGAACGCCTCGAAGACGGTCTGCGCCATCGCGCCCATCTCAGTCGAGAGAGACCACTGGCCCCGCGATGATAGCCGATCTCGGCTCGGCCCACCGCGGCCCTTGCGCAACGAGAGCCGTGACATTTTTCGGCTGACCTGGTGCCAGCCTGGTGCTCGGTCAGGCCTCGCGAGTTCGGTCTCGCACGCAAACACGCTGATTTCGCAGGTGCCGGGACTGGCACTCGAAGTGCACCTCAGCACCGATCAGGTGGTTTGACAGGGAGATCTCAGTGTCTGAGCGCCGTATCGAGCAGGGGGAGCGGGGCCTCGGGCTCCCCAGCGAGGTGGGTGGGGCTTCCCGCGAGCACAGTCGTGGCGGCTCGCGCGGTCGTGGGTTACCCTGCCCGTGAACCGCGCAAGCCTGCGCGGGGCGACGTCGCTCGATCTGGGCAAGCGCACTCTCCGTCGCGGTCGCCCCTCCAGCGAGATCGACTGCGCTCTCCCCATCGGCGAGACAGCCGTCGGGGCGCGGCCACGGGTGGAAGGCAAGTTCCTCCGCCTCGGGTCCGAGAAGTTCTTCGTGAAGGGCGCGACCTACGGGGCGTTCCCGCCGAACCGCGAGGGTCATCAGTTCCCGGAGCCAGCCACCGTGGCCCGGGACTTCGCGCTCATGCGGAAAGCGGGCCTCAACGCGATCCTGACCTACACGGTGCCGCCGCTCTCACTCCTGGACCAGGCCCAGGACCGCGGACTGCGGGTCATCGTGACCACGCCCTGGATGGAGTACCGCTGTTTTCTCGAGCAACGCGAGTTTCGCGAGCAGGCCCGGCGTGAGGTGCGGGAGGGCGTAGCGGCCTGCCGCTCCCACCCCGCGATCCTCATGTATTGCGTGGGNAAGGAGATCCCTCCCGCCATCGTCCGCTGGCACGGACCCCGAAGGGTAGCGGCATTCTTGCGTGAGCTCTATCATGTCGCCAAGGACGAGGATCCCGACAGCCTCGTCACGTACACGAACTTCCCCACGACCGAGTACNTGGAGCTTCCGTTCGTCGATGTCTACACGTTCAACCTCTACCTCCACCANCGGCGCGATCTCTGCGCGTACCTGTCCCGGCTCCAGCACGTCGCCGGCGAGCTGCCGATGGTGCTGACCGAGTTCGGGATGTGCAGCTTCCGGCACGGCGCCGAGGGGCAGGCGACCTTCCTCGACTGGCAGATCGAGGAGATCTTCGATCACGGGCTGGCGGGGGCAGTGATCTTCGGCTGGACCGACCCGTTCTTCCAGGACGGGTGCCTCATCGAGGAGTGGGGATTCGGGCTCGTCGACGCCGGGCGGCGGCCGAAGCCGTCGTACCAGGCCGTCCGTCGCCGCTTCGGCACCGGCGTGCCGTTCCCCGCCGACCGACGGCTTCCCAGGATCTCGGTCGTCGTGGCNACTTACAACGCGGCCCGCACGCTGGACGATTGCCTCCGGTCCCTGATGAAGCTCGATTACCGGGACTACGAGGTCATCGTCGTCAACGACGGGTCCACGGACGGGACCGAGGACATCATCCGCCGGTATCCGTTGCGCTCGATCACCACGCCCAACCGGGGCGTGAGCGCCGCCCGCAACGAGGGGCTGTGGGCCGCCACCGGGGAGATCGTCGCGTACATCGACTCGGACGCNCGGGCCGATTCGGACTGGCTGTCCTACNTNGCCGCGACCTTTCTGGAATCCGACGTCGTCGGCGTCGGCGGGCCGAACCTGGTGCCGCCGGAGGACAACTGGGTTGCGAAGTGCGTCTACCGAGCGCCGGGCGGCCCGACGCAGGTGATGCTCGACGATCGGTCGGCCGAGCACATCCCGGGCTGCAACATGGCGTTCCGGAAGCGGGCCCTGGAGGAAATCGGCGGGTTCGACCCGATCTTCAGGAAGGCGGCCGACGACGTGGACATCTGCTGGCGCCTGCTCGAGCGGGGCGACCGGATCGGCTTCAGCCCGTCGGCGGTCGTCTGGCACCATCGGCGCCCCTCGGTGAGCGCGTACTGGCGACAGCAGGTCGGGTACGGCGAGTCCGAGGCCCTCCTGGAGCGGAAGCACCCGCACAAGTTCAATCCCTGGGGCCACACCTTCTGGGCCGGTCGCATCTACGGGCCGTACCCTTTCTTCAGGCTCTTCGGGCGCCCGGTGATCTATCAGGGCCTCTGGGGCTCGGCGGGCTTTCAGTCGATGTACGACCCGGGCGGCGGGGGCATCCTGACGTTCCTGCCCCGGGCCATGGAGTTCCACTTTGCGCTCGCCGCGCTCGCATTGCTCGGGGTCTTCGTCCCGTGGGCCTTCGCCATCGTGGGCCTCGGGCTCGGGTACACGGCCTGGTACTGTGTCGCCAGCGCGGCCGCCGCCAGGCTGAGTGATTTCGCGGCGGGGGACGGTCCGGCGACGTGGCTCCGCCGGCTCCGCTGGCGAGCAACCATCGCGTGGCTCCACTTCCTCGAGCCGCTGGCCCGGGACTGGGGTCGCCTGAGGGGAGGGCTGACGCCGTGGCGGAGCGCGCTCTCGGAGGGCGGGCTTCGACTTCGGGGCAGTCATGTCTGGGAACGGCTTCAGCCGTTCCAGCGCCGGTCGCGCTGGGCCTTTCGCGGCGGCGTCGAGCTGGAAAAGTTCACGTTCCTGCACCGCCTGACCCGGAAACTCGCTACGCGGGGCTGCGCGGTGGGTTGGAACGCGGACCGGCACGATTGGGACCTGAAGGTGAGGCGAGGAGCGCTCGGGGAGGCGGAGCTCCGGATGGTGGTCGAGCATCAAGGCGGGCCCCAGCGAGTCGGCCGCCTCGCCGCCACGATCCGGCTGCCGAGGACGGTGTACTGGGCCCAGGGGACCCTCGTCGCGCTGGCTCTCGCGCTGGCTGCGCTCGGCCTCCGACTGTCGGTCGCCGTCGTCGCCGTTCTCCTGACCGTCCTCTGGATCGCGCCCATCCGCGAGGCGAACCGTCTGGAGGCCGCCGTCCAAACGGCAGCCGCCGAGGTGGCGCGGGACCTGGGGCGGAACGAGTCCGGGGAAGCCGCCTCGGGCTGACGTCCAAACGTTGTGACGACGACCACCCGGTACACCAGCCTCACACTCTATCGGCGGTTGCTCCAGCAGGCGCGGCCCTACTGGCCACACATCGCCGGCATCTTCCTGCTCAGTCTCGTCTCGCCCCCGCTCGCGCTCCTCACCCCCTTGCCCCTGAAGATCGCCGTGGACAGCGTCATTGGAGCGGACCCCCTTCCCGGCTTCTTGGACGCGTGGCTGCCGGCCGCCGCCACCAGGTCCAGGGCCACCGTGCTCGTCACCGCAGCCCTGCTGTTGGTGGCCATCAACCTGCTCCTGTGCCTCCGTGGATTGGGGAGCTGGTTGCTGGAGACCTACACCGGCGAAAAGCTCGTCCTGGAATTTCGAGGTCAGCTCTTCCGCCATGTGCAGCGTCTTTCCCTCTCGTATCACGACACGAAGGGCACGACCGACTCCACCTATCGCATCCAGTACGATGCACCTTCGATCCAGTGGGTTCTGGTCAATGGCGTGACACCGTTCATCACCTCGGCGTTCACGCTCATCGGGATGATCGTCGTAACGGCGAGGATCGACGACCAGCTGGCTTTCGTCGCGCTGGCGGTGTCACCGGGCCTTTTCCTGCTCGCCCGGGCGTCGAGCCACCGTCTTCGCAGCCGCTGGTATCAGGTCAAAGCCGTTCAAAGTCAGGCGATGTCGGTGGTACAGGAGGTACTGGCTGCCGTTCGCGTCGTCAAAGCGTTTGGACAGGAGGACCGGGAGCAAAAACGTTTTCTCCAGCACGCGAGCCGAGGCGTCCGGGGCCAGATGGAGCTGGCCTTCCTGGAGGGTGGCTTCGATCTCCTGGTCGGCCTGACGATCGCCGTGGGAACGGCTGCCGCGCTCGTGATCGGTGTCTTCCACGTGCAATCGGGCACCCTCACGCTGGGGACACTCTTGATGGTGATGGTGTACCTGGCCCAGCTCTACGGGCCGATGGAAACCATCACCAAGAAGATGGCGGACCTCCAGGCGTCATTGGCCAGCGCGGAACGGGTGTTCGCTCTGCTGGACGAGCTGCCTGAGGTGGCCGAACGTCCCGGCGCTCGTTCGATCTCGCGGGCATCGGGCGCCGTGGCGTTCCAGAATGTCTCGTTCGCGTATGACAAGAATCACGCGGTGCTGCACGACGTCTCCTTAGAGATCAGGCCGGGAACGCGGGTGGGCATCGTGGGCACCACGGGGGCCGGAAAGACGACGCTGGTCAGCCTCCTCACGCGGTTCTACGATCCTACGGCCGGACGGATCCTGCTCGACGGCGTCGATCTGCGAGATTTCAGAATAGCCGACCTCCGGAATCAGTTCTCCATCGTCCTCCAGGACCCCGTGCTGTTGTCGAGCAGCATTGCCGAAAATATCGGTTACGCGCGGCCGGGCGCCAGCCAGCGGGAAGTCATGGTGGCGGCGGAACTGGCCAACGTGCACCAGTTCATCATCCGGCTGCCGGACGGGTACCAGACCCAGGTCGGGGAGCGGGGCATGCGCCTCTCGGGAGGCGAACGGCAGCGCATCGCGCTCGCCCGGGCGTTCCTGAAGGATGCTCCGATCCTGATCCTCGACGAGCCGACCAGCGCGGTCGACGCGGCCACCGAGGCCGGGATCATGGAGGCGATCGAGCGTCTCCTGCCAGGCCACACGACCTTCGTCATCGCTCACCGCCCGAGCACGTTGCGGGGCTGTGACCTGATCCTGGTCATCGACCACGGCCGACTCCTTCATCCGGACACCGCCGTGTCGATCTCCGCGGGGTAGGGCGTGAGATCACGGCTTCGCGTGATCGTGACGGGCCTGATCGCGCAGTACCCCCTCGGCGGCGTGACCTGGGACTACCTGCANTACGTCCTCGGGTTNGCTCGCCTCGGCCACGACGTCTACTACCTCGAGGATACGGGTCAGTGGCCGTACAACCCCGTCGCGGGCGGCCTGGGGCNCGATTGCGCATACAACGTCGACTATCTGGCGAAAGTGATGTCGCGGTTCGGCCTCGACGACCGCTGGGCCTACCATTTCGCCGACAAGGCGCGCCAGACGTCCGAATGGTTCGGCCTCAGTGACCTGGACCGCGCGGCCGTCGTGGAATCCGCCGACCTCCTCATCGACCTCTCCTGCGCATTGGAGCAGTGCGAACGCTACCGGCGGGTGTCACGGCTCGTGCTGATCGACACGGACCCGGTCTTCACCCAGATCAAGCTGGCTCGAGGCCAACGCGACTTTGCGGCCCAGGTTGATGCCCATGATGTCCACTTCAGCTTCGGAGAGTGTCTGTCCGATCGCATTCCCCAGACGGGACACCGTTGGCGCGCCACCAGGCAGCCGATCGTGCTCTCCGAATGGCGACCTGCTGCCACGCCGCGCAGAGTCTTCACCACCGTCATGAATTGGACCAGCTACCGCCCGGTGGCGTACGGTGGTCGGAGCTACGGGCAGAAGGACGTCGAGTTCATGCGCTTCCTCGAGCTGCCGGGCATCGTCGCGCCCACCGTTCTCGAAGTAGCGGTCGGTCCCGGCAAGACCCGGCGGACGCCTCGGGACCTCCTGACGCACAAGGGCTGGCGCGTCGTCGATCCGGCGCGCGTATGCCCGGATGTCGACAGCTACCGGGACTACATCCAGTCGTCACTGGCTGAATGGAGCGTTGCCAAGAACGGCTATGTGGTCGGCCGGCCCGGATGGTTCAGTTGCCGGTCGGCCTGCTACCTGGCGGCTGCCAAGCCCGTGATCGTCCAGGACACAGGGTTGGGGACGATCCTTCCGGTCGGCCAGGGGATCTTGACATTCGACACGCTGAAGGAGGCGGCGGAAGCCATTCGCGAGGTGGAATCGGACTACGACCGCCACGCCAGGGCGGCGCGTGAGATCGCCGAGACGTGCTTCGATTCCGGCAAAGTGCTTTCCCGCCTGCTGGAGGAGGCGCTGGCCTGATGAAGGTCGGCAGTCTGGCCAGCGGACGCCTGCGGATCGTGGTGCTCGGGTACGTCGTGCGCGGGCCTCTCGGGGGGATGGTGTGGAGCAACCTGCAGTACCTCATGGGCCTCGCCCGCCTCGGCCACGACGTGTATTTCGTCGAGGATAGCGATGACTACCCGTCGTGCTACGACCCGATCAGGGATGCCGTCGGCGTCGACCCCCTCTATGGGCTCGACTTCGCCCGACACGCCTTCGAGCCGATCGGGTTCGGCGAACGCTGGGCATACCACGATGCGCATGCCTCTCGCTGGCACGGACCGTGTGCCGACCGGGTCTTCGAGATCTGTGCTGGCGCCGATCTCCTCCTCAATCTGTGCGGAGTGAATCCGCTCCGGCCCTGGCTGATGGAGATCCCCGTCAGGGCCCTCGTCGACGAAGATCCGGCCTTCACGCAGATACGACACCTCACCGAACCTGGCGCTCGAGAGCGAGCCCTGCTTCACACGGTCTTCTTTTCGTTCGGGGAAAACATCGGTCGCGAGGGCTGCGCCGTTCCCGACGACGGGCTGCGCTGGCGGCCGACCCGCCAACCCGTGGCGTTGGACGCGTTGCCCGTGACACCGGGGCGGCCGGCCGGAAAATTCACGACGGTCATGCTGTGGGACAGCTACCCGGCGCCCGAATACTGCGGGGTGCGGTACGGCATGAAGTCCGACTCCTTCGCGCCCTACCTGGACCTGCCCGAGCGGGCCGGACGCATCTTCGAGTTGGCGGTCGGTAGCCCCTCGGCCCCGCGCGACCTTCTACGGCAGAAGGGGTGGACGGTGTGTGACCCGCGCGGGCCGACCCGAGACCCGTGGACCTATCAACGATACGTCGACTCGTCCAAGGCCGAGTTTGCGGTGGCCAAGCACGGGTACGTGATAAGCCGGAGCGGATGGTTCAGCGAGCGAAGCGTCACCTACCTGGCCAGTGGACGCCCGGTGCTGCTTCAGGACACCGGCTTCTCCCAGTGGTTGCGGACGGGAGCGGGCGTCATTCCCTTCAACACGCCGGCGGAGGCTGTGGCCGGGATCGGCGAAATCGACGGCGCCTACGACCGCCATTGCCGGGCCGCCCGAGAGATCGCCGAGGAGTACTTTGACGCGCGCAAAGTACTCCCGGCGTTGATCGCGGGTGCCATGGAGAATGTTTCGTGGGTGGGGTGATGCCGTGGAGACGTCGCCGGGGCCGCTGATGGCTGAGTGGGTGCAGTCCGGCGACGGCGACCGGCGCCTGCCCCGGGGGCGGCCGCTCATCGCGTTTTTTGACTACTGTGACGTGTTCGAGGACTTCTACCCCCACTACGGTGTCGACCAGCGGAATTTTGCGACGCACTGGGCGGCGACGGGGAACCATGCGTTCGTGTCCCTGCTGCAGCGCGATGTCGGAGACGTCATCTGGTATGCCTTCTCGCTGGCACCTCAACTGTCCGAGGCGCAGCACGAACTCGTGGGCTGCCGCGTCAAGATCCTGCCATCGTCGTGGCTCCACCGCCGACTCTGGCGCCTGTTCTATCTGCCGCCGGCGGCCTGGCGCTGGCGCCGCGCGTATCCGGCCTATGCGACAGTGGCGTCCTACCTCGCCCTGGCCTCGCGGTCGTTCCTCGCGACCATCCGGCGCGATCGCCCTGATTTCATCTTCCTCCAGGACTACTCAAGCGGCCGCTTCGACGTGCTGCTCGCGGTTGCGCGGGTGCTGGGGGCGCAGCTGATCGCGTACCACTCGGGAAGCCGGCCGGACCACTACCTCGGACGCGCGGTGAAGCGGTGGACGATTCGACGTGCCGACCGACTCGTCGTGTCGAGTCAGGAGGAGAGGGAGATGCTGATCCAGCGCTTCCGTGTCGCTCCGGAGCGGATCAGCGTCACCCTCACCCCGATCGACACGAGCGTGTTTCGACNGCTCGGGCGGGCGATGGCCACGCGTCTGGCGGGGCTCGACCCGGATCGACGCTACATCCTNTTCGTAGGGCGACTCGACGATCCCGTGAAGCGTGTCAGCGCGCTGATCCGGAGCTTGGCCGGGCTGGCGGCCGTCCACCCGGACGTCGACCTCCTCGTCGCGGGTGAGGGACCGGACGGCCAGGGGCTCCGGCGACTGGCGGCGGAGCTGGCGCCTGGACGCGTCCGCTTCCTCGGCTGGATGACGGGAGCCGAGCCGCTGGCGGCCCTTTACAACTCGGCCGAGTGCCTGGTGCTTCCGTCGCGCAGCGAAGGCTTCCCGACCGTGGTCGGGGAAGCGATGGCGTGCGGGACGCCCGTCCTGGCTTCGAGCGTCGGCGGCGTGGGCGAACTCGTCGTCGACGGGCGGACCGGCTGGCTGTTTCCGCCTGGTGACGACGCCGCGCTCGGAGCCCGGCTTGCCTTCGCGCTGGAGCACCCGGATGTCACGGCGCGGATGCGGCCGGCAGCGCGGCGGATCGCCGAAGCTCGCGTCTCGGCTGAGGCCGTCGCCGTCGAGCTCCGGAGGTGTTTTTTGGGGAGGGGCAGTGGATAGGGGGCCAAGGCGGGCCCGAACGCCCGTCATCCTGGTGGCCTCGGATGTGGAGTTGCCGGCGGCGCACCGGGTATGGGGCACGGGCGGATGGCTACCACCCGAAGAGCGGGAGGCCCTGGACTGGTTGACCCTGTCGAGGCTGCTGGGCTGGCGCGTGACGGTCACCCCACGCTCCGGCGCTGGCCTCCAGGAAGCGTTCGCTGCTGGCGGCCGATGCGCGATCCTGGCCTGTGACCCCGACTCTCTCGAGGCGGACCTCGTCGCGTTCCTGAGGTCTCGGCTCGCTGTCGAGCCGCTCCTGGTCGTCGGGCGCGCGGCCAACCGCGACAGCGCACTCGCCGAGTTGGCCGGCGTCGCCCGGGAGCCGGAAGCGCTGGCGGGCCGATCGCTATCCTGGATCGGGCCGGGACCGGGGCGCGCCTGGTACTGCCGCGAGGCGCTGGCGGCGAGCGCCCTGAAGTTGTCGTGCGCAGCGTCGTCCTGGGCGAGCCTCGAGGGCGCGCCCATCCTGGCGGCGCGACCGGTGGGTCGGGGGATGGTCGCCACGCTCGCATTTCATCCGAGCGTGGCGCGCGACGTCGACGGCGCCGTGACCGCCCTGTTGAAGCACCTGCTGATCTGGGCCTCCCAGACACCAGTGGCGTGGATCGACCTCGAGGGAAGCCTGGTCCTGAGAATGGATGATCCCGGCGGTTCGCAGAATGTCCACCTGCAATCATGGTCCTATCCCAAGCTCCGCGAGGCTGACTGGGCGGCGATCGCCGCCGATCTGAAGCGCCGACAGGCGCGGGTGGCGATCGGCTATGTCGGAGGCTGGGTCGACGATGGCGATCCGGCGCGAGGCGTTCTGAGAGTCGGAGGGCAGGTTCCCGGCCGGATTCCCGGTCGCGTTTACCCCTCACCGCGAGTGAGGTATTCGCCGCGAGTGGAGTATCGCGATCGAGCCGGCTACGCGCCGGGAGCGGTGCAGGACTA
>JGI25382J37095_10000037_pt1 | contig 20027 bp, 19 predicted proteins | sample GraSoi013_1_40cm_3_FD_37095 | JGI IMG/M metagenome (IMG submission 37095)
GACTGTCTCGAGCGGCTGGGAGCCGTCCCGGCCTTCGAGCTGCGTCCGATCCTGCCGGCGCCCGAGATGTACGGCTACCGCAACAAGATGGAGTTCACCGTGGCCAGCGCCGGCGGCGCGCCGGTGATCGGCCTGCACGAGGCCGACCGTTACGATGTCGTGCTCGACATCGAGCGGTGCCTGCTCCAGTCGGAGACGATGAACGCGCTCCTCGACGAGGTTCGGACCCAGGCCCGGGCCCGCGGACTCAGCGTGTGGGACCAGGAATCGGGGCAGGGGCTCCTGCGGTTCGTGACGCTGCGGGAGGGGCGCCACACCGGCGCCGCCATGGTGAACATCGTCGCCGCCGCGCCCGACGTAGAGACGCTAGCGCCCGTGGGCGAGCGGCTGAAGGCCCGCGTCCCCGCCACGGCCAGCGTGGTCCTCAACGTCAACGCCAAGAAGGCCGCGGTGGCCGTGGGCAGCGAGGAGCACGTCCTCGTCGGTCGCGACCATATCACCGAATCCCTCGGCGGTCTTACCTTCCAGGTGTCGGCGAACTCGTTCTTCCAGACGAACACCGTCCAGGCCGAGCGGCTCTTCGCGCTGGTGGGGGAGGCCTGCGGCCTGGCCGGGGCCGAAACCGTCGTCGACCTCTACTCCGGCACCGGGGCCATCAGCCTGCTCCTGGCCCGCCGGTGCCGCCACGTCTACGGGATCGAAGTGTCGGCGGCCGCCGTCGCCGACGCGCTCCGCAACGCGGGGGCGAACGGGATCGAGAACTGCACGTTCCTGGCCGGCGAAGTGCGCCATGTGCTGCCCACGCTGGTGCGGGACGGCGTCCGGGCGCAGATCGTCGTGGCCGATCCGCCGCGCGCCGGATTCCACCCCAAGGCGCTGGGCGCGCTGGTCGCGCTCGGACCCGCGCGGATCGTCTACGTCTCGTGCAATCCGGCGACGCTCGCCCGCGATGTCGGCGATCTCCTCCGCCAGGGCTATCGCCTCGAGTGGGTGCAGCCTGTCGACATGTTCCCGCAGACGCCTCACATCGAGGCGGTCGCCCGTCTCCGACGGGCGGAATGAAGCCCCGCCCGCCGGGCGCCCCCCACCCGGGGCCGGGCTGGCGGGGCCCGATCCCATGAAGATCTACCTCGCTCGCCGCCTGCTCCAGTCGCTCCTCGTCCTGCTCGGCGTGTCCTTCGTCGTCTTCTTCATCCTGCATCTGACCGGTGACCCCGCCCTCGTCCTCCTTCCGCCGGACGCCACGGCGGAAGAGATTCTTCGGTTCCGCGAGGCCATGGGGTTCACCGACCCGTTCCTCGTCCAGTACGGGCGCTTCCTGGCCGGCGCGCTGCGCGGCGACTTCGGCCAGTCCTTGCGGCACGGCGAGCCCGCGTTCGGGCTCGTCGTCGAGCGCATGCCGGCCACGTTCGAGTTGTCCGGCGCCGCCCTCCTGCTCGCGCTCGGTCTGGCCATCCCGACGGGCATCGTCTCCGCCGTCCGCCGCAACACGGTCATCGATTACGTCTCGACGGTAGGAGCGTTGCTGGGCCAGTCGATGCCGACCTTCTGGCTGGGGATCATGCTCATCCTCATTTTCTCCGTGCAGCTCAGCCTGCTGCCCTCGTCCGGGCGGGGGACACCCCAGCACCTGATCCTGCCGTCCATCACGCTGGGGCTCTTCACGACCGCGCGCATCATGCGACTGACCCGGTCGGGGATGCTGGAGGTGCTCGATCAGGACTACATTCGGACGGCGCGGGCCAAGGGTGTAGCCGACCCCCCGATCGTGTGGAAGCACGCGCTGAAGAACGCCGCCATTCCCATCGTCACCATCGTGGGCATCGAGCTCGGCACCCTGCTGGGCGGCGCGGTGATCACCGAGACGATCTTCGCCTGGCCGGGCGTCGGGCGCCTCAGCGTGCAGGCGATCTACAACCGCGATTACCCGGTGGTGCAGGCGGCGGTGTTCCTGCTGGCCTCCACGTTCGTGCTGGTCAATCTGGTCGTGGACGTCGTCTACACCTATCTCGACCCGCGGATCCGACTGCGATGAACCGCACGGTCGAGGCGGCCACGCTGCCGGATGCGGACCGCTCGCCGGCGCTGCGCGAGTGGGTCGCCTTCGCGCGGCGCCTGGCCCGGCGGCGGACGGCGCTGTTCGGTCTGATCGTTGTCGCTCTGGTGATCGTCACCGCGTTGACGGCGGCCTGGCTGTCGCCCTTCGATCCCACCGAGCAGGACATCGGCAACCGGCTGAAGCCCCCGGGCTGGCGCGACACCGCCGGCCAGCTCCATCCCCTGGGCACCGACCACCTCGGGCGCGACCTGCTCGCGCGCGTCCTCTTCGGTACCCAGCCCGCGCTCATGGTCGGCTTCGCGGCGGTCCTGATCTCCGGGATGCTCGGGATGATGGCCGGGCTCCTCTCGGGCTACTTCGGGGGGCGGATCGACGACGTGCTGATGCGCCTGGCCGACGTCCAGCTGGCGTTTCCGTTCGTCCTNCTCGCCATCGCCGTCATCGGCCTGCTGGGGCCGAGCCTGTCCGTCATCATCGTGGTCATCGGCGTCTCCAGCTGGGTCGTCTATGCGCGCGTCGTTCGTGGCGCCGTGCTCTCGCTCCGGGAGCGCGAGTTCGTGCAGGCGGCGCACGCGCTGGGCAGTCGCGACGGGCGCGTGCTGGTGCGCCACATCCTCCCCAACGTGTTCACGCCGTGGCTCGTCGTCGCCACCCTGGACATGGCGCGTGTCATCGTGATCGAGTCCGCGCTGTCGTTTCTGGGGCTCGGGGTCCAGCCGCCGAACCCGACCTGGGGTGCCATGCTGGCGGACGGTCGCGTCTACATCTCCACGGCGTGGTGGTTGGCGACGTTCCCGGGCCTGGCGATCCTCGTCACCGTGCTGGGCATCAACCTGTTCGGCGACGGTCTGCGCGACACGCTCGACCCTCGCCTCCAGGTCTGAGCGCCGTCGCGCCGATCACGAAGCCCGGGCCCGGCGCCGGCGCACCAGGAGTGTGAGAAGCGCGGCCGGCACGGTGAGCCACAACACACCCGATGGCACGCCGACGCTCACGTTGAGGACGAGCGCGAGGACGCCCCCCACGGCTGCGGTCCACAGAAGGACGGTCGTTGCCGCATCCGCCGCCGCCCGCCAGCCCCGGCGGCCGACCAGCACGACCGCCAGCACGCCAGCGGAATCGATCGCGACGTCCCGCAGGCTGGCGGTACGGGAGATGACGAAGGACTGGTGAGCCTCGTCGGCAAACGCCCAGGCGACGCTGATCGCGAGTGCTCCCCAGGCCACCGTGGGGGCCGACCCCGCGTGACCTCGGACGAGGGCGCGGAACCAGAGCGCGGCGAGGATCGCATACTCGGTCACGTGGGCGGCCTTGCGCGTCAGGACGTGAAGCGCATCGAGCTGGAGGGGCGTGGCCCCGGGCAGGAGCCATGTGAGGACGGGCATCAAGAGACGGCTCGTCTGCTGGGCGCTCCCGGCGTCTGTCGAAAGCCAGAAAATCACACCCATCCAGGCCACGGGCGGCGCCCAGTCGGCGAAGCGTACGCCCACTGCGCCGCCGGCCGGGTCCTGGTGCAGGGGGGGAACCTCCTTCACGCCCAGTCTACTCCCGCGCCGGCCAGCCTTCCCGCTATCGAGGTGACCGGTGCCTTCCCCCGAAGGGGTCCTGATTGTGAGGGCGCGCATATTCGCCACCTCGCCGATCGATGGCCGGGGAGAGGGAAATGCCAGCTCATGCCCACCCCCAAGCCCGGACCGCTCGTGGCGATCTTCAACACGATGGACGAGATCATGGAGGTCGTTCGGTTGGCGCTCGAGCGTGAAGGGTTTCAGACGTGACGGCGCGATTGGCGGACATCCCGAGCGGCGCCCTCGATCCGGTCGCGTTCGTCGATGAGGACAACCCCGATGTGATCATCTACGACCTGGCTCGCCCGTACGAGCAGAACTGGAACTTCCTCCGGCTCATGCGGAACACGCAGTCGCTCGCTCGCCGGGCCTGCCGAAAGCCCTACGGCGCCCGGGAGGTCATCGAGGTTGTGAAGACCGTGATGGAGGCCAGGACAGCAGTAAAGGCCGCGAACGATGGGCAGGGACTCTCGGAGTCGAGACATTCTCCGCCTCGACGGCGTGGGGGTGCTCGTAGTGGACGACGCGCCCGACATCCGGGATCTGCTCGTCACAGTGCTCGACGAATACGGTGCCAGCGTGACCGCCGTCGGCTCGGTCCCGGAGGCGCTGGACGCGATACAACGCGAACTGCCGAACGTGCTCGTCAGTGACCTTGCCATGCCTGGCCAAGACGGCCACTCGCTGATCAGCAAGGTGCGGGCGCTTCCGCCCGAGCGCGGAGGGCAGACGCCGGCGGCGGCCCTGACGGGCGACATCGGCGCCGGGGCCCGGGTCCTCCTGGCCGGCTTCCAATTCCACATCCCGAAGCCGGTCGACGTGTACCAGCTGGTGGGAGTCGTGGCCCTCCTGGCCCCCTCAAGGAGTAAGGTCGGCCGACGCCCGTCGCCGCCGGTTCTGTTTCCGGCGACGACCGTGATAGAGTTGGCGCGATGCTCGGCGAGATCCTCGACGATCTCTTGACGTCGCCGTCGACCGGGCCGTGCATCACGACGCTGCGCCAGTTCCCGGCGCGCCCGCCCGTCCTCGTTTCCTTCCCCTCGTCGCTCGATCCCCGACTGGCCGACGCGCTCCGCGGGCGCGGCATCGGGCAGCTCTATTCGCACCAGGCGCGCGCCTGGGAGCTCGTCGACAAGGGCCACCACGTCGTCGTGGTCACGCCGACGGCGTCGGGGAAGACGCTTTGCTACAACCTGCCGGTGCTGCAGTCGTTGCTCGCCCAGCCCGACGCGCGGGTGCTCTACCTGTTCCCCACCAAGGCGCTGGCGCAGGACCAGCTGGCCGAGCTGGAGGAGCTGGCCAAGCGCCTGCCCGAGCTGCGCATGTTCACCTACGACGGCGACACGCCCCAGGACGCGCGGCGGGCCGTCCGGGCGCGCGCCAACCTGGTGCTCACCAATCCCGACATGCTGCATTCGGGGATCCTGCCGCACCACACAAAATGGGCGGTGCTCTTCCAAAACCTTCGTTATGTGGTCATCGATGAACTTCATGCCTACCGAGGCGTCTTTGGGAGCCATATCGCTAACGTGATTCGTCGCCTCAAGCGACTCTGCCGGCATTACGGCTCGGCCCCGCAGTTCATCATGGCCTCGGCGACGATCGCCAATCCGCGCGAGCTGGCCGAGCGGATCATCGGCGACAGCGTCGAGGAAGTCTCGGAGAGCGGGGCGCCCACCGGCGACAAGCTCTTCCTCTGCTACAACCCCCCGGTCGTGAACCCCGAGCTGGGCATCCGCGCCCCCTACCTGGGGGAGGCCGCGCGGCTGGCGACCCGGTTTCTCAAGGACAAGATCCCGACGATCGTCTTCGCCCAGAGCCGGCTGGCGACGGAGGTGCTGCTGACGGCGATCAAGAGCAGTGTCGCCGACAAGACCGGCGACGCCGGGATCGTCCGCGGCTACCGGGGCGGCTATCTGCCTACACGTCGTCGCGCGGTCGAGCAGGGGCTCCGATCGGGCGAGGTACTGGGAGTCGTTTCCACCAACGCGCTGGAGCTCGGGGTGGACATTGGGCACCTGGACGTCGCCGTGCTGGCGGGCTACCCGGGCACCATCGCCTCGCTGTGGCAGCAAGCGGGCCGCGCCGGTCGGCGGTCGGGTGGGTCGGCGGCCGTGTTCGTCGCCACCAGCGCGCCGCTCGACCAGTTCATGGTGACGCACCCCGACTATCTCTTCGGCACCCCGCCCGAGCACGCCCGCATCAACCCCGACAACCCGTTCATCCTCGTCAACCATCTCAAGTGCGCCGTCTTCGAGCTGCCCTTCGGCTCCGGGGCCGCGGGCGAGGAGTTCGAGCGCTTCGGAGAGCTCGACGTACGGCGCTACCTGGCTGCGCTCGAAGAGGAGGGGTTGCTCCACAGTGTCGGCGGGCGGTGGCACTGGGCCTCCGAGACCTATCCGGCCGACCACATCTCGCTCCGGACGGTCACCAGCGACAACTTCCTGGTCATCGACACCACCGCGCGCGACGAGAAGCAGACCAAGCGGCGGCAGATCATCGCCGAGGTGGACTGGGGCAGCGCCTTCGCCACGATCTATCCCAAGGCCATCTATCTGGTGGAGAGCGAGCCCTACGAGGTGCAGGAGCTGCGCTTCCGGGAGGACGAGGAGAAGGTCGCCTACGTCAAGCGCGTGACCGTGGACTACTTCACCGACGCCGTCAGCGCCAAAGGCGTGTGGATCCTCCGGCGTCTGGCCGAGCGCGAGCACCCGGTCTATGTGGCCGAGCAGGGCGAGGTGCTGGTGGCCGAGAAAGTCGTCGGTTTCAAGAAGATCAAGATGGGCACGCTCGAGAACGTCGGCTCCGGGCAGGTCGAGCTGCCGCAGCAGGAGATGCAGACGACGAGCGCGTGGATTACCGTGCCCGAGGACGTGCTGGGACGGGTGAGCCCGTCGCGAGAAGAATTGATCGATGGGCTGCGCGCGGTGACGTACCTGCTGCACCACCTGGCTCCGATCTTCCTGCTCTGCGACATCCGCGACCTGGGCTCCTGGCTGGGCGACACGACGCCCGCCGAGACCGGCGCGGTGGCCACGCGCGAGTCGACCAAGCGCCGGCTGATGAGCGCCGAGCGGTTCCACCCGACCATCTATCTCTACGACGCCCACGCCGGCGGCATCGGCCTGGCCGAGCGCGTGTTCGACGTGCTCCCCCTCCTGCTCCAGCGCGGCCGCGAGACGCTCGAGGCCTGTTCGTGCCGGTGGGGGTGCCCGTCGTGCGTGGGGCCGGTGAACGAGGTGGGCCGCCGCGCGAAAGCGACCGCGGCCAATCTGCTGCGTGAACTCACCCGCTGACTCGCTCCGACGCGCCCCGGCGGCCGAGCCGCCAGCGGCGCACGACCACGCCGCCCGCGCGGGCACCCTCGACGAGCTGCGCCGAATCATCCGGCGGATCGAGAATTCCCGCCCGCCCCGCCCGGCCCCCGAGCCCGTGGAGCGGATCGTTGGTGGTGAGCTGGTGGACACGGGTCAAGGGCCGCTTCTGGTCGTCCGCCGCGAATACCCGCTGTCGCACCAGCACGGTCGCCTGGCGCTGGCGCACGCGCTCGATGTCTCGCCCTCGGTGCTCGAGCTGATCGCGCGGGCCGGAGAAGCCCCGGCCGACGCCCGCGGCCTGCTGTTTCTCGACACGGAGACGACGGGCCTGGCCGGCGGCACCGGGACCTACGCCTTTCTCGTCGGCGCCGGCTACGTGGAGGGCGACCGGTTCGTCGTCGTCCAGCACTTTATGCGGGACTTCGACGAGGAGCCGGCGCTGCTGGCGGCGCTCCATCCGCTCCTCGAGNGGGCCAGCGGGCTCGTCACCTTCAATGGGGCCGGCTTCGACGTGCCCCTGCTGGAGACGCGCTTCGTGCTGGCCCGGCGCCGCTGGCCGGGGACGCTGGCGCACGTCGACCTCCTGCGTCCGGCCCGGCGGGTGTGGTCGGCCCGCTTCCCGGACTGCCGCCTGACGACGCTCGAGCGCGAGGTGCTCGGTCTCATCCGCGACAACGACGTGCCCGGCGCGCTGATCCCCGCGCTCTACTTCGATTTCCTGCGCTCCCGGCGGGCGGCGCCGCTGGCGCGCGTCTTCGCCCACAACTGTGACGACGTGCTCTCGCTGGCCGCCCTGCTCGGCTGGTTCACGCGCGCGCTCGACGGCGGCGCCAACCCGCCGCTGGGCGCCGGCGAGCTGGCGGGGCTGGGGCGGCTCTGGGAGCGGGCGGACCCCGAACGCGGCGTCGCCTGCTACCGCCAGGCGCTCGCCGCCGGGCTCGAAGGGCTCGACGCCCACCGTGTGCGCCTGCGCCTGGCGCTCTGGGAAAAGCACCGCGCTCGGTGGGAGGCCGCGTGCGCGCTGTGGCAGGCAGCGGCCGGCGCCGGCGGCTTCGATCTGCAGCCCTGGGAAGAGCTGGCGAAGTATCACGAGCACCGTCGCCGCGACGTCGCGGCCGCGCGGGCGGTCGTCGTGGAGGCCCTTGCGCTGGCCCGAGCGGCCGCCGCCTCGCCCCGCTTCTTCGACGCGCTGACGCATCGCCTGGCCCGCCTCGAGCGCCGGCTGGGGCTCGCGGGCCGTGTCGGTGGATGAGCCGAAGAGCGCCGACCTGATCCTACTCCGCCGGAAACGTCACCACGTGGAGCACGTGCGCCTCTGGGCGGACGCGCATGCCCGTGGCAAAGGCGGTGGCCGACGGCTGCGAGGAGTGCACGCGATGGCCCGAGGGCAGGCCGAGGCAGTAGAGGTTCTCGGAGCCGCGGAAGTAGCGGCGAAGGATGAAGGTCTCGCCGTCGGCGGCCGGCACGAAGGTGACGTCGTCGGGGCGGATCATGACCCTCACCTTCTCGCCCAGCTCGCGCCCCTCCACGTTGCCGAAGACGCCGATCTCGGTGACGATCCCCTCCGAGGTGATAATGCCGGGCAGGAAGTCGGCGGCGCCGACGAACTCGGCCACAAAAGGCGTCGCCGGGTGGTGGTAGATCGTCTCGGGAGGCGCCAGCTGCTCCAGGCGCCCGCCGTTCAGGACGCCGACGACGTCGGCGATCGTGAAGGCCTCCTCCTGGTCGTGGGTGACGAAGACCGCCGTGGTCCCGATCCCCCGCAGCACCTTTTCGACCTCGTCGCGCATCTGGGCGCGCAGGTCGGCGTCGAGGTTCGAGAACGGTTCATCCAGAAGGATGAGGGCCGGCGAGGGGGCCAGCGCGCGGGCCACGGCCACCCGCTGCTGCTGTCCGCCGCTGAGCTCGTGCGGGTAGCGGTGCGCGAACTCCGCGAGGCCGACGAGGTTGAGCACGGCCAGCACGCGCTCGCCCCGCCGGTCGCGGGCGAGGGCGTGGAGTCCAAAGCCGACGTTCTCTTCCACGGTCAGGTGGGGAAACAGCGCATAGTCCTGGAACACGATGCCGATGCCCCGCTCCTCGGGCGGCACGGAGATCTTCCGCTGGCCGTCGGCCATGACACGCCCGGCGATGGCCACCTCCCCGTCGTCAGGCAGCTCGAACCCGGCGATCAGGCGCAGCGTGGTCGTCTTGCCGCAGCCGGACGGGCCCAGCAGCGCCAGGATCTGGCCGCTCTCGACCGTGAGCGTGAGGCCGTCAACCGCCGGCGGCCGATCGCCGCCGAACCGCTTCGTGAGATGCGAGAGGGTGAGGACCGCCACTGCCGTCTATTCTTACACGGCCGGCGGCCGATCACGGCACCGGGGTGATCGGTGGCTTTCCCTCGAGCACCGCCACGCAGTTGCGCACGGCCAGCGAAGCCATCGCCAACCGGGTGTCGTGGGAGGCGCTCGCGATGTGCGGGGCCACCACCACGTTCTTGAGTGGCAGGAGCGCCGGATGGATCTCGGGCTCCTCCTCGAAGACGTCGAGCCCGGCCCCCGCGATCCACCCCTCCCTTAGCGCGCGCGCCAGAGCGGCCTCGTCCACAATCGGGCCGCGAGCGGCGTTCACCAGAATGGCGGTCTTCTTCATCTTCCCAAGCGCCCCCGCGTCGATGAGGTGCCGGGTCTCGGGCAAGAGCGGCGTGTGGACGGTGACGAAGTCCGACTCCCGCAGCAGCGTGTCCTGATCCACGTGCGTCGCGCGGAGCTCGCGCTCGAGGCTGGCGTCGGCCCGTACCGCGTCGTGGTAGAGGACGCGCATGGCGAAGCCGCCCGCGCGGCGTGCCACCGCCCGGCCGATCCGGCCGAAGCCCAGGATGCCCAGCGTCTTGCCGTGAACGTCCATGCCCCAGAGCAGGTCCCACTGCCACCGCTTCCATTCCCCCGATCGGGCATAGTGGTCGGCCTCCACCGTGCGCCGGGCGGCGGCCATGAGGAGTGTCCAGGCGAAATCGGCGGTGGTCTCGGTGAGGACGTCGGGGGTGTTGGTCACGATGATGCCCCGGCGGCGGGCCGCGGCGACGTCGATGTTGTTGTAGCCCACGGCGACGTTCGCCACCACCTTGAGGTTCGGGGAGGCGCCCAGGACCTCGTCATCGATGGCGCTGATGATGTGGCAGATCAGTCCGTCCTTGCCCTTGAGCCTGGCCACGAGCTCCGCCTTGGGGAGGGGATGGTCGGTGTTGTGGAGGTCGACAGTGAATTCCTTGGGTACGAGACCAAGCGCCTCCTTCGGCAAAGTATTTGAAACCAATATACTTTTTGCCATTCACCACCCCCAGATTTTTTGCTTGATCGGCCCCCGCGCGGCGGCTATATTAGCACTCGCTTTTGTCGAGTGCTAACAGCTATCGCGAGGGGACATCTCATGGCCAAGGCAACCAGCACGAAGGCCAACTCGGCGTCTACCACAGAAAAAGGAGGCAAGGCATCTATGAAAATTCGTCCGCTGCACGACCGCATCCTCGTGGAACGCCTCGAGGAGCAGGAGGTTCGCCGGGGCGGCATCATCATCCCGGACACCGCCAAGGAGAAGCCGCAGGAGGCTAAGGTCATCGCCGTCGGGAACGGAAAGGTGACGGAGGACGGAAAGAAGATCCCGCTCGACGTGAAAGCGGGCGACCGCATCCTGTTCGGCAAGTACTCGGGCTCCGAGGTCAAGATCGACGACAAGGAATACCTGATCCTGCGCGAGGAAGACGTCCTCGCCATCCTCGAGTAATCACCCTAAGGAGGGAAGGCACCGATGCCGAAGCAGCTGAAATTCGACGAAGAGGCCCGGACGGCCCTGCTCCGGGGCGTCAACATGATGGCCGAAGCGGTCAAGGCCACGCTGGGCCCGAAGGGCCGCAACGTAGTCATCGACAAGAAGTTCGGCAGCCCGACGATCACCAAGGATGGCGTCACGGTCGCCAAGGAGATCGAGCTGAAGGATCCGTACGAGGACATGGGCGCCCAGATGCTGAAGGAGGTCGCCACCAAGACCTCCGATGTCGCGGGGGACGGTACCACCACTGCCACCGTGCTCGCCCAGGCTATCTTCCGCGAAGGGCTTAAGAACGTCACGGCCGGCGCCAACCCGATGGGGCTCAAGCGGGGCGTCGAGCAGGCCGTGGACGCCGTGGTCGAGGAGCTAAAGAAGCTCTCCAAGTCGACCAAGGACAAGAAGGAGATCGCTCAGGTCGCGACGATCGCGGCCAACAACGACAAGACCATCGGCAACCTCATCGCCGAGGCGATGGAGAAGGTCGGCAAGGACGGCGTGATCACGGTCGAGGAGTCGAAGTCCGCTGACACCGTGCTGGACGTGGTCGAGGGCATGCAGTTCGACCGCGGCTACCTGTCCCCGTACTTCGTCACCGACGCCGAGCGCATGGAGTGCATCCTGGAGGACGCGCTCATCCTCATCCACGAGAAGAAGATCAGCGTCATGAAGGACATGCTGCCGCTCCTCGAGCAGGTGGCGCGGGCAGGCCGGCCGCTCCTCATCATCGCCGAGGACGTGGAAGGCGAGGCCCTGGCCACGCTCGTCGTCAACAAGCTGCGCGGCACGCTGCACTGCTGCGCGGTCAAGGCGCCGGGATTTGGCGACCGCCGGAAGGCCATGCTGGAGGACATCGCCATCCTCACCGGCGGCAAGGCGATCACGGAGGATCTCGGCATCAAGCTGGAAAACATCAAGCTGGACGACCTCGGTAAGGCCAAGAAGGTGGTCGTGGACAAGGACAACACCACCCTCGTGGAGGGGGCCGGCAAGCAGTCGGCGATCGAGGGCCGCATCAAGCAGATCCGGGCCCAGATCGAGGAGACGACCTCCGACTACGATCGCGAGAAGCTCCAGGAGCGGCTGGCCAAGCTGGCCGGGGGCGTGGCGGTGATCAAGGTCGGTGCTGCGACCGAGACGGCCATGAAGGAGAAGAAGGCGCGCGTGGAGGATGCGCTCAACGCGACCCGCGCGGCCGTCGAGGAAGGGATCGTGCCCGGCGGCGGCGTGGCCCTGCTCCGGGCGTCCAAGGCCATCGACCGGCTCAAGCTGGAAGGCGACGAGAAGGTCGGCGCCACGATCGTCAGGCGGGCTTGCGAGGAGCCCATCCGCCAGATCGTCGAGAACGCCGGGCTCGAGGGTAGCGTGATCGTGGAGAAGGTCAAGGTGGAGACCGTGCCCACGCGGGGCTACGACGCCGAGGCCATGGACTACGTCGACATGCTACAGGCGGGCGTCATCGATCCCACCAAGGTGGAGCGGGTGGCGTTGCAGAATGCGGCGTCGATCGCGTCCCTGCTGCTGACCACCGAGGCGCTCATCACCGACATCCCGGAGGAGGAGAAGAAGGCTCCGCCGATGCCGCATGGAGATATGTATTAAGCGCGCGCGAGGACAGACGGCTCGCGCGAGCTGAAGTCGAGCGGGGTTCATTGAGGTGAGGGGGACCCCCTCACACTCCCCCAGGATCAGCGCCCTCAGTTGGAGCCCGCGCGATGTGCGGGCGGCGGCCCGGGTCGGGAAACCGGCCCGGGCCGTATCTGTTTTGGAGCGTTGACCTTGCTCCATCCGGAGATGTTTGATAGCCTTAAGCGCTTCAATGAGGGGGTGAGTGCACTGCGGCCTTACGAAATTCTCGTGATCATCGACCCGCGGCCGACCGACGAGGAGGTCGCCGCGCTGTTGACCCAGCTCGGCGAACAGGTCAAGGCGCTGGGGGCCGAGGTCACGAACGTGGAAAACTGGGGGAAGCGTCGGCTCGCGTATGACATCCGCAAGCAGCGCGAGGGAACGTACGCGGTCTTCGCGGTCTCGGCCGAGCCGTCCATGGTGAAGGAGTTCGAGCGGCAGCTCCGCCTCAACGAGAACGTACTGCGCTTCCTGAGTACGCGGGTGCCCCTCCGTAAGAAGGCTCGGCCGGCAAAAACTCAAGAGGTGCTCGAGGAGGTCGGCTGATGGCGAGCCTCAACAAGGTTCTTCTGATCGGGAACCTGACCCGTCCTCCGGAGCTCCGTTACACGCCCAGCGGTACGGCCGTCGCCGATCTGAGAATGGCCGTGAACCGCAACTACACGACGCAGAGTGGCGAAAAGCGGGAAGACACCTGCTTCCTGACAGTGGTGGTTTGGGGTAAGCAGGCCGAGAGCTGCGGCGAGTACCTCGACAAGGGCAGCCAGATCTTCGTCGAGGGCCGCCTGCAGACGCGTGACTGGGAGGGCAAGGACGGTCAGAAGCGCACCGTCACCGAGGTCGTCGCCGAGCGCGTGCAGTTCATGAGCCGGACCAAAGGCGCCCCCACCGCCGTCCCAGCCGCTCAGCCCTTCGCCGAGGATGCGCCGGCCGGCGAAGACGACGTCCCGTTCTAGGAGGAAGCCGCCATTCCAACGCCCCCCAAGCCCGTCAAACGTCGCCGGTTCGGCCGGCGGAAGGTCTGCAAGTTCTGCGTCGACAAGGTCGACATCGTCGACTACAAGGACGTGCGCCGCCTGCGCGGCTTCGTCACCGAGCGCGGCAAGATCATCCCAAGGCGTATCTCCGGAAGCTGCGCCCGCCACCAGCGGCAGCTGACGCACGCGGTGAGGCGGGCGCGCACGGTCGCGCTGCTGCCCTACGTGGCGACCGACTAGAGCCATGAAGGTCATTCTGCTCGACGACATCGCTAAGGTGGGTCGCCGGGGCGAGGTCCGCGACGTCTCGGACGGCTACGCCCGCAATTTCCTCATCCCGAAGAAGCTGGCCCTCAGCGCCACCGAGGGCAACCTCACGAATCTGGAGCACATCAAGAAGCAGCAGGACGCCAAGGCGAGCCGGGTCAGGGCCGACGCCGAGGCGCTCCGGGCGCGGATCGAGAGTCTCGTCTACGAGGAGCGGCGCCAGGCCTCCGAGGAAGGCAAGCTCTTCGGCTCGGTCACGGCCCAGGACGTCGTCGACTTTCTCGCCGCCCAGGGCGTGAAGATCGAGCGGCGGCGGGTGCAGCTCGAGGAGCCGATCAAGGCGCTGGGCGAGGCCGGGGTCGCCATCCGGCTGCATCCCGAGGTCACGGCGCACCTCAAAGTCAACGTCGTTCGAGAGTAGCGACAGCGCGCGATCCTCGACCCCGAGATCGTCGATTCTCGGGGTCGTCGTCTGTATCCACTGGTTTCCACCGGCAGCTCCCATGCTATCCACACCGTTGTCCACCCGCGCGGACAGTTTTTCAGAATTTTGTTGACGACGAGCGGCAGTCCGCGAAAGGATCAGTGCGAATGCTTCGCGCTGAGGCGTGCCCATAAGCCCGCTGGAAGTTCCGACGCGGATCCCTCCGCACAATCTGGACGCTGAGCGCGCGGTCCTGGGGGCCGTCCTGCTCGAGGGGCGGGAGACACTGCCACGGGTAATCGAGGTCCTGCGGCCCTCCGACTTCTATACCGAAGCGCACCGGAGCATCTACGAGACGATGCTCCGACTGTTCGATCGGAGCGAACCGGTTGACCTCATCACCCTCAACGAGGAGCTGCGCCGCCACGGAGCTCTCGACGCCGTGGGCGGGCCCGCGGCACTGGCCCTGCTGGTCGAACACGCCTCGATCGCGGCGCACCTCAGCGCCTACGCGGGCATCGTGCGTGACATGGCGGTTCTCCGCGAGCTGATCCAGACGTCGACCCAGATCATCACCCAGGCGTTCGACGCCAAAGAGGACGTGCAGAACCTCGTCGACGACGCCGAGCGCCGGATCTTCGGTCTGGCCGAGCGTCGCCTGGAGGGAAGCGCGCTGCCCGTCGGCAAGATCCTCAAGAACACGTTCGAGTACATCGAGCGCCTGTACGAGCGCAAAGAGCACGTCACTGGAGTGGCCACCGGCTTCGAAAAGCTCGACCTCGAGACGTCGGGCCTGCAGCCCTCCGACTTCATCATCATCGCGGGACGTCCCAGTATGGGCAAGACGGCGTTCGCGCTGAACGTCGCCCAACACGTCGGCGTCGTGCTGCGCGGTAAGGTGCTCGTGCTGAGCCTCGAGATGTCGGCGCCGCAACTCGTGCAGCGCATGCTCTGCTCGGAGGCCAAGGTGGACTCCCAGGGGGTGCGCACGGGGCGCCTCAGCGCCTCTGATTGGCACCGCCTGACGGCCGCGGCCGGCCGGCTGAGCGAGGCCGCCATCTTCATCGACGACTCTCCGGGGCTCACGGTGCTGGAGGCGCGAGCCAAGGCGCGCCGGATGAAGGCCGAGCACGGCCTCGACCTGCTCGTCATCGACTACCTCCAGCTCATGCGGGGCCGGGCGGCGATGGAGAGCCGCCAGCAGGAGATCTCAGAGATCTCGCGCTCGCTCAAGGCGCTCGCCAAGGAGTTGACCGTGCCTGTCGTCGCGCTGTCCCAGCTCTCGCGCGCGGTCGAGTCCCGGGTCATGCGCGACTTCCGACCTCAGCTCTCCGACCTCCGGGAGTGCGTCACCGGCGACTCGCTGGTCGTCCTGGCCGATGGACGGCGAATCCCGATCCGCGAGCTTGTAGGGACCACCCCGGATGTCTTGACGATGTCGGTCACCGGCAAGATCACCGTTGCGAAGAGCGATCGGGTCTGGCGGGTGGGGACCCGGGCGGTCGTTTCGGTCCGGCTGGCTAGTGGGCGGAGAATCCGGGCGACCAGGCAGCATCGGCTCTTATCACGTCGGGGGTGGACGACGGTTGACGGGCTCGCTGTCGGCGACCGCCTGGCGATCGCACGAAGCCTTCCGGAACCAGTGTCGCCAACCACCTGGTCCGATGGCCGCGTTGCGCTCCTGGGGCAGCTGATTGGCGACGGCAGCTATCTGAGTGGCCAGCCCCTGCGCTACACGACCAACTCGGAGGCGAACAGTGCCGTCGTCTACGACGCTGCGCGGGCCGAGTTTGGATGCCAAGTCACCCGCTACGCGGGTCGCCGCGGCTGGCACCAGCTTCTCATCAGTGGAAACGGCAATCGCTGGTGCGCGGGCGGTGTGAACGGATGGCTCCGCGAACTGGGGATCTTCAGCCAGCGGTCGTACCAGAAGCGCATCTCCACGGCGGTTTTCCTTCTCTCGAACCGACAGGTTGCCCTCCTGTTGCGCCATCTGTGGGCGACCGATGGCACCATCGCTCCTCCGGCAACCGGAAAAGGCAGTCACTCGGTCTGCTACTCCACCAACAGCCGGGAACTGGCGCGGGACGTGGCGGCGCTGCTGCTGAGGGTCGGGATCGTCGCGAGGATCTCTTCGACGTGGAAAGCCGGCTACCGCTCCACCTTCTTCGTGAGCGTGTCGGGCGCTGCAGATCAGCGCCGCTTCCTCGAGACCGTCGGTGCCTTCGGCCCCCGTGAGCCACAGGCTCGGCGTCTGGAGGCGGTGCTGGCAGATTGCCGCGCCAATACCCATGTCGACACGCTGCCCCGTGAAGATTTCGGGCGAGTGAAGGCGCCGATGCGCGAGCAAGGTGTGTCCGATCGGCTCATGGCGGCCGTCCGGGGGACAGCTTACTGCGGAAGTGCGCATTTCCGATTCGCACCGTCACGGGGGTTGATGCGGCAGTACGCAGACATCCTCGAGGACGAAGAGCTTCGTGCGCGGGCTATTAACGACTTGTTCTGGGACAGGATCGTGGCCATCGAACCCGACGGCGAAGAGGATGTGTTTGACCTCACGGTCCCCGGGCCCGCCTCCTGGCTCGCGGATGGGATCGTGAGCCACAACAGCGGGGCGCTCGAGCAGGACGCGGACCTGATCTTGTTCCTCTACCGGCCCTCGATCTACAAGGAGGACCTGCCGCCGGACGAGGCGAACATCACGGAGGTCATCATCGGCAAGCAGCGCAACGGCCCCGTGGGCACGGTGAAGGTCGTGTTCCTGCCCCAGTACGCCCGCTTCGAGAACATCGCGGACTTTCACCGACAGCCCCAGCCCTTTTGATTCCAGGAGGGGGGCCCCCCCCTTCCGGTACCTCCCCCAGGATTGCGGCGGCGAAGCCGCCGCTCGAACGTGGCAAACCCAGCGTTCGAGCGCAGTGATCTCCCGCGGGGTGGTATTTTCTAGGGCGTGACGAAGGTGGTGATCGTCGGCGCGGGCAAGGGGGGACGCGCCCTCCTGGAGATGTTCGCCGGTGACCCCACCGTGTCGATCCTGGGCATCGCGGACCTGAACGCCTGGGCCCCGGGGATCGAGCTGGCCCGCCGCCTCAACGTACTGGTCACCACCGACTTCCGCGAGCTCGTCACCGACCCGCGGGCCGACCTCATCATCGACGTGACCGGCAGCGCCGAGGTCCAGCAGGCGATTCTCCGGCTGAAACCGCCGACCACGGAGGTGATGGGCGGGATTGGCGCTCGGTTCATGTGGGACCTCCTGGCGGAGCGCAAGCGGTCGGAGGAGCTGGAGGACCGCTACGCGCTGGTAGTGCGGGAGCTCCAGGCGCAGGCCGAAGGCGATTTCATCATCGGCCAGAACCCCAAGATGCGCGAGTTGGCGGAAATGGTGGCCCGGGTGGCGCCGACGCCAACCACCGTGCTGATCCGCGGCGAGTCGGGGACGGGCAAGGAGCTGGTGGCCCGCGCCATCCACAGGTACTCGCCCCTGCGCGACAAGCCCCTGCTCACCGTCAACTGTACGGCGCTGACACCGACTCTCATGGAGTCGGAGTTGTTCGGCCACCGGCGCGGCGCGTTCACGGGGGCCGTCACCGACAAGGTCGGGCTCTTCGAGAAGGCCGACGGAGGCACGATCTTCCTCGACGAGATCGGCGACATGCCGCTGGAGATGCAGGGCAAGCTCCTGCGGGTGCTCCAGGCGGGCGAGGTCAAGCCCGTGGGCGAGGTGGTGACACGCCGGGTCCGGGTCCGCGTGATCGCCGCGACCAACCGGGATCTGGAAGCTGCGCTGCAGCGGGGGGAGTTCAGAGAAGACCTCTTCTACCGGTTCAACACCTTCACCATCACCCTGCCGCCGCTGCGCGAGCGGGTGGAGGACATCCCCGTCCTCGCCTATCACTTCCTCCGGAAGGCCGAGGCGAAGGTCAACAAGAAGGTCGAGCGCATCTCAGCCGAGGCGCTCGATCTCATGAAGCGCTACGCGTGGCCGGGCAACCTCCGCGAGCTCGAAAACATCGTCGAGCGCGCGGTCGTGCTCGCCTCCGAGCGGTCGATCGAGTCCGACCACCTCCCCCTTCATCTGCAAGAGGCTACCCGCCTGCCGATGTCCGCGAAGGAGGGGCTACCGGCCGGCAAGGACCGGTTGATCCGCGAGTTCGAGCGCCAGGCGATCATGGGACTGCTCAGGGAGAGCCGCGGCAATGTCTCGGCGGCGGCAAAGGCGGCGCGGATCACCCGCAGAAATTTTCATCGGTTGCTCGTCAAATACGCCATCAACCCTGGTACGTTCCGCGATGAGACACAAAGGACTCATTAGTGAGACTCTAGAGTCTCACCATGAACTTAGGTATAAATATCTTTATCTGTATATAGTTACGCATATACTCCCGAGTAAACNCGGCCATTTTAGTGAGACATTGAGGACTCACTATAAACACTTCCACATTAAAATTACAAATGTTTTCAGGGCCTTAAGATTGGAACAGCTCTTGTAGAAGCACAGCCACAGCAACGCCGAACCACCGGAGGAGCCATGGGCGGAAGCTGCGGTTGTGGGAGCGAAGTCCACTTTGCCTTTCACCACCTGGCCTGCCTGGACTGCGGCGTGGGCTGCTGCCCGGCCTGTGCCGTCCACCTCGAGTCGGTCACGTACTGTGGGGGCTGCGCGCGGTCGTTGCTCGGCGCGACCACGGTCCGCGTCGGCGGTCCCTTCGATCTGCAGTGAAGGAGGGCGATGCCATGACATGCGAGTGCGGCATGACGCACGATCACCCGTCCGGCCCGATCGGCTGCCAGGAGTGCGGGACGCGCTGCTGCCGGAGCTGTGCGCTCGAAATCGACGCCAAGACCTACTGCCGCTGGTGCGCCACCTCCCTGGCCGCGTCGGCCTGAGCAAGGAGCCTCGAATCGTGGAGAACATGGGAAGGAAGTTTCGGCAGCTGCTGAGGGACGAGGACTATGTCTTCACTGGCGGCATCTACTCACCCCTCGACGCCCAGATCGCCGAGCGCGCCGGCATGAAGGCCATCTACATGAGCGGTTACTCCGTCGCGATGGCGAACGGGTGGCCCGACATGGGCTTTCTCACGATGACGGAAATGACGCGCACCGCGTCGACGATCGCCAGTGCCGTGGGGATCCCGGTCATCGCCGACGCCGACGACGGTTACGGTAACGCCCTGAGCACGATGCGTACCGTCCAGGAGTTCGTCAAGACGGGCGTGGCCGGCGTCCACATCGAGGACCAGCGGTTCCCGAAACGGTGCGGCCACATCGCGGGCAAGACCCTCGTGAGCCGCGAGGAGGCCGTCGGCAAGTTCCGCGCGGCCGTCGACGTCCGCGACCGCCTCGACCCCGACTTCGTGATCATCGCGCGGACCGACGGTTACGGCGCGGTTGGCGGCAGCCTGGAGGAGGCGGTCTGGCGGGGTCGGGCCTACGCCGACGCCGGCGCCGACCTCGTCTGGTGCGAATTCTCCAATGCCATCCGCGAGCCAGCCGTGGCCTTCGCCAAGGCGATGCGGCAAACGCACCCGCATCTGCCGCTCGCCTTCAACTACTCCTCGTCGTTCAGGTGGAGCGCAGACGCAAACCCGTTTCTGTTCCGGGAGCTGGGTGACNTGGGCTACCGGTTCATCTTCATCACGCTCTACGCGGCGCACGCGGGCATGTATGCGGTCTGGAACGCCATGGAGGATCTGGTCAAGAACCAGGAGCAGGCCCAGTGGACCCTGGAGAAGACGAAGGCGGGGCACCCCACGGAGAGCCACCACGTCATGGCCCGGGTCGAGCGCTTCAAGGAGCTGGAGAAGCTGTACATCCCCGGCACGGAGGATCGCTACCGCGCCTCCGACGGCTTCGGCGAGGAGCGCGCGGGCCACTGACCCCCGGGGGCCGCCCGGCCCCCGCCGTTTCAGTCCTCGTGGACGTCCGTACGACGGGCGTATCATTGAGCGCGTGCGTCTGCACAGGCTGAAGCGC
>JGI25382J37095_10000039_pt1 | contig 19889 bp, 18 predicted proteins | sample GraSoi013_1_40cm_3_FD_37095 | JGI IMG/M metagenome (IMG submission 37095)
GCTTCGCCGGGGTGCTCCGAGCGTGGGGGGGGGATCGAGGAGCGCCACGGCTTCGCCGGGGTGCTCCGAGCGTGGGGGGGTTTGGGGGGCCATGTCGGGGCCCCCCAATTTCTTAGTGGGCGAGCTTGCGGATCTCGACGTGGACCCGACGGTTGAGCTGCTGGCACTCGTTGCTCGGGTCGTCGCACAGGGCACCGTCCTGCCCGATGGTAACGATCTTGACCGAGGCCTCCGGCGCGCCGAGATCGACCAGGAACTGCTTGACGGCCTCCGCGCGCCGTTGCGCCAGAACCTTGTTGTATTCGGGCGGGCCCTGGCGATCGGCGTAGCCCTGGACGAGCACCACCCAGGCGCTCGTCCGGTCGACGACCGCGGCCGTGTCCTGAAGAACCCGGACGGCATCGGCCCGGAGGCGGGTGCTCTTGAAGTCGAAGTAGACGTCGGTGTGGACGACACGGGCGTCGGTCGGCGCCGTGACGGCTCTCCTTGGGGCCGTCGGCGCCCCAGCGGGCGCGGTCGCGACGGCGCCCGGCCTGGTCGAGGCCTCCTCCGTGGACCGTGAGCGAATCCCGTAGGTGACGAGCGTCCCGGCGACGGCCATCAGGAGCACCCCGACGATCATCGCGAGCTCCTTCCCGCTGCGCGTCCCGGTCGTCTGCGGCTCAGTGGTCTCGTGTGTGTTGGCCATGGTGTTTCCTCCTTGAGGGAGGAGACAGAGCAATGCTCGGGCCACACCGGCCGGAAGCGGCGGAAGGAATGGTTTCGACTACTTCGGCGCGGACGCGATCGGCGTGATGCGGGGAGAGCCCCGCATCCCCGCACGGGTCCCGCGTCTCCCCGAGCGCTGAATCAGACGCGAGCGCCTCGAGGACGACCCTGGAAGTGCTCGCGGACCAGGAGCTCGAGCGAGCGGAAGTGGCGCTCGGGCAGGTTCTTGAAGCGCCGCCGGCACGCGGCCAGCGCGGCCTCGACGGAATCGAGTCCCTGGACGGCTCTCAGCAAATGCTCGTGGTATTCGGAGAGCTTCAGCTCCACGGCGCGGCCGAGCGCGGGTCGCCGGCCAGCTCCAGCGCCGCCTTCCGCCGATCGCCGCCGGACTCGACGAGCGCGCGGAAGGCCAGGCCCTTGAGCCGCTGCGTCACGGTGCTCCGGTCCCACCCGAGGGCTCGCGCCGTCGCCTGCATGTCGAACCCGTGCTGGCGCAGGCAGACGAGAACCGTCGTGTCGCCGGCGGCATCGACCTTCGCCTCGCTCGACGGGGCGAGCCGCAGGTCCTCTGGTACCAGGACCGCTCGATCGGCGAGCGCGACCGCCTGGCGGAGACAGTGCTGGAGCTCGCGGACGTTGCCGGGCCAGTCGTGCCGCTCGAGCGCGCGCAGCGCCGACTCCGAGAGCGTCGCACGTCGGCCCGCCTCGGCGCAGGCGTCCTCCAGGAAGCGAGCCGCCAGTGGTCCCACGTCCTGGCGCCGCTCGCGCAGCGGCGGCAGGCGGAGCACCAGGCCCTTCAGGCGGAAGTAGAGGTCCTCGCGGAACCAACCCTCCGTGATGCCGCGCTCGAGGGCCCGATTGCTGGCGGCGACGACCCGCACGTCCACCGCGGTGGCACGTGTCGCCCCGACCTGGTAGAAGGTCTTTTCTTGAAGAACGCGGAGGAGCTTCGACTGGTGGTCGGCCCGCAGCTCACCGATCTCGTCCAGGAAGATCGTTCCGCGGTCGGCCTGCTCGAAATACCCCCTCCGCTCCGTGACGGCGCCGGTGAAGCTACCCCGGACGTGGCCGAACAGCTCGCTCTCGAACAGCTCGGGCGGGATGGCGGCCATGTTGACCGCGACGAACGGCGCACCGGCGCGGGGGCTCAAGCGGTGGGCCGCCCGCGCGAACAGCTCCTTGCCTGTTCCGGGTTCGCCCGATATCAGAATCGGCAGCGACGAGCGCGCCGCCTTCTCCAGATCCCGGAAGCGCGCCAGAACTTCCGGACTCCGGGTGATGATTCCGACCTCCGCGCACCGTTGCCGCAGCCGCTCCTGCTCGGCGTCGTCGAGCTCTGCGCGTCCGGGGTCGGCGGCGCGCAGCTCGCGCTCCAGGTCGCGTAGCCGGCTTCGCGTCTGCTCTTCCTGCGCGCGCGCCTCCGCGAGCTCTCCTCTGAGCGCCTCCGCGGCCTGGAGGTGCTCGTGCTCGGCGCCGGTCGATCGCGCCACCGCGCCGCGCGCGGCCTCGAGGTCCTCTTCCAGCGCCTCGACCGTCGACTCCTGGCGCACCAACGCCTCGCGGATCGCCGTCGTCTCACCCTCGAGGTCGCGCAAGCGATGGGCCGAGCCGAACTGGTTCCACAACAGCGCGCCGGCCCCGGCGACGACCGCAGCGGCGAGCGGCGGGACCGCGGGCAGCACGACGCCGAGCAGCGACGGCGACAATAGCAGAGCGACGGCAGAGCCCGACGCCAGGACGGCGACACCGACGAGCGCCTTCCACCAGCGCAGCACGAGACCGAGCCACGCCGTCAGCCCGGCGAGGACCAGTGTGCCGCCGAGGGTCCAGCCGAGGGGCGCCCGCCTCGGCCACGACCCCGTCAGCACCGCGTTGAGCAGCTCGGCCTGGATCCGAGCGTCGGACATGGAGCCGACGGGAGTGCGATGCCGCTCGAGCGCGGGCTCGGCGAGAACCAGCACGATCTTGTCGTCGACCAGGCCGCGGAGCGTCTCGGCCCGGCGCTCTTCAATGGCGGTCCAGAGGTCGAGGAACGGCACGACCGTGAGCCGCTCCGGCGCGACGTAGCCGACGAGCGCGCGACCGCCCTCGTCGACGGCGATCCTGCGCGAGCGCCCGATCGTCACCCCGCGGCGATCGATCACGATCTGGTCTGCCGGCGTGTTCGCCGCCACGGTCGCCAGGACCAGGCCGAGCGCCGGCACCGCGCGGTCGCCGAGTCGGACGAAGAGCGGAACCCCGCGCACGACGCCGTCGGGATCGGCCGGCGCGAGCGTGTGGCCGACGGCTCTGGCGTGCTCGGCGAGCCCGAGCAGCGGCCCGACGAGCGACCGTCCCGTCGGGACCGCCAGCGAGACCCGGGAGAGCGGCGGCCAGGACGCGTGGGCCGGAGCGCTCTGATCCGCCGGCCCTGACGAAAGCTCGAGCGCGATCGGGTAGACGAGATTGTCGGCCAGCGCGGTCGCCTGGCTCAGCAGCGCGTCGCTCGACGCGCCACCTCGACCGGGGGCGCTCGGCGGCCCGAGCGGGACGTCGACGCCGATCGCCGCGGCGCCGGCGCGGGAGAGGCTCGTGACGAGGCGGGCGAGCACCGCGCGATCCCAGGAGCCCGCGCCGAAGCGCGCCTCGCTCGCGGGATCGCGCACGACGACGACCAGGGCGGCGCTGACCGGTGCCCCGGCACGCGTGCGGAGCCAGCGGTCGTAGGCGAACCACTCGAGCGCGGTGACGCCCGCGCCACCGAGAGTGACCACCCCGAGCGCCAGAAGGCTCGCGGCGAGCGCGATCACCGCGGCAGGCAGGGCGCTTCGGAGAATCGCGGGACTCCTAACGAACGGGCGAGCGCAGACCTTCGGCGGCCGCGCGGTCGAAGTAGCCGAGGATCCGCGCGTCGTGCGCGGGTAGTAGCCCCTCGACGCCCTGCTCGTAGAGCCGCTCGAGCAGCCGCTCGGCCGGGTCGCTCAGCGCCGAGGCCTCGCGGATGAGCACGGGCACCGCCTCCCTCACGCGCCCCTTCCGGAGCAAGGCGCCGCCGACCGTGTCGTCGCCGTTCGCCGCGAGGCCCGGGAAGTCTCGCCAGAGCGCCGCCCGGTAGTCCCGAAACGCCTGCTCGACGGTCGCGCGATCCGCCGCCGCTCGCCGGCCCCGCCCCAGCGCGACCTGTCTGAGCTGCGCGAGCGCCTCGTCGGCTTGCGTCACCCCCTGCTCCGCAGCCAGGAACCACCACGCGATCGCGGTGGTCAGATCGCGCTCGACCCCGAGGCCGGCGGCGTAGGCCGTGCCCGTGAAGTACTGCGCCCGCGCGTGCCCCGCCTGCGCGGCGACGAGAAACTCGGGCGTGGCCTCGGCGTCGCGCTGCGCCAGCCTCAGCATGAGCGCGAGGTTGTAGCGCGCATCCTGGTGGTGGGGGTCGCCCGCCAGGACGCGACGGAACTCTTCGATCGCCCCGTCGAGGTCGCCCCGCGCGTAGCGCACGACGCCCAGGCTGTAGTGCGCCTGGCCGAGGTCGGGTTGCACGCTCAAGACGTGCTCGAGCTCCACGCGCGCCGCCGCCCAGTCCTGCTTCGCCACGAGCGCGGCGGCCAGGGTGAGCCGAGCCGTGAGGGCATCGGGCTGCCGGCGGAGGGTCGCGCGCAGCTCCTCGACGGCGGCGTCGAGATCGCCCAGGCCGTAGAGGGCGAGCCCGAGGCTCGTGCGGGCCTGGATCAGATCGGGTTCACGCCGCAGCGCCTCGCGCAGCGCGCTCACGGCCGCCGCCATCTCGCCCCGGGCGATGAGGGCTTGGCCCCGATCGAGGTACACCTGCGCGTGGCCCTGGGGCGTCGGCGCCGGCGGGGCGACTCCCGCGCACCCGGCCTGAGCGACGCCGAGGAGGAGGAGCAATCGCACGACTCTCTGCGTCAGGCCACGGCCTCCTCGGGGAGCGAGACGAATCGAGACGATTCAAATCATAGCAGACGCTTCCGTGGTGTCGGAATCTCGGGCGGCGGAGAGAGCGACCGGCACGGCGTAGCGGTTGACCGGGTACGGCAGCGCCGTGGCGGCGCGGCACGCCTCGGCGATGTAAGGGGTGAGCGCCTCCGCGAGCGCCCAGCCGGCCGCGTTCTTCGCGCGGACCCGCTCCGCGGCCTCCTGCGCCCGCGCGCGAAGCCGCGCCTCGTCCACCGTGAGGACGCGGCCGGCCTGCACCACCAGCCGGCCGTCGACGAGCACGGTGTCGACGTCGACCCCGCTCTCGACGTAGACGAGGGCCCCGACGATATCGTTGAGCGGACGCAGCGACGTCGAGTCGGCGCGCAGCAGGACGAGATCGGCCTTGCGGCCCGGCTCGATCGCGCCGACGTCCGCGTCGAGTCCGAGTGCCTTGGCGCTGCCAAGGGTCGCCATGCGCCAGACCTCGGCGGCGCGGATCCAGCGCTCCGTGTGATGGGGAAACCGGACGTTCCCGACCAGGCCCGCCAGGCGCATCGCCTCGAAGAGGTTCAGGTTGTCCGAGGACATCGAGCCGTCGGTGCCGAGGCCGACGGTCACACCCCGGTCCAGCATCTCGCGCACCGCCGCGATGCCGCTCCCGAGCCGGAGATTGCTCGCGGGGTTGTGAGCGATCGCGCCCCCGGCGTCGGCGAGACGCCCGATGTCGTCGTCGGTGAGCCACACCCCGTGAGCACCGACGAACCCCGGACCGAGGAGCCCGAGCTCTCCAAGGCGCGCCACCGCTGTCTTACCCCAGCGGCGGTCGGCGGCGATCGCCTGCGTCTTCGACTCCGACAGGTGGGTGTGCACGCCCACACCGTGCTCCCGAGCAAGCCGCGCGCAGCCCTCGAGGAACTCGTCGGTGCACTGCGTCGGAATGGTCGGCGCCAGGCCGACGCGAATGCGCCCGTGCGCCGTGCCGTCGAGGCGCCGGATCGTCTCCGCGCCGAGCTGGAGGAGCGCGGCCGTCGGCGTGGGTCGGAGACCTTCGACGGTGCGCCGCAGCTCGTCCGGCAGGAGCGGGATGAGGCCCGGGATGGTCTCGTAGAATGCGACGTCGGCGACCGCGGGCGCCAGCACCGCGCGCATCCCGACGTCGGTGTAGGCGCTGGCGACGGCGTCCAGATCCTCCATGCGGGGCGCCGGAACAGTCATGAAAAGGTCGTACGCGGTCGTGCACCCGGTCTTGAGCATCTCCACGGCGCCGATCGCGGCCGAGACGTAGTGATCCTCCGCGGTGCGATTGGCGTTCAGCGCGGGCCCGTGGTTCAGGAGGTCTTCGAGCGTCCAGCGCCCGGCGAGGCCGCGAAGGAGATTGTTGTGGGCGTGGGTATGGGCATTGATCAGGCCGGGCAGGACGAGGAGCCCGCGCGCATCGAGCACCTCGGCCGTGACGGGCTGGCCGAGCCGCGGCGCCACCGCCGTGATGCGCTCACCCTCGACGAGCACGTCCGCGTCCTCCAGCCCCGGCTCGCTGCCACGCAGGACCCGTCCCCCGCGGATCAGGAGGGCCACGGCGACTAATTCCGTTCGGTCAGGCGCAGCGCGAAGGCGGCGGGGCGCGCGGTCATCGGGGCGTTCCTGGCGCGGGGCGAGGTATCGCCCGGAGCAGCGCCAGGTTCTCGTCGATCGTGTCCGTGCCGGTGATGGCGCGGAGCACGATCTCGTCGACCGCTCCCTGCCAGTTCGCGAGCGCGGCCGCGAGCGCGCCCGCGCTCGATGCCGCGATCGCCGTCTCCACCGGCTTCACCCCCATGCGCGCGAAGTGGGCCGCGTACGCGGGGATCGCCGCGTACCGGACCCCCTCCTCCCGCAGCCGGTCGCTCGCGGCCGCCCCGAGGGCGACGCGGACGTACGCGAAGAGCCGCGGCGGTTGCCGACCCGCCGCGGCCGCGCCCGCACGGACCCACTCGGCCGAGCGACGCGCATGCTCGGGCGTCAGCCAGTTGAAGAGCACGGCGTCGGCGACCTCACCGGCCACGCGGCACATCTGGGGACCGAGCGCCGCCACGACGAGGCGCGCCGCAAGCTTGGACCTGAGCGCGGCGACCCCTTCGCGCACGCGCGTGAGGGCGCCCGGGTTCGGGCTTCCGACCCCGAGGAGGAGACGGTCGAGGGGAAGGCCGCTGGCGTGCACGCCCTGGACGATGCTGTCCGGGCCGCGCGTGTGGAGCGGAATCACGCCGATGCCGAGCTCGATCCGCCGCGTCTCCCCGGCCGCCAGGGCGAGCGCGGCCAACCCATCGGTCGCGCCCGGGTGGTTGACCCAGAAGGAGCTGTAGCCGAGTCCTTCGGCCTCCCGGGCCGACGCGCGGAGGATCTCGGGCGCCGCGCCAGCGAACAGTGCAAACCCCAGTCTCATCACCGGCTCCTCTCGGGAATCAGCGGGATCCTCGAGCCTCAGGCGCCGGCGCCGCGCCTCGCGCGAAGACCTTCTTCACCGTCATGGGCCCGGCCCCGAGGAGGACGAGGCTCAGGCTGGCGGCGAGCAGCGTGAGCTCGAACTCGTAGCCGCCAACGAAGCCCATCTTGAGGCGGACGGCCAGGATGGCAACGACCATCTCGATGGCCAGGAGGGCGGCCGCCAACCGGGTGCCCAGACCGAGGATGAGCGCCAGCCCGCCGAGGATCTCCACGGCCATCACGACGACCGCCGCGACGGAGGGCAACGGGATCCCCACCTTGGCCATGAAGCCAGCGGCGCCGCCCAGACCGAAGACGAAGAGCTTTTGGGCCCCGTGAACCGCGAAGACCAGCCCGACGACGAGCCGGAGGGGGACCAGTCCCCAGTTCACCGCCCAGGAATTCCCTTGCGCGTTCATGGTCGCTCCTCCCGCGTCCAGGTGCCCTCAGTCGGCCGAACCGTCCGGTGCGCTTCCCGGGGCGATCATGGCAGCGGGGCGCACGTACGTCCAGTCGAGATTGGCCTGCGGCACACCGCGAGCGGCCGGCCCGTCCGCGCCGGTGGCGGCGTCGTGGTCCCCCGACTTCGACTACAATAACCCGCGCCGAATCGCGCGGACGCGATCGCCAGGTGCGGAAGATCGACGCGCGCGACGGCCAGAGGACGACGCGCGGGAGGGGCACGTGGGAGGGACTTCGACGAGGCGTCCACCTTCTTGGGAGGCCGGCCGACGCGGCCAGGTCGAGCGACGCGCTTGGGGCCACCGATAGTTCTTTCCGGATTGCCCCTTGACAGACGCGACGTCCGGGTCTATCCGTTGTCTGCACAGCGCCGGGATGGGGTCAGGACCGTGTCCCAAGGACGTCGCGCGGTACTGAAGGCAGCCCTCGGGCTAGGGCTGTGCTTTTCGTTCCTCGACGGCGTCTCCGCCCGAGCCGACGATCCGAGAGTGGCCCGCCCGCAGGAGGGTGACCGTTTCGTGTTTCCGTTCGGGGACCGGGAGGGACAGCTCATCACGCTCGAGGACCTGCCGCTCGGCGGGCCCCAGCAGCTGGCCTACCCGATGGATCCTCACACGACCGTGCGAAACGGGTCGACCCTGAATCTGATATCGCTGATCCGCTTCGATCCCGCCCAGCTCACCGAGGAGACTCGGGAACTCGCGGCGCGCGGCGTCGTGGCGTACTCGGCGATCTGCACCCACCAGGGGTGCCCGGTGTCGATGTGGGAGGCCCACGCGAAGAACCTCTTCTGTGCCTGCCACGCGACCCAGTTCGACCCCAGGGATCGCGCCCGGGTCGTCGATGGGCCTGCGCCCCGGCGGCTCCCCATGCTGCCCATCAAGCTGGTCGACGGCGTCCTGACGGTGGCCGGAGGGTTCACGGGTCGAGTCGGAGGCGAACGCCCGTCATGAGGGAACGCGCCGCTTCACCGCACTTGAGTACAAACCCGATACGAGGAGGGATGATCGTGAAGACAACCAGAACCCTTCTGGCGCTCGCAGCTGTCCTCGGCCTGGTCATGCTGCCCGCGACGGCGCTGGCTCAGGGGGGCTACAGCCCGGTCACCGACCAGCGGCTCGTCAAACCGGAGCCCGAGAACTGGCTGCAGATCCGAGGCAACTATCAGGGGTGGGGCTACAGTCCCCTGGGCCAGGTCACCCCCGCGAACGTGAAGAAGCTGACTCCGGTCTGGGCCTTTTCGACTGGGGTGGACTCGGGCCACGAAGCGCCCCCCATCGTCAACAACGGCGTGATGTTCGTCGTGACCCCCTACAGTCAGGTCATCGCGCTGGATGCGAAGTCGGGGAAGTTCCTCTGGCGATACAAGCGGGAATTGCCCGAGGACTTCAAGGCTCTCCACAACACGAGCCGGGGGATCGCGCTGTACGGCGACAAGGTGTACCTGGCGAGCCTGGACTGCTTCCTCGTCGCCCTCGACGCGAAGACGGGCAAGGTCGCCTGGCAGAAGAAGGTCGAGGACTACCACACGGGCTATTACATGACGCTCGCCCCGCTCGTGGCGAAGGGCAAGGTCATGGTGGGCGTGTCGGGCGGTGAGTTCGGCGTCCGGGGCTTCGTCCAGGCCTTCGACGCTCAGTCCGGCGAGCCCGCGTGGAAGACCTACACGGTCCCCGGCCCCGGCGAGCCTGGCCACGACACCTGGTCGGGCGACACCTGGAAGCGCGGGGGCGCGTCCGTCTGGCTGACCGGCACCTATGACCCCGATCTCGGCCTGACCTACTGGGGCACCGGGAACGCTTCGCCCTGGTTCGGGGATCAGCGCGCTGGTGACAACCTCTACACCGCGTCCACCGTCGCCCTCGATGCCGCGACGGGCGCGCTGAAGGGCCACTTCCAGTACCAGTGGAACGAATCGTGGGACTGGGACGAGCCGGACGCGCCGCTCGTCGTCGACTATCAGAAGGACGGGCGCACGATCAAGGGATTGGTGCACCCGGCGCGAAACGGCTACCTCTACCTGCTGGAGCGGAGCCGGGAGCGGATCGGGTTCGTCTCCGCCACTCCGTACGTCAAGCAGAACGTGTTCAGGAGCGTCGACTCCAAGACCGGCCGTCCCGACTACCATGCGGAGCGGATTCCAAAGACCGGTAAGCGCGCCGACTTCTGTCCGTCGCTCTGGGGCGGCAAGGACTGGCCGTCTGCCGCCTACAACCCCAAGATGGGACGCCTCTTCATCCCGGCCAACGACAACCACTGCGGGTTCATGGAAGGCAAGGTCCAGCAGTACGTCGCGGGACAGTGGTGGACGGGCGTCGACATCCCCGACATCGGCTTCGCCGTCGACAAGAGCGCGAAGTACTTCGGCCAGATCCAGGCCTGGGACATCAACGGAGTGAAGCGGGCGTGGAGTCACCAGTTCCCCGACTCGATGAGCTGGGGAGGGGTCCTGACCACCGGCGGCGGGCTCGTCTTCACCGGCGGGACGAATGACCGCTACTTCCGCGCCTTCGACGCGTCCACCGGAAAGGTGCTGTGGCAGTTCCGTACGAACTCCGGCATCATCGCGCCGCCGGCCTCCTTCTCCGTCGACGGCACTCAGTACATCAGCGTCGTGTCCGGCTGGGGCGTCGACCCGGCCTTCCAGCAGGGGCTGATCTCGAACCTTCTCGGCTGGGAGAAGGACGTGCCGCAGGGCGGCGTGGTCTGGGTCTTCGCGGTTTCCCAATAAGCGTCGCGACGGGCCCCTGCCCTCGGGCGAGCCGGGTGCCTCGGAGGCACCCGGCTCGCTCGGGGCGGGGAGCGCGGTCGAAGGGGGTGGGGCGTCGCGTGACCCGTCTCGTCTTGGCCCTCGCCGGGCTGACGTGGGCCGTGTGTGCGGACGCCGGGTCGTCCTTCGTCATCAGCGTCCAGAACGCATCGGCCCGAGTAGGCGAGAAGGCGGTCATCGTGGCGACGATCTCGATGGGCGAGGGATTCACGATCACGGATTCGTACCGCCACCGGATCATCAAGCTGTCGGCCTCGAATGGGGTCGAGCTCGAGCGGGAGGTCGTCGCCGGTTCGGTTCAGAACGGCAGCATCGTCTTCACGGTTCGTGCGACGCCGAAGAGCGCCGGCACCCACACCGTGCACGGGGTGTTTCGGTTCAGTTACCATAACGGCGGCGAGCTCGACATCAGAGCCGCGCCATTCGAGGCGACGGTCACCGCGACCGAGTAAGTCGGGATGAGGTCGACCTCGAGAGCGCGCGCCCGCGGTCGGGGCCATCCCCCGCCTGAGGACCGGCGCGTCGACTCGGGTTCGACCGAAGTCCACGAAGTCTCACTCCCAGGGAGGGTCACATGGTAACGCTTCACGTGAATGGCAAAGCGCAACAGGTGGACGTGCCTCCGGAGACGCCGCTTCTGTGGGTGTTGCGCGATGTCCTCGGAATGACCGGGACCAAGTTCGGTTGCGGCATGGCGCTGTGCGGCGCCTGTACCGTCCACCTCGATGGCCGACCCACGCGCGCCTGCATCACGCCGATCTCGGCTGCGGCGCAAGGAAAGGTCACCACCATCGAGGCGATCGGCGGGGACCAGGTGGGCAAGGCGGTGCAGGCGGCGTGGGTCGACCTCGGCGTGCCCCAGTGCGGCTACTGCCAGGCCGGCCAGATCATGTCTGCCACGGCGCTGCTCCAGCAAACACCCAAGCCAACGGATGCCGACATCGACTCGGCGATGAGCGGAAACATCTGCCGCTGCGGCACGTACACGCGAATTCGCGCCGCCATCCACCGTGTGGCCCAGAAAGGAGCGACGAAATGAGCGCGCCCCACGACTCGATGACCTCGGTCCCCCGTGACGCATCGTCGGACCGTCCGCTCTTGCTCGCGAACGTGAGCCGGCGCACCTTTCTCACCGGAGTCGGAGCCCTCGGCGGGTTCGTCCTCGCCGTCGGGTTCCCGGCGGCCCTGCGCGCCGCCGATCCGCCAAAGTACGGACGGGACGGAATGCCTGACGGCTGGGTCGACGACCCCCTGGCGTTCGTCGCCATCGGCGAGGACGGCACGGTGACGATCGTCTGTCACCGCTCCGAGATGGGGCAAGGCGTCCGCACCGGCATGCCGATGATCGTGGCCGATGAGCTCGAAGCCGACTGGAAGCGGGTGCGGGTCGCACAGGCGCCCGGCGACCAGAAGCGCTTCGGCAATCAGGACACCGACGGCTCGCGCAGCACGCGCCATTTCTTCGAACCGATGCGCCGCTGCGGCGCGGCGGCCCGCGCGATGCTCGAGACGGCGGCTGCGGCGCGCTGGAACGTGCCCGTCGGCGAGGTGGAAGCGCAGAACCACGAGGTTCTGCACCGCCCGTCGGGGCGGCGTGTCGGGTATGGCGCGCTCGCCAAGGACGCGGCCAAGCTCCCGGTCCCGCCGAGAGAGACGCTGCGATTGAAAGATCCGTCGCGCTTCCGCTACATCGGCAAGGGCGAGCTGAAGCTGATCGATGCTCCCAACATCGCGAGCGGCAAGGCCCAGTACGGCATCGACACCCGGCTCCCCGGCATGCTCTACGCGGTGGTGGCGCGCCCGCCGGTCTATGGGGGCAAGGTCGCCAAGTACGACGCGGCGCAGGCGCTCAAGGTGCCGGGAGTGGTCCGCGTCGTGGAAATCGAGCAGAGCCCGCCGCCCGCCGAGTTCAATCCCCTGGGCGGCGTCGCGGTCATCGGGCGCAACACCTGGGCGGCCATCAAGGGCCGGGAGGCGCTCAAGATCGAGTGGGCCGACGGCCCGAACCGCGAGTACGATTCCGCGGCCTTCAAGGAGACGCTCGAGGCGTCGGCGCGGAAGCCGGGCAAGGTGGTCCGTAACGAGGGAGACGTCGACGCCGCGATGGCGAGCGCCGCACGTCGCCTCGACGCCGANTACTACGTCCCGCATCTCGCCCATGTGACCATGGAGCCGCCCGCCGCGACCGCGCGCATCGTGAANGGCAAGTGCGAGGCGTGGGGCTGCATCCAGTCGCCGCAGGCCGCCCGTGACCGCATCGCNAAGCGGCTCGGGCTGTCGGCGGAGAACGTGAAGGTCAATGTCACGCTGCTCGGCGGTGGCTTCGGACGCAAGTCCAAGCCCGATTTCATGATCGAGGCGGCCGTGCTCTCCAAGGCCATGGGGGGCGCGCCGGTCAAGGTCACGTGGACACGCGAGGACGACCTGCACAACTCCTACTATCACACCGTCTCGGTCGAGCGCCTCGAAGCCGGACTGGACGCCGGTGGGAAGCCGGTGGCGTGGCTGCACCGGACCGTGGCGCCGTCGATCATGTCAACGTTCAATCCGGAGGCGAAGAACGAGGCACCATTCGAGCTCGGCATGACCGCCATCAACATCCCCTTCATGATTCCCAATGTCCGCATCGAGAACCCGGAGGCCACGGCCCACACGCGCATCGGCTGGTTCCGCTCGGTGTCGAACATTCCCCACGCCTTCGCCGTCCAGTCCTTCGTCGCCGAGCTGGCGGCCGCGGCGGGGCGCGATCCCAAGGACTTCCTGCTGGAGCTGATCGGCCCCGCCCGACGCATCGACCCCCGGACCCTGGGCGATACCTGGAATCATGGCGAAGATCCGGAAAAGTACCCCGTGGACACCGGCCGCATGCGGCGCGTCGTCGAAACCGCGGCGCGCGAAGCCGGTTGGGGCAAGGCGCTGCCCAAGGGCCGCGGGCAGGGCGTCGCCGTCGCCTACAGCTTCGTGACCTACGTGGCGGCGGTGGTAGAAGCGGCGGTCAACGACAAGGGGGAGCTGTCGATCCCGCGAGTGGACATCGCCGTCGATTGCGGCGCGCAGATCAACCCCGATCGCGTCCGCTCGCAGCTCGAGGGCGCCTGCGTCATGGGCGTGAGCCTCGCCACCAAGGAAGAGATCAGCTTCAAGGCCGGACGCGTGGTGCAGGACAACTACAACGCGTACGAGGTCGCGCGGATGGCGCAGGCACCCGGCGAGATCCGGGTCCACCTGATCCCCGGAGACTTCAACGCGCCGCTCGGTGGCGTGGGCGAGCCGGGCGTGCCGCCGATCGCGCCCGCGTTGTGCAACGCGATCTTCGCGGCGACGGGCAAGCGCATCCGGCGCCTGCCGATCCGCGACCAGCTCATGAAAGCCTGAGTCGGGAGGATCTGACTCGGAGGGGGCCTCGACGGCCCCCTCCGAAACTTCCTCGCACGCCTCCGCGCTCAGCCCTGCCGCCGGAGCCTCGGGTCCCACGCGTCCCGCAGCGTATCTCCGAACAGATTGAATCCGAGCACCGCCAGGCTGATCGCGAGGCCCGGGAAGATCGCGAGCCAGGGCGCCTGCTCCATGAACGCGCGTCCCGTGCTGCTCAGCATCAAGCCCCACGACGGCGTCGGCGGCTGGGTTCCCAGGCCCAGGAAGCTCAGCGTCGCTTCGATCAGGATGGCGTTCCCGAACCAGATCGACGCGATGATCAGGATGGGCGCCGTCACGTTGGGGAGGATGTGAGTGGTGATGATCCGGGGATGGCGGCAGCCGATCGCTTGCGCCGCTTCGACGTAGCGATTCTGTTTCGCCGACAGCACCGCGCCGCGGACGATCCGCGAGTTGCCCGGAATGATGACGATGGCGATCGCGAGCATCGCGTTCGTCGTGCTCGGCTTCAACACGGACACGATGGCCAGCGCGAGAATCAGTCCCGGGATGGCCTGGATCGCGTCCATCAGTCGCTGAACCAGGAGATCGAGCCGCCCCTCGCAATATCCGCACAGGAGGCCGATGACCATCCCGGCGCCCGTGCCGATGCCGACGGCAAGCACCCCCACCCAGAGCGAGATCCGGCTGCCGTGGACGACGCGACTCAGGACGTCGCGGCCGATGTCATCCGTGCCGAAGGGGTGGTCCCGACTGGGGGGAGCCAGCCGGATCTCCGGCTGGGTCGCGAGTGGGTCGTACGGCGCCAGCACGTCGGCGAAGATCGCCGTCGTCACGAGCAGGACGAGGAGCGCGGCCGACGCCAGCCCGAGTGGTTTCCGCTTGATGACGGCCCAGAGCGCCTCCCCACGCCTCGGCGTGGCGGTCGGTTGGCGCTCGAAGGGCGCGACCCGTGCCGTCACCGTCGACATGGAGGATTCCCCCTCACTGATAATGGATCCGCGGATCCAGCCACGCGTACGTCAGGTCGACGAGCAAGTTCAGCGTGACGAGCGTGGTCGCCACCAGCATGACGTTGGTCTGCACGACGGGATAGTCGCGGAAGAGGATCGCCTCCACGGTCAGCCGGCCCATCCCCGGCAGCGCGAAGATCGTCTCCACGACCACGGTGCCCGCCAGGAGCGTCCCGAGTTGCCCCCCGACGATCGTGACGACCGGGATGAGGGCGTTCTTNAGCGCGTGCTTGTACACGACGATCCGCCCCTCCAGGCCCTTGGCCCAGGCCGTGCGGACGTAGTCCTCCCGCAACACCTCGAGGACGGTCGAGCGCGTCATGCGCATGGTGGCCGCCGAGAGGCGAAACCCGAGCACCGCTGCCGGCAACAAGAACTGCTGGAGGTTTCGCCACGGCGACTCCCAGAGGCTCACGTACCCCAGCGGGGGAATCCAGTGAAGCCAGAGCGCCGCGAAGGTGATGATCAGCGTGCCGAGCCAGAAATCGGGCAACGAGAGGCCGGAGACGGCCACCACGCGTCCCACGTAATCGGCGGGCTTGTCCGCTCGTGTCGCCGAGAGCACCCCGACCGGGATGGCGATGACCAGCCCCAGGAGCATCGCCAGCGTCGCCAGCTCGATCGTGACCGGGATGGATTTCCCGAGAGCGGCCGCGATGGGCTCGTTCGTGAAGATCGAATACCCGGGGTTGAGACTCACCAGCTGCCAGAGCCAGATCAGGTACTGCTCGTGATACGGACGGCCGAGTCCCAGGTCCTCTCGGAGCTTCCGGAGCTCCCGCTCACCGACGTTCCCGGACTCCGCCATGAGGGCGGTGAGCGCGTCCCCCGGCATCACGCGCATCAGTCCGAACACGATCAGCGAGGAGAGCAGCAGGACGGGAATCGCGAGCAGGAGCCGGCGGATCACATATTTGTGCATGGCCGCCCCGCCCCCGCGCTCATGCGGCTCGGTCCCTCGCGCGTCTCGCTACTTATCGAGCCATAGCCGAGCGATGGCCGACGCCCCGTAGCCGTCGGTGCGTCGGAGGGCTAACGCGGCCATGTTCCGCACGTGCGGCTGAAAGACCAGGAAGCCATTGTCGTAGGGCATCCACATTCTCAGGACTTGGTCGTACTCCCGATCGACGATCTTCCGGGCGATCGTGCGCTGCTCGCCGCGGTCGGGAGTCTGCCGCAGCTTGGTGGTCAACTCGTCGATGAGCGGATCGTTCACGCGGAAGAAGTTCTTGGTGGACTTCGAGTGCATGTACTGGTACGTCCGCTCGTCGAGACCCACGGCGTGGCCCGACTGGAACCCCCAGGCCATCCCGTCCCATTTGCTCTCGACGTAACGGCCGTAGTACGTCGTGTAGTCGAGCTTGGTGATCTTGACGTTGATATTGAGGTTTCGCTTCAGGTCCTGCTGCACGAGCTGCACCTGCGAGGTCATCTGCGGGAAATACTCGTAGTAGAACAACGTGGTCTCGAATCCGTTGGCGTGTCCGGCCTCCGCCAGGAGCTTCTTGGCTTCCGAGGGGCGGTGCCGCCACCAGGGGCCGAGCTGGGCCAGCGTCGGCATCTTGTCCTGGTAATAGATGTAGGGGACGCCCCAGCCGGGGATGCCGTGCCCCTCGAAGAGCGTGTCGACCTGCTTCTGGCGGTCGACGGCCATGGAGATGGCGCGCCGCACCCGGACGTCGTTGAAGGGCGGCTTGTCCTGCGCGAGGGCCAGACCGAAGGGCGCCAGCACGTTCTTGTATTCCTGGACGACCGCCGCGGGGTTGGTCTTGCGGACGGTCTCGACCTCGCCCAGGCTCGCCAACCAGAGGATGTCGCTCTGCCCCGTGCGGAACGCCGCCAGGCGGGTCGCGGCGTCCGGGGTCGAGAGAATGGTGTACTCGTCGACGTACGGCCGGCCCTTGTCGAAGTAGTCGGGGTTCCGCGCGAGGACCACCCGCACCTTGCGGGTGTGCTCCTTCAGGAGGTAGGGTCCGGTGCCGATCAGGCGCTTCTTGAGATCGCCGTCCTCTTCGAGGACCTCACGCGCGAAGATCACCGTGATGGGCTCGGCGAGGTTTTGCGGGAACAACACATTGGGAGACTGCAGGTGCACGCGCAGGGTGTGCTCGTCGGGCGTCTCCATCCCCTCGATCTCGCGGAACGTGAAGGACTGCACGCCTTCCTTCGCGTAGGCCTCGAAGCAGTGCTTGACGTCCGCCGCCACCAGCTCGCGCCCGTTCAGCGGTGGCACGTTGTGCCACTTGACCCCCTGGCGCAGCTTGAACGTCCACACCCGGTGGTCGGGGCTCGACTGCCACGACTCCGCGAGGTCTCCCTTGAGCGTGAGGTCGTTGGTGCCACTCGCCTCGTCGGCGAACGCGTAGCGGACGAGACGGTTGCTGGTGAGGGCGGCAAACTGGAAGAGCCCGATCGATTGCGTCAGCCGTGGATCGAGCACCGGCGGGTCCCAGGACGAGGCCCGCGTCAGGACCCCGCCCGGCTTGGGCGGTTTGGAGCTGGGCGGAATCCAGTCGGGGTACGGAGAGACGGGCTGGGCCGACAGGCGGGCACGTCCAGCACCGACGATCAGGACGCCCATTCCTGCGCCGCCCCACCCTGCGCGCCTGAGGAATTCTCGCCGGTTCACTCGCTGGCGAAGGGCTACCGGGCGGTCGGTGGGCATCTTGGCTCTCCTTCTGTACCTGTTCGTGAAGGAAAGGACCCGTGCGGGTACTGGCCCCGAGTGCGGCGAACATGCCGGGTGCGAACAGCGAAGTCAAGCGGAATCAGCAGGCAGCTGTCCGCGGACGTCTCGGCCGAGGCGAGTGCTGTCGGGCCCTCGGCCGAGGCGTCGGGTATCCGGACTACGAACGGCCTGGCTGCATGAGCTGCCGCATCTCGTTGTGTAGCTGCCTCATGCGATCCTTGACCTGCGCGGCCCGCGCCAGTTGCTCCGGAGTCAGGATCGCCCGCACCTCGAGCGCGACCTTGGCGTTGTCCTGCACGAGCTGCTCGCGGAGGCTCGCGATCCGCTGGAGCTGCGGCCCGAGATCCGCCTCCTGAAGATTGCCAGGCGCGAACATCCTGTCGGCCAGCTCGCGCTGCGCCTGACGCAATTGGTCGATCAACGCCCGCGACGCTGCGCGTCGCGCGGTCAGGATCTCACGCACCTTCGCATCCTGCTCGGGCGTCAGGTTCGCGCTCCGGAGCAGGAGCTGCAGCATCACCCCCCCGTCACCCCTGGCCCCGGGCCCGTGCATGGACGTCGGCGACTGGGCGTGCGCCGGCGCCCACGCGCCGACGAGCACGACGAGAGAGGTCAACACTGCGATCCTCACAACGCGGGTCCTCTGTCTGGACATCACCGTTCCCTCCTGTCCTGGTCGGCTAGAGTTCGTTTCGGCTCCCGGGGCTCTTCGTCACGCGGGAGCGATCATCGGGAGCGCGCTACCGCATAGGTCCGGGAGGAGGCGGCGGCGGCGCTCCGGGCGGCGGCGGGGGTGGGGGCGGCGGCGAGGCGGCGGGTTGCCCCACGTACGTCGACGGGAAAGAGCCTCGGGCCATCGGAATCTGGTTGCCCTTGGCGTACATGCACTGCATGTAGGTCATGTCGTAGCGGTGCTGCACCTGGGTGCCTGCGGCCTGCGCGTTGCTCCCGCCGATCGCCGCCCCGCCGAGCAATCCAGCTCCCGCGCCGACTGCAGCTCCGGTTGCCGGACTCTTGGCGGCTGCGCCGACCGCCGCCCCTGCNGCCGCNCCGAGAACCGTCCCGATAGCGGCACCGCTGACCGCGCTCTCGGTCGCGGCCTGTTTCGTCGTCGTCCCGGTCTGTTGCGCCGCCCACTGACGGCAGACCGCGTCGTCCGCCTGGAACTGCTCGAAGTTCTTTCCGTTGCCCGGTAGTACCATCACGCTNGGCCCGGCGGGCACCGTCGCGCACGCGGTCATCAGCAGGCCGACCGCGACGGGAAAGACGCGCTGCGTCCTCATCGCTCGGGCCTCGGAGGAACCTTGACCCACGGCTCAGGACACGCCGGGACGGTCGGGTAATAGGCCTTGGCGCTCTCGCAGTAGTACCAGTACTGCGTCGCCGGGGTAGGCGGCGGCTCCTGCTGTATGTAGACCGGCGGCTCCTGGACGACGACCGGCGGCGGAGGGTACACGTAGTACGGCGGCGGGTAGTGCCACCAGTACGGACCCCACCAGAACGCGGGGCCGACACCGACGAAGACACGCGTCCGAACGCCGGAATGCCCATGCCACGCGAGACCGGGCGCTACGGCACGAGAAGCAGCGCGAGCGCCAGGACCGAAGCCATCGCTGACCTTTTCATACCTACCCTTACCAAGTATTGGACGGACGACGCCTGAACGAACTTCATCTCAGCCTTTGGACGAACGGCCGCCCCCCGGCGTTGACATCGTGGCGACCCCGCCGTCCCCCCCCCGACAGGGCGGTGGAACCGGTTGCGGTAAATGAACGTTACGGCCCTGGCGTCTAACGCGACAAGGAAGGGAGGGACAGAGGATGCGCAAGCTCGTCGCGATAGCAGCAGCGGTCGCCTTGATGGTCGGCGCGGTTGCCCCGGCGGCCTATGCGGGCGGGAGCACTGGCACCAACGTGGCTCTCGGGCTGGCCTCCTTCGCGGTGTTCAACCAGCTCGTCGGTCCCCTGCTCCATCCGCGTCCCTACGTTCGTGAGGTCGTCGTCGAACGGCCCGTGTATGTGGCACCGGCCCCGGTTGTCGTGGTCCAACGCGCACCCGCGTACCCCAACGTGATCCAGTACCCGAATGGTCGGTACGAGCTGCACGGAGACGGGATCTACACCGCGTATCAGTGGATCTGGATCCCCAACCCGGCACCGCTACCTCCGCCACCGCCCCCGCCGCCGGCTCCGTAAGTCATCACTGACACAGTGGCTCAGGCTCTCGAGGTGGAGATTGTCCTCGGGAGCCTGACCCTCGTCTCGCACCGGGGAAGGCCACCAACGAACGGCAGGCCACCCACAGCGGTTCCGGGCTCGCGGCCCGCTACAACATCGCGATGGCTCTTGGCCGGACGGAGCCGCGCCGTACCCATGGCACGCCACCCACGGTGGTTCCGGACTCGCGGCCCCCGCTACAACGGAGTACGATACGGCGACGTCGACGAGCGTGGCCCATCGGGCCCGGATGGGAGGAGCGGACGATGCCGTACGACCTG
>JGI25382J37095_10000040_pt1 | contig 19794 bp, 17 predicted proteins | sample GraSoi013_1_40cm_3_FD_37095 | JGI IMG/M metagenome (IMG submission 37095)
CACCGCCCAGTGGGTCTACGAGGGCCCGCAGGCGCCGGGGGGCATCCGACGACTCGTCGTCGACTTCGGGCTCCTGACGCCCGCCGGCTTTCAGCCCGCGCTCGTCCGCTCGCTCACGCTCGAGCCGAAACCGGGCGCCTTCACCCAGACCACGGTGCTGGAGGGCTGGGGCGAGCCGACGAAGGTGTCGGCGGCCGGGCAGCCCAAGTCCTTCTTCTACGAGAGCGGGCTNGTCGTGCTTTTCGACACGGAAGGGTGGCAGGTGGAGACGATGCTCTTCACGCCGCCCCAGGCGCCGGCAAAGGGCCAAGGCACGCCGCGGCCCTGAGCAGCCCGCGCGTGGGGATCTCCACCCAGTCGGGACGGTGGTTGGCCTCGTACACGATCTCGTAGGCGGCCTTTTCCAACTCGAAGACCGCCACGGCGCGCGCGAAGGCCTCGTCCCTCTCCGGGGCGAACGGTGCGCCGCGGACTCCGGCGCGGTAGGCGGCCCCGAGCGCACGCGCAGCCTCCGCCTGCCATGCCGCCACCCACGCCTCCAGCCCGGCCGGGCGTGACGCCTGAGCGACGTAGTCGATGGAGCGCAGCAAGCCGGCGACGTCGCGCAGGGGCGTGTGCTTCCTCCGGCGCTCGGCCAGCGGACGAATCGGCTCACCCTCGAAGTCGATGATCGCGAAGTCGCCGTCGCGGTAGAGCGTCTGGCCGAGGTGGAGATCGCCGTGGTGGCGGATCTTCTGGCTGCCCCGCAGGCCGTTGAGCGCGGCCCGCACGTCGAGGTCTGCTACGAGGCCCTCGCGGCCGAGGGCCTCGCGCGCGGCCTCCAGCTGGGCGCCGACGTCCCCGCTCCACGCGGCGAGATCTCCGGGCGTGATGGGCTCGGGCGCGAAATCGGCATCGCGCGGGTCCGACGCCAGCGCCCGGTGGAGCGCGGCCGTCACCGCGCCGAGCCGGTCGAGCGCCCCCAGCGACACGCCGGCGAGTGCCCGGACCTGCGCCGCGTCGGGCGGCCCGGACGCGCGGCGCGCGAGGGCGTAAAAGTCTCCCAGCGCCGCCAGCATCCACTGCCATCCGTCGCGGGCGCCGGCTACCAGCTCCTGGGCGACGGCGAGGGTCGTCGTGGCGCCGTCGCGCCGGTAGTCGAGCTGGCCGAAGAGCCGGGGCGTCTGGGCGAAGCGCGCGCGCTCGGTCAAGAACCGCGTCATCTCCGCCTCAGGGTTGATCCCCTCGGCGAGGCGCCGGAAGTGCTTCACGATCACCGCGTCCCCGAAGGTGACGGACGTGTTGCTCTGCTCGCCGCCCAGGCGGCGCACCGGGAGATCCGGCCCGAGCCCGGGAGGGAAGGCGGACGTCGGGCCGCCGCGGACCTCGCCCCGCTTGCCGGCGCTCCCGGCGCCGCGGGCGATGAGGTCGAGAAGCGCGCGGCAGAAGTGGGGGTCGTCGAGCGCGTCGGCGACGTCGCCACCCGCCGGGGAGGCGCCGAGGGGAACCGCGTAGCGGTCGGACCCGCCGTCGTCGAGCGTTACCCGGGCGACGGCGATCACCGCTCCGGCCAGGGGGACGGCGTCCTCGATCACGATCGCTTCGATCCGGCGCGTCTTGGCGGCGAACCAGCGCTGGCGGGCCAGCCAGGCGGCCAGGACGTCAGATGGCGGTATCTTCGATGCCATAGCGGAGCGGGCGGCGCTCCCGGCGCTCCAGCCGGAACCAGTAGAAGCCGTGCGGCCCCAGCGAGAGGAAGTAGGGCTGCTCGCCGATGGGCGGAAAGCGCGTCTCCCCCAGCAGCTCCACCGGCACGGCGCCGCGGTGGCGGGCCAGGTCGAGCAGCACCGGCTGCGAGCGCTCCGAGAGGTTGGCCACCACCAGGATCGTGTCGTCGTCGTCCTCGCGATAGAAGGCCAGCACGCTCTGGTTGAGGGGACGGAGAAACTCGATCGTCCCCCGCCCGAAGGCGGGGCAGCGCTTCCGGNCGGCGATCAGCCGCTTCACCGNGTTNAGCAGCGAGGACGGCGTCTTGAGCTGGGCCTCCACGTTCACCGCCTGGTAGCCATAGACCGGATCGGTGATCACCGGCAGGTAGAGCTGGCTCTCCTCGGCGGCGGAGAAGCCGGCGTTGCGGTCGCGGGACCACTGCATGGGCGTCCGCACGCCGTTGCGGTCGCCCAGATAGATGTTGTCGCCCATCCCGATCTCGTCGCCGTAGTAGATGATGGGGCTGCCGGGGAGCGTGAAGAGCAGGCAGTTCAGCAGCTCCACCCGCCGCCGGTCGTTGTCCATGAGGGGCGCCAGGCGGCGGCGGATGCCGAGGTTCAGCTTCGCCTGCGGATCCTGCGCGTAGGCGTAGTACATGTAGTCGCGCTCCTCGCTGGTCACCATCTCGAGCGTCAGCTCGTCGTGATTTCTGAGAAAGAGGCACCACTGGCAGGCGGGCGGGACGGGCGGGGTGTGGGTGAAGATGTCGAGGATCGGCAGGCGCTCCTCGCGCCGGATGGCCATGTACAGGCGCGGCATGAGCGGGAAGTGGAACGCCATGTGGAACTCGTCGCCCTCGCCGAAGTAGGGGCGCACGTCCTCCGGCCACTGGTTGGCCTCGGCCAGCAGCACGCGGTCGCCCCCGTAGTCCTGGTCGATGACGCGGCGAAATTCTTTGAGAATCGCATGAGTCTCCGGGAGGTTCTCGCAGCTGGTTCCCTCGCGCTCGATCAGGTAGGGCACCGCGTCGCAGCGAAAGCCGTCCAGGCCGCGGTCGAGCCAGAAGCGCATGACGTTCAGCATCTCCGCGCGCACGGCGGGATGGTCGTAGTTGAGGTCGGGCTGGTGGCTGAAGAACCGATGCCAGTAGTACGCCTTGCGCACCGGATCCCAGGTCCAGTTCGACTTTTCGGTGTCGACGAAGATGACGCGGGCATCCAGATAGCGCCGGTCGGTCGGGCTCCACACGTAGTAGTCGGCATAGGGCCCGGCGGGGTCGGAGCGGGAGGCCTGGAACCAGGGGTGCTGGTCGGAGGTGTGATTCATCACCAGGTCGGCGATGACACGGAGGCCGCGGGCGTGGGCGGCGTCGAGAAACTTCTGGACCTCCTCCAGGGTCCCGTAGCCGGGATGGACCCCCTGGAAGGCGGCGATGTCGTAGCCGTCGTCGCGGAGGGGCGAGGGGTACATCGGCAGGATCCACAGACAGTCGACGCCCAGCTCCTTGAGGTAGTCGAGGCGCTCGGTGAGGCCGACGAAGTCTCCGATGCCGTTGCCGTCGGAGTCCTGAAACGCCTTGACGTGGACCTCGTAAAAGATCGCGTCCTTGTACCAGTCGCTGGTCATGGCCTGAGCCCAGAATACGGTACCTGGCGTCGCCACGCGACTGTTGGCGCCGAACGGCCGCGCCACCTTGCGAGCCCGTGGCCGCGGACCTATGCTCTCGATATCGTGCCTTCGCCATTTCTTCGCGACCCATGTGCTGGAGGATGGCCACGACGTCCGCACCGTTGGGCCACCATCGCGTGGGCATCACGATGTCTCCACACACGTCCTCGAGCCCGGGCCGGCGGGGATACGAAGTCCCGCGGACAGGAGGCTGGCTCGATGGTCGTCGAGGGATGCTACTGTCGTTCACGGACGACGTGGACTATGTCAACCGGGGTGGGGGCTGGTGGACGTCGAAGAAGGCGAACGTGGAAGGCCACGAGGCGATCCACGACATGCTGGCCAGGCAGAAGCAGAAGATGACCTACAGGTCTACCGTGGCCAAGATGCCGTTCCTAACACCCCACATCGCTCTCGTGCATGCGACCTGGGAGTGGCCGGGCTTCACGATGCCGTCGGGCGAGCCGACCGAAGACTTCAAGGGGATCAGCCCGATGGTCATGGTGAAGCAAAAGGGAACGTGGCTGATCCGCGCGGTCCAGAACACCGTCACCACTCCCGCCGCGCCGCCGCCGCCGAAGAGGGGGCGAGCCTGAATGGCGCCCGTTCTGAGATCCAGGACCCTGACCGTCTCCATCGACCGTCCGCCCGGGCACGTGTACGGATTCGTCTCGAACCCCGAGAACCTCCCGCGATGGGCGAGGGGCCTCTGTCGGTCGGTCAGGAAATCGGAGGGCCAGTGGGTCGTGGAGACGCCGGCCGGTCCCATGAACATCCGGTTCGTCGGACGCAACGAGCTCGGCGTCCTCGACCACTACGTGAGCCCGGCGCCCGGTCAGGAAATTCTCCTTCCGATGCGCGTGGTGCCCAACGGCTCCGGAAGCGAGGTCCTCTTCACCCTGTTCCAGCTGCCCGAGATGTCGGACGAGAAGTATGCCGAGGATGCCGGGTTGGTCGAGCGCGATCTGAGGACGTTGAAGAAGATCCTGGAGGGATAGGCCGCGCTCCTGGCCCGCTCGGCGGCCCCGCCGTCAGCGCTGCAGGACGAAGANGGCGGCGGGTTCGTGCTGCGGGTCCAGCGTCACCCGCCCGCCCCGGCCGCGCCACTCCTGGCGCGTGTCGGTGAGCCGCTCGTGTAAACGATAGAGCNGGTCTTCGGAGATCCCGAGCTCCCANAGCGGCAGCTCCACCAAGGCGGAGTGGGTGGCGAAGGGATCGAGGTTGACGGCGACGAAGACGACGTCGTCGCGCTCGGGCGTCATCTTGCCGTAGAAGATGATGTGGGGGTCGTCGGAGGGATAGAAGCGGAGGTTGGTGTAGAGCTGTAGCGCGCGGTGCTCCCGCCGGATCCGGTTGACCTTGATGACGAGGTCGACGATGTTGCCGGGGGCGTCCCAGTCGCGCGACTTGAGCTCGTACTTCTCCGAGTTCAGGTACTCCTCGGAGCCCTCCGCGAACGGCTGGTTCTCGCACAGCTCGTAGCCCGAGTAGATGCCGTAGAGCGACGAGAGCGTCGCCGCCAGCACCAGGCGCATCCTGAAAGCGGCGCGCCCTCCTCTTTGCAGAACCGCATGGAGGATGTCGGGGGTGTTGGGCCAGAGGTGGCCGCGGAAGTACTCGGCGACGGGCGGCTGGGTGATCTCGGTGAGGTAATCGATCAGCTCCTGCTTCTCGTTCCGCCAGGTGAAGTAGGTGTAGGACTGCGTGAAACCGGCCTTGGCCAGGACCTTCATCATCTTGGGCCGGGTAAAGGCCTCGCTGAGGAAGATGACGTCCGGGTGCTCATCCTGGACGCTCCGGATCAGCCACTCCCAGAATTTGACGGGCTTGGTGTGCGGGTTGTCCACGCGGAAGCTCCGCACGCCGTGGGCGACCCAGAACTCGAGGATGCGCCGCATCTCCTGCCAGAGCGGGCGCGGGTCCGCGCACTGGAAGTTCAGCGGGTAGATGTCCTGGTACTTCTTGGGCGGATTCTCCGCGTGCTTGAGGGTGCCGTCCGGCCGGTGGAAGAACCACTCCGGGTGCTCCCGCACGTAGGGATGGTCGGGCGAGCACTGGATGGCGAAGTCGAGCGCGACCTCGAGCCCCAGGGCCCGGGCCCGCTCGACGAAGCGGTCGAAGTCGTCGAGCGTGCCCAGCTCGGGGTGGACGGCCATGTGGCCGCCCTCCTTGCCGCCGATCGCCCAGGGGCTGCCCGGGTCGTCGGGCCGGGCGACCAGCGAGTTGTTCCAGCCCTTGCGGTGGGTCCGGCCGATCGGATGGATCGGCGGCAGGTAGACGACGTCGAACCCCATCGCGGCCGCGCGCTTCAGCTGGGCCTCGGCGTCTTTGAAGGTGGCGTGCCGTCCCGGCTGGCCCGAGCGCGGGAAGAGCTCGTACCACGCCGCGAAGCGGGCACGCTCGCGGTCGGCCACGATCTCGAACTCGCGCTCGGCCCACGTCGACTCGCGGCGATCCAGGTGGGCGTCCATCAGCGCGCCGAGGCGCTCCTCGCGGGCGGCGGCCACGGCCTCGGCCTGGGCGGGACGCAGCGCGAGGCGCCCGGCATACGCCTCCAGGGCCTCGGCCTGCCTACCGTACGCGCGCCCGGCGGCCGAGCGCACGAGCGCCGCGCCCTCCAGGAGCTCGCTGCCGACATCCTGGCCGACCTCCACGCGCTTGCCCAGGTCGGCCAGCCACGAGCGGAACGGGTCGGCCAGGGCCTCGATGGTGAAGACCCAGCGTCCGATCGCCTCCAGCGTGAACCGTCCCGCCCAGCGGTCGTTGTCGACGAGGCTCATCGGGCTCTCACGCCACGTGGTCTCGCTCGCGCGGCGGTACTTGACGAAGGCCACCAGCACGTCGTGGCCCTCCTTGAAGATGTCCGCCGACACCTCGACGACGGCGCCGATCTCGCGCTTGGCCGGATAGCGGCCACCGTCCACGGTGGGCGCGACGCTCTCGATGACGACGGTGCGGTTGAGGTCGGACGGATCAGCGAGCACTAGCGCCACCTCTCGACGAGATAGGGCTTCTGGCGCTCGAAGGCCGCGCCCACGGCCTCCAGCAGAGCCTCGGTGCCCGCGGCGTCTCGTCTCCGGGTGGCGGTGACGAAGGCGGCGGTGCGGCCCAGGTAGAGGGGCACCAGCGAGCGCAGCAGATGGTCGCGGTGCACGACGCCGTAGTGGTGGCCGAGCGCGAAGTCGTAGACCACCCGCGCCCAGAGATCGTCGGGAAACCGAAAGCGCGTGACGTCGGCCGCGTCCAGCGCCAGCACATCGGCCAGGGTGTCGGGGCCGAGGATATGCTCCCAGATGGGCCCCAGGTCGCTCAGCCCTTGTCGGAACGCTCCGATCATGCGCTCGACGTCCACCGTCATTGGATCGGCGGAGGGCACTGCCGGCTCTCCCAGGGCCGGCACCGGTTCGCTACNGCGCACTTCGAGCCAGAGGTCCTGATGGCGGTCCATGACGCTGAAGACGGCGCCCAGCGTCTGGGCGACCATCGTGGGCAAATCGGTCGTGCGGGTGCGCGATTCCACGCGCCGCCGGCCGAGCCACGCCTCCCACACCACGAAGCCGTCAGCAATCGCCGTACCGACGATCCAGAGATCCGTGATGTCGCGCCCGGGCCAGGTCCACCGCGGATGGAGAAGCAGGTGCTCGAGCAGGCGCGCCGAGAGCGCCTGCGAGCCCGGCAGCGGCTGGCGCAGGCGGCGGCCGTAGAGGGCCCGGATCAGCGGCGCCAGCAGGAGATTCGTGATGGTGCCGTCGTAGCGGTGGCGCGCGTACGCTGGCGCGACGAGATCGGCCTTCTCTTCCCAGACGGGGCGCACCAGGCGCGCGATCCACTCGTCGGTCATCGAGGTGACCTCCGCCTCCAGCACGACCAGTGCGCGGACGCCCAGGCGCTGGGCGATGCCGAACGCGAGGCGCAACGCGCCACCCCGTCCGGGGACGCCGTGGAAGGGCACGGCGGCGCGCTCGGTCATCGGCGCGTCGTGGCGAGCCAGGACGGCCGGCAGCCCGCCGGCGGCGAGCAGCTCCGGCGTGCCGTCCGACGATCCGGCGTCGGCGTTGATGAGCGCCGCCTGGACTCCCGGGAAATGCCTCTCCAGCCCGGCCCGCGCCACCTCGGCCACCGCCGGGACGGTGGCGGCGTTGTTGTAGGTGAGCAGCGCGACGGCGATCTCCGCGGAGCGCAGGCGCTCGACCTGCTCTTGGAGGTCCGCGGGCAGGTCACGGGCCGGGGAGGCGTCGGTCATCCGGAGAGATGGATTAGGAGCGCCAGGTAGTCCGTGATGTTGCGGGTGACGAGGAACGTGCGGCGAACGTGCTCCCGTCCGGCCGTCCCCATCCGGGCGATCAGCTCGGGGTTATTGAGGAGGTGGCGGAGGCGAAAGGCCGCGCCCTCCACGGAGTGCACCGTGTAGCCGGTCACGTCGGAAATGATCTGCTGGGCGAGCCCGCCCCCGAAGCCGCCCACGACGGGCTTGCCCTTCCACATCGCCTCGGCGGCGCCGAGGCCGAAGCCCTCGCGCAGCGACTTCTGGAGCACGATGGTGGCCCCGCGCTGGAGCGCGTTGATCTGGAGGTGAGCGTCAGGAGGCAGCTCCAGCACGACGATGTCCGGATCATGGTGGGCGGCCTCGCGGAGCTCGGCCAGAACCTCCAGGCTCTCGCGCTCGTCCCCCGCGGTGCCGGCCAGGACCAGCCGGACGTCGTAATGCTTCTTGACGAGCCGATACGCGTTGACGACCCCCAGCGGGTCCTGGGCGCGCGTGAAGGGCCCGATTTGCACGAGCAGCGGCTTGTCCTGGCTGAGTCGCAGGGATGCCAGGATGGTCGCCACCTCGCGAGGGGTCAGCTCGCGGTTCTTCTCGGAGAGGGGATCGATGGACGGGTAGATGATGTACTGCGGCACCCCCAGGCGCCGGCCGAACTCCGGCAGCGAAAAGACGGCGGCCTCGTACTGGGCCACGAATTGCCGGAAGAAGGACCACGCCCGGCGCTGGGCGCGCGAGCAGTCGAAGTGGCAGCGCCACACCCAGCGTCCGTCGCTCCGCTGGGCGACGAGCGTGGCCGGCTGGACGTCGTGGACGACGACGAGGTCGGCCTCGAGCGACAGCTTCTTGGCGTTGACCCGGTTCATCTCGACGTAATGGGCGAGCGCCTCGTCGGCCAGCACCCGCTCGGCGCCCTCCAGGGCCGCCTGCAGCGCCCGCGTCGTCGTGTAGAAGCCGGGATCCCCCCCCGTGATCTCCCAGTGCGTGTCGATGCCCATGTCGCACAGGATCGGCACCACTGCGCGCAGGATCTCGGCGGCGCCCCCACCGAACCGGCCGCCGCTCACGTGGAGAAACCGTCGCCCGCGCACGCGCTCGGCCAGCTTCAGGATGATGTCGACGACGCCGGGTGGTGCCACCTGACGGTAGTCGTCGATCCGGGTCACGCCGCCTCCTCTTCCAGGGCCTGGTCCACGAGGCTCAGCACGCGGGCGCGCACGCGCTCGAGGCTCGTCATGTAGGTGTCGATGCGCTCGATGCGGTCGGCCAGAGCCGGCAGCTCGAGCGAGGTGCGCAACCACTCGGCGAAGTCGCCGGAGGGGCGACCGAGTCGGGTCCGCGCCTCGACCATGTGGAAGTAGATGGCGCTGGCGTCCACCGCGGCCAGGCCGTCCCGGAACTCGGCCAGGGTCGTGGCCAGCGGGCCCAGCTCGACCTGCACGATGTGCGACTGCTGGAAATGGAACGCCCCGCCCAGCTCCGCCCGCGGCACGGTGTTGAGCCGGCGCAGGTGGTCGTGGATGATCGTCACCAGCTCCTCCCGGAGCAATTCCAGATCGGGGAACCCGAAGGGATCCACGACGGCCAGGCGCTCGGCCAGCGCCTGGTCGCGCACCTCCACCGCCGCCCATCGCGCGAAGTCGTTGCCGTAGGCGGTGGTGAGAGGCCGATGGCGGAGGAAGTAGCCGTGCGTGTGGTAGAAGACGGAGCCGGGTGGGACCTCCTCCAGACGGTCCATCAACTCGCGCTCGTCCAGGGCATGCTTGTCGAGCGCCTGGCGCAGCTCGACACAACCGATGAAGCCGAAGGGATGCTTGGCCGTCCGCATCTTCACTCGCCGCGCACAAGGAGGGCGACGGGAAAATTGGCGAACACCCGGCCGAGGCTGAGCGCGCCCGCCTCCGCGGCCACCCGCTCGCCGGTGAGCGGGTTCACGAATCGGGAGCCCGCTTCGGGGGGAACGCGCAGGCGAGTCTCCTCGCCCCAGTACTCGTGCCCGAGCGGCGGCTCCTCGACGCCGCGGCGCGCGAGCAGGCGAGAGCCGCCAGGTAGTCGAGCACCCGCGCGGCGTCGTCGAAGGTGAGGTCGCTGCCGAGCTGCAGGCGGTAGGTCGCCAGCGGCACGCGGGGCCCGGCCGCTGCCGTCACGCCGCCTCCGCCGGCAGCGCGAAGCCGAGCGCGTCGGCCAGGGGCCGGAGGGTCTCGCGCGCCTCCGGATGATCACGCCACAGCGCGAAGAACTGGTTCTGCGTACGCCAGAGCCCGAAGGTGACGCCCAGGCGCTTGGCGCCCTGGATGAGGGCCACGACACCGGCCACGCGGTCGGCCGTCGGGCGCTCGCCCACGACGTCCAGCGCCCACCAGATGGCCCGGCTCATCGCCCAGCGGGCGGGCGCCAGGTCGAGGCCGAGGCCCAGCGCGCGCGCCTCGTCGGCCAGCTCGAAGACGCGCTCGGGCAACACGCCGGCCTCGGCGGCGCGGCTGAGCTCCGCGATGATCTGCTCCTCGAACACGTGCTTGGCGGTGATCCGGAACACTTCGGGGATGGGCGCGTCGGCCTCTCTCAAGTAACGCACCAGCTTGCGGTTCTCTTCCCACACACGGTGGTACGTCTGCTCGTACTTGTCGAGGACGGCCTGGGTCACGCTGGTCAGCACCCGCCGGCGCTGCTCGATGAAGAGGTGGGTGAGCGCGAAGATTTCCTGATAGAAGTACTCGTCAAGCCCGCGCACCATGTCGGCCAGGCTGCGCTGGGCGTAGCGCCCCAGGAGGTCCGTCTTCATCGCGTGGTAGCTCTCGGCATCCTCGTAGCTCCGGATGCCGCAGGAGAAGTCGTGACCGCCAAAGTGCAGCACGACGTACATGATGTCGCGGGCCTCGCCGGTGATCTGCGAGGCCACCCGCACGCGCCCGATGCGGAGCACGGTGCCGTTGTACGACTCGCGCGTGTCGTCGAGCCGCTGCACCCGCCAGGCGTAGATCACCGCGTCGTCCGGATACTCATCGAAGAGCCCGCTGATGGCGTAGTGAGCCACCACCCGGCGCAGATCGACGACCGCGGGACGGATCAGCTTGCGGTAGACGTCGCCGCCGTCGCGGAGGAGCGCCACGTTGCTGGGCGCCGCCTCCAGCCGGCGGATGAACTCCGCCTCGAGCTGGCCGCCGCCCAGGTCGCGCAGGTACTGGAGGGCCATGGCCGCGTACTTGAGGATCTGCGTGGGCTCGAGCCCCGAGATCTCGTCGAAGAACCACCCGCACGACGTGTACATGAGCAGGCGGTTGCGCTCCATCTCGAGGAGCCGGCGTGTCTCCACCTGCGCGGCCGCCTCCAGCGGCGTGCGCTGCTGGCGGCTGAGCCAGGCGCCGAGCTGCTCGGGGCTGCGGTCCAGGATCACCTCGATGTAGGCGTCGCGCGCCGCCCAGGGATCCTTGAGGTACGCCGAGGCGCGCGCCTCGTAGAAGGCGTCGATCTGCTCCCGGAGCCAGTCCAGCGCCTCGCGCAGCGGGCCTCGCCACCGCTGGTGCCAGTCCCCGCGGATTCGGCAGCCACAGTCGGCCCGCCAGCGCTCCACCCCGTGGGCGCAGCTCCACGAGGTGCGCTCGTGTATCTCGACCTCGTGGGTCGGCGGTTGGGCGGCCAGGGACACGCCGTAGTTGCTGAGCGTGGCGAAGCCCTCCACCTCGATCTGCTTGATGGCCGCCGCCAGCGCCATGTCGCCGAACTTCTTGTGGTGGCCATAGGACTCGCCGTCGGTCGCGCAGTGGACGAGCTGGGTCCAGGCCCGCTCTTCGGTGAAGCCCGCCTTCAGGCGAGCCACCAGATTTTCGCCGCGATCGAGGGCGTCCCCGAAGGCGATGGCACGGGAGATGGGGCCGTCGTAGAAGAAGAGCGCGAGCGTCCGGCCCCGGGGGCCGCGCCAGAGATAGGGCCGGCTGGGGTCGATGCGCTCGTTGACCTCTTCCCACGTGTCCGTTCCGATCTTCCGGATCCGGTAGGCCTGGTGAGGGGCCAGAATGGTGAACTTCAGTCCCGCCTCGGCCAGGATCTCCAGAGACTCGTTGTCTACGGCCGTCTCGGGCAGCCACATGCCCTCGGGCTCGCGCCCGAAACGCGTCTTGAAGTCCTGGCACCCCCACAGCACTTGCGTGATCTTGTCACGCCGGATGGCCAGCGGCAGGATCATGTGGTTGTAGACCTGGGCGATCGCGTTGCCGTGCCCGTCGTGGGCTCGCGCGCTCAGCCGGTCGGCCTCGAGGATCCTGGCGTGGACGTCCGGCGCCTGGCCCTCGAGCCAGGCGATGAGGGTGGGGCCCACGTTGAAGGAGATCTTTTCGAAGTTGTTGACGATGTCGAGGATCCGGTTGTCCTGACCGACGCGGCGGGCGGCGGTATTCGGCGCGTAGCACTCCGCCGTCACCCGCTCGTTCCAGTCGTGGTACGGCGCGGCCCCGTCCTGGACCTCGACCGCTTCCAGCCACGGGTTCTCGCGCGGCGGCTGGTAGAAGTGGCCGTGGATGGCGATGAAGCGACCGGCCATCAGAGCTCGTCCAGGGACGTGAGGAACTCGCGCCGCCCGCCCCGCGCCACTACGACCAGGCCCGAGGTCGGATCGACGTGGTGGCGCCGCCGGTCAGCGCCCGGATCGAGGCCGATCTCGGCGTCGGCCGAGACGATGTTGAAGCGGTCGACGATGGCCCGCCGCACGCGCGCGCCCTTGCCCACCGTGGTGTGGTCCATGATGATCGAGTCCTCGATCACCGCGCCCTCGTTGACCCACACGCTGCGGCCCAGGATCGAGTTGCGGATGGTGGCCCGCTTGATCAACGAGCCCTCGGCGATCTGGGCGTTGTCGACGTCACCGCCGATGAAGCGCGCCGGCGGACCGGGGTACTGCCCGGTGCGGATGGGCCAGTCGCGGTTGTCGAGGTCGAAGCGCGGCGCCTCGCCCAGCAGGTCCATGTGGGCCTGCCAGTACGCCTCGATCGTGCCCACGTCGCGCCAGTAGCCCGGCTCCTCGTACGGCTTGACGCCCAACACCTCGTTGAGCTGGAAGTCGTAGGCGAAGACGCGTCGGGTCGGGACCAGCTCGGGGATGATCGAGCGGCCGAAGTCGTGGTCGGTGCTGCGCCGCGCGTCGTCCAGGAGCGCCTCGACCAGGACGGACCGGTTGAAGAGGTAATTGCCCATCGAGGCCAGGACGCGCTGCGGGTCGCCGGGCATGGGGGTCGGGCGGGCCGGCTTCTCGTGGAAGTCGACCACCCGGGCGCTGGTATCCACCGTGAGCACGCCGACCTGGGGGGCCTCGGCCAGAGGCACCGGCCGGGCGGCCACGGTGACCTCGGCGCCCGCCTCCCGGTGGAAGCCGATCATCTGGTTCACGTCCATCCGGTAAATGTGGTCGGAGCCGAAGATGGCGATGATGTCGGGGCTGAAGTCGTCGATGAGATTCAGGTTCTGCAGCACGGCGTCGGCGGTGCCCCGGTACCAGGCGGGCCCCGTGCGCATCTGCGGCGGCACCACCGTGACGAAGTAGTCGGGGACGATGCCGGTCGTCCGCCAGGCCAAGCGCACGTGCTCGATGAGCGACTGCGACTTGTACTGCACGAGGATGTAGAGCGAGAGCAGCTCGGAGTTCACGAAGTTGGACAGCACGAAGTCGATGATCCGGTGCCGGCCGCCGAACGGCACCGCGGGCTTGGAGCGGTCGCGCGTCAGCGGGTGCAGGCGCTCGCCCTTGCCGCCGGCCATGATCATCGTCAGTACGCGGGGGCGTCGGGCCATCGCTCAATGCCCCCCGGCCCCGCCGCGCGCCCACGCCGGATCGAGCTCGGGGAAGCAGAAGTCCTCGCGCTCGAGGCGCCGCAGCATGCCCGCCGCNTCGGGCGACAGGGCCTGGCCGTCGGCCAGCGCGCGCGCCAGCTCGGCCAGATGCTTGAACTCCGCGTAGTGCTCGGCGACGCGGCGCTCGGCGTAATCGCGAGCCGACCAGGTCGTGATGAGGAATTGCCAGTCGGAGGCCTCGAGCAGCAGCAGCTCCCGCGTCGCCTGCGCGAGCACGCGCCGGAAGTCCGGGTGGGCTCCGTCGGCCCGGCCCAGGAGCTCGACCCACTCGGCCTCGGCGCTGTAGACCCGGTCCCACGTCCACTCCGTCTGGGGGTTGAGCCACACGCGGTGATCGCCCCCCTCGCCCCAGGAGCCCTCCGGCAGCGACACGGTCGCGCGCGGCGGCACCGCCTCCAACGCTTCGCCGAGCGTCATCGCCGTCACTCCGGCGGCCTGGAGGCCGCGGGCCACCTGCTCGAGCCACACCGGCCCCTCGAACCACCAGTGGCCGAACAACTCCGCGTCGTACGGCGAGCAGATGAGCGCCGGCCCCTGGGCCGAGGCCTTGGCCGCAGTGTCGCGGATGAGCTCGACGAAGTGCCGGGCCTGCAGGCCGATGCGGTGGGCCGCGACGTCAGGCTCGTAGGGAGCCTTGGATCCTAGATCGTTCGCCGCGTCGGTGATGCGCCACAAGCGCAATCCGCCCGGAAAGTGCTTCTTGTGGAACTCGAGGTAGGCGAAGTCGCCGGGATAGCCGTGCTCCCGGCTCCACACCTGCAGCGTCGTCTTGGGATCGCGGAAGAAGGCGATGGCGTCGCCGTCGCCCCCCCGCGAGGCGACGCGCCAGGGCGTATAGGGCGAGCGCCGCTCCGAGCGGGGCATCTCGGCCGGCGCGTCGACGATCTCACCGCGCAGGGGGAAGTAGTCGCGGTAGAGGAACAGGGGCGCGCCGGCGGCGATCAGGTGCGCGTCGGCGACGAAGTACTCGAGCCCGTGGGCGGCCAGCATCTCCTCGATCCCCGGCCGGACCCGCCGGGTCTTGCTCTGCTCGGGACCCGTGGGGGGCGTCCACTCGTAGCGCGGCCGGTAGGCGCACTCGGGCAGCCAGATGCCGCGCGGAGCGCGGCCGAAGTGGCGGCGGTGCGTCTCCACTGCGGTCCGGAGCTGGAGATGGATGGACTCGTCGCGGGAGAGCAAGGGCAGGTAGCCATGGGTCGCCGCACAGGTGAGAATCTCGATGTGACCCTGGCGCTCGAGATCGGCGCAGGTGCCCGGGATGTCGCCGCCGATGCGGCGGTGCAGCTCCCACATCCGCTCGTAGAACTCCTCCCAGAAATGGGTGAGCTTGACCATGTCCGGGCGGCCTTCGCGACCGAAGTGCTCCCGGCTCTCCACGCACGCGCGGCGGGTGTTTTCGTAGTAGAAGGCCAGCTCCTTCTGGAACTCCGGCGAGGCGAGCTGCTCGGTGAGAACCGGCGAGAGGTTGATCGTCCACTTGGGTGAGATGCCGTCGGCAACGAGACGGTGGACCGTTTCCAGCAACGGCAGGTAACATTCGAAGGCCGCTTCGCAGAGCCAGTCGCTGCCATGGGGCCAGCGACCGTGATTGACCACCATCGGAAGATGGGTGTGGAGGACCAGTGAGAACGGATAGCCCATCGGCGCGTGCCCTTTGTCGTGGCCCCCGGGGCCAGGAGTCTTCACATTGGACCGTATGAACGGATTCGGCGCAAGCNTTCATCACGAAGGCGTGACCTTCCACGTCTGGGCGCCCCGCTGCCGCTCGGTGGAGGTGGTCATCGAGGGCCGCCGGCCCCAGCCCATGGCCCCCCTGGACGACGGCGTCTTCGAGCTGACCCTGGGGCGTCTGGGCGCCGGTACCCGCTATCAGTACCGGCTCGACGGCGAGCGGTATCGCCCCGACCCCGTGTCGCGCTGGCAGCCCGAGGGGGTGCACGGTCCCTCCGNGGTGGTGGACCCCTCCGTCTTCACCTGGACCGACGGGGGGTTCGGCGGCCACGGGCTCGCCGACCTGGTCTTCTACGAGTTACACGTGGGGGCGTTCACCACCGCCGGGACCTTCGAGGCGGCCATCGCCCACCTCAACCAGCTCGCCGATCTCGGGGTCACCGCCATCGAGCTGATGCCCGTCGCCGAGTTCCCGGGCTCGCGCAACTGGGGCTATGACGGTGTGCATCTCTACGCCCCCCAGTCGACCTACGGGGGGCCCCAGGGCCTCCGCCGCCTGGTCGACGCCTGCCACGCCCGCGGCCTCAGCGTCGTGCTCGACGTCGTCTACAACCACCTGGGCCCGGAGGGCAACTACCTCGGGGAGTTCGGCCCCTACTTCACCGACCGCTACAAGACCCCCTGGGGCCAGGCGCTGAACTTCGACGGCCCCGACGGCGCGGGCGTGCGCCGGCACTTCATCGACAACGCGCGCCACTGGGTCCGGGAGTTCCACGTCGATGGCCTACGCCTGGACGCCATCCACTCGATCTTCGACGCGAGCCCGCTGCACATCCTGAGCGAGATCGCGGAGGCGGTGCGGGCGGAGGCCGCCCGGCTCGGCCGCCCCGGCCACGTGATCGCCGAGTCGCACGACAACGACCGCCACATCGTGCTGCCCCGGGCCCAGGGCGGCCTCGGCCTCGACGCCGTGTGGTCGGACGATTTCCACCACGCGCTCCACGTACGCCTCACCGGTGACCGGGGGGGGTACTACGTCGACTTCAGCGACCCGCGCCACCTGCCGCGCGCGCTCAGCGAGGGCTTCGCCTACCAGGGAGAGCACTCCGAGTACTTCGGCGGCAAGCGGGGCACGGCCAGCGCCGATCTGCCTGCCGAGCGGTTCGTCGTCTTCACCCAGAACCACGATCAGGTGGGCAACCGCGCCCGTGGCGAGCGGCTCGGCGCGCTGGTGCCGTTCGAGGCGCTGAAGCTCGCGGCCGCCCTGATGCTGGTGGCGCCGGCCCTGCCGCTCCTCTTCATGGGCGAGGAGTACGGCGAGACGGCGCCCTTCCAGTTCTTCACGTCCTTCCTGGACCGCGAGCTCGCCGAGGCCGTCCGGCGGGGTCGGGCGGCGGAGTTCAGCCGCTTCGCCTGGGAGGGCGCGATCCCCGACCCGACGCTGCCGTTGACGTTCGTGAGGTCGCGGCTGAATCACTCGCTGGCGGCGGCGCCGCGCCATCGCGCGCTGCGCGATTACTACCGGGCCTGGCTCGGGCTCCGGCGCGCGCACCCGGCGCTGGGCGCGCGCAACAAGGAGCGGACGCGCGCCGACCTCGACCCGAGCGGCGCCGTGCTCACCGTGAGCCGCGCCTCCGCGGAGGGTGACCCCGTCCAGCTCTTCGCCAACCTCAGCGCGGAGCGCCGGCCCTGGGTGGAGCCGGCCGGATCGCGCCTGCTGCTGGACAGCGCCGACCCGCGCTTCGGCGGCGAGCCGCGCACCTATCCCCTCGCGCCGTTCCAGGTCTTGCTCTATGAGCTGACCCGGTGATAGCGTGCTCCACCGTGCCCGCGCCCCCGTCCCGGCTCGACGCGATCGATCACGTGCTGGCGCTCGATCTCGGCGGCCGCGGAATCGGGAGCTTCTTCACGCCGGGAGCGGTGCTGGCCGCCGCCCGCGCGCTGCTCCGAGCGCGCCGCGTCCTGATTGCGACCGGCTTCTGCGTGCCGCCCGGTCTGCCCGAGACTGATGGGCCGCCCGGGGCCGCGGTGCTGGGACGCGCGCTGCGGCGGCTCGGCGCGACCATCCGCTATGTGACCGACCCCGCCGTCGTGGAGCCGCTCGGCGCCGTGCTGAAGGCGCTCGACGAGCCGGTCGACATCGAGATCTATCCCGAGCGCAAAGGGGCGGCCGGGGCCCTGCTCGACAGCGAACGGCCGACGCACCTGGTGGCGGTCGAGCGGCCCGGGCGCGCGCGCTCGGGCGAGTACCTGAGCGCCCGTGGCGAGTCGGTGGCGGCCTGGAACCGCCCTATCGACGAGTTGTTTTTGGTTGGAGGGGGCCGCCGAGGCCCCCGCCAAGCCTCGCAGCGCGCGAGGCCCGTCACCATCGCGGTCGGTGACGGCGGCAACGAGATCGGCATGGGCAACGTGCGCGCCCGGCTCTCGCGGGAGGGCCGGCTCATGGCCCGGATCGCCTCGGTCGTGAAGGTCGATCACCTGGTCGTGGCGGGAACATCGAACTGGGGCGCCTACGGGATCGTGGCGGCGCTCGAGCGGCTGTCGCAGCGGCCGCTCCTGCACACGCCGTCGCTCGAGCGACGGTTGATCGAGGCGTGCGTGGGCGCGGGGGCGGTGGACGGCGTTCTCCGCCGCCGCTCGCCGACCGTGGACGGCTTGCCTCTGGAGGCGCACGCGGCCGTCGTCGAGCTGCTGCGGCTGGCCGCGCCCGGGCTCCGCGATCGCCGGGCGGCGGCCAGGCTCGAGGCCAGATCGAGTATGATGGGGGCGCCATGACCATCCACGACGCGTATCGGGCGAAGCATTCCAAGTCGGCGGCGCTGGCCGAGCGCGCGCGGAAGGTGATTCCCGGCGGCATCACCCACGACATCCGGCACCTGACGCCGTTCCCCGTCTACGTCGACCGCGCCAGCGGTACCCGCAAGTGGGACGTCGACGGCAACGAGTACATCGATTACTGGATGGGGCACGGCGCCCTCTTCCTCGGCCACTGTCACCCGGCGGTGGTCAAGGCCGTGCAGACTCAGATGGCGCGCGGCACGCACCTGGGCGCCAGCCACGAGCTGGAGGTGCGGTGGGCCGAGCTCGTGAACCAACTCGTCCCCTGCGCCGAGTTGACGCGCTTCACGATGTCGGGGACCGAGGCGACCCATCTGGCGATGCGGGTGGCCCGCGCGTACACCGGACGGCCCAAGGTCCTGAAGCTGGCCGGCCACTTCCACGGCTGGCACGACGGCGCCGTGGCCGCCGTGAATCCGCCCTACGAGGTGCCGATGTCGGCCGGCGTCCCCGGCGCCACCATGGACCAGGTGGTCATCTGCCCCCCCAACGACGTCAAGGCGGTGGAGGTCGCGCTCGGGCGCGGCGACGTGGCCGCCGTCATCCTCGAGCCCGCCGGCGGCCAGGCGGGGATGACGCCGACGATCCCGGGCTATCTTCACGAGCTGCGCGCGCTCACGGCCCGGCACAACGTGGTGCTGATCTTCGANGAGGTGATCACCGGCTTCCGCTACGCGCCCGGCGGCGCCCAGGAATACTTCAACGTGACGCCCGACCTGACCACGCTGGCGAAGATCGTCGCCGGAGGGCTGCCGGGCGGGGCGCTCTGCGGCCGGCGCGAGATCATGTCGGTCATCGCCTTCCGCGGCAACCCCGACTGGGACCGCAGCCAGCGCGTGGCCCACGCCGGCACCTTCAACGCCAACCCGCTGTGCGCGGCCGCGGCCATCGCCACGCTCGAGCTGTGCGCGGACGCCTCGCTGCAGGCGCGCGCCAACAAGGCGGGCGAGGAACTGCGCCGGGGGCTCGGCGATGCGATGAAGCGCCTGGGCGTGCCCGGCACCTGCTACGGGGAGGCCTCGATCTATCACGTCTCCTTNGAGGGCAAGCCCGGGCTGGCCGGCTTCGACCGCCCCCGCCAGGGGCCGCTCTATCACCTGCTCCGCTGCGCGCTGCTCAACGAGGGCGTCGACTGCTCCATGAACCACGGCTGGGTCTCGGCCGTGCACACCGACGAGGACATCGAGCGGACCATTCAGGCGTACACCCGCGCCTTCCAGGCGATGGTCGCCGACCGGGCATTCGGCGCCTGATGACCCCGGGCCGGTGGTCACCGCGCGCCGCCAGCGTCGTGCTGGCGCTGCTGGCGCTCGCGGCCGGCTGCACGTACTACCCCACCGCGCCCGACGTGGGCGGCGTGCGTCTGCTGCCCGAGAAGGGGCGCGCGGTGCGGTCGCCGACCGCCAACGAGGCGGTCGTCTACTTCGATCTCAACAGCACGGGGAAATACGGCGACGTCCTGCTGGGGGCGGAGGCGCCGGTGGCCCGGCGCGCCGAGCTGCGCTCGCCGTCGGGCCGCCAGGTGAGCGAGATCGACATCCCGGGGCAGAGCGTCCTCAAATTCGACAAGGACGGGCCGCGCATCGTCCTCAGCGATCTGACGCGCACGCTGACGCCGGGCGAGGTCATCATCGTCACGGTGTACTTCCAGAAGTCCGGCGCCATCGGCATCATCACCGTCGTCGAATAGCCGCGAAATAGACAGTCCTCCGACCCTCTGTTATTCTTTGCGGTCTGGTGGGCAGGTAGCTCAGTTGGTAGAGCACAGGACTGAAAATCCTGGTGTCGGCGGTTCAATCCCGTCCCTGCCCACCAGTTTTTCC
>JGI25382J37095_10000041_pt1 | contig 19566 bp, 20 predicted proteins | sample GraSoi013_1_40cm_3_FD_37095 | JGI IMG/M metagenome (IMG submission 37095)
AAAAAAATAAGCATTCTTTTTCTAGACCCCCGGGGGGGTGGTCTTTTTTCTCGTGCCCGGCCCTTCGTGAAAGCACTGAGAAACCGCGTTCAAGGCGCGTTGCCTATGCGTCCTTCCTCCATGGCCCGGGTCTAGTCTTGGACCCTTCCGCAGAACCTATGATTTCGCTTAACACATCTATTCCGCGTTTCGAGTTGAACCGGACTAAAACTTGAATTATCATCACCAAGGCTGTTCTCCGAACGGTTATAGGCTGCGAAGGCGAATCTTATCCTTGTGCAAGCGACTAACACATCTCTCTCAACCGACCTAGTCCGCGAGTTCGTAATCGCCGGACACGGGAATCTGGATAAAGTCCGAAAAATGCTAGAGGAAAACCCAGAACTGCTTAACGCATCATACGCATGGAGTGAGACTGATCACGAGACCGCGATCCAAGGTGCAGCGCAAGTAGGCAGCGCTCCTGTCGCAACGTACCTGCTTGAGATGGGCGCGCCTCTCGAAATCTGTACAGCGGCAATGCTCGGACGGAAGGATGAGATAGAAAGAAGAATCAGAGAAAAACCTGATAACATCAACTCGAAGGGAGCCCACGGCATTCCGCTCTTGCCCCATGCAGCCTGGAGCGGCGACCTCGAACTTGTTCAATACCTATTCCAAAACGGAGCAAAAACCGGATCGTCATCTGCCCTGCACAACGCCGTTACAAGAGGGTACTATGACTTGGTCGTTTGGCTGGTCGAAAACGCCAGTCCAGACTTAGACTCGAAGAACTTTCAGGGAAAGACTCCGCTGTCGGTCGCGATGGAAAGAAAGCATGAGAATATCGCTCAATTCCTACGAGGGCACGGTGCCAATGAATAGAAGGCCAGAGAATCTCAAACAGCGAGGAGGCGGTCACACTTCAACGCGCTGTTTTCGAGGTCAGATTCCATAATTGAAACCTCCCAAGCTCGTCGAAAAGGACCAACGGCGACCCTCTTGCTCCAAACACGGACCATACGACGGTCCTTACTGCCCGGAATGCTACGAACGCGCCATGAGCGGCGAAGCTATCAACAAGACCGCGTCGGCGNGCTAANATNAACCCGATCACCAACTCGTCTACCGGCCTAGTGAAACCGAATTGAAGGCAATCGCTCAAGGAGAAACGACAATAGTGCGACCTGATTACTCAAAAGACTTTGAGACCCTTGAAAAAATGGAATGGGCGTTCTCAAAAGGCGATGTTGATTTCTTCAAGACTGTACTCGACACCAGACCAAGCTTGCTTCTCCGAATACACTCAGTGTGTATGCTGGCGGACATGAAAGATGAGAGGGCGGTTCCAGCACTTTGCCAGACCNTNAGAGAGGATCGAAGCCCCCTAGTGAGGCATGAGGCCGCATTCTCCCTTGGCCAGTTGGAGTTCAAGTCAGCAGTCCCCNCCCTTCTGGATGCTATGGCGAACGACGAAAGCGTCCTCGTCAGACATGAATCAGCNGTGGCTCTCGGGTCGATCGGAGAGGAGACCGCTCGGTCGGGACTGATCGACAGACTCCAAGACCCCGATGAGGATGTACGATTGTCCGCGGAGGTTGCCCTGGCAGATCTCGATTTTTTAGAACGCCTCAGANCACGAACCAGCNGGCGATAGGCGCAGAGTCTCTTTGTTGACCGGCAACGAAGAAGACTCAGACCGCCTCCGGGAAAGCTTGTCCCTCAACATATCTAAGAAACAGGGAGAGGATGCGATCCGGGTTCTCGCGAAACTAAAATTGCTGAATAGAGGGCTTGCACCTCAAACAGCAGACGATACGCTTCACGTACCGCTCTCCCGGGCGCCACAGCTAGCGGAGCAAAAGCAGCTCGACAGAGCCCTGGGCAAACAGACCTTATCACAAGAAAAATTTCCTTCCAGATCTCAAACCCTTGCATCATTGGAGCAGGTTCTCGCGCAGCAACTACCATCGAGCATCATTCCTCTCATATCAAAATCGTTCGATGTTATCGGCGACATCGCCATCATAGAACTCTCTCCCGCAACCGAGCCGTTCGAAAAGAACATCGCCGAAGCCTTGATGAAAGTACACAAGAACGTCAAGACAGTCTACTCAAAGGCAGGACCAGTAACCGATAGCCAGAGANTGCGGCCCCTCCATCACGTTCTCGGTCCCAATAGAACCGAGACAATTCACAAGGAGCTGGGCTGCCGCTTCAAGATCGACATTTCGAAAGCCTTTTTCTCCCCGCGTCTCTCCACCGAGCACGCGAGAGTCGCCGAACAAGTCCGGCCCCGCGAGTGCGTGGTCGACATGTTTGCTGGTGTGGGACCGTTCTCGATACTGATCGCGAAACGATTGGAGGATGTGCAAGTCCATGCCATCGATGCCAACCCCGAGGCTGCTAAGTTGATCAGAGAAAACGCGATGATGAACAAGGTCCAAGACCGTGTAAAGGTGTGGACTGGCGATGCTCGAACAGTCGTCAAGAATAATCTCTTAGGCGTGGCAACTCGAGTCATAATGAATCACCCCTCCCAATCGAGGGAGTTTCTCCATCCCGCTTGCGAAACTCTTAGACGCGAAGGGGGAATCGTACACTATTACACATTCGCAGATGGCTTGGAAAGCGAGTCAAATGCCAGAAAAGAACTTTCAGCCGCCCTGGACAATTCGGATTGGAAGATCGAGAAAAACATAGAGACACGTAAGGTGAGAGGTGTCGCTCCGATGAAGTGGCATATTGCGGTAGACGCGAAACTTGCCCCAGCCTAGGTCTCGACAGTGAGCTCGACCAGTACCTTCCNGCCAGGGTCTTGAAGCAGTTCAACCAGTGATCTTGGAAGGTCCGCTGCCGCTCGATTGGCGTAAACCATCAACGTCCTGTCTGATACGAAACCGCTCTTTCTGATCACAATATCTGTCGGATGGGAAAACGTCAACCCATGGGCGCCACGCCCTTCGATTACGAATCGATGGGGGTCAAGCTTCAGAGTCAGACGGGCTCTACAGGTCTCACTGGAGAGAGCGTCTTTCATAAGCGTAGATAAGTCTCTCAATCCCGCAGAAGACCCAACTGCGACAATGCAATCCCCATTCTTGCTAAGGTTAGCCTCCTTCGTGAGCTCCAAAGTCGTCGTGTGCGTCGATAGTACAGATGGATGGCCTTGAGCATAGAAACTGAAGTTCATCGAGACCAACCCTACACAAGCTAGAGAGTCTAATATGCTCAGCTACCCTTGAGAGATCGGAGGGATGATCTAGGTCCACAAAGTTCGCAAGTGATAGAGAAAGAATGGTTCGTGCCCTCATCGCAGAAGGACTCCTCAAAACCCGCGAAGTCATCGATGCTATGCGAAAGGTGCCGCGGGAATTCTTCGTATCTCCGCACATGCGCCAATATGCTTACAATGATACTCCATTGCCAACGGAGTACGGCCAGACAATCAGCGCGCCACACGGCTGACCAGCCGGGCGTTACATGGTGGCCATAATGGACGAGGCATTGGAGCTACGACCAGGGATGAAGGTGCTCGAAGTGGGCGCCGGAAGCGGATACCATGCAGCTACAATCGCAGAAATAGTAGGTGACACCGGACGCGTTTTCGCGATTGAATACCTCGACAAACTGGTTGCCGTCGCGAGGAACAACCTGATTCGAGCAGGATACGCTGACCGAGTCACACTGGTCCAAGGCGATGGATCATTGGGTTACGCAGGAAGAGCGCCATATGACAGAATACTCGTAACAGCTGCAGCTCCTGAGACTCCACCTCCTTTGCTGGAACAATTGAAATCGGACGGAATTCTAGTGGTGCCCGTAGGTGGAAGAATGTTCCCACAAGAGCTTGTCCAGGTTAGGAAAAAGCCTGATGGAGCCTTGGAGCGGAACTCTATGGGAGGAGTGGCATTTGTCCCTCTCGTCGGGAAATACGGCTTCAGCCATTAGCTACCGAAGAATGACTCAAGCGTTTTCTTACCGCTTTCTTTCGCTATTGCTGTTTTTGCTCTTTCAACGGCCGTCCGGACTCTTTCTTCGTTGAAGTCTCTCTCTCCGCAGAGGAACCGCACGAGAGATTCAACATCGGATTCACGCCACTCCAGACTGTAGTTCGAAGTGACTGCAGGCTTCAGAAATATCTCCCTAATTCTGTCCAGCTCCGGTGGTGGTACCACTTCCTCGTTCGATTCAGCGATTCTCTCGATCTTGCCGTATTCTCTGATTAGCTTGAGTGCCGTCTTAGGCCCTATTCCCTTGAAGCCGTCAGGGTTGAAATCCGTCCCAATGAGAATCCCCAAGTCCACAAGCTGTTCTCGTGACAGCTGGAGAGCGCTGTAAAGTGAAGGCAAGGTCTACCAGTTCGGGTTCTACCTGAACGTAGGCTTCTTGCATCGGTAGCTTTCTTTTTCCGCTTATTGCTAGATTCCGGACGAGTCTCCGGGCTCCGAACAGCAGAGAATCGTAATCCTGGCTGACCGCAGCCCAAACATCCCCCCGAGCGGCCATGTATGCAGCCTGAGCTTCTCCTTCAGATGGAGCCTGGACAACTGGGACGCCCAGGTACCGGAGAAGTTTGTGAGCATCGTCAATCATCAAATCCCTAAGGCTGGACGTTGCCTGCGCGTACCGCTTCGCCTCCTCAAACTTTCCCGTTGACAGTGCAGACTCGTATCTCGTAGTTGCTTCGACCTTGATGACTTGCCTTCGCTTGATCTCCGTATCCTTCAGACTTGGGGGCTTTCCGTCGAAAACATACACGAGCCTGATGCCTCTCTCTGCCAAGTTGGTAGTTCGGTAAAGAAGCCCGCTCAAGTGGCTCGTAACTCTACTCTGCCGATCCATCAAGGGCTCGCCAGTTGGCCCGCGAATTATCGCGAGAAACTGATAGAGCGCATTGTAGGCATCAACCGCGAAAGTCTTCCCCGAAAACTCGTCCAAGGAGCTCTTAGATCGAGTAATTATGTCCCCAAGATCTACGCCCAAGGCCTAGCATTGCTCCCAGACTGTCACGGCTAATCTCTCCCCATCCGATATTTACCGACCCGGTTTGCAATCAGTGCAGCAACAGCTCCTGCACCGACACCACCATCAATATTGACCACAGCCATCCCCAGAGAACATGATTGAAGCATAGCCGCCAAAGACGCGATCCCCCTTTCTCCAAACCCGTAACTTCTGGAAGTTGGGACGCCTATCACTGGAACATCAACAATTCCCGCAACGACAGTAGGAAGTGCCCCTTCACGGCCCGCAACCACAAGAATCACATCACAGTCCCATCTTAGAAGATCGCGAACGGGCTGGAACAACCGATGAATCCCGGCAACGCCAACATCATAGAATGATCTTGTCTCGCATCCCATCTCTCGAGCGATAACCTCTGCTTCCTCAGCTACCGGTAAGTCAGAAGTCCCCGCAGTTAATATTCCGACCCTACCGCCACTACGCCTAGGGTTGTAGCTCTTCGACTTTACTATCATCATTCGAGAGCGAGAAAAGTATTCAACCTTAGACCCGTTTCTCATGACGGATCTAACAGCCCTGACTTGCGGGCCATCCAAACGACTTATGATCGCACGACCGGTTCGTCTAACCATCGCCTGGCTAATTCTCGCGACATCGCTAGCAAGCTTGCCTTCGGCCAGAATCACTTCGGGAAGCCCTTTGCGTATCTCACGGCCAACGTCAAGTTTCGCAAACCGAGACACGCTAGCGATAGCGAGCAGTCTATCTTTCTTTTCCAGTAGTCTTCGGGTTCGCTCAAACTTCGTTAGAGACGACAATCGATTACTTCTCTTTGCGGGCAACTGTTTTAATTGCCAGGAGGGGCGTGTCTTGAATATGTCGCTCATCGCTGCCGGGGCGGATTTGCAGGTGAAGATAGAGAGAGCTATTCATATTATCAGCCAGCTCAACGGGGCAGTAGTTGCCTTATCCGCCGGAGTGGACAGCTCCCTAGTCGCTGCTCTCGCATACAAAGCGCTAGGGAATCGCGCGGTTGCAGTAACAGCAGTCTCCGAATCTCTCGCCCCGGGAGAGATTGAAATTGCGAAAAAAACCGCGAGACACATCCGGATCAGACACACTATCGCGAGAACCAACGAGGTGCAAAGTGCAAGCTACAAAGCGAATCCCTCGAACAGATGCTATTACTGCAAGGACACACTCTATCGCGAACTGAAACGCCAAGCTGACAACTGCAGATTTGAAGCAGTTCTTGACGGAACCCAGCTTGACGATTTCGGGGATGCTAGGCCCGGACTTCTTGCCGCCAAGGAGGCTGGCGTAAGGAGTCCTCTCGCAGAAGCAGGTTTCTCCAAGAAGGACGTGCGAGAAACCGCTCGACTTCTCGGGCTGGAAGTATGGGACAAACCTGCAATGCCTTGCCTATCATCCAGGATACCGCACGGCGAGGAGATCACTGTCGAAAAGCTATCTCAGGTCGGAGAAGCGGAGTCCATGGTCAAACGGCTGAGTGGTGCACGAGACATAAGAGTCAGGCATCATGGACAACTTGCGGCAATCGAAGTATCACAAGAAGAACTTCCGTTGTTTCACCGAGAGGGCTTGATGAACCAGGTGGAAAAGGAACTTAGACTGATTGGGTTCACAAGCGTAACTCTCGGCCCACGCAAATACCCGGGTAGGCAAGACACAGCAGGGGCAGGGCAGGATTATCTGCTTCCGATAATTAACACATCAAATCACTGATGTAAGCGTTGAGAGCTGTTAGATCAACAATGAATGATCAACACATCTGCTCCAGGACCCAAACCGCTCAACCCGCTCAACCATCGCTGAAAACGTTTTTAAGCTATCAGAAACCGATGCAACATCAAATCTTTCCGTCTCTCGGAAAGCCATGATCTAAGACAAAAACAACTGGACACACGACAAGTTGGAAAACCTGAGACCATCAAAGATGAGCGTTCTCAAATGACAACCACAATCGGCGTCGTCTGCAAGGACGGAGTCATTCTTACGACAGACACCAGAGCCACAATGGGCTCTTTTGTGGCCCATAAACACGCTAAGAAAGTCTATCGGATCGATCATCACATAGCTATGACCATTGCAGGGACAGTAGGAGATGCACAAGCATTGGTGGAAATGCTTAGAGCAAACTCTTCGCTCTACAGACTTGACCTCGCCAGGCCAATCCCGATAAACTCAGCAGCGAGACTAGTCTCCAACATTCTGTTCGGCGCCAGATACTACCCTCTTGGCGTCCAAGCCCTAATTGGCGGCGTAGACGACAGTGGAGGTCACATCTATGCGCTGGATCCCCTTGGAAGCATGATGGAGGAGAAATACGTCTCAACCGGATCCGGATCTCCTGTTGCCTACGGAGTCCTCGAGTCGGAATGGAAGGACTCGATGAACGTAAAAGAGTCGATTCCCATAGTCGTCAGAGCAGTCGATTCAGCGATGAAAAGAGATTCTGCGAGCGGCGATAGTTTCGACGTTGCCATAATCACGAAGGAAGGATACAGGGAACTCTCAGAGGACGAGAAGAAGCACATCCTCCACGCCTGATCCTTTCTTTCAAACCTTCCACAGATATCACAGTCGTAGAGAGAATTGACTAGAACCTACAACGATGTACACGCAAAGATACGCGAGACCATCGTAGAGCATATGCCGAAAGATGCTGAGATAACCCGNATAGAGTTCGAGGGGCCACGACTCGCAATTTATGTAAAGAACGTAGGTCTGATCGCTGAACAGAACTATGTTGTGACCGAGATCGTTAACCTACTTCACAAGAGAATCGTCATCCGATCTGACCAATCCATACGCCTTCCAGAACGNGAAGCCGAAGCCTACATTCGAAAAATCATTCCACCGGAGGCTGAAATCTCCTCAATCAACTTCGACCCTAGCCTCGGAGAAGTAGTGGTGGAAGCGGCCAAGCCCGGCGTGGCTATCGGGAAGGAGGCTACCGTCCTGCAACAGGTTGTGAAGGAGACAAGATGGCGGCCAAGAATTCTTAGAGCTCCTCCCCTGCACTCCAAGATCATTTCAAGTACTCGACACATCCTTCATACTGAAAGCGAAGAGCGCAGTAGGATCCTCCGTGACGTCGGCGAAAGGATCTTTCGCCCCACTTTTAGCAAAGCCGGCTATGTTCGGCTCGTAACCCTTGGAGCGTTTCATGAAGTTGGACGAGCGGCTATGCTTATTCAAGCAGGATCAAGCAGCGTCCTGCTCGACAGCGGAATAAACCCTGGCGCCCAGGACCCAGCTTCTGCATACCCACGGTTCGATACTGATGAATTTGACCTGGAAAAGCTGGATGCAGTGGTCATATCTCACGCCCACCTTGACCATTGCGGAATACTCCCCTTCCTCTACAAGTATGGCTATGACGGACCCGTCTACTGCTCGGAACCCACCCAAACCCTGATGACTCTTCACCAGTTGGACTATCTCGACGTTCACAGCCGGGAAGGCGAACACTCTCCCTACGACCAAAAAGACGTCAGAGAAGTCGTCACCCACACTATACCCCTGCGCTACAATGTAGTTACGGACGTGGCTCCGGACATCAAACTCACTTTCCATAACGCTGGCCATATCCTAGGAAGCTCAATGGTCCACCTCCACATCGGTGAGGGCCTCCACAACATAGTCTACAGCGCCGACTTCAAGTTCGGACGAACCATGATGCTCGATCCTGCCACAGCATTGTTCCCGAGAGCCGAAACGCTCATCATCGAGAGCACATACGGAGGTCCTGACGACATTATGCCCGACAGAGAGGGAGTGGAGGGTAAACTAGTCAGCATCGTCAACGACACCGTCGAGAAAGGCGGAAAAGTGCTGATACCAGTTCCCGCAGTTGGACGGGCTCAAGAAATCATGCTCGTCCTCGACGCGTACATGAAGAACNGCGCTCTCAGGGAACTCCCAATCTACATCGAAGGAATGGTCAACGAGGCGACCGCAATCCACACAGCGTTTCCCGAATATCTGGTTCGCGATATCAAAGAACAGATCCTCCACAAAGACATCAACCCCTTCCAGTCTGAATACTTCCACCCGGTAACTCACCCGAGTGATAGAGAGGAAATCATCGCCGGTGGACCCTGCGTAATCATCGCCACTTCAGGAATGCTCGAGGGCGGACCAGCGATAGACTACTTTCGACACCTTGCACCGGACGCGAGAAATACACTTGCCTACGTCAGCTACCAAGTGGATGGTACGCTAGGAAACAGAATTAAGAATGGTCTCAAGGAAGTCTCTCTCTACGCCCATGACGGCAAAATGGAAATGGTGAAGGTGAACATGAGAGTAGAATCAATAGAAGGATTCTCCGGCCATTCAGACAGAAATCAGCTCCTAGGGTTCATCAAAAGAATGTCTCCCAAACCAACAAAGATCATCGTCAATCACGGGGAGAGAAGAAAATCTGATCTATTCGCTCAGAACGTCAATCGCATATTTGGAATCAAAACTGTCGTCCCCGACGTACTCGAATCAATAAGACTCAGATAACAGATTGTAAGGTCAGCGGGTCCCGGGAACGGCCTCGTTCTGAAGAGGAACCGCGGGGATCGCTCCCTCGGACGAAGCGGCTTCCTTCCTCCAAACCCTCACGCCAGCAGGCGTTATGACGATGCGCTCTTCTCCCAGACGAGCGATGTCTCCGCCCAAGGATTTGGTGTAATCAGTCAACTCAGTAATTGCCAATTTTGTCTCTTCCACGCTTTTTCGCGCCANGGGAGTGATTCTTACAATGAGAATATTGCCAGTCCTGACTTCCCCTTTTATCGTCTCCACATCATCCAGTTCCTGAAGAGGGAGAGCTTTCACGTATATCGTAGAATGCTGCATGGGGAAGGATCAGGCTAGGCTCCGAGAGCTTATCATCGGGCTTGGACCCGGTTCAACTTTAAACATTTCCCTGACTATTTTCGAAAGAAAGCGTCAACTCGAGCTTGGCGCGGGCGGCCCCTTGGGCTTTATCACTTCCCAAATCAAGTCCCCGACGTAATGAAAGTTTTCAACGACCTTGCCTTTCTTCGTAGCAGCCATCGGACCCGACCCGATGAGCGCTCTTCCCACTGCCAGGTATTTGCCATGTTTCTCGTCCACGACTACTAAGAACTGCTTTTCAGCAAATTCTCCGTCAACATTCCGTATTCCAGGAGCCATGATATCCGCCCCTCCGACCACATGCGGTACTGCACCCATGTCGACGACGATTCTCGCCATGGCATCGAGGGCGGAAGTATTAGTCAAGACCGGTGCAAGTTCGCCTTTACGGCGAAACGCTATGGCAACACCATCAACAAACACGATTTCTGAGTCTTTGACAGTCTCTATCTCGACCCTGGATTTATGCGTGAGATGTTGTTGGTTCGGAAGACGCCGCAACTCTTCGATCAGAGGCTTAGAGTCGCGATCTTTGAGTATTGTTCTAACTGTCAAGACTTTTCAGAATCATCCGAGAGAGACAATCTTTAAAAGAGTACCTTCGCCCGACAACCACAACTCTCCGGTTGAACGATGAATGTCAGAAGTTGCAGCGAAGATCTTCGAAGAGAGCCTGAACAAAGTTGTCCTCGTCCAGCTCAAAGGTGGACGAAGTGTTAGAGGAAGACTCTACAGCTTCGACCAGCACATGAACCTAGTACTGGAAGACGCGGAAGACGTAACCAACGCTGAGTCGACGAAGAAGCTTGGTACTATCATTGTTCGAGGAGACAACGTAGTCCTCGTGTCGCCTCCACCTAAACGCTAGATTCTCTCATTTTTCTGGTCGCTTAGGGTATCTCTACATTCCCTGTTCATGAAGCAGTTTCAGCTCGAGCCAAGATCTGTTCGACTTTGATGTTGAGGGATAAATTTGCCCAACATTCTTGCTATTGACATGGGTTGACCCCCAAGGACGCGCTTCATGATTTCTGCAACACCACCTCAGAACGCAACTCACAATTCAAGCTGTGAGATTGTGCGAATTTAGCACAACTCGAACACAGCAACTTACAAAGGTTAAATAGAATCCGTCCGGCTGTCGCGTTTTACATCGTGAAACGTATTGATCCGGGGGACCCTATGCGCGATTCTCATAATACTATCTCTATTACCTGCAATCCCCCTCGGTTCTCAGACTAATCATTACCAGCCTGGGCAACAGACCCACTCGCTCCCACTTGTCCCAGGCCACGACCCCAATGGAACACGCTTTGCCTTTAATGCAAGTCGAGCCCAATTCGACCTTTACACGCGCCCTAACGCGACCGTGACGCTCGGAACCCCAATAGTCTGGTCCGGAGGCAACTTCACAAATCCACAGACGGGAGCCCCTGTTCCTGAAACGACGTTTAATGTTACGATTCCAAGCCCCGCGCCAGCGGTGAACGATAATGTCACCTTCAGCAAAGTGCTCAACGTACCAAAGGGAAACGTCTCGTTAACAACCTATCTCAGGTTCGACTGGAGGGGCAATCTAGGTAACTTCACAAAAGTGAGCTATTTCATCTACAACGATACGAAGCTGGCTCCAATCCACCAGCTGACCAAGATCAATCAGACCTCGATTATAGGCGGAGAAGGCTCGTCGTTCACAGCTGGAAGCCCTCCAGTAGGATGCGGTCCAAATGACAATTGCTACGACGTTACGAAATACCTAGGATTCGACCTAACGTTAGTCTTCGCCTTCAACACGACCTCTCAAGGGGAGGGACTCAGCGTACGCGTTAGCAACGTGGCGATCGTCTCAGCGGACGGTCTCCCGATCAACTCCTACTCACATTCGATGGGACTTGATCCTACTGATTTGACAAGCATGACCGTGAACCACAAATCCGANCTTTCTATTCCAACCGGTTACTTTGCCAATGTAACCTATCCCAAACCTAACGGCGCGAGCGGCCATCTCAACCACACGTGGTCTAACATGATTTTGAGCTTTTACTACCCGGATTCATACACAACGGTCAAGATCGTCCAAAATGGCACCACCATCTTCCCCACGACTTCACCTGCTTCCCCTATCTTTCAGGGAAATTGCCCAGCGTCCTTCTACTGCACCGATTCTCATGTTGTCTCAATTAGCAATTCAACCGGAATCAAGCACTCTCTGATCATCATAACTGCCAACTCGATCAATCTCGGCGCCAAAGTCGAGACCACTCTAGGCGGAATCCCAACGACCACGTGGGGGACAGGCGATCTCCTACAGGTACGAGTCACTCTCCGCCAAGGAGTTAATGTGACAGGCTCGGACTATGTGACAGCCAATAGAACCTCCGTGAAAGTCACACAGACCTTCACAAGTACAAAGGAAGGAACCTCATTGCTGAATTTCACAACGCCCATCCCTCAGGACACATCGCTGTTCGGCCTATGGACTGTGAATAGTACGTACAACAACATGTACGATTTCGGCTACAACAAGACATCTTTCACCCTCCAGCAACTCGAAGTCACAGGATTCTCATACTCGGGATCAAACCAGCAGTTGAACACCCAAGGAACCCTGACTTATTCCCCCACCAATCCCTCCAACATCAACGTTAACGGCTACGTGTTCGCCATAGACAACGGTGCTGGAGCCGCACCGCTAACTACTCCCACGATTTCGAGCGGTACTGGAGTCTACGTCTCCAACGTCAGCCTTGTCAACGGAGTGTTCACTTCAGGTCAACCCTTGATGGTCTTCTTCACGCTAGTCAACTCTGCCTATGCCGCCAATTCCGCCGGAACAAAGATGAACGCAAGTCTGACTATCGATCACGAATTTGTTGGCAGGACGACCCACGGTTCCAGCGTAACCATTCCAGTTCCTTCCGGTTACGACACGTTCACTCTCCATCCGGATTACGTGTTTGAGCTGGATGCGACACTCACTCCTGCGGGAATCCAGATAGTTGTAAAGGGAATAACAGCGGGCGGGACACCGGTCTCCGCGACCTTGCCACCGGGCAACCCGCCAGTTACGAGTCTGCGCCAGCATGCCGGTCTCTTCAAGATAACAGTGAAGAGCCAGCCGATTTCAGGGTCGGGAGCCTGTGCCGCATCTTGCACGAGCAGTCTAGAGTCCCCGGCTTACGCTTACGTGCTTGTGAATGCTCCCAGTCCGGGACGTCTGTTGGCCTCAGGAAGTTTCACGTCGGGCACTAACGGAGCCTACTCGTCGACCATTTCCTCCGGAAAAATACTTGGCGCCAGCAAACTCGTCTTTCTGACTCTTGGGATCGACCCAACAGGCTTCGCGATTACGGTCCAGGGACAATCATCCCAGGAGTCAACCCTCCTCCATTCCACTCTTGATGGCATTCCTTCAGTCACGTCGAATCAGCCCGTGAGCCTGGTCCTTCACTTGAAGAGCAATTCGACGACCGTCAACATGAACGTCACTATCACTCTGAACATCCAGGATAGCACAGGCGCGACCAAGGCTTCGCAAAGCGTCTCCGGAATCATCATAGCTCCTGGGCAGACCAAAGATGCCCAGTTCAACTTCAACGCACCCTCAAGCGTCGGAGCATACACGATAACCTTCCTTTCACCTGACTACGGGGCACCACTCATAACAGGAACCCTACAGGTCTCAGTCCTCCAGAGTAGCCTGCAAGTGCTCATCCCAGCAATCATCGGAGTCGCCGCGGCGATCGTCATCCTATTCTTCTTCGTCTTCCGAAAGAAGCCGGTCCCAAGCCCTGAACCGACGACAAAGGACANGCCGACAGGCGGAAAACCAAAACCTACCTCGGGGACACCACCTCGAAATCCTTAACTTGAACTCGAAGACAATTTCTGTATTCTCGGAACAAGAACAATGGAATCCGGCCCAGAAGAACCCATCATCGAATCAGCACCACCAGAGTCCCCGCCACGCGAACGCAACCCCGGCGGACTGATCTATGAGTGCATCAACTGCGGATCAAAGCTGACAGCTGATCAGCTTGCTATGACCCCGGAGATCAAATGCCCGTTTTGCGGCTACAGAATACTTCGAAAAGTACGACCTCCAATCGTAAAGCATGTGAAGGCACGATAGCAAGACCAATCGTCCGCTCGGAAAGCCGATATAACTAACCTGCTCCGTTCTGGACAAATCCGAGCCGATAAACCGTGCAGCAACAAATCAGGGACAAGCACAAGTTATTATCCGAGACTGCCCGACGGAGAGGATTCTTCTGGGGCTCATTCGAGATCTACGGTGGACTCAGCGGATTCTTGGATCTAGGGCCTTTGGGCGTCGGCCTGAAAAGACAGATTGAAGATACTTGGCGACAATCTTTCCTTCGACGCCATGGGTTCGTTGAAGTCTCGACTCCTATTATCACCCCCCGCAAGGTCTTGGAAGCTTCAGGACACGTTGAGAACTTCAAAGACCCGATGACTGAGTGCAGTAACTGCCACAGACGATTCAGAGCGGACCAACTGGTCAAGGAAGCTACTGGCCTTGAGACTGAAGGAATGAGTCTGGAACAACTTGGCTCGCTCCTGAAGGAAAGACATGTGAAGTGTCCGGAGTGTGGCGGAGAATTGGGACCTCCTCAATATTTCATGACAATGTTCAAGACTAGCATAGGTCCGTACGGCGAGGATCCTGCTTACGGCCGCCCGGAGGCAGCGCAGGGAATATTCGTCAACTTCCGCCGAATCTTCGAGACAATGAGGGAGAAATTTCCAATTGGAATAGCACAGGTCGGGACTGTCCTCCGCAACGAAATATCACCTAGACAGGGTCCCTTACGATTACGTGAGTTCACGATAATGGATTTCGAGCTCTTCTTCGACCCTGAAGAGCCGGACTGCCCCTACCTCGATGAAGTTGCGTCCGAGGAGCTCTTGATCGTTACGGAAGAAAATCGAAAGAAAGGCGCAGAAAACGCGATCAGCGTTGAAGTAGGCGAAGCGGTCAAGAAACAAGTGATCAAAGCACCATGGGCAGCATACTTCATGGCACTCTCAAAACAGTTCCTGAATCAGCTGGGCGTCGATGGGCAACATCAAAGATTTTTCGAAAAACTTCCGAGCGAAAGGGCCCACTATTCAGCCCAGACGTTCGACCACGAAGTTAGGCTGGACCGTTGGGGCTGGACTGAAGTTGCGGGTTTCGCTTACAGAACAGACTACGATTTGCGAAAGCACATGGAAGCGACCGGAGAGGACTTGCGAGTTTTCAAACCCTATCCAACACCCCGGGTTCGTAAGGTCAAATCGATTCGGCCAAACCACCAAAACATCAGAAAGATCTTTCAAGAAGAAACAGGAAGAGTCGCCGATCTAATATCCAAAGACGACCCGGAAAAACTGCTGAGAGCCAAGAAGGCCAGACATCCCGTAAAAATCGGGTCGTACACTATTCCCCCGGACTGTTTCGACGTAGTTGAGGAAGAAGTAAAGGAAACAGGCACCCGTTTTCTGCCTCACGTAATAGAGCCAAGTTTCGGAGTAGAACGTCTTCTCTACACGACCCTCGAATACAACCTTACAATGAAGGAAGATAGACTCATCCTAGGGCTCCCATTCAACCTCGCTCCCATACAAGCGTCCGTCTTCCCCCTTGTAAACAAAGATGGGTTGCCAAAGCGGGCATCCGAGGTGTTCGAAGCGCTTATCGCGGACGGGCTTAGAGTAGACTATGACGAATCAGGCTCCATAGGAAGAAGATATGCCAGGGCGGATGAGGCCGGCGTACCTCTTGGAATAACTATAGACTATGATACGCTCAAAGACGATACGGTCACAGTCCGAGATCGTGATAGCTGGAGCCAAATGAGAACCCCTATTGGAACGCTCGCATCGACCATCCACACTATAATGAAAGAGGGTTTCAAACCGTCAAAATGACCTAGACTCGACTGCTGCTAGTTTTTTATGGCAAGGATAGCATCACATTGCGAGACAGTGCTACTTGATGACCTTTCCAGTCGAAACCGAAGCGAACATACGACGAAGAATACTCGACATATGCAGAGAACAAACCAGGAACGTCGTGGACATAACACGCGAACTAGCCCTCATGACCGACAACGTTTCAGATGGAAAGGCAAAGGAAGCAAAGGAACATTACCAAAACATGCTGAAGATTCTAGGAGACTTCGAAGCAACCAAGAAGAAACTTTTGGAAGAAGTCGCCTCCTTCGGAACCCTCCTGAGCAACCGAGAAGATTTCATCAGGCTAATTTTCAAGATCGGCGAGGTAGCCGACTATGCACAGGGCATTGGTTACCGGCTGTCCGCAGTGATCGACCGGAACTGGAAGGTCGACAAGAAATACACCAAGCGGCTCGCGGAACTAAACGCCCTAGTTCTTGAGGAGATGTCCAAGATAAGAGAGACCGTGATGTCCCTCGGATTCAACCCAACAAAGGCGATGGAGCTCTCCAGAGGCGTCGAGGAAACGGAAAGGAAAGTCGACACCGCCTATCGATCTCTCGACCTCGAAGTACTAGACGAGAAGATGCCGTTACGGACTCTCCTTCTAGTCAGAGACCTCAGTGCCCACATGGAGAACATGGCCGACCTAGGAGTGGACGTTGTAGACCTGATCAGGGTAATCGCCCTGACGGCCTAGAAAGATCATGAAGTCCCCGACCCTTCAAGGCGAAGCGGAACTTATCGGAACACGCCTCATAGTGTGGGACGCCAAGACCGGACTCGACATTTACCGCTCGGGCTTCTTCGGAAAACCAGTCGGAATACCAAAACCGAAACCAGACCAAGACTTCGATGTTCCGCTTTTGCTCGACCTTATGGAAGGGCTCTACCTCCTCGAGCATCGCAGAATATCCGTAATTGATGGAAGGACCAAGAAACCTGTTCTAAAATCACTCTTACTCAAAGAAGCGCGAGAGACGTATCGTGGATTCAGTCAGGCGTACCAAGTATACAAGGACTTGAGAAACAAAGGCTACATTGTAACGCCCGGCATAAAGTTCGGCGCTGACTTTGCCGTGTATGAGCACGGACCAGGGATAGATCACGCTCCCTTCATCGTCTCGGTCGAAGATCCAGAGTCCATTATGGGGCCCTTCGAGGTAGTCCGAGCTGGAAGGCTAGCAACGACCGTTAGGAAGCAATTCATCATTGCGATTCCGGATACAAAGCAAGACGAGATACGATATCTCGTTTTTAGCTGGTTCAAAGCCTAAATCGAACCATCACGTCGAACCCTCGCTGCTCCTGTGAGCATTCCTTAGGAAGGAAACAGCGAAGTCGCGCGCGTGTCGCTCAGTTCCTCTGTGCTTTCCGTCTACATGTCTCAAGTGATGATAAAATTCATGGATCAACACGTATGGATCAAACAGGTATTCTTCGCTCGACATGTAGATGGTCTGCTCTCTGTGCACGTAGCAGCCTAGGGCCTTTTTTTCTCCCTTGGGCAGGCCGATCCTCAGGGTAGGCCTTTCGACGTGGTAGTGTGCGGAGAGGGCATCGAGCGCTTCCTCAGGCTTCCTTTCTATTGCAATGAGCCGTACAATCTTTCCCTGGAACACGCCTTCGTCAAACGTATTTCTTGGTGCCGAGTGTGTTGGGCTCAGACTATGTCAACTGCCGTTGTGACGACCCGTATTCCACACGTTAGTGCCAATGGCGTTGGTGTTTTCGCAATCCAACTCTTTAAGGTTCCTTGAAGGTAAGATCTCTCTCGACCTGTCATGTGGGAGAGAATCCGAGTCCTCTTTGAGACTCATCCCGAACGGTTGCAGGTTGCAAGGTTTCTGCTCCGGAATGGACTCTCGGTCAAGAGCGACAAGATCTACGTCAATGAAGTTGAGGTCCCAACTCTCAAAGTGGCAAGAGTAGTCGGAGTCGATCGGCGAACTGTAAACGAGACGATCCGAACAATCAACGTGGACAAAGAAATCAAGCTGATCTTTTCGAAACTAGAATCGGCCGGGCCTTCGCTCCGAGCGGTAGCCAAGCAAATAGGGCTAGGAGTAGTTGAAATAACAGCGGACAATCCGAACGAAATTGGAATTCTTGCAAATGCAGCCAGAGTCTTNGCTGAGCACGGCATAAGCATTAGACAGGCACTTGTNGATGACCCTGAAATGAATCCCGATCCCAAGCTTACCCTGATAGGAGACAGAGTCATCCCTGGNANGGCTATTCCGCGAATTCTGAAAATCAGAGGNGTTGCCAAGGTATCAGTTTACTAGTTACCGGCACTCACANTGTTACCAAAGGTAACTTTTATAGCTCAACTCTGTTACCTAGAGTAACGAAAAAGGGTCATCCCAATGAAACTACAACTGAACATGTCCACGGAAACTCAACGCGTGTCCCCTCAAGACATCCTCGACTACAAGACTTTCACCGAAAGGTACAGACGCCCAGCTGAGAAGAGCGAACTCAGACAATTCGAACGATTTCATGCCGCTAGAGATCTGATCTCTCAACAAATGGACACATACCTAGACGCAAAACTGACCCCCGACGACCCCACCCGAGCCGTGACTGTTGACGTATGTGGAGTCAAGAACGGAACCCTGACAGCTGTGTTCTGTCAGACTGCAGGACTAGACGAGCCTCTCGCGAGAGCCATCGAGACCATCAACAACGCCCANAACGCCAGTGCGGTAATTCTTCTGCCTCGGGAATTGGATCAGCCCGTGCTTAAGGAATCGGTGCGCTCCGCCCTCGAGACAGGGAAGGTTACTATGGAGGTGCTCGGCTGGTTCGACGACACGTTTGAAGAAACATTTCGAGAAACCCTAGCTCTCATAGAGCTCCTGGGAAACGAAACCAGAATGAGAATGCTAGCGCCACTCCTTGAGAAGTCAGGGGCAAAAAGGGACTATAGGACCAGGATAAACCCGAAGCTTGTCTACCACAACATAACCGCTCTTTCCGACGCGGGTCTCCTCGACGAGAATAACGAGGGATCATACGAACTGAGCCAATTCGGAAAGACGGTTCTCGCGGAATTCATCACCTTTCTAGACAAGACGCGGAAGACCCTTGATGAGTCAAAGACTGGAGGTGAAAAATGATTGAGTGAAGATGAATTCTTTTCCAATTGGCTACGGCGTCGATGGCGATTCCCAACNGCCAACCTCTTTGACGAGCTAGAGCAAGACTTTGAGCAGATGTTCAAAGACCTAGAGCTCCCAAAGGATCTTGTCCGAGAGCGAAAGCTTCCTGACGGAGGCACCGTGAGAGAAATGGGTCCATTCGTCTACGGCTACTCGTTCAGCATGGGTCCGGACGGGAAACCAGTGATCAGAGAGTTCGGTAATGTCAAACCCTCCCTCAAAGGAGGACCAATGGGCGCAGTCAGGCCTCAGCTCGATGTGAAAGAAGATCGAGANCCTCTGGTTGACACCATCGTCAGCCCTGACACAGTGAAGGTTGTCGCTGAACTTCCAGGCGTCGAAAAACCAGACATCTCCCTAGAATGCGACGGACATAAACTGACGCTAAAAGTGGACACGGACAAACGGCGCTACTACAAGGAACTAGAGCTTCCCGTCGAAGTAGATCCGGACACGTCGAAGGCATCCTACAAGAACGGCGTGCTTGAGCTACTTCTGATTCGGAAGAAGTCAGGGTCCAAAGCCAAACAGATAGCCATCGACTAATCCGGGAGTACCACTCCCGCCACCTTTTTTT
>JGI25382J37095_10000043_pt1 | contig 19473 bp, 26 predicted proteins | sample GraSoi013_1_40cm_3_FD_37095 | JGI IMG/M metagenome (IMG submission 37095)
GCCGCGAAGTAGGCCGCGCCCGGCCTGCCGAGAACGACCAGCCATCCGACGCGCCCGCGGTATTGCGTCAGATCGGTTCCGGGATCGACCGCGACCAGCACCTCGGCGCGCGACGCTCCGTCATCCGGCTCCGCCGGAATGCCGCCGCGGGACAGGCGCGTGCAGAGCCGGCGCGCCTCGGTCGGCGGCGCAGCAACCCGCACCCGGATGTTCTGGCCGACCGGCATCGCGGCTCCTGGGAAGCAGTCGCCTTTGCAGCACGGAATTTTACCGCGTGGCGGACGGAGTCGCCAACGGACCAGACTTCAGGTGCGTGTGGCTACGACAAGGTATTCGCGATTTCCCGCCGGTCCTTGCAACGGCGATTCCACCGATCCCCGAACCTCGAACCCGAGCTGCCGGAATTCGCTGGAGATCTCCGCGACGACCCGGGCATGTACGACGGGGTNNCGCACNACGCCANCTTTGCCGACCTCCGCCCTGCCCGCCTCGAACTGCGGCTTGACCAGCACGCACGCCCACGCGTCTGCGGGCCGCAGCGCTGCGGCCAGGGCCGGAAGCACCAGCCTGAGTGAGATGAAGGAGAGGTCCGCGACGGCCGCGCTGCAGNGCTCGGGCAGCCGCAGCTCNCGNGCGTTCACCCGCTCGTGCACCACCACCCGCGGGTCCGCGCGCANCCTCGGNTGGAGCTGTCCGTAACCGACGTCCACNGCGTGCACCCGCAGCGCTCCACGCTGCAGCAGCACGTCGGTGAACCCGCCGGTGGAAGCTCCCAGGTCCACGCAGACGCGGCCGGCAACCGGAAGCGCGAACTGCTCGAGCGCCTTTTCCAGCTTGAGCCCGCCGCGAGACACGTAAGGCAGCTGCTCTTTCACCCGCAGCTCCACGGCGGAATCGAGGAGCTGACCTGGCTTCTCCACCCGGTGATCGCCTGCGATCACGCTTCCCGCCAGGATCAGCGCCTGCGCCCTGGCCCGCGACTCGGCGAACCCGCGCTGCTGGACGAGCACGTCCGCTCGCACCTTCATCGGCGCTGTTCGGGAGTGGCCGGTGCCGCCGGCCCGATCAGCTGGGCAATCCGCGAAAGCAGCCGCTCCATGTCGATCGGCTTGCTGAAGTAGTCGGAGGCGCCCGCGGCGAGACCGGTGCGGATGTCGTTCGCGGTCTTCTTGGCGGAGATGAAGATGACCGGGATGTCGCGGAACTCGTCGTTCTTCTTCACCGCGCGGCAGAGCTCGAAACCATCGATCCAGCTCATCATCACGTCGAGCAGGATCAGATCCGGCCGATCGACGTGCAGGGTGGAGATCAGCCGCAGGCCGTTCGCCGCCTGAGATACCTCGTAGCCCTCCAGCTCGAGGGCCATCTTCAGCATCTCGCGCGTCTCGCGGTCGTCGTCGACGATGATGATCTTCTTGCGCCCTGCCATGTGCTTTCTCCGACGCGACGGGGACGTGGGATCTACTTCTCCTGTGTGGAGAACGGCGCGGTCCGGTCACCCTCCAACAGCACCTCCACCTTGCGCTCCGCCTCCTCCAGTTTCGTTGCTCCCGCCCGGGCGAGCCGGATGCCCTCCTCGAACGCCGCGATCGACTCCTCCAGGGAGAGGCCGCCTCCCTCGAGGCGCTCCACCACCCGGGCGAGGCGCGCGACGATGTCCTCGTACTTCTCGGAGACGGGCTGTACGGCTGCGTCGGCCACGCGAGTCCTCCTAGCATCCAGCGTGCTGCGTTTCCAGTCGCGGCCGCCGACGGCGGCCTGGCCGACCATGCTTCAGGCTGTACACGTCATGAAAGGTCACTCCGGCGTACAAGCAAATTTCTCAGCCTTCCTCGCCGCCATTCTTCGTCTCCTCGACCTGTGCGGAAAGCTCGCCTTCGTGCAACCGGACGCGCACCCGCTCGCCCGGCCGGACCTGGGAAGCCTGGACCAGCGCGTGTCCCCGTGGGTCGAATGCCACCGCGTAGCCGCGCGCCAGCACCTTGAGAGGCGAGAGGGCGTCGAGCCGCGCCGTCAGCCCCTCGTAGCGATGGCGTCGCGCCGCAAGGGTCCGGCCGGCGACCGAGGCCAGTTTTTGCTGCAGCCGCGCCACCTCGCGCTCCAACCGGTGCAGCCGCTCGCGCGGGTGCTGCGCCTGCAAACGATCGCGCAGCGCCCGCAGCATCTGCTGGCGCGCCGCGAGCGGACCATTCACGAGATCTTCGAGCCGCTGGCGCGCGCGATCCAGCCGTAGCTTGCGATCGCCGATCAGCCGGCGAGGATCGGCGACGCGGGCGCGCAGCTTGTCGCCCTGTCCGCGCTTGCGCTCGAGCTGCGCGCGCATCGCGCGGCCGAGGCGAGCTTTTCGTTGGGCGAGATCGGCGACCAGCTCGTCCTTGACGCGCGCGATCAGCTCGGCCGCCGCGGTCGGGGTGGGAGCCCGCACGTCGGCGCAGAAGTCGGCGATGGTGACGTCGGTTTCGTGGCCCACCGCGCTCACCGTCGGCACCGGGCAGCCGCAGAGAGCGCGGGCCACGACTTCCTCGTTGAACGCCCACAGGTCCTCCAGGCTCCCGCCGCCGCGGGCCACGACCACCACGTCGATGCGCGGCTGCTTGGCGGCGCGCACGATCCCGCGCGCGATCTCCTGCGCGGCGCCCTCGCCCTGGACCCGGGCGGGAACGATCAGCACGGGGAGGTTCGGGTAACGCCGGTGCAGGACGCGCAGGAAGTCGTGGACCACCGCGCCACTCGGGCTGGTGACCAAGGCGATACGGCGGGGAAGAAACGGCAGCTTCCGCTTGCGCGTCGCCTCGAAGAGGCCTTCCTTCTGCAGCCGCTCCTTGAGCTGCTCGAATGCGACCTGCAGGGCGCCGGCGCCGAGGGGTTCGATCGTGTCGCAGACGAGCTGGTACCTTCCCTGGGGCTCGTACACGGCGAGCCGGCCGCGCGCCACCAGCGACAGCCCGTTCAGGACGGAGAAGCGCAGCCTCCGTGCCTCGGTGCGGAAGAGGACGGCGTCGAGGCAGGCGTCGGCGTCCTTGAGCGTGAAATACAGGTGCCCGCTGGACGGCGCGCGCAAGTTCGACACCTCGCCCTTCACCAGGATCGAGGGGAAGCGACCCTCGAGGACGGCTTTGAGCTCGCGGGTCAGCTCGGTCACCGAGTACACGCGAGGACCGCCGGCGCGCTTGCCGAAGAGGTCGAACTGCCCGGCGGAGGTGGCGGGTTTGGGCGGCAGCCGCTCCGGCATCAATCCGCCCCCTTCGCATCCAGCTTTCCGATCCAGTGCAGCGCCTTCATCGCCGTCTCGTCGCTCGCGGGAAGCGTCTCGACGACCAACCGGAAGCTGCTGCAGGCCGCCTCCGGATCGTCGTCCTTGATCATGTATGCCTGCAGATAGATCTCCTTCGCGCGCCTGGCGATCCGCTCCAGCCCGGTGCGCGCTTCGCCGCTCTCCGGGTCGCTCTCGGCCGCCGCTCGCAGGTGAGCGGCGGCGCGCGGCAAGTCTTCGTCCGCGCCCAGCTCGCCGGCCGCGAGCACGTGCCGCGCGGCCAGCGCGCGACGGCGTTCGCGCTCACCNGGAACGGTGCCTNCGCGCGCCAGGTTCTCCTCTGGAGCGCGCCTCCGTCTCGAGGACGTCCGCCAGATCGTGTGGGCATCAGGTGGCGCGTGCGCCCCCTCCGGCGGGGCAGCCGCTTCCAGGCTTGGCGCGACCTGCGGTCCGGTGGCTGCGGCGCGCTCCTGTTCCGCTTCCGCCGCTTGCAACGCTCGCGCAATCTCCGCGTCGGCGCCGTCCAACTCGGCGGCGACGGTCAACCTGCCAAGTCCGTCGGCGGACCTTCCCTGCTTCAGGAGCGCGATCCCTTCATGGAGCTTCTTCAGCGCGACCGCATGGGTGGCCTCGCGCCGCGCTTGCCCCTCGATCTGCCCCGTGAGCCTCTGGCGGCGCACGAATGCTGCGGCGACGACGAGGACCATGGCGAGCGCCAAGGCCGCCAGAACGGAAGCGCGCGGGCGGCGATCGAGCAAGGTTGCCGCCTCCGCGGAAGGACCCGGAGAGAGTGCGCACGCGATCACCCCTCCCGGCTCGAGGAAGTAGAGCGTGGTATCGCCGATCTCGATCTCGTCGCCGTGGCGGAGCCGTCGCCTCCGCCGCCACCGCCCGTTGACACGGGTACCGTTGCCCGACTCGCGGTCGACCAGGACGAAAGCGTCTCCCTTCTTCTCCACCGTCAGGTGCTCGCGGGAGATCGAGATGTCCGGAATGACGATGGCGTTCCGGGGCGCGCGCCCGAGCGTGGTCAGGGGATCGACGATGCGGAATTCCGCTCCTTTGTGGGGGCCGGCCGTGACGAGAAGGCAGGCCGTGGCAGGCTTCTGCTCTCCGCAGGAGAGCACGGTTGCATCGGCGGGCGGAGCGCTCCGGGACGAACACGCCGCGAGAGCAGCGGCGAGCACCTCCGGAGACGGTCCGCCCGGATCCGTCGGATCCCTCCCGCGGCCAACACGCGGTCCCGGTCGCTGCGCGAAGATGGGCGCTCGCATCGACTTCACCGTATCACTCGACACCCTCGCCGGGCGCCTGGGAAAGCAGGTTCTCCTGCGCCTTTCCACGGCAACCGCCAGGATCCTCGCCCGGGAAATGCAGGAGAATCTCACGCCAGGTCTGCTCTGCACGCTCGCCCTGGCCGTAGCGCTGGAACCGCGCGGCCGTGAACAGGAGCCGATTGCACTCGCGATGCAGATCGCGCTCACTCTCCTCGATGACGCGCGCCAGCTGGCCCTCGAGCAGGCCGGCATCCGCCACGCCCTCGAGGCGTCCGCGCGCCTCCACGAACGCCCTCCACGCGTCGTACAGGTTGCGCGGAGCAACCCGTCTCTCCTCCAGCTTGCGCCGGCCGCGCTCGTAAGCGGCGCGAGCCGCCGCGAAGTCCGGAGACGGAGCCCCGTCGGCAGTCCGCGCGCCATCGGGTCCCGTCGGGTCTCCTCCGAGCGCAGGACGCGAACGCGGCGAGCGCAGTTCCGCTCCGGGCGCGCTCGGGGGCTGCATCGCAAATCGGGCGCTGATGCCGCCCGACAACACCGTGACCGCGAGCAGCCCAGCGCGTGCAGGCCGCGAGATCGCGCTCCAGCAGCGCGCGGGAGACCTCTTCCTTGCGGCGGAGACGCGGAACTCCAACGTGACCGGCCCGACGCCGATGCGGTCGCCTTCGCGGAGCCAAGTCGGCGCGCCAACCACGGTGCCGTTCAGCTCCACGCCGTTCACGGATGCCCGGTCGAGCAGCATCCACGCGGCGCCGTGCCGCTCGATGCGGGCGTGGGTCCGGGAGACGCCGGCATCGTTCAGCACCAGATCGTTGGAACCGGCGCGGCCGATGCTGACGGATTCCGCATCGAACCGGAACCTCCGCCCGCGCCCATTGCCCGCAGCGATGGTGAGAGCGAAAGCCATCTCAGAAGCTCCCTCCAAGGAACACCTGGTACCCGATCGGCCCGAAGAGCATCAGGAACAGCGTGGGAAAGATGAACAGGACGAGCGGCAGGAGCAGCTTCACCGGCGCTTCGTTGGCGAGTCTCTCCGCCCGCTGCGTGCGCTCGTTCCGCATCTGAGTGGAAAGGACTCGCAGGACGTTCCCGAGCGGCGTTCCGAGCTTGTCGGCATGCACGAGCGCCTGCACGAACGAGGTGAGCGGAGGCAGATCGAGGCGCCGCGAGAGATCGCGCAGCGTCTCTTCCCGCGTCTTGCCCAGCCGCAGCTCGCGGATCGCGATGCGCAGCTCTCGCGCAGAGGACCCTTTCGGCCCTTCTCGACCACCTTGGCGAGGGCGGCGGTGAAGTCGAGCCCGGCCTCGACGCTGAGCGTGAGCAGATCGACGGCATAGGGCAGCGCGCGCACGACGGCGCGCTGTCGCGTTCCCATGCGGTCGCGCAGCCAGATCAGGGGATACGCCCCGCCGCCGATCAGGCCGACGAACCAGGCCACGAACCCCAAGCGCAGACAGAGCGAGAGCGCGACGGCTCCAGCGAAGAACAGCGCCGCCGTGACCTGCATGAGCGCCACCACCTCGGCGGCGGTGAGCTCGAGGGGGCGGCCCGCCTTTCGCAGCCAGCGATCGATCCCGGCCAGCGGCGCCGCCGGTACCCAGCGCTCGTTTCCCCGGGCGAGCGGTGCGATCGCCGCCGAGCGGAACGCTGCGAAGGCGCCTCGCGATCTTCCCCTCCGAAGGTCGACCGCGCGACATGCCGGCCCCAGGGCGAAACGGCCATACAGCGCACTGGCGGCGAGGGATGCCGCGGAGGCGAACACGGCCGCGAGCACCGCCGCGGAAATCTGGAGGATGTCGGGCGTCACGTCGCTCATATGTCCACGGCGACGATGCGCCGGATGGCCACGAAGCCCGCTGCCTGGAGGACCACGACGGCGCCGACCAGCAGGTATCCGTAAGCAGTCTCGAACATCGGCGCGATCAGGTCCGGCCGGTACCAGTCGAGGAACAGTCCGATGAAGAGGGGCAGCGAGGCGACGATCAGGCCCTGGAGCTTGCCTTGGCTGGTGAGGGCGGCGATCTTCCCCTCCAGCCGGAAGCGCTCGCGGATGTCGCGCCGATCGCATCGAACATCTCCGCGAGGTTGCCGCCGAGCTGGCGGGCGATGCCGGTCGAGGTCGCGACCAGCTCCAGATCCTCCGAGAGGACGCGGCTCGCCATCCCCGCGAGCGCCTCATCCAGCGGCACGCCCAGCTTGACCTCCTTCGTGAGCAGCCCGAACTCCTGCCTCAGCGGCCGGTCGGCGTGCGGCCGGCGTGATCGATGGCCTGCTGGAGCGTCTGTCCGGCGCGCAGCGCATTCGCCATCTGCTGCAGCGCTTCGGTGAGCTGCGCATCGAATCGCCGCACCCGCCGCCGCCGGTAGGCCGCGATGGCCGCCGCGGGCGCGAAGAAACCCGCCACGGCCGCGAGAGCCGCGCAGAGAAGCCCACCGATCCACGAGCCTGCGAGCGCGAGCAGGATCATGGCCGCTAGGTTCAGCCGGACGACCTGTCCGGGCTCGACGAAGAGGAACATCGCGCTCAGATCGCGCACCGACCGCGCGACGTAGCGTTTCTGGTACTGCTCGAAGGCCTTGCGCAGCACCTCCGAAGCGAGNAAGGCGAGGAAGAACACCGAACCTCCAGAGAANAGGAACACGGCCGCCGCCATCAAGGCCCTCGCGCCGCGACCTTCGTCTCGCCGCGGTTCCCACGGATGATCTGGATGGTCCGATAACGCTTCTGCTGCAGCTCGACCGCGCGATCGCCGGTGAACAGCGTCTTCTGGTCGACGACGCTGCGCTTGTCCTGCGAATCGAGATCGTCCGGGTTGCGCAGCAGCAGGGTCAGAGTGCCGAGCTCCTGCGCGAGGGTGAGGATCTCCGCCTCCTCCGGCAGCGCCAGCACCGTCACGGTNGCAAATCTTCGGTCCTCTTCCGCGATGCTGGTGGTGTTGGCCGTGATCCGCCCGGTCGCGAGCACCACGACGTTCTGCAGCAGCGTCATGGTCCGCAGNTGCTGCGTGTCCGGATCGCGGAAGCTCCCGATCACGTCGACGTGATCGTTCGGCCGGACCCAGAGCCCGACCGCGTTCTTCTCCTGCACGTCGATGGTGACGGCCCTGCCCTTCGGGCTGATGAGCGTGGCGAAATCCGCCTCGCGCGCGGATTCGAAGTGGCTCACCAGGATGGGATCGCCGGCCTTCAGCGGCACCAGAAGCCGTTGCCCGACCGGCGTGTGCTGCTCCGTCGAGCCGTCCTCGTNCGCCTGGATGAACGAGGCGGTGACGAACNTCGCCGGCATCTCCTTGACCGCGATCATCTCGGCCGAGAGCTCGGTTCCTTCCGCGACGTCGACCTTGGCGCAGAGCACGTTCACCGTCTGCCAGCGGTCTCGCACGCTCCGTTCCCGGGCGCGGAGCGCCGCCCAGGCCGTGGCGCCCGCGAGCAAGCCCAGGGCGAGGGCGATGAGGAGAGGGTTTTTGCCGGAGAGCACGCGACCTCCGCCACCGTGGCCCCGGATGGTACGCGGACGCGCGCCGGCGGCGCGACGGTCGATCGACCGACTGAAGCGCACCTCAGTGACGTCTACAGTCTAGAAAGCTACCTTCGGCGGCCGCGACTATCGATCGGCCGGAGCCGCCGGCGTCGGGTCCACTGCGCGCAGCGCGTGCCGCGCCGCCGCCAGCGCCGTCGTCTCCGACGGATAGAGCCTCGCCAGCTCGTCGCGGACCTGTTTCGCTTCATCGAATCGGGCCACTGCGGCGAGGCACTCGACGGCGTGGGCAAGGTCCCAGGCTGCAGCAGTGGTGTCGCCATCGCGGCTGCGCATCGCCGCGGCATCGCGATAGAGCGACGCCGCGAGCCCGTAGTTGCCCGAGTGGCGCGCTTCCTGCGCCCTGGCTTCGGCGCTAGGGGCGCCAGGCGCGGGGGCCACGACTTGCGCGGTCTGCGAGTCGGCCTTGGGCATCACCATCTCGGAAGCATCGCGTCGCAGCCGCACTGCGGCAGGCGGGGGAGGCTCCGCGGCAGGAGCGGACGGCTCGGCACGCGACTGAGCAGCGACCTGCGGGGTCGATGAGGGCGCGGACGCAGCCGGGCCCGCAGCGGCAGCAGTCCGTTCGCCGGGTGAAGGCGCGGGCGGCGCTTGCGGACGGACGGCATCCGCCGCCGCGCCTTCCTTTGCCTGCAGAGCGGCCTTCTTCCGGAAGGAACCGACCGCGTCGCCGCCGCTCCCCCGGATGTTCTCCCCGGACGCGACACCGTCCTGCGCGCGCCTGCGCATCGGCAGCTGTGCGACCTTCTCCGACAGCTTCTCCGGTGGCGCTGGAGCCGCAAGCGCGGCGGAGGCGCGATCCTTCTCCTCCGCCAGGTCCTGCAGCCGATTCGCCTCGGCGTCGTGCAGCGCCGAGTCGAGCGCCTTTGGCGCCCCGGGCTGCACGTGAATCTCGAACTCGCCGGTCCGCGCCGCCGCCGCTGCCTTCTCTGCGTTCTTGCGCGTCTCCAGCGTGTTGCCCACGACCAGCGCCAGGGCGGCGGCGGCCGCCACCGACCCGCCCAAAGCGGCGCGCACTGCCCATCGCGGCCTGCGGCGCTCGATCGGGCGGGCTTTCACCGGGCCATGGGCGTCGACGCGAGCTGCGTCGAGTCCCATCGGGCGCACGGTGCCGGTCACCTCGATCACCTGGCCGATGTTCCCGTCGTGCTCGAGCTGCGCCTGGGCGCGCGCCGCGCGAAGAATGGGCTCGTCGAAGGCCGGCGACGGCTCCTCCAACTCGCGCAACGGCGCCGCCATCCGCCGCGCCTCGTCCAGCGCCGCCTTCTCCTTGCGGCACTCGGCGCAGCCGGAGAGATGGCTCTCCACTTCCGCGGCGCGCGCCGCGTCCAGCTCGCCGTAAGCGAGGTCGAGGAGCAGATCCTGGGATTCGGCGTGCGTCATGCCCTCCCCAGTCTCGCGTCCGGAACCGGCTCGTCCGAGGCGGCCTCTTCCGAAACGCCCGCCGCGGCGAGCGCCTTGCGCAACCCCTCGAGCGCGTAGCGCATGCGGCTTTTCACGGTGTTCTCGTTCGCGCCGACCATCTCGGCGATCTCCCGGAACGGCACCCCCGCCTGCTCGCGGAGCACGAACACCTCGCGCTGCTCCGGCGGCAGGCCGAGCAGCGCCTGCTGCAAGAGGGGCCTGACCCTGGCGCTGGCAGCCCCGCGCTCGGGATCGATCTCTCGACCCGGCACGGAGTCGACCATCGAGGGCTCGCCGTCGGGTCCTTCCGCATCGAGGCTGTCCGCGCGCCGGAAGCGATCCCGCCGCGACTGATCGATGCAGAGATTGCGCGCAACGGTGTAGAGCCAGGTCTGGAAACGCGCTCGCCTCTCCCAGGCCGGCGCGCCCTTGACGATTCGCAGGAACGTCTCCTGCGCCAGATCCTCGGCCCTTTGGCGGTCGCCCAGCATACGCAAGAGGAACGTGAACAACGGGGCGCGGTGGCGGCGCAAGAGGGCCTCGAAGGCCCCCGGGTCGCCCTGCTGGTAAGCGGCCAGCAGCTCCTCGTCGGTACGTTCCTGTGCCATCTCAACGCGCCGGCAGCGCGCCCGATCTACCTAACACGAACTCCGGCCGGCGCCCGAGCAGTCGATGGGCTTGTTCACGGCAACACGCAAACGGCGGCCATGATTACGCGGGAATGCGCCTTTCCACCTCGACGCCGTGGTTGTTGGCCGGCGGGCGGAACCCGGTCGGCTTGCGCGGCAACGCGAGCTCGCCCGCCGTGCCGTTGCCGCCGCGGAGGCAGTGGATGAGAAGGCGCACCGCCCGCGGATCGAAGTGACTCGCCGCCGCTTCCTCGAGGAGCTGGTCGATGGCCCCGCGCGCATTGTACGCCTGGGCCCGGTACGGTCGTGGCGCGATCAGCGCCGCGAAGGAGCTCGCAACCGCAACCAGATCGAGCCCGCGCAGCGGCAGCCTTCCTTGCACTCGCGGNTATCCGAAGCCGGCGCGCGCGTGATGCAGAAGGGCGGCGTGGACCGCCGGAGCATCCCCGAGGACGCTGGCGAGCAGCAGCGCGCCGAGCAGCGGATGGTCCTCGAGGGAGAGGGCCTCGGAAGGCGTCAAGTGCTCGCGCTTGGAGCGCAGCCGGACCGCCGAATGCCTCATCCCGATGTCGTGGGTCAGCGCGCCGCCGACCAGACGCGACAGGCCCGGCGCCATCCCCAGCGCCGTGCGGAACAGCCGCGCCGACACCAGCGCCGTCCAGATCGCGTGCTGGTATCGGGCCGGATCGTCCTGCTGCAGCGCTTCTATCTCGTCCCAGATCTGCTGCGGGAAGCGCAGATCCGAGAGCACGTCCGCCACCTGCGCGCGCTGCTGCTCGCTGCCCACCAGATGCTGCAGTGCCGGTGCTTCGAATGCTTCGAGGACCGCTTGCGCGCAGGTGGTCTCGAACAACGGCCGCTCGCGCACTTCGCGCGGCGCCTTGNGCGCCGCGTCCTTCAGCCTGCCCAGATCCACGATCTCGCCGCGGGACGCCACCAGCCGTCCGTCCGCCGCGAACAGGTCCCGGGTCAGGACCNTGCCCGACAACGAGAAGTCCATGACGCCCTCGAGGGCCCAGGGGGAGGGGGGGAGGGCCCGAGTTCCAAGNAACGTAATCGTCCGTTGCCGGTACGAGACAAGGAACCGGGGTGGCCGTGGGTCCTACGTTTCCGCCGTCTCGATGGACGGCCCGGAGGCATCGGGCGAAGAGGCCTCGGATTCCATACCGTTCGAGTCCTGGNAAAGGGCCGCCGCGGCGCCCTGGGCGAGGCTCTCGCGGATCTCGGCCCGCAGATCGTCGGGCTCGATGAGCTGGTTGCGGTTCAGGAGGCGGACGAGCGCGGCGAGCAGCCGGAGCGCGCCCACGCCGTCGCTGGGTTCGACGCCGATGGACGCGAGCGCGCCGAGATCCGCCGGCGACAAGGGAGTCGAGCCTTCGAGGGCCCTTTCCACGAGCCGTTCCACCGAATCGGTGGAAACGTTTCCCTCCATCGGGACCTGCTCGTCGCCCTGCCATTCCCCGGCGGGCTGTTCTTCCGCCGCCGCGCTCTCCACATGAATCTCGGCGCTCTCGTCGTCCGCGCCGACCGGATTCGCGAATTCCTGCGTGCTCGAGTGGCTGCGATGAACGGCGGGCGGCTCTTCCCTGTCGGGCGTGCCGGCAGCAGCCTCGAGCGGATCGCCCGGCCCCGTGCCGGCGGCGAACGGATCGGTGGGCGCGGCGCCGGCGGCGAGGGGATCGTCGGTCGCGGCCCATGCATCAGGGGCTTCCGCTTCGTGCGGTTCGGTCGGATCGGCCGCGAAAGCAGTCTGCTCGGTCGCTTGCCCGGCAGGGGCTTCCTGCTCCGGGGCCGCGACATCCTCTGCCCAGACCGGAATAGCCTGCGCCTCGGGATCGGCCCCGATCTCCTCGACGGCGCCGAGGATGGCGTCCGTCGGCAGCGCGATGCTGGTCGATTCGGCGACCTGCTCGGCCTGCGGCACGCCCCAGGCGATCTCCGCATCGGATTCAGGGACGCCCCAGTTCGTCGCCGCGCGCGGGGGGCCGGCATTTGCCGCCGGGTCCGCCCAGCCTCCGGACGCGGCCATCTCGATCGGTGCCGTCCATCCCGTCGAGCCCTGCGGGTCCGCGGGTTGGCCCCACTCCGCCGCCGCGCTGGCAGCGGGGCTGTTCGATGGAGGTGTGTCCCAGCCCTGCGCCGCGCCCGATTGCGCCTGCCAATCCTCGGCCTCCTGCGCGGGCGCGCCCCGCGGATCCGGATGCGCGGCGCCGACAGCCGCATGCGCCACGCTCGCCGAGACCAGCCCCTCGACCATATCGCCCGCGAAGCCCTCTCCTGCCACGTCCTCCTGTCCCACCACCGCGTCGCCGAACTGCGAATGCGCCGCGATGGGCTCGAGCCCGAACTCCTGCCCGTCATCCTCGGGGAGCTCGACCGGGTCGGCCACGGCGGGGGCCGGGGCCGGCCGTGCGGTCGAGGCGTCGGGCTCGATCTCGTCGAGCTTCTGCGCCGGCGCGGCAGGTTTCGCCGCCGGAATCGGCGGCGGAATGTACGGTGCCGCGCGGGCGCCGCCCGCACCCGGCGCGGAGGCCGGCGGCTCGATCCGACGCGGGAACCCGGCCACTGACCCGGACGGCGCCCCGGGCGTGACGGTGGGCAGGCCGGCCGGCGCGGGCCGCGCCACCTTGTCGGTCGGCTCCTTCTTCTCCTCTCCGCCGCCGTAATGCGCCTGGATGGCGGCGACGACGTCCCCGTCTCCGGCGAGCATCGGCTTGATGCGCTTGCCGGTGTGGAACGCGAGCTGGTCGACCGCCGACAGGTCGGTGGGGTCGCTCATGGCGATGGTCACCACCTCGCTTCGCCCGGAGCCGCTCAACTCGTAGGGGAAGACGTGCAGCTTCTCGGCGACCTGCTTGCTCACGCACTTCACCGCGCGCGGATCGATCTTCACATCCGCGAGCCGCACGCTCTGCATCCCGAGGTGCTTGGCCAGCGCGGACACCACCGTCTCCTCGCTGCAGAACCCCTTCTGCACGAGGATGCCGCCCAGCTTTCCGCCCCACTGCTTCTGGTGTCCGAGCGCGCTCTGGAGCTGGTGCTCGTCGATGACGCCCAGTTCGGTGAGCAGTTGTCCGAGGCGCTTGCGCGGCGGCATCGTGGATCCCGTCCTTACCGCTTGACTCGCGCGAGGTATTCGTCTCGCGAGAAGACGCCCTTCTCGATCAGCAGCTCGACCATCGCCTTGAGCGCGGCCACCGACCTGCGCTGCATCTCTTCCACACCGCGCAGGACATCGACGGCGCTTTCGCGCGCCGGCGGCGAAGAAGCAGCCTTTCCTTTCGGCGGCGGCGTCTTCTGCTCGGCGCGCATGTCCACCACGGTGTTGCCCGCGTTGTTCATGATCTTCACGGACTGCTCGCCCTCGTCGCGCAGCAGCTCCTCGCCCCGATACCAGCGGGAGATGGCGTTGCGGATGGCGCTCGCCCCCGCCAGCTGCGTCTCGATCTTCTTTCCTCCCGTGAGCGAGACCAGGTGATCGGTCGCGCTGATGTTGAGCGGATCGCTCATCGCCACCACCAGGACCCGGCCCTGGTCCTTGAGGCCGATCGGGACGAGCCCGAACTCCTCGGCCGTATCCGCCGGCACCACTGCGAGCGCGGGCTTGTTGGCTTCGCCGCTGAGATCGGCGCGGGCGATCCCGGTCTGCTTCGAGAGCGCGCGGACCAGGACTTCCTCGGTGAGGAACTCCATGCGGACCAGGATGTCCCCAAGCTTGCCGCCCCATTGCTGCTGCTCGGCCAGGGCGGCCTTGAGCTGCAGCTCGGTGATCACACCTGCCCGGACGAGCAGGTCACCGATCTTGATCCGCATTCCAACATCCTAGTGGAAGCCCCGATGGCCCAGCAAATTCCCGGAAATCAGCGGATTACTGCACTTCCTCGACGCGCATTCCGGGGGGAACGCCGAGCAGAAATGCGCCTGAAGGCGGCGGCTTTCCAGCCAGGACGTTCCTCAACCTCAGATCCACCTTGATCTTCCCGGCCGGCGCTTCCAGGTGCAGCAGCCGCGGCAGCTGCGCGCCCGAAGAGTCGTCGTGCTCGTCCAGCCCGACCGACCAGAGCAGGTTGCCCGCGGCGTCGGAACGGCGGACCTGGACGATGCGGAAATCCCCTCCGAGCAGCACTTCCTGGCGCAGCTGCGGCGAGAGGATCGTCAGCCGGTATCCATCGCCGTCGCGCGCGGCGCTGTCGGGCCGGCCGCCAGGCAACTCCGGGATGTCTCCCGTGATCAGCGCCACCAACTCCTCGTCGCGCAACGGCGCCGGGATCAGGCGGCTCAGGTTTTCCGGCGTCGCCGGGCCCCGGTAGAAGACGTTGTTGCGCAGGTCCAGCAGCGCGAACCTACCTTGATCCGCCACGAGCACCGCCGCCGGATCGCCCATCGCCGTCAAGGCCTCGATCCGGAGCGAGTCCGGACGCTTCACCGAAACGTGCAGCGCGTACCGGCCCGCATTCTCCGGCGCTTCCACGAATGCCTTGGCGTCGCAAGTCAGCGTCTCGGGGACGCCGTGCGCCTTCTTTGCCTCGATGTAGAGCGCCCCCGGGTCCGGCGGCGGCCCCGCGATGACCTGCGGCCTGGAACAACCCACCAGCAAGAGCAAAGCAACCGCAGAGCGCGCAGACAACGTGCGCGCACTGGAACGAAGCGCGGACATGCGTGCGCCGCACTGTACCGGCAGAGGGGGGGAACGCAACAGCGGGAAGTCCGTGCCACGCGCGCCCGCGAGGGTTAAAGTGCGCGCGCTCTTTTCACCGGAGGGACCGCATGACGCGCACCTGCGCGCTGATCGCTGTCTTGCTGCTCGCCGCTTCCGCCGCCGTCGCCGCGCCCGCTCCGACGGCCGCGACCGGAGCTCCCGCTGGCGCACCTGGCCACTGGTCCGTCGTCACCGGCGAGACCGTCAGCCCCGACCGCGACGCGATCGCGTTCGAAGTCGGTTGGCCGGGCGTCAGCTTCTCGTACCTCCACGGANTCTCCGATCGGACCGACGTCGGCATCCGATTCGACCTGCTCTACTCCTACGAGAACACGACGGATACGGCGTTCGGGTTCGGCGCGGACGTGCCCTTGCGACTGGTCGTGAACCGAAGCGATCTGGTGTCGATCGCGCTCCACGTCGATCCCGGGTTGCGCATCTACTCACACAACGGCGGCACGGACTTCATGACGCGCTTTCCGGTCGGCGGCGTGGTCGGGGTCCAGGCCACTCCGGAGCTGCGCCTGGCCGCGGCGGCGGACCTCGCCATGGCCATCAACTGGACGCACACCACGTTCTTCGAGGTCGGCCCCCAGTTCGGACTCGCCGGCGAGTACGCGGTCGACCGCAAGCTGATGGTCGGACTGAACACCAGGTTCGGGCCGCGGTTCATCACTATATCCGGCACGGGAGCGGACCTCGCCTTCACCGTCCAGGCGGTGGTCGGGTACCGCATGTAGGCGGATGCACCCGTCGCGGGGCGGAATCTGGACGCCCCGCACGCCGGCCGTAGGCTCCCGGCGTGGAGCGGCACGCCAACCTGCTCAAGGTGCGCTTCGCGGACCTTTCCCATCTGCAGGGCCACCTGCACGTAATCGAGGGAAGGACGCTCTTCTTCTTCCGTGAAGTGGCACCGCGGCTGGTGGGCGGGGACCGGGTCGTGGTCGAGTTCTCGCTGGCGAACAGCGAGCAGGTGAGCACGCTGCGCGGATCCGTCCTCGGCCGGGTCGACATCAATGACGGCAGCCAGACCGGCGCGTGGATCGAGTTCCCGGACGCGAAACTGGCAAAGCGGCTGGAGCGCGGCAGGTCGGCCCTTGCCACCCGTCAGCACCAACGGGTGGTGTGCGATCTGATGGTGGAAGTGCGGCAGGGCCCGCATTCGTTCCTCGCGCGGCTGATGGATGTGAGCATGGGCGGCGCGAGGATCCTCGGGGCAACCGCCCCGCGCATCGGCGCGATGCCGCTGCGGGCCGGAGGGGCTGTCACCCTGAAGCTCTCCGGAACGGCACCGGCGTTTCCCACCGAACTCGGCCGCGCGGACGTGGTGCGCACGGACAAGAGCACCGGGGAGCTCGCGGTGCGGTGGGTGCGGAGCGATCCGGTGGTGCGCGCTTCGTCGCTGAAGCTGATCGATGCAGTGCGTCGCTCCTGGGCGCAGGCGGAGGTGATGACGCACGCGCCGCCTTGCTGCCAGAAGGGCCAGGTGCTCGATCCTCCCATGCCCGCGCTGCGCGGACGACTTTGACCGACACCTCGGGCGCCGCCTTTTCTTCGCCGGCGCGACCGCCTCTGCGACAATGACCGCGAACCCAACACGAGGGGTCCATGGACCGACGAACCGTTTCGACGGCGCTTCCGCGCGAACATCGCGCCTCGCTCGACCGGGCCGAGAACGATGACTTCAGCGCTCTCGAAGTGCTCGCGGAAGGCGCGGGCGCCTGGCTGTCCCATCTTCCCGCGTACGCCGGGATCGCGCTGCTCCTGCACGCGCCGCTCGTCCTCGTGCTCCTGCTGCCGCCGCTCCCGGGCGCCGTGGTCGCCGCCATCCTCGTCGTCGCCGGGCTCTTCGTCGCGCTGCTGGTAAAGACCGCCGTGGTCAAGGCGGTCATCGACGGCCGCCGGAACATTCCCACCGATTTCCTCGAGCTCGTCGAAGCGCTGCGCGGCGCGCCGAAGGTCCTCGTCCTCGGGGCGCGCATCCTCGGCCGCGCGGCGGTGCGCTCCGTCCTTCTGCTGGTGCCCGGGCTCTACTATCTGACGGAGACGTTCGCGGCCGTGCCGGCCCTCGTCATCGAGGGCGGCTCGACGCGCGCGGCGCTGCGCCGCAGCGAGAAGCTCACCGACGGCGTGCGCATCCATGTGCTCGGCATCTGCCTGCTGATCTGGACCCTGGCGGTGGGCCTCACGCTGTTTTCCGGGCTGCACAAGGCGGGCAGCGTCGGGAGCGCCACCTGGATCGTCGTGTATCTCTGCACTCGCGCGCTGGACACTTCGCTCGCCGCCGTGCTGAGCGCGATGACGTACCATCATCTCTGCGACCGGCCCGACGTGGGCTGATCCAACAGAGCTCGTCAAGGGCAGAAACGAATCAGGCGCCTTTACCGGGCGCGCTCGAACTCGAAGACGTCGAAGTCCGTCAAGAGGAGCGCGAACGAGGCCTTCCCGCGCAGCGACGGGAAGAGGTCGTGCACCAGCTCTTCCACGAGCCACGGCTCTACCTTTGCGTCGGCAACCCGGAGCCACGGACCGGGCGGAAACCGCACTCCCTTGCCGATCAGGGCGAGCGTCAGAACACTCCTGTGCAGGTAATACGCGGTTTCTGCGGCGACCTCATCTGGCATGCTTCGGGAGCCGTCTAGTCGAGCCGCTCGACCGGCACAACGCTTTTTTTGCAGCGCTTCGGACGTACCGCATTTTTCGTCCGGCGCTGCGTTTACGGGTGAACGGGTGCCAGCTACTTGCCCCGGAATACCGCGGCGTCGACCATGATGAGCCGCGCCTTCACGTCCACGCGATACTCGAACCGCCAGCCCTCGAGGTCAAGGATCATGCCGCTCGCTTCCAGAGACGACCAGAGATTGCCCCCGACCGGAAGCGTGCCGAGCGTCTTGCCGATCTCGTGCAGACACTCGCGAAGCTCGATGAGCACGTCACCGGGGACTCTCTTGAACGGCTTGGCGAGCTCGACGTAGAACATCGGCCGGCGATACTCGCGGTCGGATCGGCAGCAGCGCAACGCGCACCCCCACCCACCACCGATTGCCGGCAGCGAAATCAGAACCCGCGAATGACCAGCACGACGAACTCTTCGCCCGCCGCCAGCATCGCGACGCCGGCCTTCAGCCTGGTCGGAGGGATTCCGTGGGTGCCACCGGCGTCGTAGGCGAGACCGTCGAGCTCGAGAACGAGGGTCGATTCCTGTCAAGGGAAAGGGATTGATGCGCACTTACTTCGCCGTTGCGCCTCTAGTCTCGACGGTCGTGGGAGTCTTCTTCGGGTTCTACCCGGCGCGCAGGGCGGCCCGCCTCGATCCGATCGCGGCTCTGCGACACGAGTAGCCGGTTTGCCCGAGAGGTCAATCCGCTAGACGCAGGGCGCGACGTTGGCGCGGTATTGAACGGTTACGCGTCCTTCCCCTCCCGCCGTTTCTCCAGGTCTCCAGCGCAACGATCTGCTCCCGCTTGGGCAGCTTCAGGTGCTGCTCGCACATGAAGCGGAACCGCGGACCCTTCGACCGGTTCTTGCAGCCGGGATAGTGGCAACGCATGTCGAGCTTGCGGCCCTTCAGCGCGGAGACGGCGTGGGCGCCCTCACGCATTCCGCGCTGAACGCTCTCGTTGATCTTCGTTGCGGCACGTTCGGCAATCAATTCTGCAATCTGATTGAAAATCTGATCGAAATGGAAAGGCATGCTTGCCTCCGGAATGGANGCATATCAGCTTCAATCGGCGCTCGCCAGCGTTCCTCTGGCGACCCCATCGCGTGTTGCGCGATCTCGTCGGCGGCCATTCCACTTCCGCCGAGCCAAGCCGAGGCATACGTTTTCGCCGGGGTATGGCGGCGTCGCTCCGCATCCTTGTCGTTGCTCGATACCGCGATCTCTGCGACGCGGTCGCCACTGCGCTCAGGGACGCGGGCGAGGAAGCGCACTGCTCGACGAGCGTGGACGATGCCGTTCGGCGCCTTCAGACGGAGGCCTTTGACCTCGCAATGATCGAAGCCGTGCCCCCGAATCTCACCACGCACCAGGCAGCACGCGATGAAGCGACCAGGCGTGGGGTGCCGTGGATCGCGCTCGTGACCACCCATGTGCCAGCGGGCGCCGCGGCGGTGCTCCGAATGCCGTTCGACGATGCCGAGCTGGTCAACACAGTGCGCTCCGGCGCTCGGCGGGGGTAGATCGGTGATTGCCATCCCGCCTCAGTGCTCACTGCCGTCGTACGCGAAGATGACGCGCGCGGGCGCGGTGACTTCGAGCGTTTTCACGCCGAACTTCTCGTGCCAGGCCTCAACCGTGTAGCGGCCAAGCGGCAGGTTCGAGATGCGGAACATGCCATCGCCGCCTGTGACTGCCTGATATGCATTGCTCGAGACGCCGACGTAGCCGCGCATCCAGGGATGCACGTCGCACTTCCACTTGATCACGCCGGGCTCGACGGTCACGTACTCGATGGGCGCCGCTTTCTCGTTCGGCATGCCCTTGTTGAACAGGGTCGAGGCGCCCAGGTAGGTGTGGACGTTGTGCAGGATCGGGTCGTCGTTGCGGGCGACGATCTTCTGCCCGACGATGGCGGTCGTGACTCGCGGGGCGTACATGCAGTCCTGCTGGTCCATTTCGACCGGCGTCGCCGGCGGAGCCGCATCGGGCGCGCCCTTGATGATGCGCACCCAGAC
>JGI25382J37095_10000044_pt1 | contig 19157 bp, 14 predicted proteins | sample GraSoi013_1_40cm_3_FD_37095 | JGI IMG/M metagenome (IMG submission 37095)
GCTCGTTCAGCGACACCTGCCAGAGCTTCTCGTTGAACGGCACCATGAAGTGCCTGGCGATGCCCTCTCCCATGTTGTCTAGAATCCAGTCCTTGAAGGACCGGTCTGCCGGCCGGGTCGCGGCCGGTTTCGTGAGCGTGTCGATGAACCCCATCAGGCATTCGCGCACGACCTCGGCCGGCAGACCGTAGGTGTTGACCTGGAACGGATACTCCGTGTAGGTCCGGTGCGAGTAGATGAAGGAGCGGCGGACGTGCTTCTCAAGCCGGCCGTCCAGCAGCCCCTCCACAAGGGCCTTGATGGCGGCCTGGCGGAAGTGGAGGAGATGGCCCGTCATGTCGAAGGTGAAACCGTCCTTCTTATAGGACCGGCAGAGGCCGCCCGCTTCCTTCTCCTTCTCGATCACCCGATAGGACCGGTCCCCCAGGTGATACGCNGTGCTGAGCCCGGCCAGACCGGCGCCGATGATCAGGATCACGGCGCTCTCCGCNCGGACTCCGGNGCGGGNGGCAGCACGGCCCCCTTCGCCGGTCTGGACATTNCAATGCGCTTGAGCCAGACCGCCGCGACGACCGCCAGGAGCATCGCGACGCCTGCGATGACCAGCGCCGTCGCCGTGGCCACGAACATCATCGCCAGGGCCGCCCCGCCCAGTACAACCGACGCGACATAGCTCGCGACGACGACCTGAGGGACCGAGAGCTGCAACTGCCGCAGGCGGAGCGCGAAATGGTCCAGGCTCCCGAGGAACATCGGCAGGCTCCGCCGCCAGCGGACATACATCACGAACAGCGTATCGAACACCGGCACGCCGAGAATGAGGACCGGCGCCAGAACCGCCACCGGGTTCACCGTCGTATACTTGCTCACCATTGCCAGTGCTCCCAGCATGAGGCCCACGAAGAGCGAGCCAGCGTCACCCAGATAGATCGTCGCCGGGTGCAAGTTGTACCGCAGGAACCCGACCAGGCTCCCCGCCAGCGCCGTCAGCATCACGGCGACCATCGTGTCATGGTTCACCAGCGCCACGACGAAGAGCCAGAGGCAAGCGATCACGCTGACTCCGCCGGCCAGTCCGTCCATCACGTCAATGATGTTGATGGCATTGATGATCCCGATCATCCACACGACGGTGAGCAACAGGTCCAGCCAGTCGGGAAACGCGGCGATCTCGATGCGGATCCCGCTCCGGATCAGGACGAAGACCGCGATGAGCTGGCCGATCAGCTTGGGCCACGGCTTGAGGACCCCGAAGTCGTCGATCAAGCCCAGCATCACCATGAGCGTCCCGCCCAGGACCAGTCCTAGGACGTCCTGGCGGAATTCGAAGGTCAGGGCCAGGCTGATGAGGAACGCCAGGTAGACGGCGAGCCCGCCGAAGTAGGGGACCGGCTGGGCCTGGTGCTTGAGCCGCCCGTCCGGGCGATCCACGACGTTGAACTGCAGCGCGGCACGGCGCGCCACCGGCACCCCATACAGGGCCAGCAACAGCGCGAGCACGAACGTCAGTAGGTACAGCACCATCACTCGACCTCGATGGCGGACCAGACGGTCTTGATCGCTTCATAGACGAAGGTCTTCGCATAGCGGCGGCGCATCCACCAACCTTCCGGCTCGAACAGGCCGTCGTTCACCGGTGACGCAAGGAAATGAGGACCGTAGGGGCCCGCGGCCCGTTCAAAAATCCGTTTGGCCCGGGCCGTATGGTAGTTGGACGTCACCAGGATCACGTTTTTCAGCCCTCGGCGTTTCAGGGTCGGAACAACCACGCCGGCTTCCTCCTTGGTGGAATCGCCGTTCTGCCTCACGGTCAGAATACGACTCGAAGGGACGCCGAGAAATTCGGCATGCCGCCGCATGACGTCCGCCTCGTGCGTTCGAAACCCCATCGGTGTCCCGCTCAGCACCAGCAGCGGCGCCAGGCCCCGCTTGAAGAGCCCGACCGCGTGCCGCACGCGGTCGCCCTCACGCGAGTCGCCCGCCAGCACCAGAATCGCATCGGCCGGGTGGAGCGGATCGTTTTCGATCAAGGCCGCCCCCAGCGCATTCAGCCCCATCGGAACGGCAAAGGCCAGCGCCACGAGAATCAGAACCACCCCCAGCCGTTTTGTCCATCGCGGTAGCCTCACGTCATACACGCATCAGGCCAGAAGTTTCACGCCTGCTTGATACAGCTCTTCGTGCCGCCTGACCGCGGATTCAATGGAAAACTGATCACGGACCCGTTCCTGGCCTCGTACCCCCAAGGCTCTGGTCTGTTCAGGGAAGCTCAAGAGATGATCTATAGCCGCTGCAAGCGCGAACGGATCACCTGGCGGAACAAGAAGACCCGTCTCGCCATGGATGACAACCTCCGGAATGCCGCCAACAGCCGTGGCTACCACAGGTCGGCCCGCCGCCATGGCCTCCACAATCGCAATCCCGAATCCTTCGGAGAGGGAGGGCAACACAAACAGATCGAAAAGAGGAAGAATCTCAGAAACGTCGCGGCGCATTCCTGCAAACACCACCCACGGAACGATTCCCAGTCCCGCGCTGAGATCCTGCAGAGGCTTCAATGACGGTCCCTCCCCGACAATTAGCAATTGGCAACGGGGCGAGGGTGACCGCCGTATCATCGCAGCGGCCGCCTGCAGCAAGACCCGCAGCCCTTTTGTGGGTTCATACAACCGACAGACCGTTCCAATGATCGGCAGTCCATCACGAAGTCCAAGATCTTGCTTCTTCAGCTGACCTCCATGACTGAAACGCCCTATATCCACGCCATTCTGGATAGTGATATATCGCGCTGGGTCCCCTCCGATCCGAGAAAGAGCAGACCGACGCACAGTCTCCGAGCAACAGGTCGTCACATTCGCCCACGCTGCCGTCCAGCGATTCGCCACGAGACGCGGCCACTTCATCTCTCCATCAATGCCCCGGTACGATGAGATGAGCAGGGGCACCCGAAGAATCTTCCCGACCACACGCGCGGCGAGATTGGCGAAAAAGATGAAGGAGTGGATCACATCGGGCCGCTCCTTGTGGATGAACCGGAAGAGCCTGTACAGAACCCGGATATCCCACTTCCCTGACCCGTTGAGGGTGACGACCCGGACGCCACGAGCCCGTAGTTCCCGTGCAATCACATCGTCCCCCTTGAGAGCGCAGACCGTGACATCAAACCGCTCGCGATCAAGTCGTGACGCAATCTCCAAAATCTGTCCTTCAGTGCCTCCCACGCCGAGACCCACAGCCAGCATTGTCAGCTTGATCCGCCCTTTCCCCATCTCCGACTCAGTCTTACGTGATCCGAAGTCGAGATCATGCGGCGTGATTGATGATCCCTCAACGGGACCTGCCGTTACGGAAAAAAACGCCGGTGCCATAGTTCCAAACAGACCCAGCGCCAGACGCTGGCGCCAATTTTTTGCCGTCCCTCGCAATACTCTCGATACGCCTTTCTGACACGTGGGGCATCCCAGTATCCTCGCTGGGCAAAGCCTCGGGAATTGAAGAGCTGCTCTAACTCGTCGCGAAGAGTTTGCCGAAGCCATTGATCCTGCGGAGTCACAAACCCCATCTTGTCAGTGCGGGTTCTGACCATCTCGGGAATGATCCCGGCCATGGCTTCACGCAGGAGGTACTTGCTGAGGCCATTCCGAAGCTTCAGCCGTGCCGGCACGCGCAGGAGAAAGTCCACCAGGCGAGCATCCAGAAAGGGAAGCCGAGCCTCGACGGAGAAGGCCATGGAATTGCGATCCTCATGGTGCAGCAGGGCCGGCAGACTATGGGTCTGGAGATAGGCCGCGATGTGATTCTCCAGAGCCGTGGGGAATCTCAGTTCATACATGGGGGCGGATGGGTACCGAGCGGCGAATTCCGGGGTTAACCATGCGCCATGACGTTTGAGCCAGTGGTGCGCCCTCGACACGACGCCGATCGAAAGCATCGCGCGTGCTGCATTCGAAAACACCGTTGGATGAATCCTGTCTTGCCTACCGCGATACGCCCAGGCCTCATGAGCCAAAGTCCTTCCATCTAGCTGCCTTGCAAGATCCACCAAATACGAGCCCCAATAGCCAGGATATCCGCAAAGCAATTCGTCGCCCCCTTGTCCATCCAACACGACNTTCACGCCTCTCTCGGCCGCCGNCCGCATCACAACCCACTGGGCCAGGTAGCTGGTGCCTCCAAANGGTTCCTCCTGATGCCAAAGAACTTTGGGCATTTCTTCGAACAGACGTCGCCCGTCAGGAAACACTTCGGTGCTTTCTGCTCCTACGCGGGCAACNACGGCATGCAGAAACGGCCGTTCATCACAGGCGNGGTCATCGAAGCACGACGAAAAAGTTTTGATGCGNTNCATTTCCTGTNCCNGATGTATCGCACATACGATGGAGGAGGAATCGAGGCCACCGCTCAGGCAACTCCCCACCGACACGTCACTACGAAGATGGAGGCGAACGGCGTCCTCAAAGAGCGCACGAAAGGATCGGATGGCTACGTTATCGGGCATGTCGGGTTGATCATCCCGGAGATCAAGATCCCACCACTTTCGAATTTCTAGACGGCCATCCTCTACGACGAGGAAGTGGCCCGGACGCAGTTGCCGTATTCCTTCAAAGAAGGTCTGATCTGTATGGTCCTGCAGCCCCAGGACCAGATAATCATGCACCATCCGGAGGTTGGGCGAGCGCGTGAAATTCGCGTCCTCCAACAAGGCCTTGATCTCGGACCCAAAGGCAAAGCGATCCCCATCACCCCGATAGTAAAATGGCTTCATCCCCAGCCGGTCTCTCGCGCAGAACAGTCGCGCCCGATCTGTATCCCAAATGGCGAAGGCAAACATGCCGTTGAGCCGGTGGAGACAGTCTATGCCCCATTCCCGATAGGACTGCAGCACCACTTCGGTATCGGACATCGAACGGAAGGTATAGCCCCGCTCTTGAAGGTCTTTTCGCAATTCGAGATAGTTGTAAACTTCTCCGTTGTACGTGATCCAAATTTTCCCGTCTTCGCTAGACATCGGTTGATGGCCGAGGGGAGAACAGTCCAAGACCGCAAGGCGGCGATGGCCAAATCCCATCGAATAACCGGAAGGGGTAGACCGAAGCGAAGCCGAGAGCCGGCCGGGAATCGGAATCGCCTTTCCCTTGTCCCGTGGAGAAAGGAGGACATACCCTTCCCCGTCAGGACCCCGATGCGCAAGAACCTGGGTCATCGCCTCCAGCAAATGGAGATCAACCGGGCTACCCGTCAGATTGTAGATTCCTGCTATGCCGCACATGCCTCTGCGTGCACCCCGCTCGTTCGTCGAGTGAACCGTAACCTCTCCAGCGCCACCGAGCCGAAGAGGATTAGCACAGGCTCGACCGGCAATCGGAGCCTGGTCGAGCCATAGGTGATCAACGTAACCAAGCAGAAATAGAGAATCCAGAAGATCAACAACCATGGCTTCCGATGAGTCTTCATGGAGAGAACCATCCCGATCACGAAGAGCGGAAGGAGGAGCCCGTACGAGAAGAGACTGATGACCTGGTCCCGATACGTCGTCTTTGGCAAGAGGCTCCAGAACCGTTTCAGCTTGTGAAGCTCCAGCCGCAACAACTCCAATGGCTCATGTCCCAGATAATNTCGCAAAAAAGAAAAATAGGCCGACCGGTAATCCTCCAAGAGGTAATCAGTACGATAGCCTTCCACCCTGCCGGGTTCTATCCACCCCCCTATCGTTTCGGGGTCTTGCATGATCGTCCGGTTGTTGGCCCCATACAGCGCGCTCCAATAATAATTGGAGGTATTAATGAGAATAAAAGAGTGCGTCACCGCATAGTTCCTTGCCGTCCAGGGCAGAATGACGAGCAGCATCCAGACCGTCATCGCGCTGGCGATCACAAGAGCACGCCGTCTGTTTCCGAATTCGATCCAGAGCCAAAAAAAAAGCACGGCTGGAAGAAAAAGGGTCGCCGGACGCGTGAGGTTCATGAGCCCCAGGACAATCCCCCCAAGGGCGATCAACCCCTTTGAGGGGCTCTCCCGTAGTCCGACGAGAATATACAGGAGCAGCGTCGCGAGAAAGACAAACAAGGTCTCCGCTATCACGAACCCGGTATACACGATAAGAAAAGGATACACGGCAGCGAGAGTCGCTGCGATTATGCCCACGCGCCGCGTGAAAAGGCGTTCTCCGATCTTGAGGATCATCAGACAGGTGAGCGCCCCCAAAACAGATTGGATGACCGTCACCGCGGCATAGTGGTGTCCCAAGCGTCCGTAAATCGTAGCCAAGAAAAAGGGATACCCGGGCGGTCGATAGGTGTTCGGAGAATGGTTGTCGGCGAAGCCAGACCCACTCGCAAGTGAAAGGCCGAGCGCATCATAATCTTTCGAGTCCGGATAGAGCTGAAAGCCAGAGTCCTCAAATCCCATGACGTACATATTGAACAGGATGCGCACGAGCAAGGCGCCCGCAACAAGCAGGATCGGCAGGGTCAGACGCATACCGGTTGATCCACAAAGCGACGGCACCACAGTTCCAGATTGAGCCACCTCCAGATGGTGAAGCTGATGTTCTTCCGGCCGGCCTCATGGGCTTCGAACTCTTTCAGCGCGGCCTCCACGTTGAGGTAGCCCCGGGCGCGGGTCCGCGCATCTGACAGGATGTCCCGCGTCATCTCGCGCAGCGACGTCCGGAACCAGATGTCCTCCGGCGTCACGAATCCCATCTTGTCCACGCGCCAGCGAACCTCGTCCGGCAGGACCCCGTCCAGCGCCTCCCTGAGGACCGCTTTGGTCCAGCCGTTCCGGATCTTCAGCTCCGGTTCCAGCCCGTACAGGAACTCGACCAGCCGGTAGTCCAGGAACGGAAGGCGTGTCTCGATCCCGAAGGCCATCGAGTTCCGGTCTTCATAGTGCAGCAGCGCCCGCAGCCCGTTCCAGGTAAGCAATTGGTGCTGCATGCGATGGAGATGCGAGCCCGCGAGCGAGGGCGCGGCCGGACTCGGACCCCACTGGCGCCGGAACTCCGGCGCGATCCAGTCCACGCTGCCGGTCATGCGGCTGCGGAGGAAGCGGGCAAGCGGCGATGGGAGGAACGCCCGCGCCAGGTTCGCGAAGACATATTTCGGGATCGGCCCCTGCAGGCGGCGGTAGGCCATCAGCTCCCACAGCAAGCCGAGCCACCGTCTCTTGGCCGCAAGATCGGCGAAGAACGCGCCGAAGAAGCCGTGGTAGCCGGCCAGGAGCTCGTCCGCGCCCTGCCCGTCCAGCAACACCTTAACGCCGTGTTGCGCGGCCAGGCGCATCACATTCCACTGCGCGAAGATGCTGGTCGAGGCGAACGGCTCGTCCTGCTGCCACACCAGTTGCGACACCGACTCGGCCAGTTCCTTCGGGTCCGGGAAGGTGTAGTGGGCCTCGGCGCCGGTCCGCTCGAGCACCGGGCGGATGAATTGCCGCTCGTCGTAGGCCGGATCTTCGAAGCAGGACGAAAAGGTCTTCTGCCGCTCCCCGATGAGCTCGCGCGGGACCGCGTGCTCCACAAACATCAAGTCGTTCGCCACGCAGACGATAGACGACGAATCCAGCCCTCCGCTCAAGCAGGTGCCGATGGGCACATCGCTCCGCAGGCGCAGCCGGACCGCGTCGCGGAAGAGGTGCCGGAAGCGCTCGGCCGCGTCCCGCATCGAGAGGCCGGCCTCGCCACAAGGGGGAAGACCCCAATACCGCTGCACCGTGACCTGTGTATCCACCGTCAAGGTATGCGCGGGCGGAAGCTGCCGGATGCCCTCGAAAAAGGTGTCCTCGGAATGATCCAGGCAGGCCCCGTCGAGGTAATCGAAGACAGCGCGCTGGTTCGGCGAAGGCCGGAGGCCAGCAGCCAGCAGGCCCTTGATCTCGGAGGCGAAGGCGAATCGCGCACCGTCCCAGCAATAGTAGAACGGCTTCACCCCCATGCGGTCCCGCGCGCAGAAGAGCCGGCGGCGGTCTCCGTCCCAGATGGCAAACGCGAACATCCCGTTGAAGCGCGTGATGCAGGCCTCGTTCCACTCCCGGTAGGCTGCGAGCAGGACCTCGGTGTCGGACGCCGAGCGGAACCGGTGCCCCTTTCCGCGCAGCTCCTCGCGGAGCTCGACGTGATTGTAGATCTCCCCGTTGTAGGTGACCCAGCAGCGACCGTCCTCGGTCGTCATCGGCTGGTGACCAAGCGGCGACAGATCGATAATCGCCAGTCGCCGATGCCCCAGCCCGATCGAATGGCGGTGCGGCCGGGTCCCCGGCGCGTCCGCGAGCCGCCCCACGACTGCAAGCGGCCGCTCCTGTCCCCGCGCGTCCAGCAGCACGTAGCCTTCGCCGTCCGGCCCGCGATGCGCCTGGACGAGAACCATGCGTTCCAGCGCTGAGAGATCTAGGGCCCGACCGGAGACGTCATAGAGCCCGGCGATGGCGCACATCAGTGATCGCTCCTCCTGGCGGCAAACGCCGGCCCTGCCAGTTCCCGGTAGCAAGCCAGAAGCTGTGGCGCCCCTTGCGCCTCCCACGTATAGCGCTGGGCTGCAGCACGCGCTCGTCTCTTGAGTTCCNCGAGTCTGTTGGCGTCACCCGTCATCGCATTCACTGCCCGGGCGATGTCGCGGGGCTGCTCTGGGTTGAAGACCTCCCCAGCCCCTGTTTCCTTGACCACCCGCTCCATCTCCGGAAACGCGCTCACCGCCAGGGCAAGTCCGGCTTGGAGATACTCGAAGATCTTGTTGGGCAGGCAGAGTCGGTTGTTTAAACTCGTCGCACGATACGGTATGAGCCCGACGTCAAATCCTGCCAGGCTCTCCACTAACTGATCCGCAGCGACGGGTGGAAGGAAATACACCCGGTTCTGTAAATGCTCCGCTTTCACGAGAGCGCGAAGCGTCCCCTCGAGAGCGCCGTATCCTCGCAGGTAGAGCTCGGCCGATTCGTACCATGCCGCGCTCCGGATGAGCTCCTCCAGTCCCCGGTCACGCATAAAAATCCCCTGATAGATCAGGCGGGCCGTTCGCGTGGAAGAGTCCCCGAGGCTGTCGGGCCTCGGCCGCACGACCTCAACGGCGAACGGGCAGTTCATCACCACAGAGGGTAACGGTACCTTGTGCCAGGCGGCTAACGTTTCGGCAATCGAGTGGTTGACCGTCACGACTTTGTGCGCAAACCGGATGAGCCAGCGCTCCAGTCCGAAGAAGATCGCGCTGAACTGCCGGGACGTCCTATTGAACTGATCGGAAAAGAGTTCATGCGCGTCGTAGAGCAGTGGGGCGTTGTTGAGGCGGGAGAGGATCACCGCGGCNGGAAGCGTATCCAAGTCGTTGGCGTGATAGAGCTTGGCAGGGAACCGTCTGACTTTCGCCACAGCCTGTAGAGTAAACCAGATGATCCCGCCGAGTATCCATAGCTCCCAGGGCCTGATCCAGTACGGCCTTGCCCCGGGCCTGTCGCTCGGTTCCACTGCCGAAGTACGGTGGCGCCTCGCGAACAGTTGTTTGAGGCGTGACCATCCCCATGGGCGCGCCACTCGATGTACGTCAATCGCGTCAGACATCACAGGCGCAGGCTTCCCCGAAGAGGGAGTTCGGCAGACAAGGCGGACCCCGTATCCTGCCTGCCGGGCGGTGTGGATTGCTCGGAGGACCCTTGGATCGTTCAGCCCCTCGTTTGTGACGAGCATCACGATGGTCCTCTCGGTCCCCGAAGAGGGATCGGAAGACCGGTCCCTCGCGGCTAAAGAGCTGGACGGCACCGGCTGTTCACCTAGAGTCAGCGGCATGTTCCCCTTTACGGCACGAGACCGAGACGCTTCATCGCGGCGCCCCAGGCTCCNTCCACCCCCGCGTACGTGGACCANGCGCCNAGCGCATCGGCGCGTCCCGGCGCATCGAGTTGAAGCACGGTATAGAGACGGAGGGGGCACGTTCCCCGGAACGAGACGTACAGGACCGGAGCCGGCTCCTTCACCCCGTAATCGTCCGCGTACCACCCGTCGATCGGATTCGTCTCCCCACTCGCCACGCGAGCGGTGAGCGAGAGCGGTTGGCCCTGCCGAAGACTTTCTGCCAGAAACGTCATGTTGACGATGGCCCGCCGGCCAATCAGCTTCCAGGAGTCGGGCCGGCCCGCCTGGAGGACCTGCACGGCAGACATCGTATGGAAGAGCGCCTCGACCGCATGGCCGCCATCTCCCTCCAAATCGTCTCGGATGATCACGCGACGTTCGGCGCGAAGCAGCAGGAGGCTCCGCCGGTGGAGAACGGGATGGCTCAGACGCCGGTAGCCGTCGTGGGCACCCGTCACGAAATCCGCGTTCGGAGAGAACCGCCACGCGATCTCGCGCGGCCGGGCGCGCTCGCGCATCGCCCAGGTCGTGGTCAGCACGCTCTGGTCCTGCCCGTCCACCAGCAGGACGTTGTGCCCCCGCGCACTGCGGAAGTAGTCATGCCAGGGCCGGGAGCCCGTATAAGTGTAGGAGCCGATGTCCGTCAGGAACGTCTCGCCGCCGACCGCAAGACCGAACGTAAGGAGGTCGCTATGGCCGTGGGTCCCCACTGAGACCTCGTCAGGCCAATCGCCCATCCCCACGTGCCCGCAATCGAAGAAGACCCACAGCGCCTCGTGTCGCCATGCCTCCCGCAGGACGAAGTATCCGCCGTCCGGGAACGCGACCGAGTGCGGCGGTTCCTCGGCCGGCAGCGCCTCCCACGCGCGATGGCCTTCCGGTCCCAGCCACCAGAGCACGTCTTCCCTGTTTCCATCCATGCCGAACCTGAGGGCGCCGTCTTTGAACAGGACCGCGCCCAGATTCAGCACGCCGCGATGATCGTTGATCGACCGGTCGTTGAACCTCCACACCCGCGCCCCGTCGGCATCGCTGATCGGCTGGACCTGGCCGTTCGGCTGGGTCATGTGCAGGAGGAACGTCGCCATGCGCCGGAGCACCGCTTGCGCCGCGGCGGAGTACGGCGAGGGCTGCTGCCAGGCAAGAAGCCACGGCAGCAGGCAGAACTCCACAACGTACCGGTGGTAGTTGACGGACTGCTCGTACTGCACCCCGTCCGGATAGACTTGCCTCGCCAGCTCGGATTCGATGACCCGGAGCGCCGTCGCGCGCCACGTTTCCGCGTCGCTGAACTCGGGAAAGACGAGCGCGAGGGCCGCCAGTCCGGCGGCGTTTCCGAAGAGGTGGTTGGAGGCCCGTTCGGCGAACTCGAAGTGGGCCGGGATGTAGCGGGCGTGCTGGTACAGCGAGCGCAGGATACGGAGCAGCCGGGCCGGCGTGAGCGCGGGGCTCTGCCAGACCGCTTGGATCGCCAGCGCCCACGCGATCGCCCGCTGGGCCACGATCAGATTCTGGGTCCAGGCAATGCCGTAGAGGAACGGGTTCCGGACGATCCAGTCGTCCATCTGCGCGAGCAGGGCCTCTGCATAGCGCTCGTCAGCGGTGAGCCAGTACGCCTTGGCCAGCTCGAGGAAGTGCGCGTGCTTGTTCAACTCCCACGGCAGCTTGATGTCGCCGATGTAGTGCTCATTCTGGAAGTCGTTCGCATAGAGAGTGGCGTTGAGCTCCTGATAATCGCCCTGGGCCCAGGTCCCTCCCTTGAAGTCCGTCCACCAATTGATCGGATCGCCGAGGTCGGTGGGCCCACTACCGAGCACCTCCACGACGTGCCGACAAGCCAGGTCGGCCCGGCGCAGGGTCTCCTTGTAGGACTCGGGAAAGCAGTCCGCGACCAGGCATGCCAGCTCCTTACGGTCGCTCGGTCGAAAGAGCGGCGACGGGAGGCGGCGCGCGCGGTAATAGTCCAGCAGCGCGGCGGCGTCCCTCTCGGAGATCTCCGGCTTGAGACAGGCTCGCACGCCCTCGTCGGACATGCCTGCGAGCGCCCGGAGCTCCTCGCGGGTCTTCCCGTGGGCCTGCGTCCCCGGCCCCAACCGGGCCGCGATCGCGCGCGTCACGCGAGTGAGCAGTCGCATCTCACAGAATTCCGCAGCACCGGGAGCAGGCCGGGTACGACCCGTGGGTGATGAGGTTCTTCCGGAACTCCTGGTAGCGCGGGCCGTTCCAGATCTCTTTGAAGCTCTGCTCGTAGATGTTCCCGAAGCTGACGTGGAAGCACCGCGTCATCACGACGCAGTCACCGTTCGCGATGATCTCGGCGGCCCGCCACGGCACGTAACAACGATCCCCTCGCACGAATACCTCGGGGTGAAAATAGAAGTCTTCCAATCCCTTTCTATCGAGATCTGGACCGAAGGCGACGCGCCCCGGATAGCGCGTCTTCACCAGATTGATCTGGTCCCACAACACGGCCACGTCCACCTTGGTCGGATCGGCGTTCGAGACGCTGCTCACCGTCGCGGGGTAGAGGTGGCCGAAGCGGGCGTTGTGGACTTCCGCCGTTCCGGCCGTCACGTAATTCATGTGGGAGAAGGTGATCTGGTCCACCGGCAAGGTGGCCACGGCAGCCATGAAGGGCTCCAGGCAGTGATAGTTGTAATTGGACAGCGCATAGTTGATGCCAATTTGGGGATAGTCGCGCCCGAGGCGGCGCTTCCAGTCATCCACGGCCCGGATGCCGGCGACGGATTTCTGGAAGGAGTCCTTGACCCCGCGGATGTCGTTGTGAATCTCGGGCGGGCCATCGATCGAAACCCAGAGATGCTGGACGCCCACCCGGACCAGGTCCTCGGCATACTTCTCCAGTTGCAGGCCTGCCGTGGTCACCAGCATGCGGAGGCCGTTGCTGACCACGTAGTCGGATAAGGGGATGATGTCCTTGTAGAGCAACGGCTCGGTGGAGGTCGCCGCGATCATCGGCTTGAAGTCCTTCACCTCGTCCACCAGGGTCTTCAGTCGGTCTAGGGCCAGCCGTTCGCGGGGTTTGTCCTTGGACAGGCTCATGATCTTGTAGAACTGGGTGTCGTACTGATTCGTGCCCACGTCGCACATCTTGCAGGCGAACCCGCAGCGCGTGTTCACAGCCAGGTAGATCGTGGAGGGATACGGGGCCACGGTCCGTCGGAAGGTTTTGGCCTCCTTGTACCGCTGGACCGCACCGTCCAGTCGGCTCTGCAGGCGACCCTTGAGCCCTCGCATCTTTCGAGTCAGCAACGCCAACATGGCTCTCTCCTCCCGAGTCAGTTTCCTACTTGTACCCTGTGATATAAAGGTCAACGCCCATGACGCGGCCCAGATTGTTCAGAAAGCGCTCGCGGGCAACGAGCACCTCCATGGGCGTTTCCCGCGGCCAACGTCCTGTACAGACTGATCAGCTTGCCGCCCTCATGATCCCAGTTATAGCGATTGTGGGCCACACAAGTCGCGTTCTCCCGGCAGGCGCGGAGGCGGGCGGGATTGCCCACGAGCGCGTTCAATTGCTCTGCGATATGTTTGGGGTCGGCAGGATCAAAGACGACACCCAGGTCATGGTCCCTCACGATCTTCTCCAAAACCGGCAGATTGCTCACGGCGATCGCCAAACCGGCCATTATGTATTCGAACAGCTTGTTGGGCGAGGCGTAATAATTGCAGGGAGAATAGGCCGTGTAAGGCACAACCCCTACGTCCGCCTCCGAGGCGGCAGTCACGAGGTCGGCCATCGGCACCGGCTCCACCATGAACACGCGCCCCTGTACTCCGAGACCGTCCACGCGTTGACGAAGGTCTGCCTCGTTTGAGCCGTATCCCCGGAGGACAATGACGCCTCTCGACAGATACCGGGCGCTCTCGATCAATTCCTCCAGGCCGCGCCCCAGCTCGTAACGCCCTTGGTAGAGAATAATCGGCGTCTCCGGAGACAGCGCTAGCTTGGCGCGGATCGAGTAAGACGGATCCACCGCGCACGGGACGACTGGCTTCGGGCAGTTCCTCACCACATTCGGCAGCGGAATCCGGTACTGTCGCCGGAGCTCTTCCGCAATCAGATCGTTGACCGTGACGACGGCGTCCATTTGGCGAATGTACCGACGTTCCACCCACCGTGCGACGGTATTGAAGAACGGCGTCCATCCGGGACTCATCCCGACCCAGAGCTCATGCGAATCATAGAGCGCCTTTCCGCCGTGGAGGCGCGCCGCCCAGGTCGTCAAGGGAAGGGTGGGAAGATCGTTCCCGTGGAACACCGCGGCCCCCTCGGACCGCACGGCCCACAGCATGGCAAACGTAAGCCAAAGCGTATCTCGCAGAAATCCCACTTCGCTGATGAATTGCATTTGCTTGGTCGAGAGGCCTCTAGCGGTCCCTTCCGCTTGCAGTTTTTGATACAGCCCACCCGGCACAGGCCGAAAGACTCTTAATGGCAAGAGCAGGACCCCAATCACCCGCATGAGGGCCCACTTGAACCGACGCAGACGGCTCGCGGGTCCGGCAGCTTGTCCTGGCGCTTCCGGTCCCGGCTGGAGCCCAACCGCCAAATTAAACCCTTCTCTTAAGACCAGGCCCGCCAACACAACCAGCCGCCATACCCGGACAACGGCATACATGATCCCGAACCGGAGGAGCCGCACTCGCACGATCTCATAGCCATCCACCGTCTGCCTCGGCACACGACACCGGTCGCTTTGCATGGCGACCACGGTGACCCGAAACCCGGCCAGAACCGCCGATCGGGCTTCCCGCTGGACACGCGGATCGTTCAGCAAATCGTTCATCACGAACATCACGACGCCTGGTGTATGGTGGGTGTGTCCACTCATAAGAGCTTCTCCCGCGCGTCTTCGTGACCCGCCAGTTCCAGCTTGAAAATCATGTGGACCGGCGGATAGAACCGCAACCAGAGCCAGTCCCGCTCCGGGAACCATTCAAGCTGCCGCCAGTACCACTTCCAGTACCGGTTCCGAATTCGCCAGGGAATATGCCGCCCGAACCATTCCTCTAGACTCTCGACACCGGCAAGCCGGAAGAGACCGTTCACAAACCTGGGAAGGGCGTCCAGGATCTTCAGGTGCGGAGGTCGCTCCACGTTAGGTACCACCCCACGCCGCCGGACGATGCGAAACCCTTGGAAAAATTTTCGTATCGTCTCGTCATCGAAGGACCTCAAATGGGTGAATTCGTAGGTGCCCTCAAAGGCTTTGTACTTCCCGAGGTCTTCTTCCCAGGGCACTAGGGCAAAGAACGTCCCATCCTGCTTCAGGACGCGCCTGACCTGATTGATGACTGCCTCCACGTCCAGGACATGCTCAAGGACATCGGAACAGATCACCACATCGAAGGTGTCCGATTGGAATGGCAGCGCCTCCGCGTCCGCCTGGACTGTCCGATGGCCGCGCTCACGCGCGACTCGAAGGTAGGGGCTCGCCAGGTCCACGCAGACGGATAGGGCGGCGGCTTTCAACTCGTCCATCACGAGTCCCTGGCTCGATCCCACGTCGAGCACACGCTTACCCTCCACATTCCCGATCATCCTGAGCAATGGAATAGTGCGGACGTGTTTGTTCTGTTCCAGCGGCCTGATCAGGTCGTCTTCGGCGATCCGTTCGTAGCATCGGCGATAGCGCGCACGAAGGTCGTCCGCGGCAGTCGGCTCCGAACGGGTCTCGACGACTGGTCCCTTGATCACAGGGGGCCCTCTAGAGCGTCATGCGGCGCCACTGTCGATGCCGAACTGGCCACCCGCCACCGCGCCGGGTGCCGGACGACGCCCAAGTCCATGGCGACGCCGGCCGGCTTGCGCACGACGAACGAGCGGGGTTTATGCCAGATCGCCGCATGCTGCAGGCTGCCCGTATCCGCCAGGTCCAGCACCGGATACACACCCACCGCGACAGTGTATTCGCCCGGTCCGAGCATCAGCCGATCAAACACCAGCTCGATGATTCCCTCCCCTTCGCTCAGTTTCAGATGCGCGTCGTCCAGAGACGAGATCGCATTACAGACGGTCACGCCGTCGGTCCGATAGACCACCACGGCCACGACCGGCTCCTTGAGCGCGAGCCGGGACCGGTACCGGATCCGCACGGCCATGGTCTCGCCGATCGAGAACGCTCGAGCCGGTACTCCTCCGTCCCGCACAAACTCCACGTCGTCGACCTGCACAGCCTCGGTGTCCCGCATGGCCCGCGCCGGACGCAGGTCCAGTCCGAAGACCGTAGTGCGGACCTCCGCATGTCGGTCCCGTTCCTCGTAGATCGACTGGTTATAGGCAGTGATCACCTCCAGCGGGGTGCCGTCCGCGACAATCGCGCCGCGCTCGATCCAGAGACAACGCATGCAGACCCGAAGCACCGTCGCCTGATCGTGCGAGACCAGCACGGTGGTCCGTCCTTCCTCCTGAAACCGGCGAAAACGCTGGAGGCACTTGCCGAAGAAATAGGCGTCGCCCACACCCAGTACCTCGTCAATCACTTGGATGTCCGCTGGCACGCTGGTGGCCACCGCGAAGGCCAGACGCATGTGCATCCCGGTCGAGTAGGTCCGCACCGGCTGATGCAAAAACGGTCCCAGTTCCGCAAAGTCCACAATCTGGTCGTACAGCGCCTCGACCGCCGTGCGATCGAGTCCCAGGTACAGCCCACTGGCGTAGATGTTCTCGTGCCCGGTCAGATCCGGATGGAATCCCGTGCCCAGTTCCAGCAGCGCAGAAGTCCGGCCGTTCAACGTCACCTCGCCGCGTGTGGGCACGCTTACCCCCGAGAGCACTTTGAGCAGCGTGCTCTTCCCCGCGCCATTGCGGCCAATGATGCCCACGGTGCTCCCTCGGGCGATGTCGAATGACACATCCTGCAGCGCCCAAAACTCTTCGAAGTACCGATCGGCCTTGCCGAGCCGAAGCCCCAGAAAGTCCAGCAGCCGGAAGGGTCGACTCCGGTACAGCTTGTACATCTTGGAGAGGTCCCGGACTGAAATCGCCGTATTATCCATGCTGTCCTTTACACAAAATCCGGCAGCTCGCGACGGAGGCGCATGAAGTGCCGGTAACCGGTCAACAGCGTCACGAATGCCAGGCTGGCAAACGTGACCAGCCCCGCAACACTCGGCAACCGGTTGAACATCAACGCTCCGCGATACCCGTCAATCAGATAGGACAGGGGATTCAGCTTGACCACCAGCTCAAGCCCCCCAGGAACCATCTCCTGCGTGTAGGCGATGGGGGAGAGAAACATCAGCAGGACTATCAGGAGCCCGATGACCTGGGAGGTATCGCGGTAGACGATATTGACGCACGACAGGAACCAGACGACCCCAATCGTGAACAGCGCTTGGAGAATCACGAGCAANGGAAGGAGTAACAGAGTAAGGCCCAAGACTCCTCGGAGACCNAGCACGANCAGCAGCACCACAATCCCACACATTTGTATNACCAGCCCCGCACAGACTGCCGTGACCGGGATCAGCTCCATCGGGAACACCGTGCTCTTCATGAGATTGCGCTGAGCAAGCACCGATCCGGTGCCTCGCATCACGCCTTCTGAGAATCCAAGCCAAGGCAGGAGACCACAGGCCATTAGCAAGCCGTAGTCCAAGCCAGACAGGGCAGGATCCGGCCTCACGCCCAAAATCTTCCCGAATAAAAGCAAATACGCGCCCAGGACCAACAGCGGCGACAACAGCGTCCACAGTAAACCGAGCTGCGAGCCGGCATAGCGGACTTTGAAATCCATGAAAACGAGGCTCCAGATCAGTCTCCTATATCGGAAAAACAGACTGAAGCACTCCATANGCCCCCTCAAAGATTACGCGTAGAGCCGTACGATCGNTTCCAGGAGCTTGTGATGGCGTGCTTCTTGAGCGCCATCTCAAGTCTCGCATTCTCCAGCACCGATCTTGCGACGATCCTATAACGGCGAAAGCGCGATTGCAGAGTTTCGTGCTTGCCGCCATTGGAACCTGATCGAAAAGGCTCCGCTGACATGAGCTGATCAAATTTCAGGTCGTAATCATGCTGCTTGGCGCTGCTCACCCGCNGGTCGATCCANTCGGCGTTCCAACGGGTCGGCGCCTCACTTTTCATTGCGCCGACAAATTGGTCCGCCGTTTCGGCAAACTTGATGATCGCAGGATACGGCCGCAGCGCCTCGATCGGGACGCTGATCACGGGCAGCCCGCATGCGATATATTCAAACGCCTTAAGCGGAAACGCTCTCTGCATGATCCATTCTGTTTGGACAAAGGGAATGAGGCCCACCGTCGCACGGAAGGCTAGCGCTCTGACGTCTTCAGGGTTCAGCTTTCCATAATATTTGACATTTTTGTATCGGCACAACGCGTCCCATTCGGGCAAATCGCGGTACGCGACTCCGCAAAACCAAAACTCCCAGTCGGGCATCCTGCGGACAAGAGCATGCAACAAATCNAAATCCATCTTGCGATGAATGCTGCCTTGATAAAAAGCAACAGGCGCGCCACCGGATTGAGAGAGCAGACTACTTCTCTCCTCGGACTTCGGCGCCCAGAACTGAAAATCACATCCATTGCCGATGACAAGGCCCTCACCGCTGTAGCCGCCCCGCTCTCGGTAACTCTGCAGGACCCCCGCGGACACGGCCACCAGCAGATCGGCCAGCGGGAGCACCTCCTTCAACTTGTCCCGGTCGGGTCCAGGTACGCCCAGCTCAGGCGAAAAATAATCCTCCGTCGCATGAAAGATCGTACAGGGAGCATGTGCCAAGGCGATGAAGTCGCGAAAGCCATAGTGATAGACCCACAGCANCGGGTTGACGACTTGCGTGCGGGCCAGGGCCTGCACCAACAGCTTGGCTTGCTTCCATCCCCAATGCTCACAGGTATGCAGGACCGTTACGCCCTCCGTCCCGCTCTCCTCATAGCGAAACTGCAGTTCATTCAGGTCTGGCTGGACAAAGATCACCGGCAAGTGCTTCGCAAAGCGCGTCGCGTAGTGATAGCGGTTGCTCCGCATCTCGGTATACCAATCCGAGGCCGTCAGCATGACGACAGCATCGAATCGCTGCTTCAACTCTGCATGCACCGTGTCAGTTCCTTCACACCAGTTTCGCGCGATGGTTTGCAATGACTTGAACGATCGCTTCCGCGGCATGGCCGTCGCCGTAGGGCTGTCCCCGTTCGGGGCGGACCTCTTCGAGGGCCACACGCGCCTCCTCCTCAACAGCGTCGGGGGCCGTGCCTGCCACCCGGTTCCACCCCGCCTCCACCGTTTCCACCCACTCGGTCTCGTTCCGCAGGGTGACGCAGGGAA
>JGI25382J37095_10000047_pt1 | contig 18655 bp, 18 predicted proteins | sample GraSoi013_1_40cm_3_FD_37095 | JGI IMG/M metagenome (IMG submission 37095)
GCCGCCGCGCTGGGGCTGACGGAGGCCGACCTGCTGCCGGGGGCGCCGATCCAGGCCGGCTCCACGGGCAACGCCTTCCTCTACGTTCCGCTGCGGGATCGGCACGCGGTGGATCGCGCGGTCGGCGACGCGTCCGCNCTGGCCGCCTGTCTGGGGGAGGCGTTGGGCGTGTTCNTCCTGGCCCCGGACCCCGACCCCGCGGTCGGCCGCGTCTACTCGCGGATGTTCGCNCCGCACCAGGGCGTGCCGGAGGACCCGGCCACCGGATCGGCCAGCGGCGCCCTCGGCGCCTACCTCGTGCAGCAGGGGCTGGTGAAGGCCGCCGGGGAAACGCGCATCGTCAGCGAGCAGGGCACGAAGATGAAGCGGCAGAGCTTCGTGCACATCCGGCTGCGCGCGAGCGATGGGGGCGTCGGCGACATCCGCGTCGGCGGTAGCGTGGTGCCCGTGCTGGAAGGGCTTCTCCGTCTGCCGTGAGCCGGCCCCCAGGGATGAGGTACAATTCGCTGCCGTGCCTCCTCGTTGGGACGTATATCGGAACTCGCTGACGTCGATCGCCCAGGCCGTCGGCCGCACACCGCTCGTGAAGCTCGGGCGGGTGACGGGCGACGTCGGCCCCGCCATCTACGTGAAGCTCGAGTGGTACGGCCCCACCGGCAGCCTCAAGGACCGGATCTATCTGCACATGTTCGAGCGCGCGGAGGGGCGCGGCGAGCTCCGACCGGGGATGCGCGTGCTGGAGTGCTCGACCGGCAACGCCGGGATCGCCTGCGCCTTCGTGGCCGCCGTCAAAGGCTACGCCTGCACGATCGTCATGCCCGAGGGCATGAGCGACGAGCGGAAGAAGATCATGCGGGCCTACGGCGCCGATCTCGTCTTCACGCCGGGCGGCGAGAGCGACGTCGACCTCTCGCTGCGGCGCCTGGAGGAGATCCGCGCCGGTGATCCCCCGGGCTACTGGGTCCCCGGCCAGTTCGGGAACGCCGACAACATCGAGGCCCACTACCGGACGACGGGGCCCGAGATCTGGGAGCAGTGCGGCGGCCTCCTGGGCGCCTTCATCGCGGCCCAGGGCAGTGGCGGCACCCTCACCGGCGTCGGCCGCTACCTCCGCGAGCGCGACGACCGCATCCGGCTCTACGCCGTCGAGCCCGACGAGTGCGCGCTGCTCGCGCGCCGCGCCTGGGGCCCGCACGGGATCGAGGGCATCGGCGACGGCTTCATCCCCGACAACCTCGACGTCTCGCTGCTGGCCGGTGTGATCACGACGACCACGGCGGAGAGCCTGGCCATGGCCCGGCGCCTGGCGGCCGAAGAGGGGATCTTCTGCGGCATCTCGACCGGCTGCAACATCGCCGCGGCGCTCAAGCTGGCGCGGCGGCACCCCGAGCTGCCGGCAATCGTCACCATGGCCAACGACACCGGTCAGCGCTACTTCACCACGCCGCTCTGCGGCGAGGACAAGCGCGTGGAGATCCCCCAGCGCGAGCATCCCATGGATGCGCGGACGCGGCGGGAGCTGGATCGCTATCAGTCCAAGTGGGAGATCCTGACCTGACGCCCGCGGCCTACGACTTCGTGGCCGCCCGCCGTCGCCTGGAGGCCAAAGCCAAATCGGCGGCGGAGAAGCTGACCAGCATCGAGGACGCCGCCGCGCGCGTCCNCGACGGNGACGTGATCGCGGTCGGGGGCTGCCTCTTCTCCCGGACACCGATGGCGCTGGTGCGCGAGGTCCTTCGCCAGCGCCGGCGCGGCCTGACGCTGGCCCGCAACCTCATGTGCACCGAGGGGGAGTTCATGATGGTGGCCGGCGCCGTCGAGCGCGTGGTCACCGCCTGGATGTCGATCGGGCTGCCCTGGGGCGTGTCGAAGATCATGCGCGAGTACGTCGAGGGCGGGAAGGTCGCCTTCGAGGAGTGGAGCCACCTCGCCCTCGGCCTGCGCTTCCGGGCCGCGGCCATGGGGGTGCCGTTCCTGCCCGCGCTCACGATGCTCGGTTCCGACCTGGTGCCGGTGGGGGGGATGAAGACGATCGACGACCCCTACACGGGGACGCGGCTGGCCGCCGTGCCCGCGCTCTTCCCCGACGTGGCGCTGCTGCACGTGCACCGCGCCGACCGCCTCGGCAACTGTCAGATCGACGGCTACCCGCACATGGACGTCGACATCGCCAGGGGAGCGGCCACGGTGCTGGTGACCACCGAGGAGATCATCACCGAGGAGGAGACGCGCCGCCGGCCCGACCGCACCGTCCTCCCCGGGTTCGTGGTGGACGCCCTCGTTCACGTGCCCTTCGGCTCCTACCCGCACGAGTGCTACGGGCTCTACGAGGCGGACTTCGACCACTTCGAGGAGTACACCGGCGCGATCAACGCCCGGGGCGCCCAGGCGGTGGCCGACTACCTGGGCCGCTACGTGTACGCGCCACCCACCTACGCCGACTACCTCGACCTCTTCGGCGGCGAGCGCCTGGCCCGCCAGCAACGCCAGGCCAAGGAGCTCGTCCCGGGGTCATGAGCGCAGCGGCGACGGCGGCCGAACTCCTGGCGGTGATGGGATCGCGACAGCTCACCGACGACACGACCGTCTTCGCGGGCGTGGGCGTTCCCCTGCTGGCCGCCGCGCTGGCCCAGCAGCGCCACGCGCCCCGCCTCACCATCGTGGTCGAGGGCGGGATCATCGGCCCCCAGATCAAGCCCGGGCGGTTGCCGATCTCCACCAACGAGATGCGCGCCGGCCACCGCGCCCTCATGCTGCCGGGGATCACCGACGTCTTCCTCTTCGCCCAGCGCGGCTTCCTCGACTATGGCTTCGTGGGCGGGGCCCAGATCGACGAGCACGGCAACATCAACACGACCGCCCTCGGCAGCGACTACTGGCGCCCCCAGGTCAGGCTCCCGGGGACGGGCGGGGCGAACGACATCACCTCCCTCTGCCGCGAGGTGATCATCCTCACGGCCCACGAGAAACGCCGCTTCGTCAAGCGCGTCGACTTCATCACCAGCCCCGGCTGGATCGACGGCGACGGCAGTCGCCGCCGGGCCGGGCTGCTGTTCGGCGGCGTCTCGCGCGTGGTCACCACCCTGGGGATCTTCGGCTTCGACCCCGAGAGCCGCCGGATGCGCATCGAGGCGCTCCACCCGGGGGTCGCGCTCCCCACCGTCCGCGACAACACCGGCTTCGAGCTCCTAGAGGCCGACAAGATCGCGGTGACCGAGCCGCCCACCGCCGGCGAGCTCACGATCCTGCGCGCTCTCGACCCCGAGCGGCGCTTCCTGGGCTAGCGATGCCGAACTCACCGGCGCGAACTGCGAGACACGTGACGGGATGTGCGTTTCGAGCGCCGGCTTTGCCGGCGCAATCCGTTCTGGGGGAGGCCTCGGAGGGGGCCGTCGAGGCCCCCTCCGACATATGAACTGGGGACTCGCGATCAAGAACTTCGTCGGGCCGACCGAGACGCCCGACATCGACGCGATCTACGCCTATGCCGAGCGCGCGGAGGCGCTGGGCTTTGAGTCGCTCTGGGCGTGGGACCACGTGATCCTCGGGGTCGAGCCCGCATTCCCCATCCTCGACGCGGTCGGCACGCTCACCGCCATCGCCGCCCGCACGAAGCGGATCCGGCTGGGCACGGGCATCCTCGTGCTTCCCCTCCGCAACCCGACCGTCGCCGCCAAGGCGCTGGGCACGCTCGACGTCGTCTCCAAGGGTCGCCTCATCCTCGGCGTGGCCGCCGGCTGGTACGCGCGAGAGTTCGACGCCGTCGGCGTGCCCTTCAAGGAGCGCGGCCGGCTCTTCGAGCGCAACCTCGAGGTCCTCACCCGCCTGTGGACCGAGGACCGCGTGACGCTGAAGGTGGACGATCTCAATCTTCGCGAGGCGGTGATGCGCCCGCGCCCCGTGCAGCGACCGCGGCCGCCGATCCTCATCGGCGGGTACGTCGACGCCGTGCTCCGGCGCGTGGCCACCCTGGCCGACGGCTGGCTCACCTACTTCTACACGCCGGAGAGCTTCAAGCGGTCGTGGGAGAAGATCCTCGCCGTCGCCCGGGAAGCCGGCCGCGACCCCCAGACGCTGACCGGGACCAACCAGCTGGCCATCTACGTCGGCCGGTCACGCGCCGAGACCGAAGCGCCGATGCGGCAGTGGCTCCAGACCGAGTGGGACGTGGCCGCCTGGAGCGAATCCACCATCGAGCATGCGATCCGCGGCAGCGTGGACGAGTGCGTGGCCCAGCTCCGGCCCCATCTCGACTCTGGCGTCCACCGCATCATCCTGATCCCTTACCGCTACCAGCCCCAGCAGGTCGAGATCATCGCCAAGGAGGTCATGCCGAGGCTCCGATGAGCGACCGCCGCCCCGCGAGATCGTGCAGCGCATCCGCGTGCTGATCGATCGCTTCCGGGCCACGGGGCTGCCGCGGCCCGGGTGCCGCTGCTCGTCGGCGAGCTCGACCCCGAGCACAAGCCGGCCAGGCCCGGCCTGCCGACGGGCTTCGGTCGTCCGTCGTCGAATTGTCTCGAAGGCCACCCGAGCGTCGAGACCATCGCCGAGCTGGCGCCCCGGCCGGACGAGCTGATCGTCAGCAAACGCTGGTACGACGCCTTCGCCGGCACCTCGCTCGACGGCGCCCTGCGGGCGCGCGGAGTCACCTCCCTGGTCGTCACCGGGACGCTGACCGACATCTGCCGTGCTGGCCACGGTGATGGGCGCGTTCAACCGGGAGTACCGCATCACGGTGGTGGAGGACGGGGTCGCCACGCTCTGGCCCGAGATCCAGCGCGCCAGCCTGGACATCATTGGCCGAGCCTCCGGGCGTGTCGTATCCTCTAAGGAAGTCGTCGATCACATCTCGACGTGGTGAGGAGTCCGCGATGCATCAGCCGCTGACGTTCTCGGGGATCATGCCGGCCAACATTCTGCCCTTCCGGGCCGATCTGTCCATCGACGAGCCCGCCTACCGCAGGCACCTGCGCTGGCTGGCCGACACCCGCGGGGTCACCGGCATCGTGGCCAACGGTCACGCCGCCGAGGTCTCCTCGCTCTCCCGCGAGGAGCGCAAGCGCGCGCTCACCATCGCGCTCGACCAGGTCGGGCCGAAGTGTCCGGTGGTGGCCGGCGTCTACGCCGACGGCACTCAGGAAGCCGTCGACCTGGCGCGTGACGCCCAGGCCGAGGGGGCCGCCGGCGTGCTCGTGTTCCCGCCGACGCTCTTCATGTGGGGCGCGCAACTCAAGCCCGACATGGCGATCCGTCACTTCTCCGAGATCGCGGCGAAGGTCGATCTGCCCATCATCGTCTTCGAGTACCCGCCGGCCTCGGGCATCGGCTACTCCCCGGAGACGCTGGCGCGCCTGGCCGAGATCCCGCGGGTGGCGGCCGTGAAGGACTGGTCGAACGACATCGTGGCCTTCGAGCTCAACCTGCGCGCCTTGCGCCGGACCGGACGTCCGGTGGCGATGCTGTCGTCGTTCACGATGTCGCTCATGGCGTCGTTTCTCCTCGGCGCCGACGGCGCGATCTCGGGGATGGGCAGCGTCGTGGCCGACCTCCAGGCCGAGCTGTTCGAGGCCTGCCAGAAGGGCGATCTGGACGGCGCCCGGCACCTCCACGATCGGCTGGAGCCGCTGGTCGGGGTCTTCTACGCGCCGCCCTTCGTGGACATGCACAACCGGATGAAGGAGGCCCTCGTCCTCCTCGGCCGGATCCCGGCTGCCCACGTCCGTCCGCCGCTCACGCCGGTCTCCGCCGGGGAGCGCGAAGCGATCAAGAGGGCGCTGGCCGCCGCCGGCGTCACCGCCTAGGCGAGCACCAGACCTCCCGGCTCCCCCCGGGCCCCTTGCGGCCCTCCATCGGTTGGTGTAGATAGGGGTACCTTTCACGTCACCCCGTCGCCCCCGCGGGCATCTCGAAGGAGGACGATCGATGGCGGAACGCTGGCACGACGAACCCTGGGCCCGAGACATCTGGTGGAGCGGCAAAACGACCCGCCGGCGCTTCCTCGGCTTGTCGGCGGCGGCGGGCGCCCTCGGCGCGACCATGCTGGTGCCGCCACCCTGGCGGGAGGCGTTCGGCCAGGCCAAGCCGTACAAGATCGGCACCATGCAGCCGCTGTCCGGCGCGGCCGCGGCCGGCGGCAAGACGGCCCTGGTCGGCACCCAGCTGGCCGTGGACCGCATCAACCGGGCGGGGGGCATCAACGGCCGTCCCGTCGAGCTGATCATCGCCGACTACGAGTCGAAGCCGGACGTCGGGCGCCGCAAGGCGGAAAAGCTCCTGGTGGAGGACAAGATCGACGCCCACGAGGGCGGTTTCCTCTCCAACGTGTGCCTGGCCTGCATGCCGGTGTTCGAGGAGCACAAGGTCGTCAACATGATCGGCGTGTGCCTGGACACCACGATGACCACCAGCAAGTGCAGCCGCTACACGTTCCGGCCCTTCGACTACGCGCCGGCCCAGGCGGTGGCCTTCGCGCCGTACCTCATCGGGAAAATGGGCAAGAAGTGGCACATCGCCTACGCCGACTACGCGTGGGGGCAGTCGACGCGTGACGCCTACGCGGACCAGATCAAGAAGGCCGGCGGTGAGGTCGTCGCCACCACCGGCATCCCGCTGGGAACGGCCGACATGACGGCGTTCCTCAGCAAGATCACCGGCAACTTCGACGGGCTCTTCGGCATCTTCTTCGGCAAGGACGGCGTGACGATCGGCAACCAGGCCTTCGACCTCGGCCTCACCAAGAAGTACAAGTGGGCGGGCGACGGCGCCATCGCGGAGTCGACCAATCTGCCCGCGCTCGGCAACAAGATCGAGGGCTTCGTCGGGATCAACCGCTACGTGCCCGTGCTCGATCCGCCGCTGAACACGTCCTCTCACAAGAAGTTCTTCGAGGAGGCGATCGCGCGACTCAAGCAGATCGACCCCTCGGGACCGCTGCCGGACCGCTACGTGCAGGCCAACTTCGAGGCGATGAACGCGCTCAAGGTCGGGATCCAGAAGGCGGGCTTCCGCGGCCGCGAGGACACGATGAAGCTCATCGAGGCGCTGGAAGGCCTCGAGATGAAGGAAAGCGACGACTTCCCGCAGGGCGACAAGACGCTCCGGAAGGAGGATCACCAGGCCTTCATCCGGGAGTTCATCTTCGAGATCAAGGGGGGCAAGCACCGCATCGTCGAGGTGGTCCCCAAGGAGAAGACGATGTTCCCGCCGGCGTGCACGTTCCCTAAAGCGTGACCGCCGACCGCTCCCGGGGTCTCGCCGCTCCGGCCCCCGCGGACCGGAGCGGCGCGCCACTGCTCGAGACCCACGGCCTGACCGTCCGCTTCGGCGGACTCACCGCCCTCAACAACGTCAGCATCGCCGTCCAGCCCGGCGAGATCCGCGCCATCATCGGTCCGAACGGGGCCGGCAAATCCACGTTCTTCAACTGCCTGACCGGCGTGCTGCGCCCCAGCCGCGGGCGCATCCTCTTCAACGGCGAGGACATCACGGGGCTGCCCCCGCATCAGATCTCCCGGAAGGCCATCGCCCGCTCCTACCAGATCACCAACATCCTGCCGGGGGCGACCGTGCTGGAGAACGTGCGCATCGCCGCCCAGTCACGCCATCACGGCTGGAGCCTCCTCCGGCACCACCGCGCCTACACGGACGTGCTGGCACGGGCCGGGGCCGTTCTGGCCGCGGTGGGGCTGGGCGACAAGGCCGAGGAGCCGGCCGCCAACCTCTCCCACGGCGAGCAACGGAACCTGGAAATCGGCATCGCGCTGGCCACCGAGCCGAAGCTCCTGTGCCTCGACGAGCCCACCGCCGGCATGTCCGTCGCCGAGACCCACGCGACGGTCGAGCTCATCCGACAGATCGCCGCCGACCTCACCATCCTCATCGTCGAGCACGACATGGAGGTGGTGATGGGGCTGGCCCGCACCCTCACCGTGCTCCACTACGGCGAGGTGCTGGCCGAGGGGGCCCCCGCCGAAATCCAGGCCAACCCGCGGGTGCAGGAGGTCTATCTGAAAACCTGATGCTCGCGCTCGAGAACGTCCACACGTACTACGGCAAGTCGCACGTCCTCCACGGCGTGTCGATCCGCGTGGAGGCCGGCGAGGTCGTCGGCCTGCTCGGCCGCAACGGCGTGGGCAAGAGCACGACGCTCAAGACCATCATGGGCCTGGTCCGGCCCTCGGCGGGACGCATCAGCTTCGAGGGACAGGACATCACGGGTCTGGCGCCCCACCGGCTAGCCCGCCTGGGGATCGGCTACGTGCCGGAGGACCGCCGGATCTTCCGCCTGCTGACGGTGCTGGAGAACCTCCGCACGGGCCTCGACCGGGCCGAGGTCACCCCTTCGCGCCGCCAGGAGCTCCTGGAAAAAGTCTACGCGAGCTTCCCGGTACTGCGGGAGCGGCGCCACCAGGCGGGCGGCACGCTCTCCGGCGGCGAGCAGCAGATGTTGGCCATCGCCCGGGCCATGATGCTGGAGCCCAAGATCGTCCTGCTGGACGAGCCCACCGAGGGGCTCATGCCGCGCATGGTCGCGCACATCCGCGAGATCATCGACGTCCTGCACCGCGACGCCGTCGCCATCCTCCTCGTGGAGCAGAACGTCCCGCTCACGCTCGCCGTCGCCGGTCGCGTCTACATCATGGAGAAGGGCGCGGTGCGGCACCACGCGACGGCCACCGAGCTCGGGGCCAACGCCGCCGTCATCCACCAGTACCTGGGGGTGTAGGCGCGATGCCCTTCGACCAGATCCTCATCCAGCTCATCAACGGCATCGTCAGCGGGATGATCCTAGCCCTGGTGGCCTCGGGGCTCACGCTGATCTTCGGCATCATGGACGTGGTGAACTTCGCCCACGGCGAGCTGTTCATGCTGGGGGCCTACGCCGGCGTCACCATCCTCGCCGCCACCGGCAACTTCTGGGTCGCCTTGCTGGCCGCCTGCGTGATCATCGCGCTCCTCGGCGCCGCCCTCCAGGTCGTCGCCCTCCGCCCCCTCGTCGGGCGGGATCCCCTGACCACGATCCTCGCCACCTTCGGTATCTCGCTGGTGCTCCAGAACTACGCGCTCTGGCAGTTCGGCCCGGTCGCCCGCAAGATCCAGGAGCCCTTCACCGGCCACTTCCGGCTCTTCTATCTCGAGTACCCCTGGTACCGCATCCTCATCGCCGTCCTCTCGGCGGCGATCATCGGCATGCTCTGGCTCTTCATGAAGTACGGCAAGTATGGCATCTGGATCCGCGCCACCACCCAGGACCGCATCATGGCCTCGGCGATGGGCATCCCTGTCCCCCTCGTCCACACCGCGGTGTTCGCGATCGGCGCGGCCATGGCCGCGGCCAGCGGCGTTCTCTTCGGCCCGCTGGTCGGCGTCAACCACGCGATGGGGCTCGACGTGATCTTGAGGGCCTTCATCGTCGTGGTCGTGGGCGGCATGGGCAACCTGGGCGGCTCCATCCTGGCCGCCATCTTCATCAGCCTGCTGGAGGCCCTCGCGTCGATCTGGGTGAGCCCGGCCCAGGCCGTCATCGTGTCCTTCGTCGTCCTGATCCTCACCCTCCTGTTCAGGCCGACCGGGCTCTTCGTGCCGACCCCCAAATGACGCGCTCGGCGACCGCTTCCTACTGGACCGGCTTCGCCATCGCGCTGGGCGTGCTGGTGGTGGCTCCCTTCGTGCTGCCCGAGTTCTGGCGGCGTTTCGTCACCGAGATCCTCATCTGGGGTTTGCTGGCGATGTCGTCGGACATCCTGATCGGCTACACCGGAATGGTGTCGTTCGGCCACTCCGCCTTCTTCGGGCTCGGCATGTACGGCGCCGCGGCGGCCCTGCTCACGGTGCGGCCCCCCGATCTGTGGCTGGCCATCCTCTACGGCCTGGTGGGCGCCGGCGGCGTCGCCGTGTTCGTGGCCTACTTCGCCACGCGCCTGCGCGACATCTACTTCTCCATCACCACGCTCGTCTTCTCGCAGATCTTCTACGTGATCATCTTCACCTGGACCGAGCTGACCGGCGGCGAAAACGGCCTCACCTTTCGCCAGCCGCCGCTGGCGATCCCCGGCCTCCTGTCGGCGCCGTTCACTCCCGTCACCTTGCACTGGTTCGTGCTGGCGGTGGTGACGGCCTCCTACCTGGCCCTCCGGCGGATCACCCAATCGCCCTTCGGGATGGTGCTCCAGGCGATCCGCGAGAACGAGCCACGCACCCGGGCGATCGGCTACCCCGTCGAGCGCTACAAGATCGTGGCGGTGATGCTCTCGGGGCTCTTCGCCGGGCTGGCCGGCGTCCTCTACGCGTTGCAGAACAAGTTCGCGGCGCCCGACTTCGTCTTCTTCGTCGTCTCCGGCGAAGTGGTCATCTTCAATGTCATGGGCGGGATGGGCACGCTGGTGGGGCCGGTGGCGGGGGCGGCCTTCTTTTTCCTGCTGCGCGAGGGCTTCTCACGCTTCTTCACCGAGTACTACCTGATCCCGGTCGGCGTCATCTTCACGCTGATGGTGATCTTTGTCCCCCAGGGCCTCCTCGGCTTCGCCCGCCGCGCGCTGAACCGGTAGCCGTCCCCGTTTCAGGAGGCGGCGTCGAGCACCTCGCGCACCGTGCGCGCCAGCGCGTCGACGGTGAACGGCTTCTGGAGGAAGTTCTTGCCGGAGCGGAGCAGGCCGTGCTGCCGGACGAGCTCGTCCGTGTAGCCGGAGATGTAGAGCGCCTTGGTGCTAGGGCGGTCGGCGGCCAGCTGCTGGACCACGCTCGACGCGGTCAGCCCCGACATGACGACGTCCACGACCAGCAGGTGGATGAGACCCTGGTGCCGCTCGGCGATCTGCAGCGCCTCCTCTCCGTTCCGCGCCTCCAGAACCGTATAGCCGTGCAGCCGGAGGACGTCACAGATCAGCTCGCGCACCGGCGTCTCGTCCTCGGCGACGAGCACTGTTTCCTTCCCGCTCCAGGGGTCCGTGTCTGACATGATCCGCGTCTCCCGTGATGGCGGCTCCGTGAGCCCCGGTAGATGGTGGTGCCACCACCCTGATGGGCTTCATCGACGACCGGTCTCCCGACGACGGCAAGCGCTCACGGCCCGTCGTCATCACGGGTCGGACCACCGGGAGGCTCGGGAACGAGGGGCAGGACGATGCGGAACGTCGTCCCCACGCCGCTCATGCTCCGGAAGTCGATGGTGCCGCCGTGATCCTCGACGATCTTGTGCGTGAGTGCGAGACCCAAGCCCGTGCCGCCCTCCTTGGTCGTGAAGAACGGGTTGAAGACCCGGTCCGCCTGGGCGGCCGCGATGCCGCTGCCCGTGTCTTCAACTTCGATCTTCACCCCCCGATTGAAGGCCCGCCGCCAGGAGGGGCGAATGTTACCGCCGTCGTCCCATCCCAGGCGCAGCCACAGGCGCCCGCCGGCGCCCATCGCCTCCAGGGCGTTGGTGACCACATTGACCAGCGCCCGGTAGAGCGCGTCCTCGTCGGCCTGGATCGGCGCGACGTCGTGCGCGTATTGGCGGAGCACGGTGATCTGCCGGGACTCGATCTGGTTGGCGTGCAGGTCGACCACCCGATCCAGCAGGCTGGGGAGGCGGATGAGCGCGAAGGTGAGGCGGGGCGGCCGCGCCAGCTCCAACAGCCGTTCGACGATCTCGTTGATCCGTTCCAGCTCCCGAGGAACCACGCTCTGGAACCGCTCCCGGAACCGCTCGTCCTCGAACCGGCGCGTGAGGTGGCGGCTGAACGTCAGCGCCGACGTGAGCGGCGTCTTGATCTCGTGAGCCAGGCCGGCGGCGAGCGTGCCGAGGGCCGCCAGCCGATCGGAGCGCCGGAGCCGGCTCTCGAGCTGCCGCATCACTGTGAGGTCGCGGAACATGCCCACGGCGCCCAGATCCTTGCCGTCACTGCCCTTGAGCGGAGCGCTGCTCAGCTCGATGGGAAAGGAGGCGCCCGTCCGCCGCTTGAGCGTCAGGGCCACGTTCGTGATGGGCGCGCGGCTGGTGAGCGTCTCCATCAGGATCTCGCCCAGCTCCGGGGTGTGCGAGAACACCTCCGTGCAGTACCGCCCCGCCGCTTCGCCCGCGAAGAATCCGGTGAGCAGCTCGGCGGCGGGATTGAGCGTGACCACGCGGCCGTCGAGATCGACGGTGACGATGCCGTTGGTCAGGGAGTTGATGATGCTCTCGGTGTAGCTCTTGAGGTCGGCCAGCTCCTCGAAGCGGCGCTTCAGCTCCCCGTGGACCTCCTCGAGGGCGGCGCGCTGCTGGAAGAGCTGCGCGGCCATGTGGTTGAAGGCGATCGCCAGGCGGCCGATCTCGTCCGAGGTCGCGGGCTCGATCCGCTGGCTCAGCTCGCCCCGGGCGATGGCGGCGGCGCGCTCCTCGAGCTGCTGGACGGGGCCGGCGATCCGGCGGGCCACCAGCGCAGCGGCCCCGCCTCCGACCACGAGCGTGGCCAGGGCCAGCGCGGCCAGCTCGACGCGCGTCTTGCGGATCGCCGCCTCCATCCGGCGTTTCGAGAGCCCGACTCGCACCGTGCCCCACTTCTGGCCGGCGACCAGCACGGGCACGGCAAAGTCGTAGAGCGCCTCGCCGGAGCCCCCAGCGACAGTGTCCTGGATCAGCGGGGCGTTGGTCTGGGCCGCCCGCTCCTGCACCAGGCCTTCCGGGGAGGCGCCGACGCGCTCGGGCCGGCGGCTGTGGGCGGCCACCTTGCCTTCGGCGTCGAGCACGACCGCGTAGACGACGTCGGCTTCGGCCGCGACCCGGGCCACGTTCTGCTCCAGCGCGGTGAAGTTGTAGAGGAGGAGGGGGCCATAGGAGATCGCGGCCAGGTTGCGGACCAGGACTTCGCCCCGGCGCTCGAACTCCTCGATGATCGTCTCGCGCTGGCGCCGCTCCACCACGACGACCACGGCGGCCATGACCAGGACGATGACCATGACCGTGCCCCACAGGAGCTTCGCCCGGAGCGAGCGGAACCCGAGCCTCATCGGGGACGGCGCCTCCCGCTCATGGCCGCCGCTCCAGCCAGATCTTCCGCAGCGGGATGTAGGGGTCGCCCAGCCCGTTCACCTCGATGCTCCGCACGTAGGGCTGAAAGAGCCGCTCGTAGGTGTAGTGGAAGATTGGGATGATCGGCGCGTCGTCAAGGATCAGCTGCTCCGCGCGACGGTACAGATCCACGCGTCGCTGGGGGTCACTCGTGCCCCGGGCCGCAACGAGAAGTCCATCGACGACCGGGTTGGCGTAACCAAAGAAGTTCCGCAAGCTCTTCGAATGAAAAAGCTTGAACAGAAAGTTGTCAGGATCCGGAACGTCAGCGTACCAGGCATAGAGAAAGACGGGAAGCCGTCCGTCAGCAAGCGCCCGGGAAAAAGCTGGCCAATCTGTGAGGTAGCGAAACTCGGCTTGAACACCTACCGCCTCCAGCTGCCGCCTGATTTGGTCGTGCTCCCTGACGATTCCCTCATGTTTGACACTCGACCAGATGGAGATGGGGGGCAAACCACGTCCGCCCGGATAGCCAGCCTGCGTGAGAAGTTCACGGGCCTTCCGTCGGTCGTAGGCGTAAGCGGCGAGCTTCGGGTTGAAACCTTGGGTCCCGGGCGGCAAGATCCCACGAGCTACAACATAACGTCCCAGGAACGCCTCTTCGACGAGCACCTCACGATCAATGGCGTGGGCCAGCGCCTGCCGAATGCGGGGATCGTCGAGGGGTTTCACGCGCGTGTTGATTCCGTAAAATCTCACGCTGATTAATGGTCGCTTGAAGTACGACTGACCGGGGCCTGCCACGATCCGCCTGTAGTCACGGATTGGAAGCGCCGTGTCTTCAAGATGCCCCTTGTGAAACTCGTCATACATTACGTCGAACTGCTCACCGGGGAAGATGCGATAGATGACCCGGGCGAGCTTCGGCGGGCCGTCGAAGTAGTTGGGATTGGCGACCAGCACGATCTCCCGCCCGCGATCCCACTGGACAAACTTGAAGGGCCCCGTGCCCACCGGGTGGGCGCCAAAAGCATCTCCTTCTTGTTCGGCCAATTCTCTCGGAACAATTTTCGCGTGGCCGACTGCCAGCAGCGACACGAATGGAGCGAGCGCTTCGGTCAGGGTCACTTCAACCGTATAGCCGTCGAGAGCCATGAGGCCTGAAACCCGCTTGGCCCTACCCTCACGAAACTCCCGGGCTCCTCTAATTACGAGGAACAGGTCCGAAGCTCCCGATTGGATTTTGGGGTCAAGGATGCGCGTAAGAGAATAGATGACATCATCCGCGGTCATCTCACGGCCATGGTGAAACATCACTCCTTTGCGAAGATTGAACGTCCAGGTCAGTCCGTCCCGCGATGCTTTCCAGAACTGAGCGAGCGCGGGGGCGACGGTAAGCGTCTGGTCGAAATGAACGAGCCCGTCGAACATCTGCTGCGCTACTGACCGGCCGTAACTGTCGGCGATACGTGCCGGATCAAGAGTGACCGGATCGTTGCCGAGCGGCCGACGATAGATTCCACCGTTCCGTGGGTGATCGGTCGTCTCGCCAGCGGTCTGGGCGAGGGAGGTCATCGGGCACACCAAGAGCAGCCAGAAGGAGAACAGCATGAGGAGAGGGGAGCGTTTGCTCCCCTGCTCCGACATGTTCAGCGAGGACGAATCGATCAAACGGCTCGTTCCGTTTCTTAGCCGCCTCCGCCCCCGTCCGCCGTCCCCACCGCCTGGAAGAACTGGGTGTCGACCGTGCCGGACTCGATCACGGGAGCCGCCAGCAGGAACGCCGCGAGGATCAGAACTGCTGTCCACAGCTTGGCCATTGCTCTCCTCCTTCATCGGTTTCGGCGCCCTCCCCATGAGGCCGCCGTCGAGCGGAGAGCGGGGAGCAACGATCTGGCCAAGTCTGGCGCGAAGTTCGCGGAAGAAGACTGCCGCATTTCCGGGATCTTGCCCGACCGGGGGTGTATGCCCATAGTCGAACCGTTGCACTGAATCGGTGCGATCGGGTTCGGCGGAGGCCGGATCCGGGCGGTTAAGAGCCCGTGGAACCCTCGTTTTCCAGCCGCTGCACAGGATCAGTGCACCTTGCACTGAATCAGTGCACTCACTCGTCCCCGACAGGACCCTTCAGGTCCCAGCGGGCCAGCTTCGCGTTGAGCGAGTTCCGGTGCATCCCGAGGATCCTGGCCGCCTCACTCACGTTCCAGCGGACGCGCTGGAGCACCCGGAGCACCATCTGACGCTCGAACGCCTCGGTGGCCTCGCCAAGGGCGAAGCCGCCCGTCTCGCGGGCCGCCCGGACGCGGTCGGGCAGCAGCAGGTCGAGGGGCACGTCGTCGACCCCGATGACCGGCCCCTCCACCAGGCCCACCAGCCGCTCGATCACGTTCTGGAGCTCGCGGACGTTCCCCGGCCAGGAGTATTCGCCGAGGACGCTGAGCGCTTCCGGCGCCAGTCCCTCGACCCGCTTGTTGAAGGCCTGGTTGTAGCGCCGGATGAAGTGCGGCACGAGCAGCGGAATGTCTTCCCGGCGCTCGCGCAGCGGGGGCACCGTGATCGGCATGACGTTGAGCCGGTAGTAGAGGTCCTCCCGGAACGTTCCCTGGGCCACGGCCTGTTTGAGATCGGTGTTGGTGGCGACGATGATGCGCGCGTCGATGCGAATGGACCGGGTGCCGCCGACGCGCTCGATCTCCCGCTCCTGGAGCACGCGCAGCAGCTTGGCCTGCAGGTCCGGCTTGAGCGAGCCGATCTCGTCCAGAAAGAGGGTACCGCCCTGGGCCAGCTCGAAGCGTCCCAGCTTGCGCTGATAGGCGCCGGTGAACGCCCCCTTCTCGTGCCCGAACAGCTCCGATTCCACGAGGGTCTCGGACAGCGCCGCCGGATTGACCGGCACGAACGGCTTGTCCCGGCGCGGTCCCTGCCGATGGATGGCGCGCGCGATCAGCTCCTTGCCGGTGCCGCTCTCGCCCGTGACGAGGACGGTGGTCGTGGTGCGCGCCACCTGGGTGATGAGCCGGTAGAGCTTCTGCATGGCGGGGTGCTGGCCGACCAGCTCACCCTGATCGTGCTGGCGCTCGAGCTCGGAGCGGAGGAAGACCACCTCACGCTCGAGCGATCGCTTCTCCAGCGCGCGGCGGACAACGGCGAGCAGCTCGTCGTCCTCGAAAGGCTTGGTGAGGTAGTCGAAGGCGCCGAGCTTCATGGCCGCCACCGCCGTCCGGACCGTCTTCACGGCGGTCACCAGGATGACCTCCATGGCCTCGTCGATGGCCTTGAGACGCTCGAGCACCTCGATCCCGTCCATCTCGGGCAGCCGGATATCGAGAAGCACGAGATCCACCTGGCGCGATCGCACGACGTCGAGCGCGCTCCGACCGTCGGGGACGTCCAGGACGTCGTAGTCGTCCTCCAGGATCAGGCGGAACGACTCCCGGATGCCGAGATCATCGTCGACGATGAGCACCACGGGGCGTACTCCCCGGGAGGCATCCACCCCGTCCGCGGCCCGCAACTCGCGCGCCATGACCCAGCAAATTTACCATCGAATCGGCCCGGCTTGCGCAAACATCACTCGGTACCGCGCGTGAACCGCGCGCTCACCCGCGCACGTCAACGACGATCTCGCGCTCGCGGGGACCGTCGCACTCCACCAGCGCGATCCCTTGCCAGGTGCCGAGGAGGAGGCGGCCCCCACCCACCGGGACCGTCTCGGACGGACCGAGGAAGGCCGCCTTCAGATGAGCGGCGCCGTTGTCGTCGACCTTGTCGTGCTCCCACANGCCCTCGGGAAACAGCTTGTCCAGCGCGGCGACGATGTCCGCCCGCACGCCCNGGTCCGCGTTCTCGTTGATGACGATGGCCGCCGTCGCGTGGCGGACGAAGACCGTGCAGAGGCCTTCGCCGACNCCCGATCGGGTCACCACGTCGGCGACGCGTGGCGTGAGATCGAGGACCTCGANCTTCTTGCGGGTGCGCGNGCGGATGATCTCCTGCATGCGCCGATTGTATCGCCCGCGGCCCCGGCGCGTCGGGTCCTGGCGGTCGGCGCCGTATGGAATCGGTGACATTGACGGTCGGAGCGGCGCGGCCAAGAATCGGCCGTGCTCGCGCGCGTGCTCTCCACCGCCCTCATCGGTGTCGAGGCGGTGCTCGTGCGGGTCGAGGTGGACGTGGCCAGCGGGCTCCCGGCGTTCACCACGGTCGGTCTGCCCGACTCCGCCGTCCGCGAAAGTCGCGAGCGGGTGCGCACGGCGATTCGCAACGCGGGGTTCCCGTTTCCGTCCGACCGCATCACCGTCAACCTCGCCCCCGCCGATATCCGCAAGGAGGGCGCCTCCTTCGACCTGCCGATCGCGCTGGGGATCCTGGCGGCGACCGGCGCCGTCAAGAGCGGGCGGATCGAGCCCTTCGGTGTCGTTGGCGAGCTGGCGCTCGACGGGCAGATCCAGCCGGTTCGCGGCGTCCTGGCCGCCGGGCTGGCGTGCCGCAAGCACCGGATCACGACACTGCTCGTTCCGGCCGCCAACCGTGCGGAGGCGGCCGCGGTCGACGGACTGCGCGTCCTCGCCGCCGGCACGCTCGGCGATGCCGTCGCCCTCCTGAACGGTGATGCCTCCGCCGCCGACCACCCACCGCCGGCCGCGCCACCCGAAGCTGTGATCGCCGACGACCTCGATTTCGCCGACGTGCGGGGACAGATCCATGCCAAGCGCGCGCTGGAGATCGCCGCCGCGGGCGCCCACAACGTCTTGCTCGTCGGTCCACCGGGCGGCGGCAAGACCATGCTGGCCCGCCGACTGCCCGGCATCCTGCCGCCCCTCAGCAGCGACGAGGTCATCGAGGTCTCGACGATCTGGAGCGTCGCCGGGCTCCTGGCACCCCCGGGCGGGCTCGTGAGGACGCGCCCGTTCCGGGCCCCGCACCATACGATCTCGGTCTCAGGCCTGATCGGCGGCGGCAGCCCGCCCCATCCGGGCGAGGTCACGCTGGCGCATCTGGGCGTGCTCTTCCTCGACGAGCTGCCCGAGTTCCACCAGCACATCCTGGAATCCCTCCGCCAGCCGCTGGAGGACGGTCGCGTGACGATCGCGCGGGCCAGCGGCATCGGCGACTTCCCCGCGCGCTTCCAGCTGATCGCCGCCGCCAACCCGTGCCGCCGCGGTTGCCCCTCACTCGACCGCTGCCTCTGCACCCCGGGCGAGCGCGCCCGCTACCTCGGCCGCCTGTCGCGGCCGCTGCTCGACCGCATCGATCTGCACGTCGAGCTGCCCGCCCTGGCGCCGGCCGAGCTTCCGGCGCCCGCCAGTGACACCTCGGCCACCGTCCGAGCCCGCATTCTGCGAGCGCGCGCCCGCCAGCGGGAGCGCTTCCGCAACACCACCGTCCGGGTCAACGCCGAGATGACGCCGCGCCAGCTGCGGCGCTTCTGTCCCCCTCCCGCCGAGGGCGAACGGCTGCTGGCCGCCGCGATGACCAGGCTGGGGCTGTCGGCCCGCGGCCACGACCGTGTGGTCAAGGTGGCGCGGACGATCGCCGACCTGGAGGACGCCGACGGGCTCCGCGCCGAGCACCTGGCCGAGGCGATCCAGTACCGGGGCCTGGACCGCCAGTGGCGGGCGTGAGGCCGCCGGGCTACCAGATCGCCCCGCCGGGGTGAGTATCGGCGTTCCCAACCGCATG
>JGI25382J37095_10000051_pt1 | contig 18364 bp, 19 predicted proteins | sample GraSoi013_1_40cm_3_FD_37095 | JGI IMG/M metagenome (IMG submission 37095)
GCGCTCGGGGCGCCATTCACGATCTCCAGATCTTGCCAGCCGAACGCGATCGCCCGCGCCCACTCGACGGGCTCGCCCCCCAACTGCCAGCGACCGTCGTCNAGCCGCTCGACCGTCCGCCGGACCGCCCGGCGCGTCGGGGAGGTCCCGTCGGCACGGACGAGGTCGCCCGTGAGCGAAGCTGCCGGGGAGCCCCAGCGCGGGATTTCCGCAATCCGCGGCGTCCGGAACGACCGTCCGGTCACGAGCAGACCAAGGGCCTCGAGGAGGTTCGTTTTCCCTTGGCCGTTAGGGCCGCTGAGGACGTTCAGGCGGGGTCCAGGAGCCAGCGAGAGGGTGCGGTAATTACGGAAATCAGCGGCTTCCACAAATCCGATCTGCACCCTCGTAAACTCCTATTTTAAAAGGCGAAAATGCCTTCTAGATCCGCATAGGCATTATAACACAGCAGTATCCCTCATCCTCGACGCTTTTAATCACGCCGGGGCTCAAGGAATCCTTCAACTCGAGGACGATCTGGTCCCGCTCCACCGCAGCGACCGCGTCCAGGAGGTAGCGTGAGTTGAACCCGATCACGAGCTCTTCGCCGCTGTACGCGACCTCTAGCCCCTCCTCCGCCTCCCCCAGATCCTGGCTCGACGCCGTGAGCCGCAGCGAGGCGGGAGCCAGCGAGAGCTTGACGGGCTTATTCCGCTCTTCGGCCATGACCGCGACGCGTCGCACCGCCGCCGCGAACGCCGGGCGGGAGACGACGAGCCGGCCCGGGTGCGCCTTTGGGACGACCGCCTCGTAATTCGGAAATTGCCCCTCGATCAGACGCGCAGTCATCACGAAGTTCGGCATCTGGAGCACGAACTGATTCTCCGTGATCGCAACCTGAACATCCTCGCCCGCGCCCAACACCCGCATGATCTCGATGACGGCCTTGCGGGGCACGATGCCGGTCATGCCCCCAACGCCTCGGCCCAGACTCCGCTTCGACACGGCGAGCCGATGGCCATCGGTCGCGACCATCTGGACGTCCTTCCCCTGGAGAACGAAGAGGATCCCATTGAGGGCGTAGCGCGTCTCGTCGTGGGAGATCGCGAAGCTCGTCTGGGCCAGCATCTCCCGAAGCGTCTTTCCCTCGAGGCTCACCCACGACGCCGGCGATGCCGGGACGACCGGCGGAAAGTCATCGGGCGCCAGGCCGACGAGCTTGTAGGTCGCCCCGGCACACCGGAGGCTCACGCTCACGTTGTCCGTCACTCGAAGGGCGACCGCGGCAGCCGGGAGTTCCTTGACGATCTCACCGAGCTTCCGGGCCGAGACCGTGATGGCCCCCTTCGACGCGACCTTCGCGGGGATCGCGACGCGCGCTCCGACCTCGAGGTCGGTCGCAGTCACCCGCACCGCCTCGCCGTCGGCCTCGAGAAGTACGTTCGCCAGAATCGGAAGCGTCTGGCGCGGCTCGACGATGTTCTGCACCATTTGCAGGCCCTTCACGAACGCGTCCCGGTCGATTACGACTTCCATGCAGTTCTCCATCGTTGTTTAGGAAAGAACAACAACATCGTAGTCGTAGAAGCTCGTAGGCCGTGTGGATCGGGGGAGTCCGCGGGAAGTGGCACTCGCTGCGGGGATTTCTGCGCGCGGCCTCCGGGGATAAGTGTGTGGAGGTCGCGGGGAGAGGCGTGGATCACAGAGTGATGCCCTGGATAAGCCCGTCGATCGTCTTGCGTAGTTTGGGGTCTTCCTGGAGGAGTGTCTGCACCTTATCCACGGCGTGCAGGACCGTGGTGTGGTCCTTGCCGCCGAAGGCGCGCCCCACCTCCGAGAGCGACGCGTGGGTGAGTTGCCGCGCCAGGTACATGGCGATCTGCCGTGGAAAGGCAATGGCCTTCGTCCGAGTCTTTGCCTTGAGGTCGGAGAGGCGGATGCCGAAGAAGTCGCAGACCTTCCGCTGGATCTGGTCGATCGTGATGAGCTTCTCCTCCTCGCCCCAGAGCTCGCCGAGCACCTCCTGGGCGAGGTCCACCGACATCTCACGGCCCGTGAGGGCGCAGAAGGCGATCATGCGGGTCAGCGATCCCTCGAGCTCGCGGATGTTCGACTTGATGCGGCTCGCGATCAGATAGGCCACGTCGTCGGCCAGGCGGACGCGCTCGAGCGCCGCCTTCTTCTTGAGGATCGCGACGCGCGTCTCGAAGTCCGGCGGCTGGATGTCGGCGATGAGCCCCCACTCGAATCGCGAGCGGAGCCGCTCCTCGATCTCGGGGATCTCTTTGGGCGAGCAATCGCTCGAGACGATGATCTGCTTCCGCGACTCGTAGAGGTCGTTGAACGTGTGGAAGAACTCCTCCTGGGTCCGCTCCTTGCCCGAGATGAACTGGATGTCGTCGATCAGGAGGAGGTCGATCGTGCGATAGCGCGCGCGGAACTCGGCCGTGCGATCGTACCGGATCGCGTTGATCAGCTCGTTGGTGAACCGCTCGGAGGAGATGTAGACGACCGCCATGCCGGGGAAGAGGCGCACGCTCTGGTGGCCGACCGCGTGGAGCAGATGTGTCTTGCCGAGACCCACGCCGCCATAGATGAACAGCGGGTTGTACGCCCGCGACGGCAGCTCTGCCACCGCCTGACAGGCCGCTTGGGCGAACTGGTTCGAGGAGCCCACGACGAAGGTGTCAAACGTGTAGCGCGGGTTCAGGCCCTCCACCGTGCCCGCTCCGCCGCCGCGCGGCGACGTCACCGCGGGGGCGGACTCGGTCGTGGCGGCCTCGTCCACGACGACGGTCACGCGCGGATGNCCGCCCACGACTTCCTGCGCGGCGTGTTGCAGCGCGTCCAAGTGGTGCTGCGCCAACCAGTCGCGGGAAAACGGGTTCGGCGCGCCGATTCGCAGGTGATCACCCTCGACGGCCAGGAGTCGGCACGGGCGGACCCAACTGTCGAAGACGGCGGGGGGCAATTTTCGAGATATNGACTCGAGGAGCTGGGCCCAAAGGCTATCCAACACAGGCGGAGACCTCACTTACGCACAGAGTTATCCACAGGTGTGGATAGCTCGGGCGCTTCAACCGATCCGGACATCTGCGCCGAGGCACGCGCGCATCGAGACAAACACCTCACACGGCGATCAGTCGCTCAGTGGATTGGCGGACTCTAGCACGCGCGCGAAGCAGGTAGCAAGAGGGATCGCGTGTTGACTCACTCATGAGCGATGTCTACACTGTGGCGGTTCGACGATCGCAGGGGGAGCATCGCTCGTGAAACGGACATTTCAGCCGAATGTGCGCCGACGGAAGAAAACCCATGGGTTCCGCGAGCGGATGAAGACCAAGGGCGGGCGGAAGGTGTTGAAACGCCGGCGGGCCAAGGGGCGCAAACGGCTGACCGTCTGACGGGACGCTTCCCTCGACACGAGCGGCTGACGACCGGCTCCGACTTTCAGGCGCTCTTCCAGCGGGGCAAACGCGTTGACCGGCCGTCCATGACCATCCTCTGGTGCGAGAGCGTCGACGCGCGCCGTGTGGGCTTCGCCGTGAGCCGCCAGGTCCGGCGCGCGGTGGCGAAGAACCGCGTGCGTCGGCGGCTGCGTGAGGCGTATCGGGCGACGCGCGCGGCCGCGCCCGCACGGGCGATGCTGGTGGTGATCGGGAAGCCGTCGGCGCTCAGCGAGCCGTTCGCGACGCTTGCCAACCAGCTGCGCGGCGCGCTCGCCGCGATCCCGGGAGCCCGCGCGTGACGCGCGCCGTGCTCGCCGCGCTCACCCTCTATCAGCGCTTCGTCTCACCGCTCTTGCCGCGGGCGTGCCGGTTCGCGCCGACGTGCTCGGAGTACGCGCGGCTCGCCGTCCTGGAGCACGGAGCGGCGTGCGGCGGCTGGCTCGCGCTCCGACGCGTGCTGCGGTGTCACCCATTCCATTCCGGAGGCTACGACCCGCCGCCGGTCCGCCAGCGGCGTGTCTGACGATGGAAAAGCGCGCGCTCATCGCCGCCGTCCTCATGGCAGCGCTCCTCGTGGTCTACCAGATGTTTTTCTTCCCGACGCCGCAGGAAGCGCCGGCGCCGCGGCCGGCCGCGCAGACGGCGACGCCCGCCACTCCCCCGCTCGCTCCTCCGACCCCCGCGACGCCCGCCGCACCGCGGCCGCCCGCGCCACGGCCCCTGCAGCGGCTCGCCACGGTGGAGACGCCGCGCTACAACGCCGTGGTGTCGAGCGAGGGCGGAAAGCTGCAGGAGTTTGTCCTGAAGTACCGAGGGGACAAGCCGATGGTGATCGTCGGCGACCTGGGCCCGGCCGGGTTGCTGATCGCCGCCGATGCCAACCGCTCCCCCGACGTCGTCCCGATGACGTTGAGCTCCGAGCGGATCACGGTGGGCGCGGAACGTTCGACGGGCGATCTGGTCCTCACGGGCGAGCACGACGGACTCCGCGTGCGTGAGCGTCTCACGTTCCATGCCGACGACTTCGCCGTCGACGTGTCCCTGCGGGTGGAGAACGCCACCCGCGCGCCACGCACGGTCACTCTCGCCCTGCCCTGGCTCACGCGCGAGGCGTGGCACGGGACGCCGGAGAAGTTCCAGGGCCAGCACCCGACGGAGGTCGTCTGGTCGTCGACCGGCCACGTCGAGCGCCTCGAAGATCTGACCGCCGTCGGTGAACAGGTCCTGGACGGCGAGTGGATCGCCCTGGGGAGCGTCTGGTACCTCGCCGCGCTCATCCCAGAGACGCAGGGCTTCAAGCTCGTGGCGACGAGCGCGGGGAAGCGGCCCGAGGTGAGGAACGGCGATAAGGCGCCCGCGGGCCGGGCGAGTATCGCGCTCCGGGCGACGCCGACGATCGCGCCGGGCCAGGCGTGGGAGGGGCGTGCGCGGCTCTACGTGGGACCGAAGGAGTACGAGCGGCTCCGGGCACACGGGCTCCAGGGGACGATCAACTTCGGCGGCTTCCCGATGCCGCGCCGCTGGGGCGGCCTTCCGATGGAATGGCTCGGCGTGCCGATTCTCCTGCTGATGAACTGGGTCTATAAGTACGTCGGCAACTACGGCGTCGCGATCATCCTCTTAACTGTGCTCACACGCGTGCTCTTCTACCCGCTGACGGTCAAGAGCATGCGGTCGATGAAGGCGATGCAGGCGCTGCAACCCCAAATCAACGCGCTCCGCAACAAGTACAAGAGCGACCCGCAGCGCCTGCAGAAGGAAACGCTCGAGCTCTACCGGAAATACAAGGTGAACCCGATGGGCGGGTGTCTGCCGATGGTCGCCCAGATCCCGATCTTCTACGGGCTCTACCTGGCGCTGTCCCTCTCGGTGGAACTGCAGAACGCGAAGTTCCTCTGCCTCGGACGGCTCTTCGGGGTCGACCTATGGATCTGCGACCTCGCGGCGCAGGACCCGACATACGTTTTACCGATCCTGATGGGCCTCACGATGTTCATCCAGCAGAANATGTCGCCGACCTCGGGCGATCCCCGCCAGGCGAAGATGATGCTCGTCATGCCGTTCGTCTTCACGTTCATGTTCCTGAATCTGCCGTCGGGGCTCGTCCTGTACTGGACGGTGTCCAATGTTTTGCAAATCGCCCAGCAGTGGTTGATGAACCGTCCCGCGCGAGAGCGCGCTGGGCGCGAGGCCAAAGACGCCGGCCACGCCTGATCCGGCGCCCTCTGGCGCTGCCCACTCCGGTCCGTGATCGATCCGCGCGCGCGTTTGGCCGACGGAGCTCACGAAATACTCCACCGGCCGCTGACTCGTCTCGAGTTTGACCAGGTTAACCAAGTATCTGGATTTATTACTGAAATGGCAAAAATCACAACGGCTTGTCGGCTCAACGGAGCCGGGATGGATCGTCGAGAATCTGTTGCTCGACAGCCTGCTCTTCCTCCCGGTGCTCCCCTTTCCGCTCCGCACGCTGCTCGATCTCGGCTCGGGCGCGGGCCTTCCTGGGATCCCGCTCAAGATCGTCTTGAATGAGGTCCAGCTCGTTCTCGTCGAGTCGCGTAGGAAGCGCGTCTCGTTCCTCGCGAGCGTGATACGAGAGCTCGGGCTCGAGCATGCGCGCGTCGTCGGCCGACGGGTCGAGGACGCCATGGACGAGCTCGAGGGAGGGTTCGACGCCGTGGTCATGCGCTGCGCCGGCGACCCGGGGGATCTCTTGCCGATCGCCTCGCGGCTCGTCGTGAGACCAGGCGGCGTTGTCGTTGCCTCCGGTCCGCCGAAGCCTCGGCCGCTGCCGATCGGGGACTGGGTGACAGTCGACGCCGGCAAAGGACGGCCGGTCCGGAGGTTTGCGGTCTTCCGAAATTCTTGACCCGAATAGCGCCCTCCCTTGACAATGTTCGTCGTGGAACACTACGCGTGGGCACGTCATATGATTGGCAATGTTGTACGTGGAACGCGCCAATAGCTAGGATCCTCGCGGTTGTCAATCAGAAGGGCGGCGTTGGGAAGACGACCACCGCCGTCAACCTCGCAGCCGGCTTCGCTCTCGCCGAGCGCCCTACCCTCCTCGTGGACCTGGATCCCCAGGGCAACGCCACGACCGGGCTAGGACTTCAAAAGTCTGGGCTCTACCCGACCGTCTATCACGTCATCCTCGGAAACGAGCCCACCGAGAAGGCCGTTCGCGAGACCGCGCTGACGCANTTGAAGCTACTTCCGTCCGACATCGACCTCGTCGGCGCAGAGATCGAGCTGGTGTCCGTCGGCCAGCGGGAGTATCGCTTGAGAGTTGCGCTCGAGCCCGTGGCCGAGGCGTACGACTACGTGATCGTCGACTGCCCCCCGTCACTCGGGCTACTCACAATCAACGCGCTCGCGGCCGCCGATCGTGTCCTCGTGCCTCTGCAGTGCGAGTTCTACGCTCTCGAGGGCCTCACCCATTTGCTCAAGACCATCAAGCTCGTCCGCGAGCGCCTGAATCCGCGCCTCTCGGTCGAGGGCATCGTGCTCACGATGTTCGACGGCCGGACGAGCCTGGCGGTCCAGATTCGCGACGAGGTGCACCGCTATTTCCCGGGCGAGATCTTCGACACGGTAATCCCGCGTAACGTGCGGCTCTCTGAGGCCCCGAGCTACGGGAAGCCCGTGATGCTGCACGATCTGAGATCGAGCGGGTCGGTCGCATATCTGGAACTCACGGGGGAGGTGCTCAGACATGAATAGGCGAGGACTCGGCCGCGGCCTCGGCGCTCTCCTTTCGGCGACACCGGGGGCAGACGACGTCCTGATCGAGATCCCGGTTGACCAGGTCGAGGCAAACCCCGATCAGCCCAGGAAATCCTTTAGTTCTGAAGCCTTAGAGGAGCTGATCGCGTCGATCAGAGCGTCGGGCGTGATCCAGCCGGTCATCGTCCGGCGCCGAGGCGTCGGCTATCAGCTCATCGCTGGCGAACGCCGCTGGCGCGCCGCTCGACAGGCCGGACTCGAGCGCATCCCGGCGATCGTCCGCGACGCGACCGATGCCGAAAGCCTCGAGCTTGCGCTCGTCGAGAACCTGCTCCGCGAAGACCTGAATCCGATCGATGAGGCCGAGGCCTACGAAAAGCTCCTCGGCCAGTTCGGCTGGACGCAGGAGGAGCTTGCCGGGCGCATCGGCCGGGACCGCAGCTCGATCGCGAACTCGCTCCGCCTGCTGCGACTACCAGAGGAGATCCAGGCGGATCTGCGCGGGGGGCGGCTCACGATGGGACATGCGCGGGCGTTGCTCGCGCTGACGAACCCGACGGACCAGCTCAGGCTGCGCGACGACATTCTCGCGCACGCGTGGTCTGTCAGGGCGACGGAGGACTCGATTCGCGCGCTCGAGGAGGCGGCCCGCCCGCGCGGCGCCGCGCCGAGGAAGGGGCGGCGGCGCTCCCCGGAGCTGGCCGCGCTCGAGGCCGGGCTCCAGCGGGCGCTGATGACGCGCGTGCGGATCGTCGGCACCGAGCGCAAGGGCAAGATCGAGGTCATCTACGCGACGGGGGAAGAGCTCGACCGGCTGACCGAGCTGCTCGGCGCGAGACACTGACTCGAAGAGCGTCTACACTCTGGGGCATGGCCGAGCGAATCGTCGTCGGGATGAGCGGGGGCGTCGACTCCTCCGTCGCGGCCGCGCTGCTCGTCGAGCAGGGCGACGACGTCGTCGGAGTCACCATGCGCGTCTCGCCCTGGTCCGCGCCCGACGAGCCGACGAAGCGGTTCGGGAGCTGCTGCGGAACGGAGGCGGCGGACGATGCGCGGTCCGTCGCCCGCGCGCTCGGCGTCCCGTACTACGTCCTCAACATGGAGGGGGAGTTCGATCGCGCCGTCGTCGGTCCGTTCGCCGATGCGTACCGGCGGGGGGAGACGCCGGTTCCGTGCCTTCAGTGCAACAGCGATTTGAAATTCGGCTCGCTCCTACGGCGCGCCCGCGCCTGGGAGGCGGCGGCCGTCGCGACGGGCCACTATGCGCGCGTGACACGCGACGCGGCGACCGGACGGCACCTGCTCCTGCGCGCCAGGGACGCGCGGAAGGATCAAACCGACTTCCTCTGGCCGCTGACGCAGGCGCAGCTCGAGGCGGCGCGCTTTCCCGTCGGCGAGCTGACGAAGGACGAGGTGCGGGGTCATGCGCGGCGCCTCGGGCTGGTGACGGCGGACAAGCCCGAGAGCCAGGAGATCTGCTTCGTCCCTGACGACGACTACCGCGGCTTCCTGCGCCGCCGTGAGCCCCGCGTGTTCCGCTCCGGCCCCATCGTCGACCTCGAGGGGAGGGTGCTCGGGATGCACGGCGGCGTCGCCGGCTACACCATCGGGCAGAAGAAGGGGCTCGGCCTCGCCGTGGGGCGATCCTTGTATGTCGTCGACCTCGATCCCGAGCGGGCCACCGTGGTGGTCGGCGGCGCCGGCGATCTCGAGCGCGACCGGCTCGTGGCGCGCTCGGTGAACTTCATCGCGTGCCCTCCGCCGAGCGCGCCGATGCGCGTCGAGGCGAAGATCCGCCACAGCCACGCGCCTGCGCCGGCGACGGTGCGCGTGGTCGACGCGGACAGGGCCGAAGTCGTGTTCGACGAGCCGCAGCGGGCGATCGCGCCGGGGCAGTCGGTGGTCTGGTACCGGGGCGAGTGCGTGATCGGCGGCGGCGTGATCGCGCGTTAGATCTTCCCATGAGCGATTGACATCGGGCGCGGTCGCGTGATAGTTTTCACAAACCTTTCGCGAGCGGCACGAGACCTGGGAGAGCCTCCTTATGTATCAGCGTGGACGTGACTGGACGGGCGGGGTCGCGTGCGCCGTCGCCCTGGCCCTGGTCGGATGGGCGCTCCAGGGACCCGGCGCCGCCTGGGCGGCGGCCGAAGGCGGACACGAGGGCGGCCTGATCAGCCTCGACAGATCGCTGATCGTTCAGGTCGTCAACTTCGTCATCCTGCTCGTCATCCTGCAGCGACTCCTCTACAAGCCCTTCCTCGCGAAGATGCAGGAGCGGACCGGGGCCATCCAGAAGTCGCTCGAGGAGGCGCAAGCCGCGCGTGCCGAGGCCGCGCGTCAGCAAGAGGAGAACGAGGCGCGCTTGCGCGCCGCGTACGCCGAGGCGGCCGCGATCCGCGCTCAGGCCCTGAAGGAGGCGGCGGAGGAGCACAAGCGGCTCGTCGACGCGGCCCGCGCGGAGTCGCACCGGCTGATCGACGGCGCGCGGGCGCAGATGGAGGCGGACGTCCGGCGCGCGCGTGACGAGCTGCGGCGCGAGGTCGCAGAGCTCGCCACCGCGGTGGCCGAGAAGCTCGTGCGCAAGAGCCTGCGGGACGAGGATCACCGGCGCCTCCTGGCCGAGGCGATCGCAAGGGTCGGCGACTAGGTGGCCGTGGCGGAGGGCGTCGACCGCTCCTACGCGAAGGCGTTGTTCGCGCTCGCGCAGGAGCGCGGCCAGGCCGACGTGGTCGCGCGCGACCTCGACGTCGTGGCGGACCTGGTCGTCGGTGAGCCGGAGCTGCGCGCGTTCCTGAGCCGCCCGTGGATCACCGCGGCGATCAAGCGCAACGCGGCGGCCGAGGCCGCCGCGCGGCTCGAGGTGGTGCCCCTCGCACGCGACTTCCTGGCGCTCGCCGCCGCGCACGGGCGCGCCGAGCGCCTGCCCGGCATCGCCGCCGCGTACCGCGAGCTCGTCGACGCCGCCGCGGGCCGCGTCCGGGCGCGTGTGCGGACGGCCACGCCGCTCGCCGATGGTGAGCGCGAGGCGCTGGCGGGCCGCTTGAGCCGGGTGCTCGGGGGCAAGCAGGTGATGCTCGAAGATGCCGTGGACCAGGCACTCCTCGGCGGGTTCGTCGCCGAGATCGGTAGCCTCCGGGTGGACGGAAGTCTGGACGGTCAGCTGGCGCGACTGCGCGAGCGGCTGGTGAGGGGACAGGGATGATCAAGGCCGGAGAGATCAGCGAGATTCTCAAGCGACAGCTGGCAGGCTACGAGGCGGAGGTCGACCTGCAGGAGGTCGGGCGCGTCATCGAGGTCGGCGACGGCATCGCCCGCATCTACGGGCTCGAGAAGGCGATGTCGGGTGAGCTGCTCCAGTTCCCCGGCGACGTCGTCGGGATGGTCCTCAACCTCGAGCAGGACCAGGTCGGCGCGGTGCTCCTCGGCGACGACAAGCTCATCAAGGAAGGCGACATCGTCAAGCGCACGAACCGGATCACCCAGGTGCCGGTCGGCGAGGCCCTGACGGGCCGCGTCGTCAACGCGCTCGGCCAGCCGGTGGACGGCAAGGGCCCGATCAACGCCAAGGAGTTCCGGCCGATCGAGCGGTACGCCCCGGGCGTCGTGGACCGCCGGTCGGTGAAGGACCCGCTCCAGACCGGGCTCAAGGCCATCGACTCGATGATCCCGATCGGGCGCGGCCAACGCGAGCTGATCATCGGCGACCGCGGGACCGGCAAGACCGCGATCGGCGTGGACACGATCCTCAACCAGCAGGGCCAAGACGTGTACTGCTTCTACGTCGCGATCGGGCAGAAGCGCTCGACCGTGGCGCAGGTGGTCAAGGTCCTCGANGACGCGGGCGCCATGAAGTACACGACGGTCGTCGTGGCCTCGGCGTCCGAGCCGGCCCCCCTCCAGTACATCGCGCCGTANGCGGGCGTCACGATGGGGGAGTACTTCCGGGACGGGAAGCGCCACGCGCTCTGCATCTACGACGACCTCTCCAAGCACGCCGCGGCGTACCGGCAGCTCTCGCTGCTGCTCCGGCGGCCGCCCGGGCGCGAGGCGTATCCGGGAGACGTGTTCTACCTGCACTCGCGCCTGCTCGAGCGCGCGGCGAAGCTCAANGACGCGCTCGGCGGTGGCTCGCTGACCGCGCTGCCGATCATCGAGACCCAGCTCGGCGACGTGTCCGCGTACATCCCGACGAACGTCATCTCCATCACCGACGGGCAGATCTACCTCGAGTCGGACCTCTTCTACGGCGGCATCNGGCCCGCGGTCAACGTCGGCCTGTCGGTCTCGCGGGTGGGCGGCTCGGCGCAGATCAAGGCGATGCGCCAGGTGGCCGGCAAGCTGCGGCTCGACCTCGCTCAGTATCGTGAGCTGGCGGCCTTCGCGCAGTTCGGCAGCGACCTCGACCGGGCGACCCAGATGCAGCTCGCGCGCGGCCAGCGCATGGTCGAGATCCTGAAGCAGGGCCAGTACCGGCCGGTGCCCGTCGAGAAGCAGGTTGCCATCATCTTCGCGGGGACCCAGGGACTGCTCGACGACCTGCCGGTGGACGCGATCTCGGACTTCGAGACGCACTTCTACGGTTGGCTCGAGCGCAAGGGTCCCCGGATCCTCGCCGAGATCCGCGAGAAGAAGGAGATCGCGGACACGCTGCGCGAGAGCCTCACGAAGGCCGTGAACGACGCGAAGGCGGAGTTCGTGGCCGCCAAGGGCATCAAGGCCGCGTAACGGGCCGGCGCGCATGGCGACCCTCCGTGACATCCGGCGGCGGATCCGGTCCGTCGAGTCCACGCAGAAGATCACGCGGGCGATGAAGCTGGTCGCCGCGGCGAAGCTCCGCCGGGCGCAGGAGCGGATTCTCGCCGCGCGGCCGTACGCCGGGAAGATGGCGGAGCTGCTCGGGAACCTCGTGTCGAGCGCCGGTGCCCACGACGAGGCGCCGCACCCGCTCCTGGTCCAACGCGCGGGACCGCGGCGTCAGGTCGTGATCATCACGGCGGACCGCGGGCTCGCGGGCGCGTTCAACTCGAACATCGTCCGCCGCGCGCGCGACTTCATCCGCCAGTCGAGCGCGCCGGACGTGACGCTCGTCGTCGTCGGCAGGAAGGGCCGCGACTTCTTCCGTCGTCGCGGCTTCACGATCAAGCGCGATATGCTCGGCTTCTGGGATCGGCTCGCCTACGGCCACGCGGCCGAGCTCGCCGACTTCCTGATGCGGCAGTACCTGGACGCCGAGGTGGACGAGGTGCACCTGATCTACAACGAGTTTCGCTCGGTCGCCGTCCAGCGGCCGGTGCTGGAGCAGCTCTTGCCGATCCCGCGCGCCGAGGCGGGGGAGGGGCGCGCGACGACGGTGGACTATCTCTACGAGCCGTCACCGGAGGCGATCCTCGGCGACCTGCTGCCCCGCCACGTGCGGACCCAGGTCTTCCGTGCCCTCATGGAGTCCCTCGCGGGCGAGTACGGCGCGCGGATGACCGCGATGGAGGCGGCGACGAAGAACGCGAAGGAGATGATCGAGGTTCTCACCATCCAGTACAACAAGGCGCGCCAGGAGAAGATCACCAAGGAGCTGCTCGACATCGTCGGCGGCGCCGAAGCCCTCAAGCAAGGAGCCGAGGCATGAACGTCGGGAAGATCGTCCAGGTCATCGGGCCCGTGGTGGACGTCGAGTTCGAGCCGGGAAAGCTGCCCGGGATTTACAACGCGCTCGAGGTGCAGGGCGTCGAGATGAAGGACATCTTCTCCTACTCGCAGCGGCTCGTGCTCGAGGTGGCGCAGCACGTGGGCGAGAGCCAGGTGCGGACGGTCGCGATGGCCTCGACCGACGGCCTCACGCGCGGCATGAGCGTCCAGGACACGGGCGGCCCGATCTCGATCCCGGTGGGCCGTGAGACGCTGGGCCGCATCCTGAACGTCATCGGCGAGCCCGTGGACAAGGGGCCGGCGATCCACTCGAAGAAGACCTATCCGATCCACCGCCCGGCGCCGGCCTTCGAAGAGCAATCCACGAATGTCGAGATGTTCGAGACGGGGATCAAGGTGGTCGACCTCCTCGAGCCCTACACCAAGGGCGGCAAGACCGGCCTCTTCGGTGGCGCCGGGGTGGGCAAGACCATCCTGATCATGGAGCTCATCAACAACATCGCCAAGCAGCACGGCGGCATCTCCGTCTTCGCCGGTGTGGGCGAGCGGACGCGAGAGGGCAACGACCTCTATAACGACTTCAAGGAGTCCGGCGTGCTCGGCAAGACCGCGCTGATCTTCGGCCAAATGACCGAGCCGCCCGGCTCGCGCCTGCGCGTGGGGCTGACGGGGCTGACCGCCGCCGAGTACTTCCGCGACGAGGAAGGGCAGGACGTGCTGCTCTTCATCGACAACATCTTCAGATTTACTCAGGCGGGCTCCGAGGTGTCGGCGCTCCTCGGCCGCATGCCGTCGGCNGTCGGCTACCAGCCGACGCTCGCGACCGAGATGGGCGCGCTCCAGGAGCGGATCACGTCCACGAAGAAGGGCTCGATCACCTCGGTGCAGGCCATCTACGTTCCCGCCGACGACATCACCGACCCGGCGCCGGCGACCGCGTTCGCCCACCTCGACGCGACGACCGTCTTGAGCCGNCCGCTCACCGAGTTGGGCATCTACCCGGCNGTGGACCCGCTCACCTCGACCTCACGAATCCTCGACGCCGCGATCCTTGGCCAGGAGCACTATCAGACGGCCCGCGCGGTCCAGTCTATCCTCCAGCGGTACAAGGACCTCCAGGACATCATCGCCATCCTCGGGATGGAGGAGCTGTCCGACGAGGACAAGCTGATCGTCGCCCGGGCCCGCAAGATCCAGCGGTTTCTCTCGCAGCCGATGTTCGTCGCGGAGGCGTTCACGGGCACGCCGGGACGGTACGTCAAGCTCGCNGACACGATCAAGAGCTTCAAGGAGGTCGTCGAGGGCAAGCACGACGACCTGCCCGAGCAGGCCTTTTACATGGTCGGCGACGTCGGCGAGGTGATCGACAAGGCCAAGAAGCTCCGCGAGGCGGCGTAGTGGCCGAGCGGCTGACGCTCGAGCTCGCGACGCCGACGCGACTCGTCGTCGCCGAGACCGCCGACGAGGTCGTGGTCCCCGGGATCGAGGGATACTTCGGCGTCCTGCCGGGCCATGCCGCGTTCCTCACGACGCTCGGGACCGGTGAGGTCATGTACCGCGCCGGGCGCGACGAGCACTACCTCGCCGTGTCGGGTGGCTTCGCGGAGGTCAGGAACGACAAGGTCATCATTCTCGCCGACACGGCCGAGCGGCCCGAGGAGATCGACCGCGGACGCGCCGAGCGCGCGCGCGAGCGGGCGGAGCGCCGCCTCTCGGGACGAGGCGTCGAGGAGGCGGTCGACTACGCTCGGGCGACGGCGGCGCTCGCCCGCGCGATGATCCGCCTCCAGACCGCCACCAGGGGGCGCTGACCCCGGGCGAGCTCCACCGTTCTCCTGAGGGGCCAGACCCACACCCAGGCCGGTTGCCCAGCGGCGAGGGCACTCCGCCTCCTCCGCTGAGCAGCCTGGCGGACCCGCGTTCGCTAACTCCGCGCCTCCCGAGCCACAGCCCGTTGGCATCGCGCTTGCGCCTGACGGGGCGCGATGCCAACGATCCTGATCGCCGACGACGAGGCCAGCATCGTCGAGCTCGTGCGGGTGACGCTCGAGGACGAGCGGATCCAGGTCGTGGAGGCGCTCGACGGCGAGACGGCCCTCGCTCTCGCCGAGACCCACCGGCCCGACCTGGTCCTCCTCGACGTGAACCTGCCCGACATGAGCGGTCTGGAGGTCTGCGCCCAGCTCCGGCGCGACCCGCGCTTGGCCTCGATGAAGATCGTGATGCTGACGGCGGCGGCGCAGGCCGACGACGTCACGCGAGGGCTGGCCGCCGGCGCGGATCACTATCTGACGAAGCCCTTCTCGCCGGTGAGACTGCTCGGGCTGATCGAGACGCTCCTCCCGTGCACCATCGTATGGCAGCGCGGCTAGTGCCCGTCGCGTTTCCGTCCGGCGACGACCTGACGGCGGCCTACCGCCGGCTCAGCGCCGCCTACCAGCAGGCCCTCTGCTACGCCGAGGACGTCAAGCGGCTGTACCAGCAGCTGCAGCGCGCGATCTATCAGTCGCTGCTCGGACTGGCAAACGCGCTCGAAGCGAAGGACGCGTACACGCGGGGCCACTCCGAGCGCGTCGGCGCCGCGAGTCGGAGCGTCGCGGTCGCGCTCGGTCTCCCGCCGCACGAGGCCGGGATCGTCGGCCAGGCCGGGCTCCTGCACGACATCGGGAAGATCGGCGTGCCCGAGGCGGTGCTGCGCAAGCGCGGCGAGCTCGACGACACAGAGTGGGCGCTGATGCGGAAGCACCCGCTCATCGGCGCCCAGATCGTCTCGCCGTTCGAGTTCTTCGCCGCCGGCGCGCTCACGATCCGTCACCACCACGAGCGCCTCGACGGCAGCGGCTATCCCGACGGCCTCACGGGCGAGGCGATCCCGGTCGGCGCGCGCATCGTCGCGGTGGCCGATGTCTACGACGCGCTCACCTCGGATCGCCCGTACCGCGCAGCGCTGCCCCGCGACGCCGCGCTCGAGTACCTGGCGAGGCAGGCCGGCCGGACGCTCGACGGGCGCGTGGTGGCGGTCTTTGTCGAGCTGGCGGGCGCGCGCCCGTCGGCGGACCCACATGTGGGCGCTCGACCGGCCCTGGCGGCCCGGCACCCGGCCACTCCTCGCTGACACGCCGACGCGGCTGCTCGTGGCGCTCGCGGGCGCGGTCGCAGCGGGGCTGCTGCTCGCGGACCGGATACCGCTCCCGCCAGGAGCGCTGCGGGTGGTCGGCGTCGCCGCCGGCCAGGGCGCCCTGCTCGCGACCGCGCTCGCGTGGGCCGGCTGCGGCACGAGGTCCGGTGTCGTCGCGATCGTCGTCCTCGTGGCGGCCGCCGTGGCCACCACGCTCGACCCCGCGGGCGCGCTTGGCTATCTCCTCGTGCCTCTGTGGGTCGCGTGGCTCGCGCGGTCCGGGCGCCTGGCGGCGCTCGGCCTCGCGGGCGCGGTCCCGGGCCGGGCGCTCCTCGCCGCCGTCCTGCTCGGCGCGTTTCTCGGCGGACACCTCCTCGTGTCGGCCTCGCTCACGCTCGGTGTGCGCCTGAGGGCCGGTCGCGGAGGGCTCGTCCTCGCCGCCCTGGCCTACGACGTCGGGGCGAACGTGCTGGCCGCGGAGTGCTTCTTCCGCGGCGCGCTGTTCAACCGCGCCCAGCGCCGCTGGTCCTTCGCCACGGGCCTTCTCCTCGCGACGGCGGCATACGTGGTGCGCTATCTCCTCGACCCGCTCCTCCCGAAGAGTGTCGAGTGGGTCGTCGGCGCGGCGTTCTACCTGACGCTCCTGAGCGCGGGGAACTGCTGGCTCTTCTGGTGGTCGGGGAGTCTCGTCCCCGGTGGCGTCGCCGCACTCCTCTTCTTCGCGGCGTACCGGCTCCTCGGGACCGGCGCGTGACGCGCGCGCTCGCCGCCGCCGCGGCGCTGACCCTGGCCGTCGTCACGACGCTGATCGTGCAGGCCGGCGGCGACCCCGCATCGGCGCTCCGTCACGTGTATCTGCTGCCGGTCGTCGTGCTGGCGCTCGCGTTCGGCGGGCTCGGCGGCGCGCTGAGCGCCGGCGCGACGCTCGTCCTCTACGCCTCCGTCGTGCTTCCCGCGATCGAGCGCTCGGGGCTCACGCCGGAGACGATCGAAGGGCTCGTGACGTTCGCGCTCGTCGCCGGCGTCGGCGCCCTCGGCGGTACGCTCACGACACGCGCGCGCCGGCAGCGGGCGCGGTACGAGACCATTCTGGCGGTCCAGCGGGCGCTGGCGGGCGTGACGCTGCTCGAGGCTGCGCTTCGCTCGGTGCGCGCCGTGCTCATCGATCGCCTGGGCGCGGCCGACGTCGGGCTGGTCGTGCGCGACGGCGAGCGGGAAGTGGCGGCGGCCGCCGAGCGCGTGGTGGCCGGCTCCGTTGCCGACCGCGTGCTCACCGGTGGGGCAGCGGTGTTCGTGCCCGACACGGGTGACGGCAGCCGACCGCGCCGCGTGTTCGCCACGCCGCTCGTCGTGGCCGGGCAGCCGATCGGCGTCCTCGCCGTCGAGCGGGTCGGCGAGCTCGGCGGCGAGGAGCGCGCGGCGGTCGAGGCGCTCGGCGCCCACGTCGCGGTCGCGCTGGAGAACGCGCGGCTCACGTCGCGCGCGCGGCGGTTCGCCGANGAGCTCGAACGGCAGGTCGCGAACGCCACGCGCCATCTCGAGGAGCTGGACCGGGCGAAGTCCGTCTTTGTCGCCGTCGCGTCGCACGAGCTCCGGACGCCGCTCACGGCGCTCCAGGGATTCAGCGAGATTCTCGCCGCGCGCTCGCTCGCGCCCGAAGAGGTCCGGCGGATGGCCGGGATCATGGGCGCCGAGGCGGCGCGCCTCGGGCGGATCGTGAGCGACCTGCTCGATCTCTCGCGCCTCGAGCGTGGCCTCGCGCCGACGCTCCACCGCACGCCGGTCGCGGTGGAAGCGGCGCTCGCCGCGACGGCCAATCTCTTCCGCCGCGGCGCCGTGGACACGCTCGTCGTGGACTGCGCGTCGGCGCTGCCCCCGGTGGACGCCGACCCGGACGCGCTCGAGCGCATCCTGGCCAACCTCGTCTCGAACGCCGTGAAGTACTCGCCGCCCGACAGCGAGGTGCGGCTCTGCGCCCGCCGCGCGGGCGCGATGGTCGAGATCGAGGTGCTGGACCGTGGCGCGGGGATTCCGGACGAGGCGCGCGAGCGCATCTTCGAGCCGTACTATCGGGCGCCCGACGTCGGCGCCGTGCGCGGTACGGGGCTCGGGCTCGCCGTCGTCAAGGCGCTCGTCGACGCGCACGGCGGCACGATCCGTGTCGAGAGCGCCGTCGGCGCCGGCACGCGCGTGACCTTCTCCCTGCCCGCCGTTTCTTGACTCCCCGCGTCGCGGCCGTGTAGGCTCAAGCGGTATGCCGCGGCGGGACGAGATCGCAGCGCGAATGGCCGACGCCATCGTCAAACGTCTGACCGTGCGGAAGGTCGTCGAGGTCAAGGACGAGGCCGCCGCGCGGACCGCGGTCCGGCACGTCCTCGTCGACAGCATCGCCGCCGAGGAGAAGCTCGACGCCGACGCGCGCCAGCTCTTGCTCGAGCACGCCAAG
>JGI25382J37095_10000053_pt1 | contig 18228 bp, 17 predicted proteins | sample GraSoi013_1_40cm_3_FD_37095 | JGI IMG/M metagenome (IMG submission 37095)
GGTTCGCGGTCCGGGGCGTCTCCGTGAAGCAGTAGGCGCGGCTCGCGCGATGGACGCTCGGCGCCTGACGCGGCGCTCCTTTCTCGGCGGCGGCCTCGCGGCGCTCTTCTGGATCTCCTTCGCGACGCTGACGGGCCTCCCGGCGACGACCGCACCCATCGGACTCACGCGCGACGGGTTGCCCGTGGGCGTTCAGATCGTGGGGCCGTACCTCGAGGACGCGACGCCGATCGACGTCGCCGGGCGGCTCGCGGAGGTGATCGGCGGCTTCACGCCCCCGAAGGGATTCTGACGCGCGCTACCGGCCGACGGTCATCTCCGACACGATCAGCCGGTAGTCGGGGCGCGCCTTGAACTGGAGACGCTTCGCCACGCCGTAGACCACGACCTCCTGGAACAGCTCGAGCCAGGGCTTCTCCTCGTGGATGATCTGCGTCGCCTCGGCGTAGAGCTGCTTGCGCTTCGCCGGATCGAGCGAGTAGCGCGCCTGCTCCATGAGCTCGTGGAAGCGCTGACCCGGCTGGTTCCCCGCCCAGTACTTGCCGCCGAAGCCGTTCGGGTGGAACAGGCGCCAGAGCGAGCCGTCGGCGTCGAGGAGTGTGGACTGCGGGTTGATGAGCATCAGGCTGTTCGGCGGCAGGGTGCGCTCGTTGTTCATCCGCTGGCGGGCGCCCATCTCCATCATCTCGACCCGCGCGCGGATGCCCACCTTCGCCCACCTGTCGGCGATCGCCTCGAGGAGGAACTTGTCGTTCACCATGGTGCCGCTGCCCGCGTAGAGGGTCACGTCGATGCCGCCGGCGCGCCCGGCCTGGGCGAGGAGCCGCTTCGCCGTCGCCGGGTCGTAGGGATACGGCTTGAGCGCCGGGTTGTAGCCGAAGTCGGTGTCGGCGAGACCGCCGCTCATGGGCCTTCCCATCCCGGCGTACAGGCTCTTGACGAGGCCGTCGACGTCGAGCGCCAGGTGAAGCGCCTGGCGCACGCGCGTGTCGGAGAGCGGCGGCTGGGTGGCGTTGATCCAGAAGGTGACGGTGCGTGTCGCGGCGGTCGAGACGATCTTCGTGCTCTGGCCCTCGGCCAGCGCCTTCAGGCGGTCGGGCGGGACGTTGGTGATGATGTCGGCCTCGCCCTTCTCGAGTGCCACGATGCGGGGGAAGTCGTCGGGGATCGGCTTCCAGACCACCCGGTCGATCGCGGGCGGCCGGCCCTCCCAGCCCCACCAGTCGCGGTTGGCTTCCATCACGAGCCGCTCGTCCTTCACCCACTCGACGAACCGGTACGCGCCCGTGCCCACCGGCCGTCGCGCAAGCTCCTTCACCCCCTCGTCGGTCGTCAGGCGCGCCGGGAGGATCTGGGCGCCCATCTGGGCCAGGCGCACGAGGAGCAGGGGGTCGGGCTTCTTCGTCACGATGCGGACGGCCGTCGGGGTGACGGCCTGGATGGACTCGATCGTCGCGAACCCCGCCTGGACGACGGTCTTGCCGGGCAGCAGGTTGCGCTCGAGCGTCGCCTTGACGTCCTCCGCCGTGAGCGGCGAGCCGTCGTGGAACTTCACCCCCGGGCGGAGCGTGAGCTCCCAGGTCGTGTCGTTCAGGTTCCGCCACGACGTCGCGAGCCCGGGCTGGAGGCGGAGCGCGGCGTCCCACCGCGTGAGCGTGTCGTAGAGGTTGACGAAGTAGTTGACGGTCAGCACCTGCGTGCTGCGGCCGGGATCCATCGTCGTCGCCTCGGCCGGCGGGGCGATCGTGATCTGCACGGGCTCCGCGTGCGCCGCCGACACGAGCACGGCCAGCACGAGCGCGGCGACCCCCAGCGGGCGCGTCATCGACGGTCCTCCCGGCGGGAGTATAGCGCGGGCCGTGATAGCGTACGGTCATGGTCGGTGGGTCGCGTGCGGTCGTGGCTCTGGCACTCGGGGGGTGGCTCATGGGGAGCGCCGCGTGGGCGGCCGAGAAGACCGTCGTCGTGCTCGGGACCGCGACGCCGGGCGGGGGATTCCCCGTCTACGGCGCGGCCGTTGCCGACATCATCAACGAGACTGACCCGACGCTCGCGGTCCAGACGCGGAACACCAAAGGCAGCACCGAGAACGTCCCGCTCCTCGAGGCGGGGCAACTCGACCTCGCCCTCGTCCAGGGCGAGGTCGTCCACGAGGCCCTCACCGGCGTCGGCCGGTCGCCGGCGAATCTCATGATCCTGGCGGCCATGTACTCCACGCCGGGCATGTTCGTCGTCCGCGCCGACNGCCCGTACCGCGCGATCGCCGACCTCCGCGGCAAGCCCGTCGCCTTCGGCGCACGGGGCTCTGGGCTCGTCATTCTCGCCCGCTACGTCCTCGACGGCCTCGGGTTCGATCAGGAGCGCGACTTCCAGGCCGTCTACCTCGACCGCGCCGGCGACGGCCCCGCCATGGTGCTCGACGGGCGCGTGGCGGCGCTCTGGGGCGGCGGGCTCGGCTGGCCCGGGTTCAGCGCGGTCGCGCAGGGGCCCGCGGGCGCGCGGTTTCTCGCACCCGACGCCGACGGGATCAGGCGCATCTTGGCGACACACGCGTTTCTCAAGCCGATGAGCGTCCCCGCCGGCGCGTACCCGGGGCTCGACGCTCCCCTCGCGTCGGTCGGCTCGTGGAGCTTCATCATGGCGCGTCCCACCCTCGCCGACGACGTCGCGTATCGCCTGGCCCGCGCGCTCCACCGCGGCGCGGAGGCCCTGGCCAGGCGCCTGCCTCAGGCGCGCGAGACGACGGCGACGAATACGATCGCTGCCGCTCCGCGCGGGGACCTCGTCCACCCCGGTGTCCTGCGCTACCTGCGCGAGATCGGAATCGCACGCTGACACGGGCGCGCCTGCCNACGGCCCAGGACGCCATGCCGACCACGNGCCGCCGCGTTACTCACGCATGGCGAGGACCAAACATGATGACAAACATCCCNGCGACNGCCAACGCCGAACCCGCAATGTCCCACGTATCGGGACGCACGCCATCCGCGAGCCGGAGCCACAACAGGGCGGTCGCAACGTAGACCCCGCCATACGCCGCATAGGTCCGACCCGCCGCGACCGGATGAAGCGAAAGCAACCAGACGAAGAGGGCGAGACTCGCCGCAGACGGAAGAAGAACCACGAGTGGCGCTCGATCCTTGAGCCAAAGATACGGCAGGTAGCAGCCAACGATCTCGGCGACCGCGGTCACACAGAGAAGGAGCAAGGTCACCACCGGATGCATCGGCACTCCGTTCATTTTCTGATCTCCATGTGCCTGATCAAGCCGTCCCGTATCGTATAGACGTGCTGGACCATCTGGTCCGCCACCGTATTCCCTGACCGGTCACGGATGACCTGATGGACATCGACAACGATCCTTCCGGTCTCATCGATTCCGAAGCGTCGCGGTTCGACACGGGGATCGATCAGACGCCACTGTCGGGTCCAGTAGTCGCGCACGGCGCCGTGGCCGTGGACGTACCCGCCTTCCATCCCGTTCGGCCAGTCCACCTCGGCATGCATTGCCGCCAACGCCCTGTCGATGTCGCGCGCATTGAAGGCGTCGTACGCGTTCGCGAGAAGGTCGCGGTACACCGTCCACACACCCACGATACCGGCATCATAGTTGCGCGCCGCACAGGTCCGCAACGTGTGGCCGGACCGATCCACGCGACGATCGAATTTAGGTCGGTGGGGAACCCGGCGCGGGCGGTATGGTCTAACCTGATGGACAGGAGGACCAGTGATGACTCCCACCTGGTGGACCGGCTCCGGCGGGGCGACGCGCGGGCCTTCGACGAGCTCGTGACCGCGTACCAGCACCGGGTCTTCTCGGTGGCCCTCAGGATGCTGCGCAACCGGACCGAGGCGGAGGAGGTCGCGCAGGAGGTGTTCCTACGAGTGTACCGGACCGTCGCCGCGTTCCGGGGCGACGCGAAGCTCTCGACCTGGCTCTACGCGATCGCGTCGCGTCTGTGTCTCAATCGCCTGGCGTCAAGCGACCGGCGGGTGACGCGGGAGGGCGACGAGACGCTGACGCGCCTCGCGAGCGGCGACGCCACCCCTGTCGACGAGCTGGAGCGAAGCGAGCTGGAGGCGACGCTGCACCGCGCGATCGCCGAGCTCCCAGAGGAGCGGCGGATCGTGGTCGTGCTCCGTGACCTCGAGGGCCTCTCGTACGAGGAGATCGCGGCGGCGCTCGACCTGGAGCTCGGCACGGTGAGGTCGAGACTCCACCGCGCCCGGATGGACCTCAAGGAGAAGCTGGAGCGGTTCCTGCCATGACCTGCGACGAGGCGCGCGCGCGCCTTTCGGCTCTGCTGGACGAGGCGCTCGGCCCTGACGAGCGCGGCCCACTCGAGGCCCATGTGGCGACGTGCGTCGACTGCCGCCGCGAGCTCGGGTTGCTGAGGAACACGGTCGCCCTCCTGCAGTCGGTGAACCCGGTGCGCGCGCCGGCGGGCTTCGCCGATCGCGTGCTCGCGGCCGCGCGCCCCGCGCCCTGGTACCGGCGTCTCCAGCGCGCGCTCTCGCTCCCCTGGTCGGCGAAACTCCCGCTCGCGGCGGCGGCGGCCCTGCTCGTCGGCGTAGCGGTCGCCCACCTCCTCGAGATGGCGCCCGAGCTCCAGCGAGCCGCACGTGTCGAGTCCCCGAGCCCCGCAGTCACGGAATCTCAAGAGCCACCGGCCACACCGACCGGGGCGCCAGGCCAGAAGGCCAAGGCCGAGTCCGAGCCCGCGACGAGGGAGCGTCGCGAGGGGCGTGCCAGAGACCTCGCCGACGAGGCGACCGACGCGACGCGACGGCGCGACCTCGCCAAAGCCGCGCCAGCCCCGGCGCCCGCGACGGCGCCGGAGCGCAAGGCGGAGTCCGCGGTGGGCGCTGCGGCGCCGGCGCGCGAACCAGCGAGGGAAGGCGCCAGACCCGACGCGGCGACCTCGCGACGCTCTGCGCTCCGCACGGCGGCCGCGGCCGACGTCTCCGGCCGCCTGGTCGTGACGGACCGCGAGGCGGCCGCGCGCGGGCTCACGGAGCTCGTGGCGAGGACCGGGGGCGCGGAGGTCGCCAAAAGCGCGGGGGCCGACGCGATGGTGATCGAGCTCACGATCCCCCGCGCGGCCTGGAGCGAGTTCACGCGCGAGCTGGCGGCGCTCGGCGCGTGGACGCCGGACCGCGAGCCCGCCGAGCTTCCCGCCCAGGTCCGCGTCGCGCTTCGGATTACCGAGTAGCGCCCTTCCGGAAACGCGCGCCCACGCGCTCGGGAACTTCCCCGGCGCTCCCCTGTCTAACCGGACAGACGCCGACCCCGGCGGGACGCAGGGCGAGCCCCAGCTCGAGCCCCCGCCGTGCGAGGCGAGCGAACACACGGGGAGGAACGACCGATGCGGACGCGACCGATCGCCCTGACGCTGCTCGTGCTGTTCGCCACCACCGAGGCCCCCGCTCGGGCGGCCACCCCTCGGAGCGTCACGCACGAGGACCAGCGCGACGTGATGGTGACGATCTACAACGGGAACCTCGGCCTCGTGAAAGACGTGCGCGAAGCGCGCTTCCCGGCCGGGACGACCGAGGTGCAGTTCACGGAGGTCGCCGCCCGGATCGATCCGACGACCGTCCACCTCAAGTCGCTGACCGATCCGGCCGGCCTCCGAATCCTCGAGCAGAACTACGAGTACGACCTCTTGACGAGCCAGAAGCTCATGGAGAAGTACGTCGGCAAGAAGGTCCGGCTCTATCAGGGCGACGGCACGTACCACGAGGCGACCCTGCTCTCCACCAACGGGCCGATCTTCGAGATCAACGGCCAGATCCACATGGGTCAGTACGGGCGCCTCGTGCTGCCCGCGCTCCCGGAGAACCTCGTCGCCCAGCCGACGCTCGTCTGGCTTCTCCGCAACCAGGCGCCCCGCCCCCAGCGGGTCGAGGCGTCCTATCTCACCGGCGGTATCACGTGGAAGGCGGATTACGTGATGGTCCTCAACGCCGCCGACACGCTCTCCGACCTCACGGGCTGGGTCACGATCGACAACCAGAGCGGCGCGACGTATAAGGACGCCGCGCTCAAGCTCGTCGCGGGGGACGTGAACCGCGCGCGCGACCCACGGCGTGAGGCGCGGATGCTGGACCTCGCCGCGAAGGCGGCATCGGTCGCCGAGGCTTCGCGCGACTTCCAGTCCGAGGGGTTCTTCGAGTACCACCTCTACACGCTCGACGGGCGGACGACGATCAAGGACAACCAGACCAAGCAGCTCGCGCTCCTGACGTCGGACGAGGTCCCCGTCACGAAGCAGCTCATCTACTACGGCGCTCAGGACTACTATCGGAACGCCTACGGTGTGCCCATTTCGAACCAGAAGGTCGCGGTCTACCTGGAGCTCCGGAACAGCAAGGAACACCGGCTCGGCGTCCCGCTGCCGAAGGGGAAGATCCGCGTCTACAAGGCGGATCGGTCAGGCAGCCAGCAATTCATCGGCGAGGACTGGATCGACCACACCCCCAAGGACGAGCGACTGCGCATCAAGATGGGCGACGCCTTCGACCTCGTCGGCAGCCGTACCCAGAGGGACTGGAAGAGGCTCGCCTCGAACCTCTGGGAGGTCGAGTGGGAGATCACGCTCCGCAATCACAAGTCGGAGGAGCAGACGGTGACGGTCGTCGAGCCGGTTCCGGGTGACTGGCAGATCCTCGCCTCGAGCCACCCCGGGGAGAAAGTCGAGGCCCACACGCTGCGCTACACGATCACCGTCCCGAAGGACGGCGCCACCACGCTCACCTACCGGGTCCGCATCCGCGGCTAGCACGAATTTCCTTGGCGCGGCGACCGCGTGGCGGTCAAATAGGGCCCGTGGAGTGGCTGTCGACGGAGGACATCGTCCTCGCCTTTACGACGCTGGTCGCCTCGGGCCTCCTCATCCTCGGAACCCTGAAGCTCGTCCGGCCGCCTCGCCCGAAGAGCGCGCCGCCCCGCGGCGGAGTCACGCCGCGCGTCGCCATCGCCGCGCCGTCGGTGCGGCCCGAGCGTCCGAGGACGCGCCAACTTCCGGAAGACCGCGCCGCGATCGCGCGCCGCCTCGGGCGGACGCTTCTGGACCGGGCGGTCCAGGAGTCGGAGCCCGGGCGGCGCCGCACGCTGATCTACCGGGCGATCGCCTGTCTCAACCGCGGCGTCGAGGCCGCGCCCGACGATGAGCCCCTCCGGGACACGCTCACCGCGGCTCACGCGGCCCTGTGGAACACCTATCAGCAGATCGGGCTGGAGCGTCTCGCCCAGGAGATGCCGTGGCGGGCGACGGCGCTCGCCCCCTCCGAGCCACCCCCAGGATCGGTTGCGCGGGCGACGCCCGCGCTCGAACGGCGGTCGGTCTGAGGCGCCACAACCTATAGAGGTCAGTCGCCGGGCACGCCGAGCCTGCGCAGCTGGTGGCGCATCATGGGCCGGTTGGCGTCGTCCCTCTGCGTGAGCAGGACGTCGCCGGGCGGTGACGCCACGCCGCTCCGCGGATCGATCACCTCCCGCGTGAGCACCTCGCACGCCGCCGCCTCGGGGCCGACCTCCCCCTGGCGCTCCACGACGAGACGCCCGGTGCCGTCCACGGACCACGCGGTCGGCGCCGCCCGGGAGAGCAGGGCGCGGTAGAGCGCGGGCGTGATCCGCGTCTTCGACGTCACATGGCGCATCATGGCGTTCGCGGAGAAGACGTAGCGCTGGTACGGGTAGAAGTACGGATCGCTCCGGTCCACGCGCGCCGGGGCCACCACGGCGAAGCGGATGACCTCCCAGGTCCCGACGAGATCCGCGGTCGCGCAGGGGCGGAGGACGTCCTGCGCCTCCTGCGCGACGGCCGACGTGGCGTCGAGCCACGCCAGAACGGTGAGCGCCCGGAGGAGCGAGCGGGCGCGCGCGCCGGTCACTTCCCGCGCTTGGCGAGATACTCGGGGCCGACCAGGATTTCGCGGGGCTTCGCGCCGTCGCCGGGACCGATGACCCGATCCTGCTCCATCATGTCGATGAAGCGGGCGGCCTTCGGGTAGCCCAGCCGCATGCGGCGCTGCAGAAACGAGATCGACGCCTGGCGCTGGCCCACGACGAGGTGCACGGCGTCCCAGTAGAGGTCGTCGCGCTCGGCCGACTCCCCCTCCGCCGTCTCCTCCTCGGTCGGCAACACGACCTCCTCGTAGACCGCGGTGCCTTGCGTCTTGAGGAAGTCGCAGATCGCCCGGACCTCCTCGTCGGCCACCCACGCGCCGTGTACGCGCATCTGCCTGTTCGTCCCCGGCGGGACGAAAATCATGTCCCCGCGTCCCAGGAGTTGTTCGGCTCCGTTTCCGTCCAGCACGGTCCGCGAATCCACCTTGGACGCGACCTGGAAGGCGATCCGCGTCGGGAAGTTCGCCTTGATGAGCCCCGTGACGACGTCCACNGACGGCCGCTGGGTCGCGATGATCAGGTGGATGCCGACGGCGCGGGCGATCTGCGCGAGCCTCACGACCGAGGTCTGCACCTCGCCCGCGGAGGCCATCATGAGGTCGGCGAGCTCGTCGACGACGACGATCCAGCACGGCAGCCGCTCCTCGGCGGGGACCGCCTTGTTGTAGCCCTCGATCGAGCGGACCTGGCGGGCCTGGAGCAGCTTGTAGCGCTCGTCCATCTTCCCGACGATCCAGCGGAGCCGCGCCGCCGCCTCCTTCGCGTCCGTCACGACGGGCGCCAGGAGGTGCGGGATGCCCTCGTAGACCGAGAGCTCGAGCCGCTTGGGGTCGATCAGGAGGAAGCGCACGTCGGCCGGCGTCGCCTTGTAGAGGATCGAGCAGATCATCGCGTTGAGCCCGACCGACTTGCCGCTCCCCGTCGCGCCGGCCACGAGCAGGTGCGGCATCGCCGTGAGGTCGGCGACGACGGGCAGGCCGGTCACGTCCTTGCCGAGCGCCAGCGGCAGCCGCCCCTTCGACTCGGCGAACTCCGCGGAGACGAAGATCTCGCGGAGGTAGACGGTGGCGGCCTCCCCGTTCGGGACCTCGATGGCCACGGTGCCGCGGCCGGGGATCGGCCCGACGATCCGCACCGAGGCCGACTTGAGCGCGAGCCCCAGGTCATCCGCCAGGTTGACGACCTGGCTCACTTTGATACCCGGAGCGGGCTCGAACTCGTACGACGTGATGATGGGGCCGGGGCTCACCTGGACGATGCGCCCTTCCACCTCGAAGTCCTGGAGCTTCCGCCGGAGCGTCTCGGCATTGTCCTGGAGCTCCTCGCGGGTGCGCCGGAGCTCGGTGGCCGGGGGCGCCTGGAGGAGCCCGACCGGGGGGAGCTGGAACGACTCGGCTCCGCCCGTGCCGAAGTCGAAAGTCTCCTGCCACGCGAGCCCCTGCTCGGCCAGGCGCCCGCGCGGGGACCTGGGCTCGACGACGANGGGCGGCGCCACGACCTCGGGCAGCGCCTCGGCGACCGTCGCGGCCGCCGAGACACCGGCCATTCGCGCCGGCGCCGCCGTGCGCNCGGCCACGGGTGCGCGTCGCAGCTCGGCGAGCCGCGCCGAGGTCACGCGCACGACCGCGGCGTAGGAGATGCGGGTGACGAAGAGCACCCCCACGGGCAGCGCGACCAGGAGGACGAGCCACGCGCCGAGGTTGCCGACGCCCGTGCGGAGGGCCGTGCTGACCGCCCAGCCCACGAGGCCGCCGGCGATCGTCGCGTTGCGCTCCGCGGCGCCGTGGGACAAGGCGCTCGACGCCTGCGCGACGAGCCCCGCCGCGCTCACGAGGAGCACGGCGAGCCCGGTGAACGGCAGGGCACCGCGCGTCACGGGCGGCCGCACGAACGCCGAGGCTCCCCAGGCCCCGAGCAGGAGCGGGAAGAGAAAGCCCGCGTACCCGAAGGACTGGAAGGCGGCCCAGCCGAGCCACACGCCGACGGGGCCCACCGGGCTCTGCTGCCCGGCGGGTGGTCGCGAGGGATCGAACGTCGCGAGCGCGATCAGACCGAACCCGGCGATCGCGAGTGCCAGGATCCCCTTGACCTCGCTGAGCCAGCGGTCGGTCCGGGGGCGGCTCCTCCGCGGGGGTCGGTCGCCGCTCGAGGCGAGGGTCGCCATCAGACCTCCAGGATGATCGGGAGCACCACGGGCTTGCGACGAAACCGCTGGTTGACGAAGTGCCGGACCGCCGTGCGCACGCGCGCCCCGGCGGTCTCGCGGTCGAACGCGCCCTCGGTGTCTCCCTCGGCGACCGCCGCCAGGACCACGGCCCGGAGCTCCTCGAGCAGCGCCTCGTTCTCCTTGACGTACACGAAGCCGCGCGAGGCGATCGCGGGCCCGGCGACGACGGCGCCCGCGCGGTTCACGGCGACCGAGACCGCGATCAGGCCGTCCTCGGCGAGGAGCTGGCGGTCGCGGAGCACGACGGCGCCGATCTCGCCGACGGACTTGCCGTCGACGAGGACGCGGCCGGCCGGGAAGCCGCCGACGACGCGCGCGGTCGTCTTCGTCACCTCCACGCCGGTCCCGTCCTCGATCAGGAGGATCTGGTCCGGCTCGAGGCCGACCGACTCGGCGAGCCGCGCGTGGCCGAGCAGGTGTCGGTACTCGCCGTGCACCGGGATGAAGTAGCGCGGACGCGTGAGGTTCAGCATCAGCTTCAGGTCCTCTTGGCTCGCGTGGCCGGAGACGTGGACGAAGGCGTTGTCCTCGTAGAGGACCTCGGCGCCCAGGCGATACAGGGCGTTGACCACGCGGCCGATCGTCCGCTCGTTGCCCGGGATCACGCGCGCCGAGATGATCACGAGGTCGCCGGGCTGCACCTGCACGTACTTGTGCTCGGCCGCGGCCATGAGCGCGAGCGCCGAGTTGGGCTCGCCCTGGCTCCCCGTCGAGAGGATCACCTGGCGCGCCGGCTCGAGCGAGGCGAGCTCCTCGAGCGGCACCAGGAGGTCGGCCGGGACCCCGAGGTAGCCGAGCTCGGCGGCGATCGCGACGTTCTTCTGCATGCTCATGCCGAGGAGGGCGACCCGCCGCCCCTGGGTCGCGGCGAGCGTGAGGACCTGCTGGATCCGGTGGATGTGCGACGCGAAGGTCGCGACGATGATGCGCCCGGGCGCGCGCGCAAACCGCTCCGCGAGCGCCCGCCCGACCTCCACCTCCGAGCGCGTGTGGCCGGGCCGGTCGACGTTCGTGGAGTCGGAGCAGAGCACGAGCACGCCCTCGGCGCCGAGCTCGGCGAACCGCCGGTAGTCGGGCGTCTCGCCGTCGAGCGGGCTCGGATCGAGCTTGAAGTCTCCCGTGTGCACGAGCGTGCCGACCGGCGTCCCGATCGCGAGGCCGACGCCGTCCGCGATCGAGTGCGTGACACGGATCGGCTCGACGATGAACGGGCCGATCTCGATGCGGTCGCGCGGCCGGATCGCCCGAAGATCGGCACCCTCGTCGAGCCCGTGCTCGCGGAGCCGCTCGGCGACCAGCGCGAGCGTCAGCGGCGTGCCGAAGACGGGTACGCGCGCCTGCCCGAGCAGGTAGGGCAGCGCGCCGATATGGTCCTCGTGGCCGTGGGTCAGGAAGACGGCGCGGAAGCCGTCCCGCTTGGCGAGCGCGTAGGTGAAGTCGGGGATCACGCGGTCGATGCCGGGCAATTCGTCGGCGTCGGGGAACATGAGCCCGCAGTCGACCGCGATGAGATCGTCGCCGGACTCGACGAGCATCATGTTGAGGCCGATCTCGCCGAGCCCGCCCAGGGGGATCAGCCGGACGGTCGGCTCGCTCAGAGGCTCCACGGAGACTCCTTTCGGTCGAGCGGCTCTATGGTAGCACCGGGGTGAGCGGGCCGGAACTTCCTCGGGGCGTCGACGCCCCCCTCCGAGGCTCTAGAACGCGGCCTCGGCCTCCAGGCGCTCGAGGAGGGCGCGGGTGTAGCGTTCGAACTCCGTCCGCTCGGCGCGCGGGATGGGGTCGCCNGGGATGAACTTCTCACCGAGCGGATTGACGCGTCGGCCGCCCTTGATCACCTCGTAGTGGAGATGCGGCCCGGTGCTCAACCCGGTCGAGCCCACGTAGCCGATCACTTGCCGCTGGTTCACCCGCGTCCCCGCACGGACGTCGTGGCCGAACCGGGAGAGNTGGGCGTAGAGGGTCTGGTACCCCGAGCGGTGGCGGACCCGCACCGCGAGGCCGTAGCCGCCGTCCCATCCGGCGTGGGACACGGTCCCGTCGGCGACCGCCCGGACCGGCGTGCCCGGCGGCGCGGCGTAGTCAACGGCGAGGTGGGGCAGCGTGCCGCCCAGAATCGGGTGGGGGCGCGCGTACGTGAACCTCGACGTGATGCGCGAGAACTCGAGGGGCGACTTGAGGAAGCTCTTCTTGAGCGAGCGCCCCTCGGGGTCGTAGAAACTGTAGCGGCCCTCGCCGCCCGCCTCGAACCCGACGCCCGAGATGACGCGACCGTTGCTCACGTACTGAGCGACGAGGATCCGGCCGTAGTTCACGAAGCGGTCGCCCGCGTAGCGCTTCTCGACCAGGAGACGGAAGCGGTCCCCCGTCCGGGTGTCGGCGGTGAAGTCGAAGTCCCACTCGAAGATGTTGACCAGCGCCATCACGAGCTGTGGGGACTCACCCACGTCGTCGATCGCCTCGAAGAGCGAGCTCTTCACCTCGCCGTGCACCGCCGCGACGCGCACGTCGGGCTCGGTCTCCGCACGCGTGATCCCCCAGCTTCCATCCTCGCGTGCGGCCGCGAAGCGCACCCAGGGGCTCGGGGCGTAGCGGACCTCGATCGGCTCGCGGCGGAAGTTCCACGTGACCTCGAGCCTGCTGCCGGGCCGGAGCTTCCGGAGCTCCGCGCCGTTCTTCGCGAAGAGGGTCGCGAGCTCGGCGGCCATGCGCGCGCGGAGGCCCGCGCTCATGAGCGCGCCCGCGAAGTTGTCGCCGGGCCTGATCTCGACGCTGCGGGTCGCGGCCGGGGCCGTGGGCGGGATCGCGAGCGGCGGGGGCGGCGACAGCAGCACCGGGCCCGGCGCGTCCGGCCAGAGGTAGAGGCGCGCCGACGCCGCGAGTGAGGTCAGGCTTGCGGCGAGGAGCGCCGCCACGACGGCGCTGCGATTCTCCATGGGCCTCATCATAGCCGGCGCGCGAGCCCTGCAAACTCAAGAATTGTGAGGGTTTCCGCCCGCCGGCCGGGGTCGACCCCAGCCGTTGTGGTCGCCTTCCGGACCACCTCAAGCGGCAGGCCCAGGCCGGCGGCCAGCGCGTTCGCGAGCGTCTTGCGCCGCTGCGCGAACGCGGCGCGGACGACCGCGTGAAAGCGGCGCTCGTCCGCCAGGGGGACGCACGGCCCGGGGCGGACGCGCAGGTGCAGGACCGCCGACTCCACCTCGGGCGGCGGGCGGAACGCGCCCGGCGGGACGCGGAGCGCGACGCGCACGTCGCAGTAGAGCTGGGTGAGGACCGAGAGGCTGCCGTACGTCTTGCTGCCCGGCGGCGCCGCCACGCGCTCGGCAACCTCGCGCTGGAGCATGAGGGCCATCTCGTCGATGGCGGTCCGGGCGGCGATCAGCGCCGCCAGGATCGGCTTCCCGACGCTGTACGGCAGATTCCCGACGACGAGCGCGCGCCCGCCGGGGGGACGCGCGAGCGCGCCGTAGTCCCACGCGCGCGCGTCGGCCTCGACCACCTCGACCGACGGAATGCGGGCGCGCAGCCGCGCGACGAGCCCGCGATCGATCTCGAGGGCGACGACGCGGCCGGCGCGGCCCGCGAGCTCGCCCGTGAGCGCGCCCTCGCCGGGGCCGATCTCGACGACGAGGTCCCCCCGCGCGGGCGCGACGAGGTCGACGATCGCGCGGGCGACCCCGGCGTCGCGGAGGAAGTGCTGGCCGAGCGCGCGCCGCCTAGTCGCGTGCACGCCCCCGCGCCTTGAGGTCGGCCTGGAGGGCCGCGTACACCCGGCGCGCCTCGGCGATCGTCGTCTCGCGGNCGCCCGAGTTGTCGATGACGTAGTCCGCCAGCTTCGCCTTCTCCGCGACGGGCATCTGGCTCCGCATCCGCTGCTCCGCCGCCGCGGCGCCCAGCGCGTCGCGCGCCGTGAGGCGCTGGGCCTGCGTCGCCGCGTCCGTGACGACCACGACGAGGCGATCCATGGCCGTGGAGTTCCCGCTCTCGATCATCACGGGGGCGTCGAAGATCACGAGGCCGGCGAAGTCGCGCGCCTCGAGCTCGGCGAGCGTCCGCGCAAACCGCTCCCGGATCCGCGGGTGGGTGATCGCCTCGAGGCGCTTCTTCGCGTCGGGAGCGGCGAAGACGATCGCGCCGAGCTTCTGGCGGTCGAGCAGCCCGTCGGGCCGGAGGATCCCGCGCCCGAACGTCGCGACGATCTCGTCGTACGCGGGCTCGCCGGGGACCACCACCTCGCGCGCGAGCACGTCGGCGTCGATGATCACGGACCCGAGCCGCCGGAAGACCTCGGCGACGGTGGATTTGCCGGTCGCGATGCCCCCCGTCAGCCCCACGAGGAGGAACCTCCGCGTCATACCTCCGCCCAGTCCGCGCCCGACTTCACGTCGACGACGAGGGGGATCTGGAGCGGCAGCGCCAATTCCATGATTTCCCGCGCGAGCGCCTCGACGGCGGCGACCTCCTCGGGCGGCGCCTCGAAGAGGAGCTCGTCGTGGACCTGCAGCAGCATCCGCGCGCGCAGGCGGCGCGCCTCGAGCGCCGCCTGCATCCGCACCATCGCGATCTTGATCATGTCGCTCGCGGTGCCCTGGACCGGCGCGTTCATGGCCATGCGCTCGGCCGCGTTGCGCGCGATGGGGTTCGCGCTCCTGAGGTCGGGCAGGTACCGGCGGCGGCCCAGCAGCGTGGTGACGAAGCCGTGCTCGCGCCCGAACGCCAGCGTCGCGTCGATGAACGCGCGCACGCGGGGGTGGGCCGCAAAGTAGTCGTCGATGTAGCGCTGGGCCGCCTTCTGGTCGATCTTCGTCGCCTGCGAGAGGCCGAAGGCCGAGACGCCGTACAGGATCGCGAAGTTGGCGCTCTTGGCGATCGTCCGCTGGAGCGGTGTGACCTCCGCGGGGGGGAGCCTGAACACTTCCGACGCCGTGCGCGTGTGGATGTCCTCGCCCCGCCGGAAGGCCTCGATGATCGCGGGATCGCCGGACAGATGCGCGAGGATTCGGAGTTCGATCTGCGAGTAGTCGGCGGCGACGAACCGCCAGCCCGCCGCCGGGATGAACGCGGCACGGATCCGCCGGCCGAGCTCGGTCCGGATCGGGATGTTCATGAGGTTCGGGTCCTGCGAGGAGAGCCGCCCCGTCGTGGCCACGAGCTGGTTGAACGTCGTGTGGATGCGCCCGGTGCGCGGGTCGACGAGGGCCGGCAGGGTGTCGGCGTAGGTCCCCTTGAGCTTGGCCAGCGTCCGATGCTCGAGGATCTTCGCGGGCAGCGGGTGGCCGAGCGCGAGCTCGGTGAGGACGTCGGCGTCGGTCGAGTAGCCCGTCTTCGTGCGGCGGAGCGCGGGCAGCCCGAGCTTCTCGAAGAGGATGTGCGCGAGCTGCTTCGGCGACGCGATCGTGAACTTCTCGCCGGCGAGCTGCCAGATCTCCCGCGTCAGGTTGTCGAGGCTCCGCTCGAGCTCCTTCGCGAACGCCTCGAGCCGCGCGGGATCGACGCGGATGCCGTGGCGCTCCATGCGCGCGAGCACCGGCACGAGCGGGCGCTCGATCTCCTCGTAGACCTTCCAGAGCTCCTTGTCTCGGAGCTCCGCCGCCACGTGCTCCCAGTAGCGATGGACCCACCTCGCGCGCTCCGCCAGCACCCGCCGCCGCCGGCGCCGGAAGCGGGGGTGGGCACTCGCCGAACGCTTCGAGGCACAGCTCCTCCAGGCGGTACGCCGAGCGGGCCGGATTGAGGAGATACGCGGCGACCGCACTGTCCTGGATCGGCGGGAGCGCCACCCCGTGGGCGAGCCACGCCTCGACGAGCGGCTTCGCGTCGTGAACCCGGACTTCGCGGTCGCCGAGCGCGACGGCGTCGGGCGACGGGACCCGCGCGGCCCCGGCGGCCGGATGGAAGACGGCGATCCCCGCGAGGCGCGGGTCCGGTGGCCGGGCGTTGCCCGCCCAGTCGAGGGCGAGCGGCGCGCCGGCGGGGAGGGAGGCGAGCCACGCCGCGACCGCGGCGCGATCCGGGAGGACGGTGACGGGCGCCCCGCTGACGGCGGCGACCGGTGCCGGGAGGTCTTTCAGGAGCCGCGTGAACTCGAGCTCCATCCAGAGGGCCCGAAGCTTCGTCCAGTCGGGCTCGCGCCGGCGGGCCGTCTCGAGGTCGAACGCGAGCGGCACGTCCCGGTTGAGCGTCGCCAGCTCGCGGGAGAGGAACGCGTCCTTGCGCCCGGTGGCGAGCGTCTCGCGCAGCTTGCCGGGGACGAGCGGCAGGTTCTCGTAGAGCCGCTCGACCGAGCCGAACTGGCCGATGAGCTTCACGGCCGTTTTCTCCCCCACCCCGTGAACGCCCTTGATGTTGTCGATCGCGTCACCCATGAGCGCCAGCACGTCGGCGATTTGCCCGGGCTCGACGCCCCACCGCTCGCGCACCTTCGCCTCGTCGTACAGGACGGGCTCCCCGGTGCGGCCCGAGACGGAGAGGACGCGCACGCGCGGGCCGACGAGCTGGAGGAGATCCTTGTCACCGGTGACGATCACGACCTCGAGGTCGGGCCGCTCGAGGGCGCGGGCGACGAGGGTGGCGAGGACGTCGTCGGCCTCGAAGCCCGCGACCTCGATCACCGGGATCCGGAGCGCCTCGAACAGGCGCTTGACGTAGGGGAGCTGCCGAACGAGGTCGTCGGGCATCGCCGCGCGGGTCGCCTTGTACTCGGCGGAGAGCGCGTCCCTGAACGTGGGCCCGGGGGGGTCCCAGGCGACCGCGAGGTAGTCGGGCTGCTCCTCGCGGCAGAGCTTCCAGAGCATCGTGCTGAGGATCAGCACCGCCTGCGTCGGGATCCCCTTGGAGGTCGAGAGGTAGCCGACCGCGTGGTAGGCGCGGAAGAGCTGCGAGTGACCGTCGACCACGTAGAGCGTCTTCACGCCAGGCTCCACCGGTCGCCGTCCTCGTAGACCGCGGGCTCGCAGTGTGGAACGTCGGCGGCGACGCGCGCGAGATTGGCTCGGAGCTCGCGCTCCGCCCATGGCACGGAGGACGGCGCTCCGCGCCCCCACAGCTCGCGGAGGGAGAGCACGATACAGCCGTCGCGGTCGCACCCCACCGCGACGAACCGATTCGCCGCGACCGAGAGCGCGGTCAGCGCGCACACGAAGCTCGCGACCTCCTCGTGGTCGTCGAGGCAGAACTCCCCCTCGATCGCACGCCGGGGGACGAGCGATTCGACGAGCCTCCGGAGCTTTCGCGGGATCACGGGGTCGCCTGGAGGCCAATTGTAAAGCGTGTCGGTCCACTTCCGTCGCCGCCGGGCCGCTCGCGGGTAATCCGCCTCGTCGCAGAGCACGCCCAGGAAGAGATTCGGGAACGCCTCGACGATCGCCCGCGCGTGGATCGCGGGCACGTGCGCCGCGGGCCTGACGCGGCGCTCGCGCAAGACAAAGTTGGCGAGCCGTGTCGCGTGGGCGTGCAGGTCCCGGCCGCTTCCCCCGTTCGTCGGGCCCGGCTTTCCGCGGCGCGCGAACGCGCCGCGACTCAGCAGGCTCTCGGCGCAGCGATAGCGCGGCGTCGGGTCGAGCCGGGGAAGGAGCGGCCCGTCGATCGCCACGGCGCTGAGCTCGACCTCGCGGTCGGGCAGCACGCGTCGGAGCACGTCGCGACGGTCGGGCTCGTCGCGGCCCGCGTTGTGACACGTCCAGCGGACCGCGCGAGCGTCCCACGCGAGCCCGCAGAACCCGGTCGTCTTCCGGCGCCTGCTGTAGCCGACGTCGATCCCGAGCACGCTGCCGCGTTCGGGCAACCGGCCTCGACTCCTCACGCCATGGACTCGAGGTACGCCGCCCGGACCGCTTCCCTGCACGCGCCGTAGGCGTCGAGGAACGCCTGGCGCGACGGGAAGCCGAGCGCGCTCGCGACGCGCGCGGGCATCGGCCCGGCCAGCTCGAGCGTGTCGCTCGGCCGCGCGCCGAGCAAGCGCAACGCGGCCCAGACGCGGCGGAGGAACCGGTGGTGGTCGGCGAGCTCGGCGGCGCGCGCCGGCGGGAGGGCGCCGGCCCGGGCGAGCCCGCGAAGCGCGGCGGCGGTGGCCGGGGCGCGCGCCTCGACG
>JGI25382J37095_10000054_pt1 | contig 18207 bp, 20 predicted proteins | sample GraSoi013_1_40cm_3_FD_37095 | JGI IMG/M metagenome (IMG submission 37095)
AACGCGCCCGAGATGGCGGCGGCGCTGCCGAGATAGACCCACGCGTCCGGGGGCCGCGAGCGCGCGACGGCGACCGCGAACGACTCGTCGTTGATGAGGTGGGCGATGAGCGCGAGCCAGAGCCGGCGAAAGCCGCGGAACGACGGCGCGAGCGTGGCCGCCATCAGATAGTGCCGCATGTTGACCACGTAGGTGGTGACGACGATCGCGAGTGCCGGCGCGCCGGCGGCGATCATGGGCACGGCCACGAACTGCGAGGCGCCCGCGAAGACCAGCACCGACATGCCGAGCACCTGGGCGGGCGTGAGCCCCGCCTGTACGGCGAGGCCGCCGAAGACGCTGCCGTAGACGAAGACCGACGGGACGAGCGCCAGCGAGGCGACGAGACCGTCGCGCAGGCCGCCAGGCAGGCCGAGCCGCGTCAAAAGAACGCCCGCTCGACGAACAGGACGACGCCGACGAGCAGGATCGCCAGCGAGGAGCTCCAGATCATGCGCCGCTCCCAGCGCGTGTCCCGCACGAGCACGAGCGCCGGGACGGCGACCGCGACGACGAGCGCCTGGCCGATCTCGACCCCGGCGTTGAATCCGAAGAGCGAGAGCAGGAGCCCATGCGAGGACAGCCCGAGCTCGCGCAGCGCGGCGGAGAAGCCGAAGCCGTGGACCAGGCCGAAGCAGAAGCTGACGAGCCAGCGCCGGGCGACGACCGGCTTGAAGAACAGATTCTCGGCGGCGACGAACGCGATCGACAGCGCGATGACCGCCTCCACGAGGCGATCGGGTAGCACGACGATGTCGAGCGCGGCGAGGGCGAGTCACGCTGTGGGCGAGCGTGAACGCGGTGATGATCTTGGCCAGCGCGAGCCAGCCCCCGCCGCGGAGGAGGAGACCGAGCAGGAACAGCAGGTGGTCCCAGCCGGTCAGGATGTGCCCGATCCCGAGCAGGACGAAGCTCGCCAAGCCGCGGTGGCCACCCGACGCGTCGTCCAGCCTCACCCGTGTCTCCCGCGTCTCGGGCGTGAAGGCGAACTGCGTCGTCCGCCCCGGCGCGTCGATGCGCGCCAGCGTGTGGTAGTCCGCGCCGAACACGTCGAAGAGATCGTCGCGCAGCGACAGGTCGCGGACGTCGCCGCCGCACGTGAAGTCGACGACGAGCGTGACGCTCTCCGCGCTCGGCGACGCCGCCGGCCATGACCCGGGGCCGGGCTCGCAGCGCCGACGCCCCGCCCTGAGGGTCACCTTGTGGCGGATGAACCCGAGGAGACGCTGGCGGCTCGACGGATCCCCGGCGCGGGCGCGTCGCAGCTCGTCGCCGATCGCGGGCGGCAATGCGGCCGGCCAGAGCGTGAGGCTGTAGCGCACGCTCCCCCCATCGATGGCGACCACGGCGTAGCCGGTGCTGCCGCCGGTGTGGGCGGTGGCGACGCCGGCGGCGCCGGCCGCGACCAGCGCCACGGCCGCCGCGAGCGCCCGCGCTCGCGTCATCGTCGTGACGTCTGCCCCCCATCGGCGGTGTCGCCGACGCTCCGAACCAGGNCCAGCAGGTTGTCCACCTGATAGCCCGGAATCGTCGCCACGACGGGCCGGCCCACGACCAGCACGTAGCGGCTGACCGTGTCGGGCGCGACGTGGCCGATCGCGTACTGGACGAGCGGCTGAGATTGGCTCGGACGATAGACGAGGACGACGACGTCGGGTGTCGCCACGCCGTAGTCGGCGCCCGCGCGGCCGATCGGGAACTCCCGTTCCACACGCGTGCGGCCGAAGGCCGCCATGGTCCGCTCGATGCGCTCCGCCAGCGCGGGATCGGCCGTGTGCGTGTGGCTGCTCTCGGCTCCCGTGTGGACACCGTGATAGAACCAGACGCCGCTCGCGTCGCGCTCGAAGCGATGGAGCCTCCCGGCGTCGGCAACCTCGATCGCGCCCACCTGGTCCACGGACACCGGCAGCAGCCTGCGCGTGTCGGCGTCGCCCGCGGTTCCCGAAGACGCGTGCAGGCGATCACGATACTCGACGACGGCGATGAGCCCGATCAGCGCCGCCAGGACCACCCACACGAGCACGAGGCCGCGACGTCGACTGGCCGGGCTCAATGCTGCTTCCACCACACCGCNGTTCCCACCACGGCGAGCAGCGCGGGAACGAGCACCACGGACAGGAAGAACGTCCCCTTCATCTGTCGATTGGTGAGGTTGACACGCGGGAGGTCCGCCGTGCGCGGCTGGAGGCCGATCAGGCTCTCCTGGGCGGCCAGGTAATTGACCGTGTTGAGGAACAGCGTGCCGTTGCCCATGATGTGAAAGAACGAGTTCGTGGCGAAATCCGAGTCGCCCACCACCGCGATGCGCGATCGCGGCGTGCCGTCATCGCCGGCGCGCCGCAGCGCGACGACCATCAGCGTGTTCGGGCCGGGCTCGTCGCGGCCCTTGACGAAGCCGACGCGATTGGGATCGGCCTGCCCCCAGCTGTTCTTGGACGAGTTGACGAGCGGCACCACGGAGGCGCCCGGCANGCGCTGCGGCGTAGGCGACAGCGAGCGGGCGCCGGGAAAGAACGTCAGCGGCAGGTCGCGCGTGATCTGGTGACGGTTGTAATCGCTGACGGCCGGCGCTGAGACGTCCGTCCAGAAGTGGCTGGCCTCGTCGATCACGATGTCGTTGTCGAGCACCACGCCGTACTCGCGGATCACCGGCTCCAGCCCGGTGGCCACGAACGGATCCAGCATGAAGAACGCGTTGCCGCCGCCGGCCAGATAGGCGCGCACGGCGTCCACCTCGCGGGGGAGCAACGCGATCTTGGGCCCGCCCACAATCAGCACCGCGCACCCGGCGAGCCCGTTGGCGCGCTGCACGAGGAGCACCTTCTCCACCGTGTAGTTAAGCGTCTCGAGCGCATGGCGGGCCTTGGCCATCCCGTGGCGCTCGTGCAGGACGAACTTGGCGCCGAGGCCGTGGGTGTGGCCCGCTGCACCCTCCATGTGGTCGTGCGACTCCAGGCTGAAGGGATCGGGCTCGCTGTGGCCGTCGAGGAAGCAGACGCGCTGGGTGGCCGCCCGCGACACGCGTAGGATGCCGTTGGCGATGTCGATCTCGCTCGGGCTGTTCACCTGCAGGCGCCGGCCCTCGCTCTCCATCACCGTCGTCCCGGCGAAGTTCACGCCGAGCATGCGCGCCCGGGCGGGATTGATGACGGGGTCGTGGAACTCGACCGTCACGCGCGGCGTCTGCTTCGCGATCAGCTCGTACAGGTCGACCGTATCGCGCATGAGCGGGTCGTGAAAGAAGACGATATGCACGGGACGCTCGAGCCTCTTCAGCATGGTCACCGTGGCGTCGGAGAGCGAGAAACGGCGCGATTCCGTCATGTCGAAGCGGAACGGATAGCGCACCGACAGATGGGCGAGGGCAAGGAGCACGCCGACGACCCCGAGCGTGTAGAGCGCGATGTCGCCGCGGCGTCCGCGCAGGAGCCTCAGCGCTGCCACTGGAGATACCCGGTGTTGAGGGTGAGCGCGACGGCGGCCACCACGAGATAGAACGCGATGGCCTCGGTGCGCACCAGTCCCTGGATGAAGTCGACGAAGTGGAGCCCGAACGAGAGGTAGGCGGTGAGGCCACGCAGCATCGGCGACGTCTGGAAGCTCTGGAGATGGCCGATGAACCAGAACGCGAGGAGGACGGCCCCCGTGAGGAGGGCCGCGACGATCTGGTTCCGCGTGAGCGCGGAGCCGAGCTGCCCGATGGCGAGGCTCGCCATGCCGAGCAGGACGAACCCGAGGTAGCCGGCGACGATGGTCGTCGTCTCCGGGATGCCGAACAAGTAGAGCGGGACGATGTCGATGAGGGTGCCGACGGCAATCGCGAGCAGGATCGTGAAGGCGCCGAGATACTTGCCCGCCACGATCTGCCAGGGGTGGAGCGGCAGCGTCATGAGCAGCTCGATCGTGCCGGCGCCGTATTCGGCCGCGAACAGCCGCATCGAGAGCAGCGGCGTCACGAGCAGCAGCAGCAGCCCCATGTTCTGGAATGTGCTCGTCATGGTGGCGTCGCCGGTGAGGAAGACGTTGTAGAGGAAGAAGTACCCCGTGCCCAGCAGGAACACCGCGACGACGAAGTACGCGATGGGCGACCGGAAGTAACCGGCCAGCTCGTTCTGGTAGATGGCGAGCACACCCCTCATGTGGGGCCGTCCGGCGCGCGGCCGTCGCTCACGTAGTGGAGGAAGACGTTCTCGAGCGTCGGGTGCCGGCGCTCCAGCCGGTGGAGATCGAAGCGGCCGGCGACAGCGCGCGCGATCGACGCCTCGACGCCCTCCTCGGCGTCGATGCGGCAGTCGACGGCCAGCAGGTGGCCGTGGCTGCCCGGGCGGATGTCGACGTCGCGCACGCCTTTCACGCCGGCGAGCACGTCGGAGAGTCCCGGCGCCGGCGCGCCAACCTCGAGCGTGACGCGGCTGGTGTGCTCGAGCGCGCGCTGCAGGCCGCTTGGCGAGTCGATCGCCAGCAGCCGGCCATGGTTGATGATCGCCACCCGGCGACAGAGCACCGTGGCCTCGGCGAGGACGTGCGTGCTGAGCAGGACTGCGTGTTCCCGGCCGAAGGCGCGGATCACCTCGCGGGTTTCGTGGAGCTGTCCNGGGTCGAGCCCGGCCGTGGGCTCGTCGAGCAGCAGGACCTCGGGGCGCCCGAGCAGCGCCTGGGCGAGGCCGACCCGCTGTCGGTAGCCGCGCGAGAGCTTGTAGATCTCGCGACGTATGACGTCCTCCAGCCGGCACGCGGCGGCGACGCGCTCGACCTCGGCCGGGATTTCGCCGCGTGCGATGCCCTTCGTCTTGGCGACGAAGCGGAGGAACGAGTCGACGCCGAGCGTCTCGTAGAGCGGGGGCCGCTCCGGCAGGTAGCCGATCGATCGCGCCGCCTCCACGTTGTCGACCGCCATGTCGTGCCCGCACACGACCACCCGCCCTGAGGTGGCGGCGGTGAAGCCGGCAATCATCCGCATCGTCGTGGTCTTCCCCGCCCCGTTGGGGCCGAGGAATCCGACGATCTCGCCACGCTCGACGGTGAAGGACAGATCGTGGACGACGGTGGTGGAACCGTAACGCTTGGATGCCGACTCGAGGACGATGGCGGGTGGACTCACGACGACGTGAGATGACCCACGGGCCCGGNTGGCNGGCCCGTGGGGGGGCAGCGCAAGNCGGCGCTACCTATGCCACTTGTTGCCGCCCTGCTTGTACTGGTCCATGTCGTGACCGTAGTACAGGTCGGCGTTCTCCAGGTCGCGGATCATCTTGAGATGCTGGATCGACGCGTTGTAGTCCTTGACGCTGTAGTTGATGCCGGCGGGGTAGCCGTCCATGTTCTCCTGCACCCACACCGCGTCGCCCGTCATGACGATCTTCTTGCCGCTCGCGAGCTTCACCTTCACCGACTGGTGGCCCAGCGTGTGCCCCGGCGTGGGGAAGACGATCACGCTGCCGTCGCCGAACACGTCATAGTCCCCCTCCAGCTCCAGGTAATTGAAGCCGCGGGCCGGCCCGTCGAAGTCAGCCATCACGAAGGCGCCGTCGCCCTGACGGCCCTGGAACTTCTCCGGCCACCACGCCTGGTACAGCTCCTTCTTCTGTAGGACGTGGACGGCCTTGGGGAAGAGCTTGATGTTGCCGATGTGATCGAGGTGGGAGTGGGACGTGATGACCACCTTCACCTGGTCCGGCGACAAGCCGACCTTCTTCAGCTGCGCGTCGATGACGTCCTCACGCTTCTGGCTCGGCTTGAGCAGATCACACCAGAACGCGCTCCAGTACGATTTGCACTTGCCGTCGGAGATGGCGACGTTGTTGCCCGTGTCGAACAGCGCGACCCCGTTCGCGTGCTGGATGATGAACATGTTCGCAGGGAGCAGGACGTCCTTGGCCTTCTCCTTCGGCAGTGACGGGATCAGCTCGCTGATCGGGAAGGGACCGAACGTTCCGCTGGCCGCCCAGTAGACCCCCTTGACCTGCGCCTGCGCAGGAGAGGCAAGCAAGCACACGATGCCGAGCAGCGCCGCCGCGAGCCCTACCTTCTTCATGAGTGCCCTCACTCTTTGGAGGCGAAACGGGTCCAACGTGCACCGCCGACGAAACGGAGCCGACGATAGCGCCGGCCCCGGGGCCTGTCAAGGCGCAGTCTGCATGTACGCGGGCGCGCCGGCGCCCGGAAAGAAGTCCTCGCGNGGCGGCGCGAAGACGTCGATCACCTCCGTGTCCTCGAGGAACCACGCCTCGTGCTCGACGCCGCCCGGCACGACGGCGACGTCGCCCGGCCCGCAGATCTTGCGCTCGGCGCCGAGNCGGAAGTCCATCCGCCCGGAGATCATCCAGAACATCTGCTCGTGGGGATGGCGGTGGGCGGCGGCGTGCGCCCCGGCCTTCATCGACCACCACACGATCATCTCCTTCTCACCGACGAGAATGCGGCGGCTGATCGTGTCGGTGACCTTTTCTTCCGGCAGCTCGCGCAGCGCGTGAAAACCGTTCATCATGGGCATCGCGGCCTCCGTGGTGCCACAACGTAGCAAGGGTAGTATCCTCGCGCAATGATTCGCCCCTGGACCGACGCGCTCGCCCGCATGCGCGGCCGCATCGCGCGCACCGCGGCGAGCATGACCGCCGGCTTTCCACACTTCGCCGACCCGGCCACGGGTGCCTGGACGACCTCGCCCGCCGGCGACTGGACGGGCGGGTTCTGGAACGGGATGCTCTGGCTCGCCGCGCGTTACGGCGATGATCCACGCTCCCGCGCGTGGGCCGCGGAGTGGACCGCGCGCCTGGCGCCGCGCGCGGACTCGGACACCGTGTTCCGCGGCTTCCTCTTCTATTACGGCGCCGCGCTCGGCTGGCTGCTCTGCGGCGACGCCGCCGCGCGCGACGTCGCGCTGGCGGGCGCTCACGGGCTCGCCGCGTCGTACAACCCGCGCGCGGAGGCGCTGCCGCTCGGCGCGGCGGCGGAAGAAGCCTCCGACGTCGGCGCGGGCGAGGCCAACGTCGACACCGTGCAGGCCTCGGCCCTGCTCCTGTGGGCCCACCGCGAGACCGGCGACGCCGCGCTGCGCGACATCGCGCTCCACCACGCGGCGCGGCACATCGAGTTCTGCCTGCGCGAGGACGGCTCGGTGTGCCAGTCGGCGTCGTTCGACCCGGCGAGCGGCCGGATGCTGCGCCGCTACACGCACAAGGGCATCACCGACGACAGCACGTGGGCGCGCGCTCAGGCGTGGGGGATTTTGGGCTGGACGCTGACGCACGCATGGTCCGGCGAGGCGCGCTTCCGCGACGCCGCCGAGCGCGCCGCCGACTGGTGGCTGGCGCACGCGCCCGCCGATCGCGTCGCCTTCTGGGACTTCGACGACCCGAAGATCCCGGACACGTTCCGCGACACGTCGGCGACGGCGATCGTGACCGCGAGCCTGCTGACCCTGGCGCCGCGCGCGTCGACGCCCGAGCGGGCGCGCGCGTATCGCGACGCCGCCGAGGCGACCGCCGCCGCGCTGGTCGAACGCCACCTGCGGCCGGATGGGCTGCTCGCCGACGGCTGCTACAGTCCGCGCATCGGCCTCGCCACGCGCCACGAGCTCGTCTGGGGCAGCTACTATCTCTTCGAGGCGCTGCACGCGCTGGCCGGGCTGCGGGACCCGGCGAAGATCGTCTAGGAGGATCGGATGGCGCGACTCAAGATCGGCTTCATTCCCATCGAGGGGGGGACCTACTACAAGGAAGCGCTGGAGGAGGTCACCCGCGCCGAGGAGCTCGGCTTCGACTCGGTGTGGATGGAGGAGCACCACGCGGTCACCAATCACTACTGGCCCTCGCCGTTCCCGGTGCTGGCCGGCTTCGCCACGCGCACCTCGAAGGTGATGCTCGGCACCGACATCGCCGTCGCCGCCTTCTACCATCCGGTGCGGCTCGCCGAGGACATCGCGATGCTCGACGTGATGTCGAACGGCCGCATCACGCTCGGCATCGCGATCGGCTACAAGCCCGACGAGTTCGCGCTCTACGGCGTGGATCTCGCCAGGCGCGGCGCGCGCTTCGAGGAGCAGCTGGCGATCATGAAGAGCCTGTGGACGCAGGAGACCGTGTCGTTCAAGGGCACGTACTACACGGTCGAGGGCCGCATCGAGCCCAAGCCCGTGACGAAGCCGCACCCGCCGGTGTGGATCGGCGGCTGGGGCGACATCACGCTGCGCCGCGCCGCCACGCTCGCCGACAACTGGATCCCGGGGCCGACCGCGGATCTCGCGCGCCTCGTCAAGGGCAAGGCGCAGTTCCTCGCCAACCGCCGGGCGGCGGGGCGCACGCATCCGATCACCGAGTGGCCGCTCACGCGCGATCTCATCATCGCGGAGACTGACAAGCAGGCGCGCGCGCTCGCCGAGGAGCACATCATGGTCGCCTACCGCCGCGAGTACGCCGGCGGCTGGCGCCACCCGTTCATCGACGCCTCGATCGCGACCGATCTCGACCGCCTGATGGAGGATCGCTTCCTCATCGGCGGTCCCGACCAGGTGATTGCCAAGATCCGCAAGCTCGTCGACACCTACGGCATGACCCATCTGATCTGCCGGACCTTCTTTCCCGGCATGCCGCACGCGCACATCATGAAGGAGCTCGACCTGCTGGCCCGTGAAGCGATGCCGGCGTTCAAATAGGCGACATTACGAGCGAATTTCGGTCCGACCAAAACGCGGCGTGCGCCGTAACTATCTGATATACTGGCGATTGCTGCTGACTCTGTCTGCAGGGAGTGAAGGGTCATCGCGCAGAACGTGTATCGCGTCGATCGGTCGTACTCATGGAATTACAGCCACTCGCCTACCTTGCCGCGTGTCCGCCGCGTGCCCTCGGGTCCGGGCGGTAAGTTCCTCGATCACCCGCTGAACTCGCCGATCGGCATCGCCGCCGGCCCGCTGCTGAACAGCAAGTGGGTGGAGGCATATTCGCGCGTCGGCTTCGACGTGCTCACGTACAAGACGGTCCGCTCGATGGCGATGCCCGCGCACGCGCTGCCGAACATCCGGCCCGTCGAGAATCGCGAGCACGCGGCGATCGCCACGCGGAAGACGCAGATCGACAGCCAGCCCACGCTCGCCGTTTCGCTCGGCATGCCGTCCGCAGAGCCGGAGGTGTGGCGCAAGGACGTCCGCCGCGCGAAGGATCGCATCGGCTCGGGGCAGGTGCTCATCGTGAGCGTGGTCGGGACGTGGGCGCCAGGCATGGACGCCGAGCAGCTCGTGCAGGACTACGCACGCTGCGCGGCGTGGGCGGCCGAGGCCGGCGGCGACGCGATCGAGGTCCACCTGGCCGTCCCCGACCCTTTCGCCGAGCAGCCGCAGCTCATCTACGAGAACATCCCGCTCGCCGCGCAGATCCTCTACCGCGTACGCACGACGATGCCGAAGCCGGTGCTCGCCAAGCTCGGCGTGTTCCGCACGCCGCGGGTCCTGCACGAGACGGGCACCAAGCTGGCCTCGTGGGCGAGCGGCTTCGTCATGACGCACGGCGTGCGCCGCCGCGTGGTCGACGAGGAGGGCAACGCCGCGTTCGAGGGCGCCGGGCGCGACCGCGCGACGATCGTCGGCGCCGACACGTGGCCCCTCGCCTCGCGGCAGATCGAGGAGATGCTCTCGTGGCGGAAGGCCGGCGCCTGGGACCGCGCGATCCTCGCCGTCGGCGGCATCACCACCGTCGAGCGCGCCGACCACCTGCTGCGCGAGGGCGCCGACGTGGCGCTGATCGCCACCACCGCGCTGTTCGATCCGCTCTTCTCCGTACGGTTTCGTCAGCTCCGCGCGACCGCCGTGGCCTAAGTAGATGGGGGGCTCCGAGCGCCCCCCAAGCCCCCCAACGCTCGCCGCGGCCCGGCAAAGCCGTGCCGCGTCTCGAAATCGCATCTACCCGCCCGTCGCGCGCGCCAGGGTCTCGTGGATCTCGAGCGACAGCGCGCCGAACTGGGGCGCCGCGCGCGTGGCCGGCGTGCGCGGGCGCGGCAGCGGGACGTCGACGACGCGCGCCACGCGCCCCGGCCGCGGCGACATCACCACCACGCGGTCGGCCAGGAACACCGCCTCGGGGATCGAGTGCGTGACGAAGACGACGGTCTTGCGCGCGGCGGCGGGCTCGCCCCATACGCGCAGCAGCTCCAGGTTCATCTCGTCGCGCGTCATCGCGTCGAGCGCGCCGAACGGCTCGTCCATCAGGAGCAGCGGCGGATCGAGCAGCAGGGCCCGGCAGATCGCCGCCCGCTGCTGCATGCCGCCCGAGAGCTCGCGCGGCAGGCGGTCGGCGAAGCCGTCGAGGCCGACGAGGCGCAGCAGGTGCTCCGCGCGCTCGCGGTAGCGCGCGCGCTCGAGGCCCGCCAGCTCTGCGGGCAGCAGCACGTTGTCGCGCACGGTACGCCACTTCAGCAGCACGGGCGCCTGGAAGACCATACCGACGGACGGAATCGGTCCCGTCACCGCGCGGCCGTCCACCTCGACAGAGCCGCGCGTCGGCCGGCGCAGGCCGGCCACGACGCGCAGGAGCGTGGACTTGCCACAGCCCGAGGGGCCCACCAGCGCCACCAGCTCGCCGCGGCCGACGGAAAAGCCGACGTCGCGTAGCGCCTCGACCGGGCCGGACTCCGCCCGGTAGGTCATGCCCACCCGGTCGAGGACGATCACTTCTTCGGGGGCTCGACCTTCGTCAGGAAGTCGTTGGTGAACACCTCGTCGCAGGCGACTTTGCGCGGCATGTCGGGCATGTAGGTGTTGATGAACTCCACGGTGCCGCACATCTTGCGGCGGTCCATCCAGCCGATCCCGTTCTTCGCGTAGCGCTCGGTGCGCATCAGGTCGAGCCCGAGCATCATGTTGGGCTCGATCAGCGCCAGGTCGATGTCGGGCACGCGCTTCTTGAAGATCTCCAGCGCGGCCTTCGGGTCCGCCATCACGTCGCGCCAGCCGAGGTACGACGCGGCCAGGAAGTCGCGCAGCGCCTTCGGCCGCTCGGACAGCGTCTTCTCGCTCGTCATGATCGACATCGAGTAGGTGTCGAACCCGTACTTGTGCCACGGCATGGATATCAGATTCTCCTTGCCGACGGCCTTCTCCCAGAACGGCTGGCCCGTGGTGTAGTCGGGGACGGCGTCGGCGCGCTTCTCGGCCAGCGCCACGAACTTCGCGGCCGGCTCGATGTTGAGCCAGGTCACCTTCGAGGCATCGATCCCGTTGACCTTGGCGAAGGCCGGGAAGAGCTGGCGCTGCGAGTCGCCGGGCGGCGCCGCCAGCGTCTTGCCCTCGAGGTCCTTCGGCTTCGTGATGCCGGTGTCCTTGCGCGTCCAGATGTTGAGCGGCGTGTTGTCGAAGACGGCGCCGACGATCTTGATCTTCGCGCCCTGCGCCAGGCGCGGGATCACCACGACGGCGTCGGCGAGCCCGACGTCCGCGCGGTTCGTGTCGACCTTGGCGATGGAGTCGCCGGAGCCCTTCGAGTTCTGGAGCTCGACGTCGAGTCCGCGCGCCTTGTAGTACCCCTTGTCGAGGGCGACCCAGTACGCGGCGTGGTCGCCGACGGCGAACCAGTTCAGGGCGAAGACGAGCTTCTGCGTNGGCTGNGCGGCGGGCGCGCCCGCGACGGCGAGGACGAGCACGGCCACGAGAACGGCGAGGCGCTTCATGGAGACCTCCTCACGCGGTGTCGGCCCAGGGCGCCCAGCGTCGCGCGGCGAGGCCGACCGCCCCGTAGAGGAGCAGGCCGACCACCGAGATCCACACGAGCGCGGCGAAGGCGACCGGGGTGTTGAGATTGGTTTGCGCGTTCACGATCACCGTGCCGAGCCCCGCCTGCGAGGCCACGAACTCGCCCACGATGGCGCCCACGACGGCGGCGGTGGCGGTGACCTTGAGCGCAGAGAGCACGTAGGGCAGCGCGTTGGGCAGCCGGATCTTCAGGAACACCTTCCAGGTCGGCGCGCCGAAGACGCGGCCGAGATCGAGCAGCTCCTCGTCGACCTGGGTGAGGCCCACCGCGGTGTTGATCACCACCGGGAAGAAGCCGATCAGCGCGGCGATCAGGACATTGGGCAGGATGCCGTAACCGAGCCACAACAGGAACAGGGGCGCCACCGCGACCTTGGGCAGCGTATTGACGAAGACCAGGAACGGCAGCAGCGCGCGCGCCGCCAGCGGCGACCACGCGACCATGATGCCGAGCGCGACGCCGCCCGCGCCCGCGAGCGCGAAGCCGCCGAGGATCTCGAGCGTGGTGACGCGCAGGTGCGTCTGCCAGGGAATCGAGAAATTGCCGAGCGCCTTCGCGACGGCGAGGGGTCCCGGCAAGAGGTATTCGCGCACGCCGAAGAGCGGGCCGGCCGCCTGCCACGCGGCCAGCAGGGCGGCGAAGACGACGAGCGACGGGAGCAGCCGCGAGAGCCCGCGCGCGGTCATGGGGCGCCCATCGTACCGCCGCCCCCGTGTGCTACGCTACGGCCCGTGCGTTGGCTCGTCGTGCTTCCTTTCAATCGCGCCGGGCTCATGGGCGTCGATTTCGGCGAGGAGCTCGCCGCGCGTGGTCACACGGTGCGGCTCTTCGAGTACCGGCGCGACAACGCGCTCTACAAGAACAAGTCGACGAAGGCCGCCTACCAGCTCTGGATCCTCCGCCTGCTCGAGCGCGCGTGCGAGTCGTGGCGTCCCGAGGTCGTGCTCGTGATCAAGGGTGGCCCCATCACGCCGAACCTCGTGCGCCGCGTGAAGGCGCGCGCCGACACCCTGTTCGTCAACTTCTTCCCCGACAACCCCCTGTGGATGATCCCGTTCGGCTGCCTGGAGGCCTACGACGCCTTCTTCACCAAGGAGCGCTACGCGATGCGCAGCCTCCAGCAGGTCGGATTACGCAACCTGCACTATCTCCCGATGTACTGCGTGCCGTCGCAGCATCACCCGGTGGTGCTCTCGCCCGAGGAGACGCGGCGCTTCTCGGCGCCCCTGTCGTTCGTGGGCAGCCGCTACGACTACCGCGAGCGCTTCGTGCGCGAGCTGGCCGACGCGCCGCTGCGCCTGTGGGGCGCGGGCTGGGGCCGCAGCCCCGATCCGGTCGTGCGCGGCCTCGTCGCGGGGGGGCCCGTCTTCGGCCACGACAAGCTCTGCGTGTATTCCGCGTCCACGATCTCGCTGAATCACCACCACCCGATGAACGACATCGTCGGCGTCAACACGCGTACGTTCGAGCTGGCGGCGGCGGGCGCCTGCCAGGTCGTGGACGCGAAAGACGAGCTGGGGCCGCTCTTCAAGCCCGGCGACGAGCTGCTCGTCTATCGCGATCTCGCCGAGCTGCGACGCCTGCTCGACCATTTCCTGGCGCGGCCCGACGAGGCACGCGCCATCGGCGAGAACGCGCGGCGCCGCGCGCTGGCCGAGCACACGCTGGGGCACCGCGTCGACGAGATGCTCGCCGTCTTGCAAGACCGCTTCGGGATCGACGCCCGACCGTCGGGCCCCGGAGTCCCGCCCAGGGGCCCCGACGGCACAGACGAATGACCGACTCGCTGGCGCGCGAGCTCGCCTGCATCGACTGCGGCACCGTCCACCCGCTCGGCTACCGGCTCGAGTGCGAGAAGTGCCGCGGCCTGCTCGAGCTGCGCTACGACCTCGACGTCCTGCGCGCGCGCGGCCCGGCCCTGCTCGCGGGCGGCGGGCTCTGGCGGTACGCGCCGGTCCTGCCGATCGCCGATCCCGCGCACCGCGTGACCCTCGGCGAGGGCGGCACGCCGCTGCTGGACTGCCCGCGCCTCGCGAAGGTGCTCGGCGTGCGCAGCCTGGCCGTCAAGTTCGAGGGCGCCAATCCGACGGGCACCGTGAAGGACAGGTCGTCGGCGACGGGCGTGGCGGCCGCGCTCCAGTTCGGCTTCACGGCGACCTCCGTCGTGTCGAGCGGCAACGCGGGCTCCTCGATCGCCGCCTACTCGGCCCGCGCGGGCCTGCGCTCGCTGATCTTCGCGTACGCGCGCGCGTCGGCGCCGAAGCTCCTGCACATGGCCGCCACCACCGCGGACCTCGTCCTCTACGAGGGCGTCTACGACGACCTCATCACGCACTGGGACCGGCTCGCGGAGTCGCGACTCTTCTTCGACTGCGGCGCCTCGCGCAACGCCTACAAGCACGAGGGCAAGAAGACGATCGGCTACGAGATCGCCGAGCAGAGCGGCTGGCGCCCGCCCGACGTCGTGGTGGCGCCGGTCGCGGTCGGCGAGACGTTCATCGCGGCCGCGCGCGGCTTCCGGGAGATGCGCGACGCCGGCTGGATCCCGCGGGTGCCGCGGATGGTCGCCGCGCAGGCGACGCGCGCCAACGCGATCTCTCGCGCCTTCCGCTCCGGGCGGCCGCTCGAGCCGCTGAAGATCGGTTACACGGTGGCCGAAGGGCTGGCCGCGGGCAACCCCGGGCGCAAGGGCGAGTGGGTGCTGCGGCTGTTGCGCGACGGCCGCGGCGCCGCAGGCGATGCCGAGGACGAGCAGATCCTCGAGGCACAGCGGACGCTGGCGCGCACCGAGGGCATCTGGGCGGGACCGACGGGCGTGGCCACGCTCGCCGTGCTGGGCAAGATGCTCGCCGCCAAGGAGCTCGACCCCGCGCAGTCGTACTGCGCGATCGTGAGCGAGACCGGCCTCAAGACGGAGGCGGCGCCGCCGAGCCGGGCGGCCACCGCGTTCGACTACGACTCGCTCGAGCGCCTCGTGGAGCAGCGGCTCGCCCGCGCCTAGGCCGCTCCCCCGCGCGTTCTACCTCCGCCCCGCGCCCGCCGTCGCGCGCGACCTCCTCGGCTGCATCGTCGTCTCGCGGCGCGGCCGCACGCCGACGGCCGGGCGCATCGTCGAGGTGGAGGCGTACCTCGGGCCCGAGGACGAAGCCTCGCACGCCGCGTTCCGTCCCGGCAGCCGCTCGCTGTTCTACGGCGCGGGCGGCCACGCCTACGTCTACCTCAACTACGGCATCCACTACTGTCTGAACGCGATCACCAACCCGGCGGGCCGGCCCGGCTGCGTGCTGATTCGCGCCCTCGAGCCCGTCGAGGGCGTGACGACGATGGCGCGCCGCCGCGGCGTGGCCGTCGACGCACGGCGGCTCGCCAGCGGTCCCGGCAACCTCACGCGCGCGCTCGGCCTCACGCTGCGCGACAACGGCGCCGACCTCACGCGCGGCCCGCTCGTCATCCTGCCGGCCGAGGGGCCGCGCGACTTTCGACTCGCGCGCGGCCCGCGCGTCGGCATCACGCGCTCGACAGACCGGCCGCTGCGCTTCTGGATCGCCGGTCATCCGAGCGTCTCCGCCGGGCCGCGCGGCGGAGAGCCCTCGCGCGCGCGGGCGAACGCGTGGCGTCGAAGTGCCACACGACGAATGTGAGGTCGCCGTGATGGCGCCGACTCGCGCCGACGCGGCCGAGGGCCACGCGTCGGATGACGCCGCGCCAGAAGCGCTGCGCGGGGTTCCACGTGAGCACCGCCACCTCCCATCGGCCGGGGAAGCGCGCGAACAGCGCGCGCGCGGCGCGCGTGCCCACGCCGCGCCGGCGGTATTTTCGCAGGACGAAGAACTCGCTGATCTCGCGGACGCCCGCGCCCGCGAAGTGGGCACGCTCGCGCACCAGCGCGAAGCCCGCGGGCCGGCCGTCGAGGCGCACGACGAAATGGTGGCCATGGTCGCGCCGCCAGAATCGTCGGTGCCAGCCGGGAGAGCCGAACGTGCCGTCGGCCTCGACGCCCCAGCGGTCGCCGCCGAGGTCGTAGATGTAGAGCTGGATCAGGCGCTGCACGAGCGGCACGTCGGTCCGTCGCAGCGAGCGAAGGCTGAAGCGCGCCACGTCGTCAGCGGCCGCGGCGGAGCGCGTCGGGATCGAACAGTGCGTCGTCGAGACCGGTGTTGACGGCGGCCGAGCGGACGACCACGCGCACGATCAGCTTGCCGTCGACGAATGCCTCCTGCCGGTGCGGCAGCGCGAACCCGCCCACGAGCGGACGGTGCTCGGTGAGCGCGAGATCGATCACGCTCTCGCCGCTCGGCAGCTTCTCGCGCGTGACGAAGCGCACGACGCCGCGCTCGGGATCGAGCCAGACTTGAGGCACCGCGCGCTCGCCGGGCCGGGCGCCGATGACGGTGACCGTCCGGTCGCCGGAGCGCGTGACGTAGCTCACGTCGTCGCGCACGCCGAGCACTTTCCACTCCGCGAGGAGGTCGGCGCCGGTGCGGCGGAACGGGACGAGCAGTTGGGTGGGGTCGCGCGTGCCGGGCGGCGGCGCCTCGAACGTCTTGCCGTCGGGCGTGCGCACCCAGATCCGATCGCCGACGGTCAACCGTACTTCCTTGTGGCCGTCGATCGTCTGCTCCACGCGCTGTCGCCGCGGCAGCTTGACGTACACGCGCTGCTCGCCGTTCGACTGCGGGTGGCGGCCGGCGGGATCGAAGAGCGTCAGCGTCTGCTCGATCACGAGGTCCGCGACGTTGACCTCGCCGAGACGCGCCAGGAAGGCGTCCACGGCGGCGCGCGCGTCGGAACCGGACGCGGCGGCCACCGAAATCTGTGCGGCCAGGAGGATTCCGGCGACGGCGCGGAGCACGAGTCGGTTATACGGGCGAGCTACGCGAGAAGTCAACGAAAAGCCTGAATTTTTGGGCCGAAAATGTTGACACCCCGGGGCCCGGTCCGTATCATCAAAGGAACCTAAGGAGCGCGCGTGCTTACCTCCCCCGATGCCCTGACGGGCGGCGTCCTCGAGCTGATCTGGAGCGCGGGACCCATCGCGAAGGCCGTCCTCGCGGTGCTCGCGGTCTTCTCGATCATCAGCTGGGCGCTCATCGTCGAAAAGTGGTGGCAACTCCGCCGCGTGCGGCGGCAGACCCTCGGCTTCCTCAAGGTCTTTCGCGAGGGCCGGCGGCCGAGCGTGGTGGCGGTCGCCGCGAAGAAGTTCCGCGAGAGCCCGCTCGCGCAGCTCTATTTCGCCGCGTACCAGGAGCTGGCGGGCAGCCACGAGCTGGAGCGCATGGTGGACGACGGCGAGGAGGCGAGCACCGAGCGGCTGGAAGCGGCCGACCGCGCCATGCGCCGCTCGGCGGGCCTGGAAGTCGCCCAGCTCGAGCGTTACCTGCCGTTCCTCGCGACGACGGCAAGCGCGTGCCCGTTCATCGGCCTCTTCGGGACCGTGGTGGGCGTCATGAATTCCTTCCACGGCATCGGGGCGCAGGGCTCGGCGAGCCTCGCCGTGGTGGCGCCCGGCATTTCGGAGGCGCTCGTGGCGACGGCGGCCGGCCTCGGCGCCGCCATTCCTGCCGTCATCGGCTACAACTACTTCGTCAACCGGGTGAAGCACTGGGCGACGGAGATGGAGGGATTCGCCCTCGACATGCTCAACCTCCTGAGCCGTCCGGCGCCGAAGCTGGCGCGGCCCGCGAAAGATGGCGTTTAGCGCCGGGCCGCCCGGCGGCGCGCGCCGCATCGGGACGAGCCTCGCCGAGATCAACATCATCCCGCTGGTGGACGTCGTGCTCGTCCTGCTCCTGATCTTCATGCTCACGGCGCCGATGATGTACCGCGGCATCGACGTGAATTTGCCGCGCGCGGCCGCCAGGCCGACCGCGGTCGAGGAGCGCATGGTCCTCACGGTGACAAAGGACCGCGCGCTCTACCTCAACGACAAGCGCGTTCCGTCCGGCGGCCTCGAGGGCATGCTCCGCGACGCCTTCCGCAACCGCAAGGACAAGACGCTCTACCTCAAGGCCGACGCGGGCCTTGCCTACGGCGCGGTGATCGAGACGATGGACATGGTCCGGCGCGCCGGTATCGAGCGCCTCGGCATGGTGACCGAGCCCGTCCGCGAGCGCTGACGTGAGCATTGCCGCCGCCACGATCCGGATGCGTCCGGCGCGCGGCCCCGCCCTCGGGAAGGCACCGCTGCCCGTCACCGCGACGGTCCTCTCCGCGATCCTGCACGTCGTCCTCGCGGTGGCGTTCGTGCTGGGCGCGCGAGCGTGGTCGCAGTCACAGCCCAAGACGTACGTCGTCAACCTGGTGCCCGCCGTCGCCGCCGTCGGCTCGCCACAAGGCCGGACGACGCCCGTGCTGCCGCCACGCCCGGAAGAGATCGCGCGCCCCGAGCCGACGCGTCCCACCGAGCTGCCGCAGCGCGAGACCGCGC
>JGI25382J37095_10000056_pt1 | contig 17840 bp, 18 predicted proteins | sample GraSoi013_1_40cm_3_FD_37095 | JGI IMG/M metagenome (IMG submission 37095)
CGGGGGGCCGCTGATCGGCTGGGCCTTCGATCGCCTGGGGCCGCGGCGGCTCATCCAGTGGGGCGCGCTGCTGGCCACCGGCGCCTTCGTCCTGGCCAGCCGCGCGCCGTCGCTGCCGGCGCTGATCGCCGCCTACGGGATCCTGGGCGGGCTCGGCCTCTCCGCGCTGGGCAGCCAGGCCAACATGATCGTCGCCGCGCTCTGGTACCCTGGGGCGCGCGGCCGCGCCATCGCGGCGGTGGACCTCGGCACGGGCTTCGGCGCGTTCTGCTTCATTCCGTTGGCGCAGATGCTGGTGAGCGCCGTCGGCTGGCGCGGCACGCTGCTCGCGTGGGCGGCGCTGCTGGTGGCCGTGGTGGTGCCGCTCAACGCGTTCCAGCGTCTGCCGGCGCGCGAGGTGGCGTCGCCGACCCCCGAGCCCGCGCCCGAGCGGGAGCGATGGACGCTGGCGCTCGCGCTGCGGTCGCTGTCGTTCTGGTGGCTCGGTGCGACCCGCTTCTTCGCCGCCTGTGCCTTTCCGCTGATGAACACGCACATGGTGGCCTACGCCGTCGGCCAGGGGGTTCCGCCCACCACCGCCGCCACCGCGCTCGGCACGGTGAGCCTCGTCAGCCTGGCCGGCCGGCTCACCACCGGTTGGCTCTGCGACCGCATCGGGCGCGCGCCCACGCTCACGCTCACCTACGCCAGCGCGGCGGTCGGGATCGGGTCGCTGACATTGCTGGCGGTCACCGGCTCGCCCCTCTGGCTCGCGCTCTACGTNGTCTTCTACGGCATGGCCCAGGGATCGAGCGGCATCGTGGTCTCGGCGCGCGCCGCCGATGTCTTCGCCGGCGCCTCGTTCGGCGCGATCTTCGGCTGGCTGACGCTCGCCGCCGGGCCCGGCGAGGCGCTGGGGGCCTGGATCGGCGGGGAGATCTTCGACGTGACCGGCAGCTACCTCGGGGCCTTCGCCTTCGCGGTGGCGGCGCTCGCCGCCGGGGTGTTCGCCATCTGGCGCGTGCGGCCGGATTCGCGCAGATCGACGTAGAGCTCGATCTCGTGACCGTCGGGATCGCGGAGGCTGAACGAGCTCGGGGTCTCGCCGAACGGCGCCAGACCGTGCCTCTCCACCCAGCGCCGCGCGGCGGCCAGGTCCTCCAGCGATTCGCCGACCTCGAACGCGATGTGATAGAGGCCGGGCACGCCCTTGGGCTGCGGGCCGGGGCCTTCGGCGCGCGCCACTTCGCAGGAGACGTCGTGATGGTGGCGCCCGGCCGAGAAGAAGGCGATGCGCCCGCTCTTGCCCGTGCCCGTTTCGGCGAGCCCCAGAACGTCGCGGTAGAACCGGCGNGCGGCCTCCAGGTCGCGGACGAAGAGCGAGACGTGCCCCAGCTCGCGGATTTTCAGCGGTGACGGTGTCTCCATCGCGCGGTTAGTGTACCATTGCTGGGTCATGGCTGATTCGAAGCCGGCGGCCTACACCGGGACCGCCGCGCCTGCGTTCGTCACCGCGATCACCGAGCGCGTCCGACCCAACGCGAAGTTGATCGGCCTCCTGGCGCTCGGGCATCTCGTCGTCGACGTGAACCAGGGTTCGCTGCCAGCGGTGCTGCCTTTCCTCAAGGCGGCGCACCACCTCTCGTACGCGGAGGCGGCGACGATCGTGCTGGCGGCGAACATCACCTCGTGCATCATCCAGCCGCTCTTCGGCTATTTCGCGGATCGGATGGCGCGCCGCTGGCTGCTGCCGCTGGCGGTCTTGCTCTCCGGGGTGGGACTCGGGCTCACGGGCGTGGCGCCGGGCTACGGCGCGCTGCTCCTGCTCATCGCCGTCATGGGGCTGGGTGTCGCCGCCTACCATCCCGAGGGCTACAAGACGGCCTCCAGCGTCGCCGGGGATCGCAAGGCGACGGCGCTGTCCTGGTTCTCGCTCGGCGGCAACATCGGCATCGCGCTGGGGCCGCCGCTGATCACGACGCTGGTGACGGGCCTCGGCCTCGCGGGCAGTCTCGGCCTGCTGGCGCCCACTGCGGTCGTGGCGACGCTGCTGGCCGCGGCGCTGCCGATGTTCGCGCCCTCGAGAGCGCGGGCGGCGGCCCCGGACCAGGCCCCCCTGCGCGGCGTCCACATGCCGCGGGCCATGGCGCTCCTGATCCTGGTGGTCACGATCCGCTCCTGGACCCAGCTCGGCTTCACCACGTTCGTGCCCTTCTACTACGTCGACTACCTCAAGGCCGATCCGCGGCTGGTGGGGCCGCTGCTCTTCGTCTTCCTCGGCGCCGGTGCGCTGGGCACTGTGATCGCCGGTCCCCTGGCCGACCGCTGGGGCCCGCGACCGTTCATGACCTGGGTGTTCCTCGCCGCTGCCCCGTTCGGCGTGCTCTTCCTCACGGCGCGGGGTGCGCTGGCCTTCGTGGCGCTGGGGTTGTTCGGCGCGGTCCTGGTCTCGTCGTTCACGGTGGCCGTGGTGCTGGGCCAGGCCTATCTGCCCCGCAACGCGGGGATGGCGTCCGGCCTCATCGTGGGGTTCGCCCTCGGCGCCGGCGGCCTCGGCGTGACGGTCCTCGGCTGGATCGCCGACCACCACGGCCTGCCGACGGCGCTCTGGATCAGCGCGCTCCTGCCGCTGGCTGGCTTCCTGGTGGCGCGGTTCCTGCCGTCGCCGCGCGACGGCCATTGATACGATGAACGAAGGCCTCCCGTTCCAGGACGGCGAGCAGGTGCTGCTCATCGATCAGCGCGGCAAGCGCCATCTGCTTTTCCTGCGCAAGTCCGACACGTTCCACTCCGACCGTGGCTGGATCGCGCACGACGCGATCATCGGCCAGCCGGAAGGCAGCTGGATCCGCAGCTCACTGGGGCTGCGCCATATGGCGCTCCGTCCCACCCTCGCCGAGTTCGTGCTGGAGATGCCGCGCGGCGCCCAGGTCATCTATCCCAAGGATCTGGCGATGATCCTCTTCTGGGCGGACATCTTCCCCGGCGCGCGGGTGCTGGAGGCGGGCACCGGGTCGGGCGCGCTCACGCTGGCCCTGCTCCGGGCCGTCGGCCCCGAGGGGCGGGTCATCACGTACGAGCAGCGCGACGAGTTCGCGCGGCGGGCGCTGGCCAACATCCACATACGCCTGGGCGAGGTCGGCAACCTCACCGTGCGTCTGGGCCCCGTGCAGGACGGCATCGCGGACGAGGGGCCGGTGGACCGGGTGGTCCTCGACCTTCCGGAGCCGTGGAAGCTCACGCGCCTCGTGGCCGGTGTGCTGCGGCCAGGCGGGATCTTCCTCGCCTACGTGCCCACCATCATCCAGTCGCATCAGCTGTCGGAGGCGCTCCATCGCGAGCCCCACTGGGCGCTCGTCGAGACCTTCGAGGCGCTCATGCGCCCCTGGAACATCGAGGGCCAGTCCGTCCGCCCGTTCCACCGCATGGTCGCCCACACCGGCTTCATCACCGTCGCCCGCCGGGTCGTGCCCGAGGAGGACGGCTCGCCGGCGCCGCGGCTGGCGCCGGAGAGCGATCGCGCCGAGTAGACCGGTCGCNTCGAGGAGTCCAGATGATCACGTTCATGCGTCGTTACCGCCGAGGCCTCCAGGTGGGGCTTCTGCTCGTCATCGCCGCCTTCGTCGCGTCGCTCTTTGTCTTCGGCGCCAGCGGGCGCGGCGGCGACACCGTGGCCGGTGTGGCCACCGTCAACGGCGAGCAGATCACCACCGAGCGATACCAGCGGCGGTACCAGGAGTACCTCAACGCCTATGCGCAGATGCTGCGCGACCGGTTCTCGCCCGAGATGGCGGAGCGGCTCGGGCTGCCCCGACAAGTGGTGGAGGACCTCGTCCAGGAAACGCTCGTCGTCCAGCGCGCCCGGACCGAGGGCCTGGAGGCCAGCGACGAGGAGCTGAACGCGCAGATCCACGCGATCGCGGCGTTCTGGGAGGGCGGGCACTTCTCGCTCAAGCGCTATGAAGACGTGCTCAAGCGCCTCGGGTACACCAAGACGGCCTTCGAGACGGAGATGCGGCGCCGGCTCACGCGGCAGAAGGTCGAGAACGCCGTCCGGGGCGGCGCCAAGGTCTCCGAGGGCGAGATCGAACAGGCCTTCGGGCACATGCACGAGGAGGTGCGGGCGGCCTGGGCGCTGGTGGAGCTGGCGCCGCTCATGGCCTCCGCGGGCGCGACCGACGACGAGCTCCAGGCGTATCTGAGGGACCACGCGCCCGAGTTGCGTCAGCCCGAGCGGCGCCGTGTCCATTACGTCGCCCTCGACCCCAAGGACTTCACGCGACCCGTGCCGGAGGCCGCGGTCCAGAAGTACTATGCCGAGCACGCCGCCGAGTTCGAGACGCCGCGCCAGGTCCGCGCCGCCCACATCCTGGTGCGGGTGCCGGAGACCGGCGGCAGCGGGGCGGAGGACGAGGCGAAGGCCAAGGTGGCGGACGCCATCCGCCGGGCCCGGTCGGGCGAGGACTTCGGTAAGCTCGCCCGCGAGCTCTCCCAGGACCCGGGCTCGGCCGCGCGGGGCGGCGACCTCGGGTTCGTGAGCAAGGGCGAGATGGTGCCGGCATTCGAGCAGGCGCTCTTCGCGCTGAAGAAGGGCGCGGTCTCCCCGGAGCCGGTCCGCACGCCCTTCGGCTTCCACGCCATCAAGGTGGAGGAGGTCCGCGAGGGCGGCAAGCGGCCGTTGAAAGAGGTGGCCGCGCAGATCCGCCAGCGCCTGCAGAGCGAGGCNGCCGACCGGGCGGCCAGGACGAAGGCCGAAGAGGTCCGCGCGAAGCTCCTCGGCGCCGGCGACTTCATGGCCGAGGCCAGGAAGCTCGGACTGACGCCGGTGGAGTCGAACATCGCCCGCAAGGAAAGCGTGCCCGGCCTCACGCCCCCCGATCCGATGCAGGAGACGGCCTTCACGCTGGCCCAGGGCGGCGTGTCCGTCCCGGTGCGAACGCCGGCCGGCTACGTCGTCCTCAAGAGCGCCGAGACGATGCCGGCCGCCGTTCCGCCGCTGGCCGAGATCAAGGACAAGGTGGTGACGGCGGTCAGGCGGCAGAAGGCCGAAGCGCTGGCGCTGGAGAAGGCCAAGCAGATCGTCGCCGGCGCCCAGAGCGGCGATCTCGTCGGCGCGGCCCAAAAGGCGGGCGCCACCGTCGGGGAGACGCCGCGCTTTTCACGGACGCGACCGGCCGAGCGGCTGCTCGGCGACGCCATGCTGGCCGCGCTCAAGACGCCGGTCGGCGCCCTCACCGAACCTGTGAAGGCGCCCCAGGGCTACTACGTGATGAAGGTCCTCCAGCGCGTGCCCCCCAACCTGAGCACGATCGGCGCCGAGCGCGACAAGATCGCCGGCGAGCTCCTGGCGCGTAAGCAGAGCCAGGCGTGGGAGGCGTGGATGAGCGGAGCCCGGGCCAAGGCCAAGATCGAGATCTCGTCNCGTCTGCCGGGCCAGCGCGGCTAGCGCGGGGCCGGGGAGCGGTGGGTCAGGGCAGCAGCGTCCCCGCGCTCTCCCAGGTCCGACGGGCCGAGACGCGGCAGAACGTCGGGACGCGGATCCAGGGGAACGCGCGCGGGCGGCTCAGGTCGTCGCCCAGCGAGTAGGTCACCGAGCGTGGCAGCACGAGCGCGAGGAGCAGGGCGACTCGCCCGGAAATCACCGGATCAGGATACACCGGGGTTGACCGGCCATGTTATCGTACGTACCGGCATGTCCGCGCAACGCACACCCATGACCCGCGGGGGCTACGACAAGCTCAGCGCCGAGCTGGATCGGCTGAAGCGGGTCGAGCGTCCGGCGATCTCCAAAGCGATCGCCGAGGCCCGCGAGCACGGCGACCTCAGCGAGAACGCCGAATACCATGCGGCGCGGGAGAAGCAGAGCTTCATCGAGGGACGCATCGGCGAGCTCGAGACCAAGGTCGGTAACGCCGAGGTCATCGATCCCCCGAGCGAGGGCGAGCGGGTCACCTTCGGCTCCACGGTGGTGCTGGAGGACGAGGCGGGCAAGAAGTATCGCTACTGGATCGTCGGCTCCGACGAGGCGGAGCCGGCCAAGGGCAAGATCTCGGTGCTCTCGCCGCTGGCGCGCGGGCTGATCGGCAAGAAGGTCGGCGACATGGTCACCGCGCAGCTGCCGGGCGGTCAGAAGAGCTTCGAAATCATCGACGCCAACTTTCCCTGGTCGGACTGAGTTGCCCACCGCGCGGGTCGACGGCGTCAACCTGTTCTACGAAGAGCTCGGTCAGGGCACGCCGCTCGTCTTCGTCCACGAGTTCGCCGGCGACTCCCAGAGCTGGCACCTGCAAGTCCGATTCTTGGCCCGGCGCTNCCGCGCCATCGCCTTCAACGCCCGTGGCTATCCCCCGTCGGACGTGCCCGAGGATCCGGCGGCCTACTCCCAGGATCGCGCCGTCGACGACATCCGGGGGCTGCTCGACCAGCTGAAGATCCCCCGGGCGCACGTGTGCGGGCTCTCGATGGGTGGCTATGCCGCGCTCCATTTCGGCCTCCGGTATCCCCAGCGCGCGCTGTCGCTGGTGGTCGCCGGCGCCGGCTACGGCAGCGTGCCGGGCGAGCGCGAGAAGTTCCGGCAGGACGCCGAGCTGACGGCGCGGCGCTTCGAGCAGGAAGGCATGGCCGCCGCCGCCCAGTTCTACGCCNACGGGCCCACCCGCGTGCAGTTCAAGGACAAGGATCCGAAGGGCTGGCAGGAGTTCTACGAGCGGCTGGCCGCGGGCTCGGCCCGGGGCCACGCGCTCACTCTGCGCGGCGTGCAGATGACGCGGCCGTCGATCTTCGACCTCGGGGACCGGCTGGAGCGGCTCGAGGTCCCCACGTTGATCGTCACCGGCGACGAGGACGATCCCTGCCTGGAGCCCGGCCTCTTCATGAAGCGCAAGATCGCCACCGCGGGGCTCGTCGTCATCCCGAAGTCCGGCCACACGGTCAACCTTGAAGAGCCGGCGGCCTTCAACCGCGTGGTGCTCGACTTCCTCACCGCCGTGGACGCCGGGCGGTGGCCGCGCCGCAATCCACAGTCGCAAACAGGCTCGGCGATTCTGCCCGGCCCGCTGGTCGAGCACGTGCGGAGCCGGTGATGGCGTCGCTCCCGCTCGCCCACATCACGCTGATCGATCTCACCCGCGCCCGCGCCGGCCCCACCGCCGTGCGCCAGCTCGCCGACATGGGCGCCAACGTGATCAAGGTCGAGACGCGCGACGTGGTCGAGGGCGACTCGACGGCGATGGGGTTCGACTTCCTGAACCTGCACCGCAACAAGCGGGCGATGACGCTCGACCTCAAACACCCGAAGGGGGTCGAGGTCCTCAAGCGGCTGGTCGCCCGCGCCGACGTGCTGGTGGAGAACTTCCGGCCCGACGTCAAGCATCGTCTGGGTATCGACTATGAGGCGCTCTCGGCGCTCAACCCACGGCTCGTCTACGGCTCCATCTCGGGCTTCGGGCAGACGGGGCCCTACGGCGACCGTCCGGGCTACGACCAGATCGCCCAGGGGATGGGCGGCCTGATGTCCATCACCGGGCTGCCCGGTCAGGGACCGGTGCGCGTCGGCATCCCGGTCGCCGACCTCGCTGCCGGTCTCTTCCTGGCCCAGGGCATCCTGGTCGCGCTGCTCGAGCGCGAGCGTTCCGGGCGGGGCCAGTGGGTCCACACCTCGCTGCTCCAGGCGATGGTGACCATGCTCGACTTCCAGGCCGCCCGCTGGCTGATCGACCGTGAGATCCCGCCCCAGGCGGGCAACGACCATCCGACCGGCATTCCCACCGGCGTCTTCACGACGGCCGACGGTCACATCAACATCGCGGCCTCCGGCCAGGTGATGTACCGGCGTCTCTGTGAGGCCATCGGCGCCAAGCATCTGCTCGACGACCCGCGCTTCAAGACGCTGGCCGACCGCTCCAAGAACCGCAAGGCCATGAACGAGGAACTGAACACGGTGCTCGTGCAGAAGACGAGCGCCGAGTGGATCGACACGCTCAACAGAGCCGGCGTGCCCTCGGGCCCCATCTACAACATCCAACAAGTCTTCGAGGACCCGCAGGTGCAACATCTCGGGCTGGCGCAGCCGGTGCGTCATCCGGAGCGTGGCGAGATGAAGGTCCAGGGTCTGCCGGCCACGCTCTCGCGGACCCCCGGCGCCATCCGTCAGCCCGCGCCCGCGCATGGCCAGCACACCGACGAGATCTTGCGCGAGCTCGGCTACACGCCGGCAGAGATCGCGGATCTGAGACGGGACGGCGTGGTCTAGTCGCCACCTTCGCGTGCCGCCCGGAGACTCTCCTCCCGGATCAGCGTCAGCACCTCGCGCTTGAGGGCGTTGAAGAGGGGCGAGGTGGTGATCTCGAGCGCGCGGGGGCGGGGCAGCTCGACGGCCAGGCGCTTCTTGATGCGCCCGGGGCGGGCCGTCATCACCGAAACGCTGTCGGCCAGGAGCAGCGCCTCCTCGATGTCGTGGGTGATGAAGAGCACGGTCTGATGGTGGCGCTCCCAGACGGACAGCAGCAGCTCCTGCATGAGCGAGCGCGTCTGGGCGTCGAGGCTGCCGAAGGGCTCGTCCATGAGGAGCACCTGGGGCTCCATGATGAGGACGCGGGCGAGGCCCACGCGCTGCTTCATTCCGCCCGACAGCTCCGCCGGGTAGTGCGACTCGAAGCCCCGGAGCCCGACCTGCTCGAGCAACGCGTCGACCTGAGGCTGGTAGGCCCCGGAGCGAAGACCGCGCGTCTTGGGGCCGAAGGTGATGTTGTCGAGGACAGTGAACCAGGGGAAGAGCGCCGGCTCCTGGAAGACGACGCCGCGGCGCGGGTCCGGCCCCTCCACGGGCTCGCCGTGGACCAGCACCTGACCGCGGGTCGGACGGTCGAAGCCGGCCAGCATGTTCAGCAGCGTGGACTTGCCGCAGCCCGAGGGGCCGAGGATGGCCGCGAACTCGTTCGGCTCGATGGCGAGGTCGATGGCCTGCAGGGCCTCCAGGCGGCGCCCCCGCTTGACGAACTCCTTCCAGACGTCGACGACCTGGACGGTGGGACGCCCGGTCGGCGGTCGCTCAGGCATGCGCCTCCAGGGTCCGCCAGCGTAGAACGAGCCGAGAGGCGACGAGGATGATCCGGTCGGACAGGAAGCCGAGCAGGCCGACGGAGAACATCGTCGCCACGCAGATGTCCATGCGGCCGACGTAGTAGGCGTCCCAGAGCACGTAGCCCAACCCCGACTTCACCGCGATCATCTCGGCGACGATGACGGCCGTCCAGGCCACGCCCACGCCCAGGCGCAGCCCCGTGAAGATCGACGGCAGCGCCGACGGGAAGACCACCTTGCCCAGGATCGTCGCCGGCCCCGCGCCCAGCATCCGGGCGGCGCGGAGCAGCAGGAGGTTGGTGTCGCGGACGCCATGCGTGGTGTTCACCACGATCGGGTAGAAGGCGCCCAGCGCGATGAGAAAGAGCGCCCCCGCGTCGTAGATGCCGAAGACCGCGATCGAGAAGGGCAGCCAGGCCGTGATCGGGACCGGACGGAGGAGCTGGATGGACGGATCCACGACGTTGGCCACGAGGCGGTTCCAGCCGATGAAGAGCCCGAGCGGGATGCCCACGCCCGCGGCGATGAGGAAGCCCTGGAGGACCCGCCGCGAGGAATAGAGAACGTTGGCCAGCCACGTGCCCGAGTAGGGCGACAGGCTCCGGCCCGGCGGGCCGAAGATCCACTTGTACCACGACTCGACGACCTGGGCGGGGGCGGGGATGATGCCCGGCAGCACCCACTGCGAGGTGACCGCGACGTGCCAGAGGGCCAGCAGCGCCAGCGGCAGCAGCACGAACCAGGGACCGCGGCGGGTCACGACGGGCTCAGAGGTTCTGGCCCAGCTCCGCGGGCGACTTACCCGTCGCCTTCGACAGGAACTCGTAGGTGTAGTGCTGGGCGATCTCGCCCGACACGTCCCGCGTGATGACGCCGTTGTCGGAGAGGAACTTCGAGATCCGGGTGATCGAGGCCAGCGGCAGCCTGGCGTCGAGCTTGGTGATCCGGATGGACTCGGCCGCGACCGGCTCCGGCAGCCCGGCTTTCTCGGCGTAGATCTTCGACCAGCGCTGGGGATTCGCCTGCGCGAACTGGAGCACGTCGAGGTAGGCAACGACCAGGCGCTGGACGGCGTCGCGGTGCTTTTCCATGAAGCCGCGGTTCACGGCCAGCACGGAGATGAGGCCGCCCACGGTGTTGGAGCGGTTGTGGTCGATCGTCGGATACTGGGCATAGCCGTCGAGGATGCCCTGGGCGCAGAACGGCTGCCACACGACCGCCAGGTCGATCTCTTTGCCCTGGAGCGCCTTGAGATAGTTGGCCCCGCCGCCGACGATGTTGGTGATCCTGAGCTTGCCGTAATCGATCCCGTGCTCCTGGACGGAGGCGGCGAACTTCAGCCAGGAGATGGAGCCGGCGCCGACGCCGATGCGTTTGGCGGTGACTTCCGTCCAGTCCCGGANGTCCTCGCCCTTGCGGACGANCAGGCAGTCGTTGCCGGAACCGACCCCGGCCACGCCGACCAGCGACCGGGCACCCTGGGCGACGGCCAGCGTGATGTCCTGGGGTCCGAAGGCGGTGATGTCGAGGTCGCCCGAGGCGAGCGCGGTCCGCGCGTCGGCGAAGCGCTGGAACATCACCGTCTCGATCTGGAGGTTGTACTTGGCCGCGTACTCCGGCAGGAGCCAGAGCGGCGACAGTGCGGGGACGTTGAGCATGCCCAGCTTGGCCTTCACCGGCGCCGGCAGGGGCTTGCGGATCGCGTCGCTCTGGGCGAGCGCGCTGGAGGCAGCGAGGGTGAGGACGGCGATGACGACCACCCGCTTCATCGTTGGACTCCTATCCGAGCGCCGGCTTAGCCGGCGCAAGCGGTCCTTGGGGGAGGTTTCGGAGGGGGCCGCCGAGGCCCCCTCCGGCCTAGCGCAGGCCGTCGCGCAGCTCGCGCACGAGGAGCTCGACCGTCCCCCGGGTGCCGCCCGCCAGCTTGAGCTTCCACTCGCCCTCCGTCTCGAAGCGGCGATCGCGCAGCCGCTCGGCCCAGGGCTTGATCGCCTCGCGGATGGCGTGTAGCTCGAAGGGATCGCGCTTGAGCTCCCGGGCCCGGGCCATCACGTCGGGCGCCACCCGGATGAAGGCGCGNAGGGCGGCGCCCGTCTTGATCGAGTACTTGCGCCCCGCCCAGGCNGCGGGGAAGGTCGAGGAGATCGCCTTCACGTAGTTGAGGAAGAAGCGCTTGGCCCCGTGCCGGAGCTCCTGGATCTTCGCGCCTCCCCCGACCTTCTCCACCGTCTCCAGGAGGTCGACGATCTCCTCGGCGAGCGGCGCCTGGCTGACCCGGCCCCGGCCGGTCCCGAGCATCTTGACCTCGCCGTGGAGCGGCGACGTCTCGTCCTCGTTCAAGGAGCGGATCACGTCGTGAGCCATCGCCTGGTTGGGGTCGGGGTAGAGCTTGCGTCCCGACAGGCTGATGATGTGGGAGGGGTTCAGGCGCGTGTGCTTGGCGTTGATCGTCACGAACAGCTCGACGATCTGGCGCGCGTCGAGCGTGTCGAAGAGGACGGCGGGCACCTCGATGCCCATCTGCTCGCCGGCCTGGTTGAGCGCGTGGAGCGCCAGGAGGCGATGCTGGCCGTCCAGCACGCGCAGGACGCCGTGCTCCTCGGGGATCTGCAGGAGCCCGATGTCGTGGTGGCCCGCGATCGGGGTGAACGTGAACCGCTTCTCGGAGGTGATGATCACGGCGCCGGGAATGGGCGGGAGCGTCCCGGCGTCCTTGCACTCCCGGTAGTACGTGACCAGCTCGTCGATCTTGCGGCGGATGACCGGCCGCTGGTACGCCGTCTCGCTCTCACTGATGCGCTTTTCCAGGGCGTCCCAGTTCACCCGCGAGCGCGCCTTGGCCGGGCTCTTCGGCGTCTCGTCCTTGGGCCCGCCCGAGTAGCCGAGCACCTCGAACTTCACCAGGCGGTCGATGTCCTTGGCCGACAGCCCTGCCTGGTAGAACTCCACGCCGAACTGTTTGATGCGGCGCGCCGGCACGGTAATCATAGGTGCCCAAGGCTACCTGACCTCCAAGTACGTGTCAATAGAGGCGTTTTCGCTCTGACGCCACCGGTAGTTCCGCTCGACGCCTCGGCCACTACCCAATGTTTCAAGCCCGGGGCGCCTGGGCCCGGCCCGGTCGGTTACTTCAGACCGAAGGACTCGACGGCGAGGCTCGCGATGTGGCGGCCGATCGCCAGCGAGGCCGTAGCCGCGGGCGAGGGCGCGTTGAGGACGTGGATGGCGTCGGCCGCCTGCACGATCCGGAAGTCGTCGACCAGCGAGCCGTCGGGGCTCACCGCCTGCGCGCGCACCCCCGCCCCTGCCCGCTGCACGTCCTCGGCGCGGAGCTCGGGCACCAGGCGCTGGAGCGCGCGGACGAAGGCCCGCTTGCTGAGCGAGCGGTACATCTCGTAGAGCCCGGTGCGCCAGTAGCGGCGTGCCATCGCCCAGAAGCCGCGGTAGGCGAGCGTTCCCAGGAGCTCCCCGGGCTGGATCCGGCCAAACGTGTACCCCTCGCGTGCGAAGGCCAGCACCGCGTTGGGCCCCGCCTCGATGTCGCCGTGGACGGTCTTGGTGAAGTGCACGCCGAGGAACGGGAACTCCGGATCCGGCACCGGATAGATGAGACCGCGTACGAGGGGGCGGCGCTCCGGCCTCAGGAAGTAGTACTCGCCGCGGAAGGGGATGATCCTGACGTCGGTGGGGGCGCCGGCCATGCGGGCCACGACGTCGGAGTAGAGCCCGGCGCAGTTGACGATCCGCCGCGCCCTGACGCTGAGCCGCGGCGTGCCCAGCTCGAGGCCGTCACCGGTGCGCGCGATCGCTGTCACTTTCGCATTCGTCTCGATCGACACGCCGGCGCCGATCAGGCCCCGCGCCAGCGCCGCGGCGACCTCTTTGAAGTCGACGATGGTGGTGGTCGGCGAATGGATGGCGCGAATGGCCGNCGCCTGCGGCTCCAGCTCGCGTAGGCGCGGCGGGTCGATCAGGGCAAGATCCTTCACGCCGTTGGCTAGACCGCGCTCGTAGAGCGCCTGCAGGCGTGGCAGCTCGTCCTCGCGGGTGGCCACGATGACCTTGCCGCAACGGTCGACGCGGATGCCGTGGGCAGCGCAGAACTCCACCATCAGCCGCGCGCCCTCGACGCAGAGCCGCGCCTTGGAGGAGCCGGGCTTGTAGTAGATGCCGGAGTGGATGACGCCGCTGTTGTGGCCGGTCTGGTGCGCGGCCAGCGCCGGCTCCTTCTCGAGGATCACGAGCCGTGCGCGGGGGGCGCGCGCGCCGAGCGCGCACGCGGTGGCGAGCGCGACGATGCCGCCGCCGATGATGGCCAGATCGTACCGGTCCGACACGACGCCATTGATAGGGCGCGCCCTCGCGCCTGTCAAGCGCCGAGGGTGTTGAGGTACCATGCCGGGGCGGGTCCAGCCCGCGAGGAGGCCGGCATGCGCCGCATCTTCACCAAGAAGGATTCGGAGCGCCGCGAGGCGAAGGACGGGCACCCGCGCAGCGTCCACATGATGGTGGAGCCGGCCACGGCCGGCTCCGCGCACCTGGCGATGGGGCTGGAGGCCGTGGATCCGGGCAGCCGGATCCCTGTCCATGTCCATGCCGAGGCCGAGGAGGTCCTCTTCGTCTACGCGGGGCGCGGGCGCGCGCGGGTGGGCGATCAGGAGGTCGAGGTGGGGCCGGAGACGGCGATCTTCGTGCCCAAGGGCACGCCCCACGGTTTCGTGAACACGTCGGGCGGGCACGTGCATCTGACATGGACGTTCGCGCCGCCCGGCGAGCACGAGAAGTTCCGCCGGGAGGATCTCTGGAAGCACGCCGCCCGGGCCACGGCGGGGGACGGGAACGACTGATGGCGGGCAAGTACTTCGAGGAGCTGGAGGTCGGTCAGACTTTCCGGCACCAGCCGGGGCGGACCATCACCGAAGCCGACAACGTGTTCTTTTCCTGTCTCACGATGAACCCGCAGCCGCTGCACGTCGACTTCCACGCCGCGGCGAAAGCGGAGTTCGGCCGGCCGCTGGTCAACAGCCTGCTCACGCTCGGCGTCACCGTCGGCCTGTCGGTCGGTGAGACGACGCTCGGGACCACCGTGGGCAATCTCGGCTTCGAGAAGATCGAGTTCCCGAAGCCGGTCTTCCACGGGGACACGATCTACGCGGAGACGGAGGTCGTGGACAAGCGCGAGTCCAGGTCGCGCCCACAATGGGGCATCGTCACCTTTGAGCACCGCGCGCGCAATCAGGACGGCGAGCTCGTCATGCGGGCCCGGCGCCAGGCGATGATGCGCCGGCGGCCCGGGTGATGGCCTCCCGCGGGCGCCGCTCGCTCCACTTCGTGCCCGGCGGCAACGAGCGGATGGTCGCCAAGGCGCTCACGCTGCCGGCCGATGGCCTCATCCTCGACCTGGAGGACGCGGTGCCGCCCGACCGCAAGCCGACGACGCGGCCGATCGTGCGCCGGTGGCTCGAGAAGCTCGACTTTGGAGGCCGCGAGCGCTGGGTGCGGATGAACCCGATTACCGGCGGCTTCGGGCGCGCCGACCTGGAGGAGACGATCGGGGGCCGACCCGACGGCTACGTCGTCCCCAAGCCTCGCGGGGCCGCCGACGTGCGGGCGGTGGCCCAGGCGCTCGACCGGCTCGAGCATCGCCACGGCATCCCGCCCGGGGCCACGCGACTGCTGCCGATCGCCACCGAAACGCCCGCGGGGCTGCTGCACGTCGAGGAGGTGGCGGCGGCGAGCCCGCGGATCATTGCCATCTCGTGGGGCATCGAGGATCTGAGCGCGGCGATGGGGCTGGGGCGCGTCCGCGACGGCGCCGGGAAGTATCTGGACATTCCGCGCTACGCGCGCGTCATGTGCGCCGTGGCCGCCGCCGCGGCCGGCGTCGAGGCCCTCGACACCGTCTACACCGATATCGCCGATCTGGACGGGCTGCGACGGGAGTGCGAGGACGCCGTCCAGATGGGGTTCACCGGCAAGATCTCGATCCACCCCAACCAGATCGCCGTGATCAACGAAGCCTTTCGGCCGCCGCCGGAGGTCGTGGAGGAGGCGCGCGCGCTCGTCGCCGCGTTCGAGGAGGCCCGGCAGCGCGGCGTCTACGCGTTCGCCTTCAAGGGGCAGATGGTCGACGCGCCCCACTTGGCCCGGGCGCTGAAGATCCTGGCGCGCGCCGGCGAGCCGGCGCGGCCGGAACGCGGAGGGCCGCCATGACGTCCGGCTGGAAGATCCTCGCCGCCGCGCTCCTCACGGTCACGCTGGGATTCTGGGCGCCTGGGCGGGCTCAAGCCGGGCGACGAGGTCACGATCCGCATCCTGAGGGACGGCCGCGTGGTCGATCTGAAGACGCGCCTGCCCTGAAGTGATCCCCATGCGGGCGATGGTGCTCAAGTCGCAGGCGCCCATCGGCGCGCAGGCCCTCCGCTTGGAGACGCTCCCCAAGCCCGAGCCCGCCGCCGGCGAGATCCTGGTGCGCATCGCCGCCTGCGGGCTCTGCCGCACCGATCTGCACATCGTGGAAGGGGAGCTGCCCCTTGCGCGCACCCCCATCGTGCCGGGCCATCAGGCCGTCGGACGCGTGGACGGCATGGGGCCCGGCGTGACCCACCTGCGGCCGGGTGACCGGGTGGGGATCGCCTGGCTGCGGCGGACGTGCGGCGCGTGTCGTCACTGCGAGAGTGGGCGCGAAAATCTCTGCGAGCGCGCGGAGTTCACCGGCTACCACGCCGACGGCGGCTTCGCCGAGTACGCAGTGGTGCCGGCGGGCTTCGCCTATCTGCTGCCTGCCGTGTTCAGCGACACCGAGGCGGCGCCGCTGCTCTGCGCAGGCATCATCGGTTATCGAGCGCTGACCCTGACCGATGTGGGGCGGGGAGGGCGGCTCGGGCTGTATGGCTTCGGCTCCTCCGCTCACATCACGCTGCAGGTGGCCGTGGCCCGCGACATTCGCGTCTACGTCGTCACGCGCAGCGTCGCCGCCCGCGCGCTGGCGCGGGACCTGGGCGCGGCTTGGAGCGGCGATGTGACCGAGCGGCCGCCGACGCCGACCGAGGGCGCCATCATCTTCGCCCCGGCGGGCGAAATCGTCCCCCTGGCGCTGCGCAACCTGGCGCCCGGGGGGACGCTGGCGCTGGCGGGAATCTACATGTCCCGGATCCCGCCCCTCAACTACGCGGACCTCTACGGCGAGCGCCGCATCACGAGCGTGGCCAACAACACGCGGGACGACGGCCGCCGGCTGCTGGCCGAGGCGGCCGCGATCCCGGTGCGCCCGGCCATCACGCCATTCCCGCTGGCCGAGGCCAACCGGGCGCTGGAGCTGCTCAAGCACGGCGGGCTCACGGGCTCGGGCGTGCTCGTGACCGACCAGGACTAAATCGCGTATGATGGCGAGACCAGTCCGAGCGGAGCGAGGCATCCGATGAGCGATCTCCCCGATATCGTCCGGCGCGCGGCGCGCGTCTTCCCGGGCGGTGTGCTCGGCAGCCACCGGAGTGGCCCGGGACTCGAGTTCGTCGTGCGGGAGGGGCGCGGCGCCTACCTCTGGGACACCGATGGCCGGCGATACATCGACTACCTGCTGGGCTCCGGTCCGATGCTGCTCGGACACGCTCACCCGGCGGTGGTCGACGCCGTGCAGCGTCAACTCGACCGGGGCAGCACGTACATGCTCCTCAACGAGCCGATCATCGAGCTGGCGGAGGAGCTGGCCCGCGCGGTGCCGTGTTGCGAGCAGGTGCGGTTCACGTCGAGCGGAAGCGAGGCGACCTTCTTCGCGCTACGGCTGGCGCGCGCTTACCGCCGGCGCGAGAAGATCATGAAGTTCGAGGGCGGCTGGCACGGGACCCACGACTACGGCGCCATGAGCGTGAGCACGCGATCGCCCAAGGCATTTCCCGCGCCTACGCTCGACTCCGCCGGGGTCCCCCACGGGCTCCAGGACACGGTCCTGGTGGCCCCGTACAACGACCTGGCGACGACCGAGGCGCTGATCGCGACCTATCACGACGAGCTGGCCGCCGTCATCGTCGAGCCCTACCAGCGCGTCATCGTGCCCGCTCCCGGATTCCTCCAGGGGCTGCGGGCGGTCACGCGCCGCTACGGCGTCCCTCTGGTCTTCGACGAGATCGTCACCGGCTTTCGTCTCGCCTACGGCGGGGCCCAGGAGTACTACGGCGTGGTTCCGGACCTGGCCACCTTCGGCAAGGTCCTGGCGGGCGGCTTCCCGCTGGGCGCCGTCTGCGGGCCCGCCGAGATCATGCGCCACTTCGATCCGGCGCTGGAGGGCACGCCGGACTACGTCTGGCAGGCCGGCACGCTGAACGGCAACCCCATCGCCGCCGGGGCGGGCCTGGCGACGCTCAGTGAACTGAGGAAGCCCGGCACGTACCAGCGGTTGCACCGGGTGGGAGCGCGGCTGCGGGACGGGCTCCAGCAGGCCGCCCGCCGCCACGGGCTGGCGGCGCAGGTGAGCGGGGAGCCGCCGGTCTTCGACATCCTCTTCACCGAGCGCCAGGTCGTGGATTACCGCGCGACGCTCACCGCCGATCGCGAGCAGATCCGCCGCTTCAACGAGGAGTGTCTCCGCCGCGGCGTGGTGAAGGCGGTGAACAAGATCTACGTCTCACTGGCGCTGAGCGACGCCGATGTGGAGCAGACGCTGGCCGTCTTCGATGAGGCCCTCGCGGTTGTGGCGGCGGGCACAAGCCCTCAGCACGGTGAGTCCGCGACCTCTTGACGAGGCGGGGGGCCCGGCGGTAAACGTCGAGTACGGTGATGCG
>JGI25382J37095_10000058_pt1 | contig 17588 bp, 16 predicted proteins | sample GraSoi013_1_40cm_3_FD_37095 | JGI IMG/M metagenome (IMG submission 37095)
TGATCGAGCTGGCGTTTCTGCACGGCCGGGAAAAGCTGAAGAACTATCCGCTGCACTCGCTGATCGTGTACGATTAGCTGCCGGTCGAAGGCACACGGGGGAGGCGTCGCATGCGTAAGGTGGTCGCAGCGCTCGGGGCACTGATGGTCGCCGGCGTGGGGGTGGGGCCCGCCATCGCCGACGAGGCGAAGACGCCGGTCAGCGCGTCGATGCTGCTGAACATCCTCTCGGCGCCGATCCAGCCGCGCGAGGCGGCCTACGATCAGTCGATCAAGGACGAGGGACCGCCGCCGCGCTCGTCGCTGGGCGTGGTGCAGCCGGACGGCAGCGTCAAGTACGGCAGCGTCAGCGTGACCGTGAGGAACCCGTGCCCGCCGGGGACCGCCCACTACGAGCCGCCGCCGCTGCCGGGCCGTCGCGCGAGGAATTAGCCTCCGCTCGCCCTGATCACGCATCTCGCGAGGCTCGCCGAGCGACGTCCGGCTCGCGGGCCTCGCGCCGTCTCTGGAGGATCCGATGGCCATCAAGCAGGTGGGTGTTCTGGGATGCGGCCTCATGGGCTCGGGTATCGCGCAGGTCGCGGCCCAGGCGGGCTTCCGGACCACCGTCGTCGAGGCGAACGACGAGCTGCTGCAGCGCGGCCTGGGCAACCTCCGCAAGACCCTCGAGGGCCTCGTGGCCAAGGGCAAGCTCGAGGCCAGCGGGAAGGACGACACGCTCGGCCGACTGAGCGGCACGACGCGCCTGGAGGACCTCAAGGACTGCGACCTCGTCGTCGAGGCGATCACCGAGAACCAGCAGCTGAAGAACGAGACCTTCGCCAGGCTCGACCGGGTTTGCCCCCCGCCCGCGATCCTCGCCAGTAACACGTCCTCCTGCAACGTCACCGCCATGGCCGCCGCCACTCGGCGCTCCGGACAGGTGCTGGGGCTGCACTTCTTCAACCCCGTGCCGCTCATGAAGCTCGTAGAGGTCGTGCGCACCATCCTCACCGACGACACCGCGGTGAAGGCGGCGACCGAGTGGATCCGAGCGATCGGCAAGGTCCCGGTGCAGACCAAGGACTCGACGGCGTTCATCGTCAACCGGCTGCTCGTGCCCTACCTGCTCGACGCCGTCCGGCTCTACGAGAGCGGGCTCGGCTCCCTCGAGGACATCGACCAGGCGATGAAGCTCGGCTGCGGCTATCCCATGGGCCCGTTCACGCTCCTCGATCTGGTCGGCCTCGACACGACGATGTACGTCGCCGAGGTGATGTTCGAGGAGTTCCGCGAGCCCCGCTACGCGCCGCCTCCGCTGCTCAAGCGAATGGTGATGGCGGGTCACCTNGGGCGGAAGAGCGGACGAGGGTTCTACACTTACGCCGGCGAGGGCCGCTGAGCCGGGGTCCCGCAGTGCGCATAGGCGGGGACGTTGACGACGAGGGCGTGGGTGCGCGCCGTCGCGCGACGCGATGGGCGACGTCGGCATCGAATCCCACGCCGAGCATCAGCGCGAAGAGCCGGCCGTTGGCCTGACCGAGATCGATCGTGCGCGTGCGGCCGCCAGCGATCGCGCACGCCAGGGCGCCCGCGTCGGAGGTGAAGCCGAAGGCGCGCGCGAAGAGGTTCTCATTTCCCAGCGGGAGCACCGCGAGCGGCAGCGCCCCGCCGGTCTCGTTGATCACGTCGGCCCCCGTCCCGCCGCCGGCCGCCACCACGCACTCCCAGCGCCGGGCCGACTCGCCGTGGGACAGGAGCGATGCCCTCGGCCCGCTCCCCTATGACGATCGGTTCCAGCCCCCAGCCTCGCAGTGCCGCCGCCAGGGCCTCGACATGCGTGGGGTTGGGCCCGCCCCGGCGTACGGGTTGGCGGCGATCGCGATCCTTCGCGCCGGGCTCGACGTCATGGGCGGGTAGGCTAGCCAGCTCCCTCGCCGCGGGCAAGGCGGGTCTTTTATTCCTGCCGTTATTTGACGTGACAGGTTCCCGGGTGATAAATGTCTAGACATTCTGACAGCGGAGGCCAACCGGTGAACTACCGCTCCGGCGTCCCGCGCTATCTTCAGATCGCCGAGGCCCTGCGCGACCACCTGCGCGGCGAGGGTGAGCGGATCCCCTCNGAGCACCAGCTCTGCGCGCAGTACAAGGTCAGCCGGCCGACCATCCGCCAGGCGCTGGACATCCTGGTCCAGGAGGGACTGCTCTACCGTCACGCCGGCCGCGGCACCTTCAGCACGCCCACGCCGGGCGGCGACCGCAAGCTGCGGGTCATCGGCTCCATCGACGACATGATCGCGCTCGGCGATGAGACGTGGTTCAAGCTCATCGCCCGCGAGATGGTCCGCGTGCCCGCGAATATCGCCCAGTCGCTGCACCTGCCGCCCGGCTCCGAGGCCTACCGCGTGATCGGCGTCCGCCACTCCGACACCGGCCCCTTCCAGCACGTCACGGCGTACCTGCCGCCGGAGATCGGAGCGGCGCTGTCCGACGAGGATCTGTCGAAGACCTCGCTCATCGGGGCCATCGAGCGCCAGCTCAGCGTCCCCATCAAGATCCTCGAGCAGGTGACCGACGCCGCGCTGGCGCCGCGCCACGTCGCCGAGCTGCTCCAGGTCCGGCCCCGCACGCCGCTGCTGCTGTTCGAGCGCACGTACTTCGCCATGAGCGGCGAACCCGTCGAGCACGCGATCACCTACCAGAGCAGCCGCCGCTACCCGTTCCGCGTGGTCCTGTCCCGCCCCGAGCGGCGGAGCTGAGTCGGTGCCGTATCGCGTCGGGTTCGACGTGGGCGGCACCTTCACCGACTTCGTGCTNCAGGCGCCGACCGGCGAGCTCACCACCGGCAAGCGCCTGACGACCTATCCGGACCCCTCGGAAGCGTGCCTGGCCGGGCTCGACGAGCTGGTCGCTGGGGACGGCGTGAGCTGGAGCGACGTCGCCCAGGCCGTGCACGGCACCACGCTGGGGTCGAACATCGTCATCGAGCGCAAGGCGCGCGCCGTCGGGCTGCTCACCACGCGCGGCTTCCGCGACGTGCTCATCATCGGCCGCCAGAAGCGCTACCAGGTCTACGACCTTCAAGTGGAGAAGCCTGCGCCCCTGATCCCGCGGCGCCTCATCGGCGAGGTGACCGAGCGCGTGCTGGCCGACGGCTCCATCCGCACCCCGCTGGACGAGGTGGACGCCCGGCGCGCCATCCGAGAGCTGGTCGGAAAGGGCGTCACCACCCTGGCGATCTGTCTGCTCCACGCCTACCTCAACCCGGTCCACGAAAGGCGCCTGGCCACGCTCGTGGCCGAAGAGGCGCCCGGCGTCGCGGTCACCCTGTCGCACGAGGTGTCGCCGACCTTCCGCGAGTACGAGCGGACGTCGACGACGGTCATCAACGCCTACGTGATGACGGCCCTCCGCGAATATCTGAGATCGCTCCAGGTGGCGCTCAAGACGCGCGGCTACCGCGGCCGGCTCTTCGTCATGCAGTCGTCCGGCGGCATCGCGACGGCGGAGGCGATGGAGCGTTACCCGGTGCGCATGATCGAGTCGGGTCCCGCCGCCGGCGCGCTGATGGCGGCCGCCTACGGCGAGCTGGCGGGCCATCGCGATCTCATCGCCTTCGATATGGGCGGAACGACGGCCAAGCTCGCCCTCATCGACAAGGGGCGGCCGTCCACCACGACGGCGTTCGAGCTCCACCGGGTCAACAACGTGCCGGACAGCGGGCTGCCGATGAACATCCAGGCCATCGACCTCGTCGAGATCGGCGCCGGCGGCGGCTCGCTGGCCCGCGCGCGGCTGGGCGTCATCGCCGTCGGACCGGAGAGCGCGGGGTCCACGCCCGGCCCCGTCTGCTACGGACGGGGCGGCGTCGAGCCCACGGTCACCGACGCTGATCTCGTCCTGGGCTATCTGAATCCGGAGTTCTTCGCCGGAGGCCTGATGAAGCTCTCGGTGGGCGCGGCCGCGCGCGCCATCGAGGACCGCGTGGCCCACCCACTCGGGCTCGCGCTCGAGGAGGCCGCCTGGGGCATTCACCAGATCGTCAATACGAACATGGAGCTGGCCACCCGCGTCGTGTCGATCGAGCGCGGGCGCGACCCTCGTGACCTCACGCTGGTCGCCTTCGGGGGCTCGGGCCCGGTGCACGGCTGCCGGCTGGCCCAGGCCCTGGGCATCCCGCGCGTGATCCTGCCGGCGGCCGCCGGGGTCACCGCGGCCATCGGCCTGCTCGCCGCCGAGGTCAAGTTCGACGTCGCCCGCACCTACGTGCGGCGCCTCGATGCCGTGGACCCGGCGACGCTCACCGCCATGTACGAGGAGATGGCGCAGCAGGCGCTGGCGGTGGTGCGCGAGTCGGCCGTGTCCGGGGAGATCGCGATCGCCCGTTCGGCGGACGCGCGGTATGTGGGCCAGGGCTACGAGCTGACGGTGCCGGTGCCGTCGGGCCGCCTCGACGCCGCCGCGCTCGAACGGATCCGCCGGGGCTTCGACGAGGTGTACGTCGCGCGTTACGGCTACGCGAGCCTGGCCGAGCCGGTGGAGGCCGTCACCTGGAAGCTCTCGGCGGTGGGCGGTGCCCTCCGGGTGGCGCTGGCCAAGGCGCCGTCGGAGCTCGGGGGCTCTCCGCGCAAGATGGTCCGCAAGGCCTACTTCCCGGAGGCGCGGGGCTACGTCGACTGCCCGGTGTACGATCGGTATCGTCTGGCCGTTGGCATGTCGCTCACCGGGCCGNCGATCGTCGAGGAACGGGAGTCGACGACGGTGCTGCCGCCCGGTGCCGTGGCGACGGTCGACGAGTACGCCAACCTGGTGGTGCAGATCGCGTCGTCATGAGCCCGCTGGATTCCATCACGCTCGGAGTGATCTGGGGCGCGCTGCACTCCATCGCGGTGGAGGTCGGCACCACGGTGCACCGGACGGCGTACTCCGAGCAGGCGCGGGAGGGCCAGGACTTCTCCGTCGCCGTCTTCGATCGCGCCGGCCGCATGGTGGCCCAGGGCCCCTACAGCCCTGGCCACATGGGGGCGATGTCGTTCGCGGTGGAGAACGCGCTGGCCGCCCATCCGGTCGAGACGCTCCGACCGGGCGACGCCATCCTGCTCAATGATCCGCTGCTGGGCTCCGGCCATCTGCCGGACTTCTTCATCACGCAGCCGGCGTTCCATCGGGGCGAGCTGGTCGGCTTCACCGTGAACATCCTGCACCACACCGACGTCGGCGGGCAGCGTCCGGGCAGCCAGGGCGTCCAGGGCATCTTCGACTACTTCCAGGAGGGCCTCCGCATCCCGCCCACGAAGGTCTGGAAGGAATACACGGAGGACGCAGGCGTCGTCGGCATCATCGCCGCCAACACGCGCACGCCCGAGAAGGTCCTGGGCGACCTCCGGGCCCAGCGGAGCGCGCTGCGCCTGGGCGAGCTGAGGCTGATCGAGCTCTGTGAGCGCTATGGCCGCCCGACCGTCTTCGCGGCGATGGACGAGATCATCGCGCGGTCCGAGGCCAACATGCGGGCGGCCATCGGCCAGGTCTCCGACGGCGTCTACACCTTCGAGGACTTCCTCGACGACTACGGTCCGGGCACCGACCCGCTCCGCATCTTCGTCACCGTCAGGGTGGACGGCGACACCATGGTGATCGACTACGAAGGCTCCAGCCCCCAGACGCCCTCGGGGATGAACTCCTACATCAACTACACGCGCTCGTACTCGTACGCGGCCGTGAAGTGCCTCACCGATCCCGGGGGCCCGATGAACGAGGGTGCCCTGCGCCCGATGACGGTGAAGGCGCCGGAGGGCTCCTTCCTCAACCCGCGGCCCCCGGCGGGGGGCGGGCCGCGCGCCATCATCTGCTATCGCACCTTCGAGGCGGTCATCGGCGCCCTGGCCCCCGCGCTCCCCCAGCGCGTCGTCGCCGCGTCCTCCCACTTCGCCAACCCGACCTTCGGGGGCTGGGACCGCGGGCGGAGCCGGCGGTTCGTCGCCTACGAGCTGGTACTCTCGGGCACGGGAGCGCGCGCCGCCAAGGACGGCTGCGAGGCGATGGCTTCGGCCTTCAATGCTTCGAACATCCCCGTCGAGGCCCAGGAGGCCAACCAGCCGATCGTCGTCGAGCGCTTCGAGCTCACGCGGGACTCGGCCGGAGCGGGGAAGTTCCGTGGCGGCTGTGGCATCCGCCGCGACCTGCGCTTCCTGGCCGACGAGGGCCAGCTGACGAATCTCTCCGAGCGCCAGAAGTTCGCGCCCTACGGCCTCTTCGGCGGGCAGCCTGGGAAGCTGGCGCGGACGGTGATCAACCCCGGACCGGGTGAGCAGGTGGTCCACGGCAAGGAGTCCCGCGAGTTCGTCTATGGCGACGTCATCTCGTTCCAGCAGTCTGGCGCCGGCGGCTACGGGGACCCCAGCGAGCGTGATCCCGCGCGGGTCCTCGAGGACGTGCTGGACGACTACGTCTCGATCGAGGCCGCCGGCGCCGAGTACGGCGTCGTCATCACCGGCCACGGGCTCGATCTGCGGGTGGACGCCGAGGGGACCCGGCGCCTGCGTGCGGACAGGCGGCGACCATGATGCGGTTCGCGCCCGAGCAGGAGGAGTTCCGCCGGGCCGTCGCGCGCTTCGTCGACACCGAGGTGGTCCCGGTCGCCCAGGCCATCGACGAGAGCGCGGAGTTTCCCAAGGCGCTCTTCTCGCGCGTGGGCGAGCTGGGCTGGTTCGGCCTCCGCTATCCGGAGAGGTACGGCGGCGCCGACGCCGACATGGTGACTTACTGCCTGCTGGCCGAGGAGCTGGCGCGGGGCTCGATGTCGCTGGCGGCGGCGGCCGCGATGCAGTCGCTCATGGGCACCTCCTTCATCTATAGGTACGGCTCCGATGACCTCCACCGGCGCTACCTCGTCCCGGCTCTCCGCGGCGACCTGGTGGCGACCTTCGCGCTGACGGAGCCGAACGCCGGCTCGGACGTGGCCAACATCACCACGCGCGCCGAGCGGCGCGGCGACCGGTACGTGCTGCGCGGGGCCAAGACCTGGGTGACCAACGCGCCGGTGGCCGACCTGCTGACCGTGGCCGCCAAGACGTCGGCCGAGCGCGGCCTGAAGAACATCGCGCTCTTCCTCCTCGATCGGGCGACGATGCGGGGGATCACGCTGGGCCGGAAGATCGACAAGATGTCGGTGCGGGCGTCGGAGACGGGGGAGATCCTGCTCGACGACGTGGAGGTGCCGGCCGAGCATCTGCTGGGCGGCGAGACCGGGGGCGCGGAGAAGGTGGGGACGATCCTGTCCGAGATCCGCGTCATGACCGCGGCGCTCTCGGTCGGGCTGGGCCGGGCCGCCTACGACGCCGCGCTGAANTACGCCCGGGAGCGCCAAGCCTTCGGCCAGCCGATCGTCGAGCACCAGGCGATCGCGTTCAAGCTCGCCGACATGCTGACGTCGCTCCACGCGGCGACGCTCATGACCTACCAGGCGGCGGGAGCCATTGACGCCGGCCGGGCGATCGTCCGGGAGGCGGCGATGACCAAGCTCTTGGCCTCCGAGATGGCCGTGCGCGTTACCGATGAGGCGTCGCGGATCTTCGCCTCCTACGGGCTGGCCATGGAGTACCCCGTCCAGCGGTACTTCCGGGACGCGCGCTTCCTGCTGCCGGGCGGCGGAACCTCGGAAATTCTGCGCGTGGTGATCGGGCGCGATCTGGACTGGGATCGGGGCCAGGCGTTTGCCTAGGAGGACGCTGCCATGAGAAAGGTCGCGCTCGTCGCCGCGGGGGTCGGGAAGTTCGGCGTGCGCCAGGCGACCTACCGCGACCTCATCTGGGAAGCGGGCAAGGCTTGCTTCGACTCCGCGCCCGGGCTCAGGCCCAAGGACCTGGAGGGGCTGGTGGTGGGCTCGGTCATGCCGGAGCGCACGGCGTTCCAGAGCCACATCTCCTCGCTGGCCGCCGAGGCGCTCGGGATCAGGCCGAGCGCGCTCAGCGCCCGCACGGAACACATGTGTGCGTCGGGAACCGTCGGCATCCGCTACGCCTACGCGTTCATCGCGGCCGGCCTCGCCGACCTGGTCATGGTGCTGGGGGTCGAGAAGCTCACCCAGCCCACCAGCGAGGAGGCGATCTTCAACATGGGCACCGGCGTGGACCGGGAGTGGGAGGCCGCCTTCGGGCTGACAGCGCCGCCGTGCTTCGCGCTGGCCGCCCAGCGGCACATGACCCGGTACGGAACGACGGAAGAGCAGCTCGGGCTGGTCGGCGTGAAGAACCACAATCACGCCGCCAAGAATCCCAACGCGCACTTCAACAAGGGCGCGACCCTCGATCAGGTGCTGTGCTCGCGCATGATCTCGAGCCCGCTCCGGCTCTTCATGTGCTCGCCGATCACCGACGGCGCCGCCGCCGTCATCGTCGCCAGCGAGGAGCGCGCGCGCGACCTCACCGACACCCCGGTCTGGATCCGCGGCACCGGCCAGGCGCTGGACGGNTTCCAGCTCACGTCGCTGCCCGAGGACTACGCCCACTGGCCGGCCCTCCAGCGCGCCGCCGAGTGCGCCTACCGCATGGCCGGGATCACGGCCGGGGACGTGGACGTGGCCGAGGTCCACGACTGCTTCGCCATCGCCGAGCTGATCGCCTACGAGGAGCTGGGCTTCTGCCCCAAGGGTGAGGCCGGCACCTTCGTCGCCGCCGGGCGCAGCGACTATGGCGGCGACGTCGTCGTCAACCCCCGCGGTGGCCTCATCGGCTGCGGGCATCCGTTGGGCGCGACGGGCGTGGCCCAGGCGGCGGAGATCTTCGTCCAGCTCCGCGACGAGGCCGGCGCCCGCCAGGTCCCCGAGGCCTCGATCGGGCTCACCCACAACAACAGCGGCATGGGCGAGCACGTCGTGATGATCTACGGGCGCCAGGCGTCGTGATCGCAGGGGAGATGGCATGACCTACTTCCGGGCGGTCGATCCGTTCCCCCTCGAGTCGGCCGACCACAACAAGCTGCACGAGTTCTACGCGCGGTTAGGCCAGGGACGGCTCAGCACGACCCGCTGCGCCGGATGCGGCCGGACGGCGTGGCCGCCGCGGGCTTTCTGCGCGGAGTGCTGCTCCGACCGGTTCGACTGGGTGGACCTACCGTCCGCGGGCACCGTGCACGCGTTCACGGTTCAAGCCACGGGCCTTCCGGTGGGCTTCGATGGTCCACGGGTTTTCGCCATCGTCGAGGTCGATGGCCATCGCGTGTTCTCGATCATCGTGGATGGCGATCCATCCCAAATTGCGATCGGTCAGCGCGTGAGTCTCAAGCCCCTGCGCGTCGGCGACGACCCCCAGGGCCACCCGCGCTGGCTGCCCGCGTTCACTCCGGTATGACGGGCGCAATCGGAAAGATCTGGAACGTGGGCGTGATCTCCGACACGCATGGCCTCCTCCGGCCCGAGGCCGTCGCCGCGCTGCGGGGTGCCGACGCCATCCTTCATGCCGGCGACGTCGGATCACCGGAGGTGCTGGAGGCGCTGGCGGCCCTGGCGCCGGTGACGGCCGTCCGGGGCAACAACGACCGCGGCGCCTGGGCGGAGAAGCTCCCGCTCACCGGGGTCCTCGAGCTGGCCGGCGTGGTGCTCTACGTGCTCCACGATGTCAAGGAGCTCGACCTCGATCCCCACCGGGCGGGATTCGCCGCGGTGATCTCGGGCCACTCGCATCGGCCACGCCGGGAGGAGCGCGGCGAGGTGCTCTTCTTCAATCCTGGGAGCGCGGGCCCGCGTCGCTTCAAGCTCCCGGTGGCGGTCGGACGGCTCCGGATCGACGGTGGGCGGGTGCGCGGCCGCATCGTGGTGTTGGAGTGCCGGACGTGAAACTCTCGGTGTCGACTGCTGCGCGCTGGCCCGGCGCGGCGCTCGTTCGAGCGCCGGCGTCGAGCGCGGGCTTTGCCCGCGCAATCCATCGGGGAGGTTCGGAGGGGGCCGCGAGGCCCTCTCCGACCAGGGGTTTCGGAAGGGGGGCGGAGCCCCCCTCCGAGGAACCGTGAAGGTGCTCATCGCCAAGCCGGGGCTCGACGGCCACGACCGCGGCGCCAAGGTCATCGCCCACGCGCTGCGCGACGCCGGGATCGAGATCGTCTACACCGGGCTCAAGCGGACGCCGGAGGAGATCGTGCAGGAGGCGATCCAGGAGGACGTGGACGTGATCGGCCTCAGCATCCTGTCCGGCGCCCATCTGCCGCTGTCGCGCCGGGTGCTCGAAGGTCTCAAGGCCCAGGGCGCGTCGGACATCAAGGTGGTCGTGGGCGGCATCATCCCGCCCCGGGACGTGGAGGCGCTGCTGGCCGGGGGCGTGCACCGCGTCTTTCCGATGGGCACGCCACTGCCCGAGGTCGTGGCGGCCTTTACCAAGGAGGCGCGTCGATCATGAAAGAGCTCATCCTGCACGCGGGCATTCCGGTCAAGCCGGTCTACGGGCCGGAGGATCTCGCGGGCCGCGACTTCGCGCGGGACGTCGGCCGGCCGGGCGAGTATCCGTACACGCGCGGGATCCACCCGCACATGTACCGCGAGCGCCTGTGGACCATGCGGCAGTACATCGGCTTGGGGACCCCGATGGAAACGAATGCTCGATTCAAATACTTGATGGCCCATGGGCAAGATGCACTGAATGTCGCCTTCGACCTGCCAACTCAATTAGGTCTCGACTCCGATCACCCACGCGCCGAGGGCGAGGTGGGCATGGTGGGCATGGCCGTCGACTCGCTCGCCGACATGGAGGAGGCCTTCGCCGGCATCCCCCTCGACCGCGTCAGCGTCTCGCTCACCATCAACGGCATGGCTGCGCCCATCACCGCCATGTACTACGCCGTGGCCGAGAAGCAGGGGGCGGCGGCCGATCGCGTCGTGACCACGCCGCAGAACGACATCCTCAAGGAGTTCATCGCCCGCGGCACCTGGGTCTATCCGGTCGAGCCCTCGCTCCGGCTCGTCGCCGACCTGATCGAGTTCTCGGCCCGGCATTACCCGCGCTCCAATCCCGTGTCGGTCTGCGGGTATCACATCCGGGAAGCCGGCTGCACCACCGCCCAGGAAATGGCCTACGGCCTGGCTATCGCCGCCGCCTACGTCGAGCTGATGCTCGCGCGCGGGATGGACGTGGACGACTTCGCGCCGCGCATCTCTTTCAACTTCACCTGCTGGGGGAAGATCTTCGAGGAGGTGGCGAAGTTCCGCGCCGGCCGCCGGCTCTATGCCCGGATGATGCGCGAGCGCTTCGGCGCCCAGAATTCCAAGTCCTGGATGTTCCGCAGCCTCATCGGCGGCGGCGGCTCCGCCTTCACGGTCCAGGAGCCGGAGAACAACATCGTCCGCGGCGCCTACATCGCGCTGGCCGCCGCGCTGGCCGGGGCCCAGACGATGGCGCTGCCCACCTACGACGAGGCCTACACCATCCCCTCGGCCAAGGCCCAGCTCATCGCGCTCCGGACGATGCAGATCTGCGCCGAGGAATCGGGCGCGGCCGATACGGTGGATCCGCTGGCCGGCTCCTATTTCGTGGAGGCGATCACCAACCAGATGGAGGAGAAGATTCTGGAGGAGCTGGCGCACGTCGAGCGCATGGGCGGCATCGTGGAGGCGGTGAAGACGGGCGCCATCCAGGCCGAGGTGGCTCGGCAGGCCTATCTCTTCGAGCAGAAGCTCGCCGCCGGCGAGATCAAGAAGGTCGGCGTCAACTGCCACGTCGGCGACCGGCCCGCCGAGGCCGACCGGGGCGTGGAGCTCTACACGTTCGACCCCAGGGTCGCCCAGGCCCAGATCGCCAAGCTCCAGGGCCTGCGCCGCCAACGCGACAACGGCGCGGTGGCAGCTGCGCTCCGCCGGCTCACCGACGAGGCGCGCGGGCCCGGCAACCTCATGGACCCGATCATGGCGGCCGTAAAATCGTACGCGACGTTGGGCGAGATCGCCGACGCGATGAAAACCGTCTTCGGCGAACACAAAGAGCCGGTAAAGTTCTGATGGTGACCGCGGCCAGGGGGGGCACGGGCGGGCGGGTGGCGGGGGAGCGGCTCCCATCCGCCAGCAGCCCGTGGCACGTCGCGCGGAGGGCGCCGGATTCCACGCCGGTCGCTGCGGGTCGATTCGACTCGCCCGCAACGTGAGGCGCCGACAGCGATGCCGGATGGGGGCCGCGACCCGGACAGGCCCCGCCCGCCCGTGCGCCCGCCTGGCGGAGTCACCACGGTGACGTCCGGGTTCAGCATCATCGGCAAGGCGGTCCCCAAGCGCGACGGCGTCGAGAAGGTGACCGGGCGGACGCGCTATCTCCACGACCTCGAGCTGCCGCGCATGGCCCACGGCAAGATCCTGCGCGCGAGGCACCCGCACGCGCGCATCGTCAGGATCGATCCCACCCGGGCCCGCGCGCTGCCCGGCGTCCTCGCCGTCGTGACCGGGGACGAGGTGGAGCAGCACCCGTTCGGCTTCGCCAAGGACCACTCCGCGCTCAAGCGGGGCAAGGTGCGCTGCGTCCGTGACGAGGTCGCCGCCGTCGCCGCCGAGACCGCTGTCATCGCCGAGGAGGCGCTGGCGCTGATCGAGGTCGAGTACGAGGAGCTCCCCGGCGTCTTCGATCCCCGGGAGGCGCTGCGCCCGGGCGCGCCGCTCGTCCACGAGGAGCTGGGCACGAACCTGACGTCGCTCCGCTATCAGTTCGCGCACGGCGACGTCGACCGGGCCTTCGCCGAGGCCGCCGCCGTCGTCGAGGGGGAGTACTGGCTGAACTTCGTCACCCCCGCCTGCCTGGGCACCATGGTGGCGATCGCCGACTGGGGCCCGCAGGGGCGCCTCACCATGTGGACGACCACGCAGGTGCCGTTTCTCTACCAGCGCGACGTGGCGGCGGCGCTCGGCATCACCGGTGACCGGGTGCGCGTCATCCAGCCGCCGGTCGGCGGCAACTTCGGACGCGGTCTCGATCTCTATCCGATCGACGTCATCGCGGCGCTGCTGGCCCGCCAGGTGCGGCGGCCGGTGAAGATCGAGTTCGACCGCGTGGAGGAGTTCCTCGCGTGCCCGACGCGCGAGGCCTGCGCGATCCGCCTGCGGACGGCGGCGGCGGCCGATGGCCGGCTCCTGGCCCGCGACGCGCACGTGACCATCGACAACGGCGCCTACGTCTCCTGGGGCTCGACGACACCTTACGTGATGCTGGCGACGGTGGCCGGGCTCTATCGGTGCCCGAACGTCCGCTTCGACACGACGATCGTCTACACCAACAACCCGTACTCGGGCTCGATGCGCGGCTACGGCAACCTCGAGTCCACCTTCGCCGTCGAGTCCCAGATGGACGACCTCGCCGACCGCCTGGGCCTCGATCCCCTGGAGCTCCGGCGGCGCAACGCGGTGACGTCGGGCGACGTCACCCCTCAGGGCTTCGTGATCACGTCGTGCGCGATGACCGCGTGCCTCGACGCCGTCGCCCAGGAGATCGCCACGCTTCGGCCCCCGCTCCGCTCGGGCTGGAGGCGGGGCGTGGGGTACGCCGCGATGTTCCACGTCGGGGGCGGGGCTCGGATCTACCGCTCGGACGGATGCGGGGCTATCGTGAAGCTCGACGACTTCGGCAAGGTCTCGCTGCTCACCGGCGCCAGCGAGATCGGACAAGGCTCCGAGACGGTGCTGGCGATGATCGTGGCCGAGACGCTGGGGATCCCGCTCGACCGCGTCGAGGTGGTGAACTCCGACACCGCGGTGAAGCCCTGGGACGTCGGCGTTCACGCGAGCCGGACGACGTTCATCGCCGGCAACGCGGCCCGGCAGGCCGCCGAGAGGCTGCGGGCGGAGCTCCTGGCTCTCGCCGCCGGGCCGCTGGAGGAGCCCGCCGACCGGCTGGACATCAGGGAGGGCTGGGTATTCGTCAGGAGCGAGCCCGGGCGCCGCCTGCCGTACGAGCGCGTGGTGCGGGCCGGCCACCTGCGCGAGGGCGGACAGACGCTGGTGGCCGAGGCGTTCTACGACCCGCCCACCGAGATGTTGGGCAAGGACCTGCGGGGCAACGTGTCGGCGGCCTACGGCTTCGCCGCCCAGGCCGTGCTCCTCGACGTCGACGAGGCGACGGGGAAGATCGAGGTGCGGAAGGTGGTCTCGGCCCACGACGTCGGCCGCGCGCTCAACCCGCTCGCCGCCGAGGGGCAGATCCACGGCGGCATCCACATGGGGCTCGGCTACGCGCTCAGCGAGAGGCTCGTCGTCCGGGAGGGCCAGGTGCTGACCTCGACCTTCATGGACTACGCGATCCTCCGCTCTGACGACATGCCGGAGCTGGTCGTCCGGCTCATCGAGAGCGTGGACGCCGAGGGCCCGTTCGGCGCCAAGGGGCTCGGCGAGTCCGGCACCATCCCCGTGTCCGCCGCCGTCGCCAACGCCGTGAAGGACGCCATCGGCGTGCGCTTCACCGAGCTGCCGATCACGCCCGCGGCGGTTCGCGCCGCGCTCGAGGCCCGCCACCGCGCATGAGGCTGCTCGAAGGCGTGCGGGTGCTCGACCTCTCGCGCATGCTGGCGGGACCCTACGGCGCGATGCTGCTGGCCGACATGGGCGCCGAGGTCATCAAGATCGAGGAGCCGGACGGCGGCGACCCCATGCGCGTCATGGGCCCGCCCTTCCTGCCCGGAGGCGAGAGCGCCTACTTCCTTTCCATCAACCGCAACAAGAAGTCGGTGGCGATCGATCTCACGCGCGAGGCCGGCCGCCAGGTCTTCTGCGATCTGGTCCGCGCCGCCGACGTCGTGTGGGAGAACTTCCGGCCCGGCGTCCTGGAGCGTCTGGGCTGCGAGTATCCGGGGCTCGCCGCGCTGAACCCGCGCCTGGTCCTGTGCTCGATTTCCGCCTACGGGCAGGAGGGCCCCTACCGCGACTGGCCGGCTTTCGATCTGGCGCTGCAGGCCATGGGCGGAGCCATGAGCCTTACCGGGGAGCCGGGCGGGCGGCCGGTGAGGATGGGGCTGCCCATGGGCGATCTGGCCGGCGGCATGTTCGGCGCGTTCGCCGTCGCGGCGGCGCTCTTCCAACGCCAGGCGACGGGCCGGGGCGCCCACATCGATCTCTCGCTCCTGGACTGCCAGGCCTCCCTGTTGACGTACGTCGCCCAGTACTTCTGGGCCGACGGGCGCGTGCCCGGGCCGCAGGGCTCGGGGCACGCCTCCGTCGTGCCCTACCAGGCGCTGGCCACGCGCGATGGGCATCTCATCGTCGCCATCTTCGCCGAGAAGTTCTGGCGCGGCTTCTGTCTGGCCGTCGAGCGGCCCGGGTGGGAGCACGATCAACGCTTCGCCACCAACCGCGACCGCGTCGCCAGTCGCGACGTCCTCATGCCGCTGGTCGAAGCGATCTTCGCCTCGCGCACGACCGACGACTGGCTCGCGCGCCTGCATGCCGAGGGCGTGCCGGCCACCCCGATCCTGACCGTGGACCGGGTGCTCTCCGACCCGCAGATCCGGGAGCGACGGATGGTCGTCAACCTTCCGCACCCCCGCCACGGCGCCATTCCCACCCTGGGTACGCCCGTCAAGGTGGACGGGCGGATGGGGCTCGAGGTCGCGCCGCCACCGGGGCTCGGCGAGCACACCGACGCCGTGCTCCGAGACCTGCTCAAATACCCGCCCGAGCGGATCGCTGCTCTTCGCCGGACCGGAGTCATCAAGTGAAACTCGCGGTGCTCGGCGGCGGGAACGGCGCTTACGCGACGGCGGCGGACCTCGCGCTGGCCGGCCACGCGGTGAGCCTCTGGCGGCGCTCGGAGAGCGACCTGGCGGCGGTGCGCGCGGCCGGTGGCATCACCCTGGTCGCCGAGGGCCGGCAGGGCAAGGCCTCGCTGGCGCTCGTCACGGGGAACATCGCCGAGGCCGTCGCCGGGGCCGAGGTGATCATCGCGCCCTTGCCCGCCACCAGCCACGAGGACCTCGCCAAGCGCCTGGCGCCCCATCTGGGCGAGCGCCAGATCGTGCTCCTCACACCCGGCACGCTCGGCGCCTACGTGCTGGCCCGGGAGATCGCGCGTGCCGGCGGCCGCCTGCCGTACGCGATCGCCGAGACCGGCACGCTGCCGTACCTCGCGCGCAAGACCGGCCCCACCGCGGTGAAGGCGCCCGTCCGCGCCGCCAATCTCCCGACCGGCGTGCTTCCCGCCGCGCGAGCCTCGGCGGCGCTGGCGAAGATTGTCGAGCTTTTTCCCTCCGTGCGCCCGTGCCTCGACGCGCTGGACGCGGCGCTCACCAACGCCGGGCCCGTCCTCCATCCGCCGCTCGTCCTCCTCAACGCCGGCACGATCGATCGGGGACGCTTCGACATCCACGCCGCCGGCACCACGCCCAGCGCGCGGCGCCTCATCGACGCTGTCGACGCCGAGCGCGTGGCCGCGCGAAAAGGGTGGGGCTATCCGGCCCCGCACTACGAGCAGGCGACCTATTACGACGAGGCGCGCGCCGCCGAGGGGCTGTACGGCGCCGGGGCCAAGGCGAAGCTCACGGCCAGCGGGCTCTGGAACGAGACCCTGACCTTCGACCACCGCTACGTGACCGAGGATGTCGCGCTGGGCCTGTCCCTCTTCGAGTCGGCCGCGCGGACGGTGAGCGTGGAGTCACCGGCGACCACCGGGCTCCGGTTGACCTTCGGCGCGCTGCTGGGACGCCCACTCTCCGGCCGCAGCCGCGCGCTCGAGCACCTCGGCCTGGGTGACCTCCTGCTCCGCGAGATCCGCGCCCTCCTCCACGACGGCTGGCTGTCACCCCTGTGGAGTCGCGCGATCAAGTGAGCGTCAGGTCGCCGCCGGCAGACCGGCCGCCTTGCGGATCTTGGCCAGCTGGCCGGCGTGGTCGTTCCAGTGGAAGTCGAACAGGGCGCCGACGTACCTGGCCATCGGGATCTCGTCGGTGCCCATGAACTGCTTGAAGAACGGGATGCGCGCCTTGCGCTGCTGGAGGTCCGCGTCGGACAGCGGGTTGAGGTACGCGAAGACGCGGCGGTGCTGGTCGTCGAGGGCGTCGACGAGCTGCGTGAGCGTCATCTTCTTGCGCTCGTCGGTGACGTAAGTCTTGCCCGCTTCGAGCTCGACGAGCGGGAGGTCGCGCTCGCTGAACGTCTTGAGCTTGGCCACCGGGTCCCAGCCTGGCTCGAAGAGCAGGTGGCAGAGCACCTGGCGGGTCGTCCACTCGCCGGGCGCGTCCGAGCGCTCCAGGTACGGCTCCATGCCCTGCAGCTGGCGCGTCAGGTTGGCCCACGCCGCGTCGGTCTTGGTCTTGAGCTCGCTGACGATCTTGCCTGGCATCGCGTGTCCTCCTCCTGGCGCCCCGGTGCGCGGCGCCCTCTTCCCCGTTTATCTCTCGCCCTCCGTGTCCCACCAGTTGCGTATCGCCTCCACGATCTCCCCGGACGCCTCCTCCTGGCTGTAATGGCCGGCGCCGGGGAGGATGACGGTGCGGTGGCGCGGGAAGATCCGCTCGAAGCGTNGTCGCTCAGANTCCCGGAATGCGAAGTCGCCGTCACCCNACACGATGAGCGCGGGCAGGTTGTCGCGGTAGAGGAACGACCACGTGGGGTTGCCGTGCAGCAGCAGAAGCGCGGGTCCGGCGCCCTCGTCGATGTAGTGC
>JGI25382J37095_10000059_pt1 | contig 17521 bp, 17 predicted proteins | sample GraSoi013_1_40cm_3_FD_37095 | JGI IMG/M metagenome (IMG submission 37095)
GCCAGCACCTCCGCCCCTGCCATAATCAGTACCAGCGCCCGGCCCACACCAGCGCGAAGAGCGCGCCCGCCACGATCAGCGCCAGCGCGAAGAGCGCGCGGTGCCAGCGCAGGGGCACCCCGACGTCGAGCAGCAGCGACCGCACGCCCAGCAGCGCGTGGATGAGGACGAGCGCGAGCAGCGCCGCCTGCACGCCGCGGCGGAAGGGGTTCACGAGGTGCAGCGCGACGACGAGCAGCAGCGCCAGGGCGGCCGCCCGCTGGATGAGCCAGGCCCACATGCCGGCCTTGGTGTCGCGCCAGCCCTCCACGGTCGTCCACTCGCGCTTGAGAACTTTTGATCCCATGATCGCGTCCTGGCCGCGGGCTAGTCGACGGTCACGACTTGCAGATCGTCGGCGATGTCGGCCTTGAGGTCCGCTCCGCGGTCGAGCATATCCTGGTTCAGGTGAGTGAGGATGAGACGCCGGCAGCCCAGGCGGGCGCGGTTGGCCATCAGCGTGTGATAGTCGAGGTGATACTTGACTCTCTTCTCGAAGAAGTAGGCTTCGCAGACGAACAGGTCGGCGCCGGCCGCCGCCTCCACCAGCGTCTCCGTCCACTCGGTGTCGCCGGAATAGACGACGACTTTGCCGCCGTACTCGACGCGCAAGGCGTAGGCGGGGGCCCCGCTGGCGTGGGTCACCTCGAAAGGGGTGACGGTGGCCGGGCCCACGACCGCGGGGCGTCGATCGATCAGCTCCAGGAACTCGACGGCGAAGCGGCGGGTCACGCCGGACGAGCCGGGGAAGAGGACCTCCATAGCCGCCTCCAGGCGGGCGGCCACGCCGGGCGGACCCGCGATCTGGAGCGAACGCGTTCGCCGCCGGAACTGCCCGTCGAGGATCAGGAAGGGCAGGCCGCCGAAATGGTCGCCGTGCAGGTGCGAGAGCACGACCCGCTCGATGGTGTTCGGATCGAGGCCGGCGCGCTTCATGGCGATGAGCGACGAAGCGCCGCAGTCGATCAGGACGCTCCCGCCGTCAGCGCCGCGCAGGTGCAGACAGGCCTGGAACCGCCCGCCACTGCCGAGCGCGTCACCCGATCCAAGAAACTGAAGCTCGATGGGGGTCATCATCCCGAGCGGGCCGGCCTCAGACCTCCTACCGCGTCGTCCCCGCGGCGTGCCCGTCGTCCACCACTCGACGAACGCGTCGCCGTCGAAGGCTCTTGCCGGCATGGGGTCTCCTTTCCTCCGGCTGAGTCGAGCGCGCCCTACTCTACACCGTATCGGTGATGCGAGTTTCCGCTCGACGCAGCCAGGCGCGGCTTGACATGATGTGGCTTGACATGATGTGGATTGAAGTCCTAGAGTCGCGCTGCTGATACTGGAGTAGCCTCGCGCANATCAAGAAGGAGGTGCGTCATGCGACGGTTTCTGATCATCTCCGCTATCTTCGCCGTCGGCGCCATCGGCCTCGTCACGGCGTACGCCGGACCGTTCACGGCAGATCCGCTGACGCTCGTGTCGGGCTCGGGGGTGGGGACGAGCCCGTTCACGCATTGCACCGCGGACAACGTTGCCGCCCAGCCCGGAAGGAACTTCCCCGACAGCGAGGTGGAACCCTGGGTCGACGTGAACCCGAGAAACTCCCTGAACATCGTCGGGAGCTGGCAGCAGGACCGCTGGTCGAATGGCGGGTCGCGGGGGCTCGTCGCCGGGGTGAGTTTCGACGGTGGGGCTCACTGGACCAATGTTGTCATCCCGCGCATCACGCTCTGCTCCGGCGGGACCCCCGCGAACGGCGGGGACTACAAGCGAGGGTCCGACCCGTGGCTCTCCTTTGCGCCGAACGGCGATCTCTTCCACGTGAGCCTGTCGTTCGACTTCGAGGCGCCCCCGGGCTTCCCCGGCGCCATGGGGAAGAACGCCCTGCTCGTGAGCAGATCCCTCGACGGGGGGGTGACGTGGAGCGATCCGGTCACGATCATCAAGGACACGAGTCCCCGGATCCTGAATGACAAAGAGGCGATTACCGCTGACCCGGGAAACTCGAATTTCGTGTATCTCGTCTGGGATCGGGTAGAGAGCCCGGTCGGCACCCTCATCAACCCTGAGAAGGTGATCGGCCTCGGCTTCAAGAGCCCGGCGACGTTCTCGCGCACGACGAACGGCGGCGTGAGCTGGGAGGTCCCCAGCATCATCTACGACCCGGGCGCGAACAATCAGACCATTGGCAACCAGATCGTGGTGCTCCCCAATGGAACCCTCGTCGACTTCTTCAACGAGCTCCTGAACTTCAGGAACGACGAGGGCGGCAGCCACCTCGACTTCAACCTGTCGCTGAAGCGCTCCAGCGACAGGGGCGTCACCTGGCTGCCTCACGGGCCGCCGATCCGGGCGGCCAAGATGCAGTCGCGGGCCGTCATCGATCCGCAGCTAAACGGCGTGAGAGACCCCGACACGGGTGCCCGGGTCCGCACCGGCGACATCCTTCCGCAGGTCGCGGTCGATCGGAACCCGCGGAGCCCGGGCTTCGGCAACCTCTACGCGGTCTGGCAGGACGCGCGCTTCAGCAGCTTCGCCCACGACAGCATCGCCTTCTCGATGTCCAGGGACGGCGGTTTCACGTGGTCGACGCCGATCCAGATCAACCGGACTCCCACGAACATCCGGTCGGGCGATCAGCAGGCGTTCACCCCGACGGTCCGCGCCGCGGCCGATGGCACCATTGGCGTGACCTACTACGACTTCCGCAACACCACGCCGTGTCCGATTGTCAGCGGTAGGCCCGACTGCACGGGGGTCTCCCTCAAGACAGATTACTTCCTTGTGCACTGCCATCTCTCGGCGAGCGTATCGTGCACAAGCTCCGCGAACTGGGCGAGCGAAGCTCGGATCACGCCTGCATCCTTCGACATGAGGAAGGCCCCCGTCGCCCGCGGCTTCTTCGTGGGCGACTACGAGGCGCTCGCGGTGATCGGGAACGAATTCAAACCCTTCTTCGTCCAGTCGGGCATCGTGACCGGGGACCCGAGCGACGTGTTCTTTACCAGCGTCGGCCCGTAGCTCGAGGACGGCGCGGACCGTCAGGCGCGCACGACGGCGACACCGCGAGCCTCGATCTCGAGGTGCGGTGTCGCCTGTCGTGAGCGCATTCAGATCTCCATCAGGTCCTTGCCCACGATCACCTCGCCCTGGAAATGGCGCTTGGCGGCGTCGAGCCACATCTGGTCGGTGACCAGGGGATCGTCGGGGGGAACCAGATGGGAGAGCACGAGCGTCTTGACGCCGGCCGCTGCCGCCACCCGGCCGCAGTCTTCGACCGACGTGTGGCTGGCCAACAGGTGCTGTTTCAGCGTCGCCGCGGCGGGGACGCGGGCGACGAGCCGATCGACGGCCGGCAGGTACATCGCCTCGTGCACGAGCACGTCGGCGCCTTGGGCCAGCCTGACGAGCGCGTCGGAGCGCGCGGTGTCGCCCGAGATGACGATGGACCGGTCGGCGGCGTCGAAGCGGTAGGCGAAGGCGGGCACGACCGGCGGATGGTCGACCAGCGTCGACGTCACCTTCACGTTCTCGTCCTGCATGACGATCCCCGGCTGCGGCAGCTCGTGCACGTGGATCAGCGGGACCAGCGGAACCCGGCCCTCGTCGGCGATGCGCGTGTTGATGTCGTAGGCGTTCAGCTCGAAGAAGAGCCGGGTCATCTTCTCGAGCGGCGGCGGCCCCCACGTGTCCACGCGCGTGCGGAGCCCGCTGGCCCACGACAAGAGCACGAGGTTCCCGTAGTCGGCGTTGTGATCGGAGTGATGGTGGGTGATGAAGATGTGGCGGAGCTTCGGCAGCGCGGCCCCGGCCGACACGAGCTGGCGGGCGACGCCGTCGCCGCAGTCCACCACGTACGACACGTCGTTGACGAGGATCACCTGCGCCGACGCCGAGTTGACCTTCCGCGGCCGCGGGCCCCCGCCCGTCCCCAGGAGGACCAGGCGCGTCTTCGGCTTCTGGGCGCGGACGGGGGCGGGCCAAGCCGCCACGCCCGCGAGGACGGTCGCCGATCCGATGAGAACGTCGCGGCGGTTCATCTCCATCCTCCTAGTCGCCGATCTCCACCGTGGCCGGTTCCGGGGCCGGCGCCGGGCGCGCCCGCGTGAAGGCGACNGGCTCCCGGCTCACGGCGACCGTGTCCCCCGCGCGCCGCACCTGCACGACGTACGGCGCGCCGGTGGCGGCCTCGGGAAAGTCCCGACGGTAATGGGCGCCCCGACTCTCCTCGCGCTCGAGCGCGCTGGTGATGATCAGCCTGGCCGCGGTCGCCTGGTTGCGGAGATTCAACCNGTCCTGCCAGGCGAGGTTCAGCGCCGGGCCGCCCGGCACGCCGACGTTNTCCAGGCGCACCGCGATCCGCTCCACCTCGCTCAGCGCCGCCCGGAGACCCTNCGCCTCGCGCATCAGCCCGGCCTTCTCCCACATCACCGACCTCAGATCACGCTGGAGCTCATAGAGCTCGGAGCCGGTCGCCCGCCCGAGCGGAGCGACGAGCGCGCGCGCGATCTGCCCGAGGCGCGTCGTCGCCAGCGCGGGGGCCGGACGGTCGGCCACGAACGCGGCCATGGCGTCCCCGGCGATGCCTCCGAAGACGGTGGAGTCGGCGACGCCATTGCCGCCCAGCCGATTGGCGCCGTGCACGCCCCCGGCGTCCTCGCCGGCGGCGAAGAGCCCTTCGATGGCGGTGCGGCAGCCGGGATCGATGACGACGCCGCCCATCATGAAGTGGGCCGTGGGCCCGACCTCCACGGGCTCGCGGGCCAGGTCGCGGCCGAAGTCGCGGCAGCGCTTGACCATGCCCCGGAAGTTGCGCTCGACCACTCCGGCCCCGAGGTGGGAGACGTCGATCCACACGCCGCCGTTCGGCGTGCCCCGTCCCGCCCCGACCTCGAGGAACGAGGCGCGCGCCACCAGGTCGCGCGTGGAGCGCTCCATGCGCGCGGGATCGTAGCGCGCCATGAACCGCTCCCCGAGGCCGTTGCGGAGATGACCGCCGGCGCCGCGCAGCCCTTCCTCGAGGAGGGCTCCCGTCATGAGCGAGCCCGGGACGACGAGCCCGGTAGGATGGAACTGGATCATCTCCATGTCGCGGAGCGGCAGGCCCGCCTCATAGGCCAGTGCGATGCCGTCGGCGGACTTGTCGGCCGAGCAGGCGATCACCCTGTACATCGTGGGACCACCGCCCATCGCCAGCAGCGTCGCCCGCGCGCGGAGCCCCAGGAGTCGCCCACTGCGGATGTCGAGCACGAGCGCGCCGGCGCAGCGGCCGTCGTCGTCGACAGCCAGCTCCACCGCGCGGCACTCCTCGAACACCCTCACGTTGACGCGTCCCAGGATCTGCTCCATCAAGCGACTCATGATCTCGATGCCGGTGAGGTCACCCTTGTGGATGGTGCGGTCGTGCGTCTGGCCGGCGAACGGCTTCTGGTGGATGCGCCCCTCGGGGGTGCGGTCGAAGAGGCAGCCGTAGCGCGACTCCAGCTCGAGCACCCGCCGGGGCGCCTCGGTGACCAGCGTCCACACCAGCTCCTGGTCGTTGATCCACCCGCCGCCCTTGAGCGTGTCGAGCAGATGCGCTTGCAGCGAATCGGGCGCGGTGAGCACCGCGTTGTAGCCGCCCTGCACCATGCGGGTGCAGCCGGCGCGGCCCAGCAGCCCCTTGACGACGACGCCGATCTGCAGCGCGGCGGAGGCGTCAGCGGCATGCAGGGCGGCACAGAGGCCGGCGCCGCCCCCGCCCAGGACGAGGAGGTCGAGGTCGATGACGTCGGGGTCGGGAAGCGCGATCACGAACCCGCGAGGGCCTGGAGCAGGGCGCGGCCCGTGTCGGAGGTCCAGGCCTTGGTGCCGAGCGCCTTGCCGAGCAGCGTACCGTCCCGACCGACGATGAACACGGTGGGGGTCGCGGTGACCTCATACTGTCGGGTGACGCTGCCGTCGGCATCGAGCAGAACGGTGAAGGACGTGTTGTGGGTCTTGACCCAGGCGGCGACCCTGTCAGGCGGCTCCTGGATGCTGATGGCGACCACGGCCAGCCCCTTGTCCTTGAACTCCCGGTGCACGCGCTCGATCGTCGAGGGCAACTCCCTCGTGCAGTACGGTCACCAGGTGGCCCAGAAGTAGAGCAGCGCCGGGCGACCCTCGAGGTCGGCGAGCGCGACCTCTCGGCCGTCGAGGCGCGCGAGCGCGAACGGCTTGGCCGGCCGGCGGTCGAGCGGGATGATCAGGAGATCCATCATCAGATCGTGGATCGAGTCGCCGGCGCCGGCCGCCGTCGCCGACGGCCGCGTCGGCGGGCTCGACATCAGCCGCAGGCCGAGCAGCGCCACCAGCGCGGCGCCCGCGGCCAGGCCGAGGAACGTCGGGCGTGTCATGAGGCGCCTATCTTAGCCCGGCCCGCGCTGGCGGGCGAGGGAGACGACTTTGACGCGGGCGCGTGGATCGATCCTCACCCGCTTGACCCGGCGCAGGTGCTCGGCGACCACGTCCCACACGGGCGGGCCGTCGGCCTCGCCGAGACTCGCCCAGCCGGTGGCCTTGTAGCGGCGGGCGGGATCGAGCGGGCGGCCTCCCACCCGGACGTCGGTGATGCGCTGGCCCATCGGCCGTTCCGGATCGATGACGTAGGTGAGGCCTCCCAGCCGCACCATGTCCCCGCCCTGGCGGTAATACGGATCGGGATGGAAGAGGTTGTCGGCGACGTCCTCCATGATGCGGTGGATCTCGCCCCCGCTCATCTCGCGCACCCAGGTGTTGGCGTACGTCAGGGCGGTATGCGAGTAGACGTCCTCCAGGCTGATCTCCTGGCCGGGCAGGATCGTGACGCCCCAGCGAAAGCCGGGAGAGAACGCCACTTGCGCGTCGGCGCGCCCGAGGAGCGCGTCCAGGATCACCTCGTCGAACGGGCCGTTGAAGTTGCCGCGGCGATAGAGGAGCGATTCGGAGACGGCCAGGCGCTCGCTCAGCCGGGCTTCGTGCGGGGCGCGGATGTCGTGGATGAGCCGCGCCATCGGGGAATCCTCCGGCAGCGCCTTCGACAGCACGGGGATCAGCCGGTAGCGGGAGTCGGCGATGCGTCCGCCGCGGACGTCGAGGTCGAGCCGGCTCAGGAACTTGCCGTGTGATCCGGAATTGACGACGAGCGTCCGCCCCACCCGGATCGGCTCCACCAGCGCGTCGTGGGTGTGGCCACCCAGGATCACGTCGAGCCCGCTCACCCGCGCGGCCAGCTTGAGGTCGACGGCGATGCCGTTGTGGGAGAGCAGCACCACCACCTCCGCCTTCCGGCCGTCGCGCAGCTCGTTGACGAGTCCCTGCACGTGGTCGTCCCTGATGCCGAAGGTCAGATCGGGCACGAAGCGTCGCGGGTGCGAGACCGGCGTATAGGGAAACGCCTGACCGATGACGCCCACCCGCACGCCGCCCACCGCCCGGATCGTGTAGGGGCGGAAGATGGGATCGCCGAAGCCCAGCTCCGTCACGTTGTGGGCCACGAAGTCGCCGGCGAAGAGCCCGCCGCGCTCGCGGTCGCCGAAGAGCTCCCGGACGCGGTCGATGCCGTAGATGAACTCCCAGTGCGGCGTGAAGACCTCCACGCCGAGCTCGTTCATCGCCCTCACCATGTCGGCGCCGCGCGTCCACAACGCCGTCGCGGATCCCTGGATCGTGTCGCCCCCGTCCAGCAGCAGCGTCCGGCCCCGGCGCTCCCCGCGGATGCGCTTGACCAGTGTCGCCAGGTGGGCGTAGCCCCCCATCCGGCCGTAGCGGGCGGCCAGCTGCGAGAAATCCAGGTGCGTGTAAGCGTAGGCCTCCGGGGTGCCCCGCCGGAGCCCGTACGCGCGCAGGGCCGCCTCGCCGGTGAGGTAGGGCGGCTGGCCGCGCTCGGCGCCCACGCCCAGCAGCGCGTCGGGTTCGCGGTAGAAGACGGGCCGCAGCGCCGCGTGGGGATCGGTCATGTGCAGCAGCGTCACGTTGCCCAGCGGAGCGAACTCGAGCAGACGCGCGGGCGCCTCGGCGGCTTCCAGGTCGCGCGGGCCCAGGCCGAGCCCACCCGCGATCGCCAGGAGCTTCAGCAGATCGCGGCGGGTGACTTCCATGGAGTCAGTGGCGGATGCCGGGAACGTTCATCGGCCGGCCGTTGTCGAACGACGTGAGATAGAGCTCCAGCTCCGCGTACTCGACAGCGTCGGCGGCCAGCATGTTCGTCCCCAGCGGCGTCATGCACCACTGGAAGCGCTTGCGCATGTCCCACGCTTCGCCGCGGTCCGTTCGCCAGGTCGGGAAATGGCGCGTGAGGCCGGCGCTTACGTCGACGAGCAGGCGCCCGCCCAGGAACTTGTTGGCGCCCTTGTCGGGGGTGTGGCAGTCGGCGCAGGCGTGGTTCCGCTGGCCGACGCGCTTTTCAAAACTCGCCCGGCCCCGCGCCAGCGCGGCGCGCGCCTGGGGGCTCGTCACGTCCACCTGAACGGGCAGCCCGTTCGACGCCATCTTGATCAGGATGGTCAGGGCGAGGTTGTCGACGCTCTGGGCGGACAACAGATGGCCCGTCGTCTCAGGCCCGTGCACGGTGAGGAAGTCCTCGAGGCTCATGACACGCCGGTACGCGCTGACGTACGTCGGGTAGCGCGTCGCCACTCCCTTCATGGCGCCGGCCGGGCCTTCCCTATGGCAGTCGGCGCAGGCGCGGCCGGCCGGGCCCTTGGCGCTCCACAGCGCTTCGCCGTCATCGGCGAGCAGCACCGCCGGGTTGTTCGTCGGGTCGAGGTTGTCCCCGAAGCCCACGGGCTTCGAGCGCGTGAACGGACTGCGCTCGGGATCCTTCTCCGGCGGCAGCGGCCCCTTGAGGGACTGGAGGAAGGCGACCAGGTGAGCGATCTCTTCCGGTGTGAAGACCCCGGCGCCGCCCCAGGGAGGCATCGTCGTGTTGGGGAAGATCAGGCGTGGATCGTAGATCTGCTGGTAAAGGTACTGGTCGGACAGCCCGCGGTCGCCGATCGTCGAGAGGTCGGGCCCGACGCNGCCGGCGGGCCACACATCGTCGCCGGGAATCAGGTGACATCCGGCGCACGGTCCCTTGGCGCGGGAGAGAAAGAGCGCCCGCCCCCTGGCGGGATCGCCGGCGAGGCTTGTGGGCATCGCGACGCGGGCGACGGGGGGCTCGGGGTGCCCATCGCCATAGGCGTAGGTCCGGAACGTGCCGAAGTCCTGCGTGGTCCAGCCCTTGTAGCGGATCTGCTCCCGGCGTCCGTCGGGCAAGATCCGAAACTCGCCGCGCGCGGGGGCGACGGCGCGGCTCTCCCATTTCGGGACGCTGGAGCCCCGGGGAGCGTCGGTGGCGGCGGTGGCGCAGCCCCCGGCGAGGACGGCCAGCGCGATCAGGCGGAGGACCAATCGCGTCAAGAGAACCTGATGTCGGCCGTGCCCTCGTACTTCCCGCCGGTCGTGTCCTCGAAGGTGACCTTGAGCTGGCCGGGGTCGGTCGCCCGGAAGCTGAACACCAACGAGGGATTCTCGCTCACGCTCTGCGTGATGTCGAACGCGACCACCGTCTTGCCCAGATAGGTCGCGACGACCCGATTGATGTAGTTGTACCGGCGCTGGATGATCCGCCCCTGCTGGTCGCGCTCGATCCGCTCCATCGGGTGGATCACCAGCGTCCGCACGCGCACGATGTCGCCCGGCTTGATGCTCGAGGGCACCCGGATGCGGACCTTGCCGATATCCGACATCTCGCCCTACCCGCCGCAGCCGCCGACGGTGACCTTCACCTCGCGCTTGACCTGGAGCAGGCCGCCATCGCTCTGCTCCACGATCGCCCGCACGTCCCCCGTCTCGCCGAGTCGCACCGTCGCCCCCACCGAGGCCTGGCCCGCCTCCGGCGTGAGCGTCGCCCGCGCGATGATCGGAATGCGGTTCTGGTCGGCGACGATGTAGATGTGCTTGACGAAGTTGTTCGCCGTCATCGGCGAGCTGACCTCGACCGACACCGGGACCACGGAGCCATTCTCCGCGATCAGGGGCACGTCCAGCTTGATGACACCGGCGCCGTCCTTGATCGGACGGCCGCCGAAGAGACGCTTGAGCCCGTCCTGCACCGTCTCCTGAAGGCCGAACGGCTGGGCCCCGGCGCGTCGCGGGACCGACAGCGTCAGCGCACCTGTCGCGCCGGCCACACCGAGCACGCCGAGCGTGCCCAGCATCCGCCGTCGACTGATCGGCCGATCGCCCGTCATCCCCCCGCCCTCCTGGGCCGCCGCGCGGCACCAGCGTCGGCGCGGCGACTGACCGAAGTATACCCGGTCTCGATTTCCATGGCGCCGACTCTTCGCGCCCCGCTCACGGCTCCACTCGCGGTACACCTCATGCGCCCGGTCGGTGTTTACGAAGATGTCGCCGTACTGATCGTCCGGCCCCGCCTTCGACACGCGCACCTTTTGATGCCAGCAGTGCTGGCCGCTGAGGGGATCGGGCTGGACGGGGGAAGATCAGGTTCTGATTGACCCCTGCCTCCTTCCCCTAGATGCGCTCGGAGTCCGGATCCTCGCTCGGGAACGGCTCGACGCCGTGCACCGCGTCACCCGTTGGAGGTCGACGAGCACGGTGGACCACCGCGGCCCCGTGAGCCCAGGGGCCGCGGCCGGGCGTCAAGCGCGTCCATACCCGTGCGCGCCCCGCCGATCAGCGCATCATCTGGACGGCATGCAGGATCATCCGGATCCCGACGAGCGACAGGGCGGCCGCGAGAATGATCCGGATCGTGGTGGCGCCGGCTTTGAGCGACACGCGAGCGCCGACCTGGGCGCCGACCAGGATCCCGGCCCCCATGAGCGCGGTCGTCATGAGATTCACGTGTCCGAGGCCCAGGAAGGTCGCCGCGCCGACGAACGCCGAAATGCTGAGCACGAAATGGGACGTGGCGGTCGCCACGTGGACGGGCAGACCGAGGACGACGATCAGGAACGGCACGTGGATGATGCCCCCGCCGATGCCCAGGACGCTCGACATGAGCCCCACCACAAAGCTGACCAGCACGCCCTTCCAGGCGTCGACGTGGTAGGTATGCGACTCACCCGCGGTGTCGACGACCCGGCGGAGGGTCGCGCGTCGCGACGGCGTGGCGGTCTTTCCCCAGAACAGCAGTCCGGCGATGATCAAAAGGACCACGCCGAAGACCAGGCTGAACACGCTGGACGAGAGCGTCCGCGTCAGGTACGCGCCGCCGATGGCGCCCGGCACCGTCGCCGCCGCGAACTTCCAGCCGAGCCCGAGATCCACCCGGCGCTGGCGCAGATAGGCGACGCTGCCGGACGCCGCGTTGAGGAAGACGAGCGCCAGCGAGGTCCCCACCGCCGTCGGCGGCGAGAAGTGATAGCCGAGCAGGAGGAGCGGCACCAGCAGGAATCCGCCCCCCGCGCCGATCAGCGTGCCGAAGCACCCGATCAGGAACCCCAGTCCGAGCAGGGCGGCCCCTCCGACGAGGGTCATCTCGCTGGGACCGCCCGAGCCCTCCCCTGTGTCTCCTCCTGTCCGGGTCCGTTGAGCGTCGCGTCACCTGACGCTGCTGAAGTACGCGGCGAGGTCGGCGAACGTCTCGTCAGGGATCGTCTTCATGAGCGCCTTCAAGGCTTTCAGACGCTCGTCGCCCGGGCTGCGCCGGTCCTCCTTGAAGAGCAGCATCTGGGTTCTGAGATAGCCGGGCGGCTGGCCCGTGATGTCGGGGATGAGCTTGGCCCGATCGCCCTTGCCCTCGGAGCCGTGGCAGACGGCGCACTGCTGGGCCGCCGCCCGTCCCCGCTCCACCGCCGCCGCATCCACCTTGACCTTCGTGGACGCGCGCTGCTGGCTCGCGAAGTACGCGGCGACGTCGTCCACGCCCAGCTCCAGGACCTGCTTGGCGTAGGGCTCCATCTCCGGCGAGGGCCGCCGGCCGGCGGCGTAATCCTGGATCGCCTTCTTGAAGTACTCCGGCCACAGCCCGGCCAGGATCGGCATGGCGTCGGACGGACTCTGGCCGCTGGGGCCATGGCAGGCGGCGCAGTTCAGCGCCTTGGTGGCCCCGGGCGCGTCGAGCGGCCCGGCCCCGGCGGCGCCGGCGACGGCGAGGATAAACACCAGAGTGAGCGCGATCCGCATCGTCGTCTCCTTTCGCTCTCAGCCGAGGATGTCGTTCCAGATGCTGGTCGCCCAGCCCACCGCGTTCTGGGCGACCGCGACGGACTGGCCCGGGGTGAGCTTCTGTTCGATCTGGACGACCTTGCCGCCGTCGATCTTGTAGGCGTTGACGACGGCGATCGCCTCCCGGTCGTTGACCCAGCTGTAGCAGGTATTGCCGGGGGGCAGGGCCGGCGGCTGCTTGCCGTCGAGCAGGTGCACGACCGCGACCGCGCAGATCTTGCCCATGGCGTTGGCGATGTTCCCCGACTTGGGCACCGGCAGCCCGATCGTCGAGTCGCCGATCACGTGGATGTCCCGGTGCTTCACGGACTCGTAGGTCAGGTGATTGACCTCGCACCAGCGCTTGTCGGCGCCCACCAGGTCCGCCTGCACCGCGATGGTCCCCGCGCGCTGCGGGGGGATGAGGTTGACGACGTCGTACTTCACCTTGTCGCCGAAGTCCGTGGCGACTTCGCGCCCGCTGGGGTCCACCTTGACGACCTTGTTGGAGGCCCGATAGTCGATGTTGGGGTAGTCGCGCCAGGCCGCCCGGAACAGCCCGGCCTTGGAGATGATGTTCTGGTTGGCGTCGAGCACGATGAGCTTCGACTTCGGCTTGTTGTTCTTGAGGTACCAGGCCACCTGGCACGTGCGCTCGTAGGGGCCGGGCGGGCAGCGGTAGGCGGCGGGCGGGATCGTCAGGACGAAGACCCCGCCGTCGGGCATCGACCCGAGCTGGGCGGCCAGTTGGACCGTCTGCGGCCCCGCCTTCCAGGCGTGCAGGACCTTGTCTTGATTCTCGGCCAGCCCCTCGACCTGCTCCCACTGAAACTCCACCCCCGGCGAGACGATGAGCCGGTCGTACTGCAGATACCCCTCGCCGACCCGGACGCGCCTGGTCTCGGGCTCGATCGCCGTCGCCGCCTCGTGGCGCACGCTCACGCCGTGCCGGCGGAGCCCGCGGTAGTCGAACGTGAGGCTGTCGATCGTCCGTACCCCGCTCAGCACGAGGTTGCTGAACGGACAGGAGACGAACGTGCGGTTCGGCTCCAGTAGGATCACCTCGATCGAGGGGTCGGCGAGACGGACGTACTTGGCCGCCGTGGCGCCGCCCCAGCCACCGCCGATCACGACGACGCGCCTGCCGGTCTTGGGCGCCATGTCTCCCCGGGCCGCCCCCGCGCAACCACCCGCGAGGCCGCCGACGACCATGCCCACTCCGGACGCGCGAAGGAACTCCCGGCGCGTGATTCCTGTCATGGCGCTGCTCCTCCCATTGTCGAGTGTGGAGGCTTCACACCAATGCGCTGAACTTCCCCGACTGTTCGTTCCAGGTCGCGGCGACGGCCCAGGCGGCCATGACCGCGACGATCAGCATCAGGGCCCCCGCCCAGCCGAGCACCGCGGGGAGAAAGACGGCGACGCCCAGCTTCCCGGTGAGCTCGGTCTGCGTGAGCGCGAGCCGCGCCAGCGATGCGCCCAGCGCGAAGCAGGCAACCGCGGCCCAGAGCTTCACCTGCCCTTCGCCGGCGCGCCAGATCGATCCGGCGCCGCAGCCGCCCGCCAGCGTCATCCCGATACCGAAGAGCAGCCCGCCCGCCAGCCCGCCGGCCCCGGCGGCCGCGAACACCCATTCCGATCGGTCCTTGAGGTCGGTGAACTTGAGGATGGCGAAGCCCAGCATGCTGAGGGTCAAGGCCAGGGCCGCGGCGCGCGTGTGCTCGGCGTCGCCCGTCATGAAGGGCTCGCGGAAGGCGCGGACCAGGCAGAAGCGCGAGCGCTGGAAGATGACGCCGAACGCCGCGCCGAAGAGGAGGAAGATGCCCTGGGCCACGTAGCCCGCGCGGCTGTACACGAAGGGGAGGAGCAGGAGCAGCAGGAGCAGCAGCCCGCCCACCAGCGGCTGACGGCTGCGCCCCGGGCCCCGCGCCGCGCCGAAGACGCGCGCGCGCCCGCTCGACCAGGACGGGTGGTGCTCGACCTCCCAGATGAGATACCGGATGGCGAGGAAAGCGCCGGCGCCCAGACCGAGCATCATGCCCAGGCCCGACAGCGACAGCGCGCTCGTCGCCGAGAAGAAGCCGCCGATGTTGCAACCGAAGGCGAGGATGGCGCCAACGCCCATGAGCAGGCCGCCCAGCGCGCCCTTTACCAGCTCTCCGGCCGGCGGCACGCGCACGGCGAACTCGCAGCTGAGCAGCGCCGCCACCAGGCCGCCCACCAGCACGCCGGTGTTCAGCAGCGCTCCCGAGTAGAGCCACGGCGCGATCAAGTCCGGGCGGTGCAGCGCGCCGAGCCCGGTGAGGATCCAGTCGCCCCAGTTCCGCATGCCGTCGGAAGCGGTCCAGGGGCGATCGAAGGCGAAGAGGAAGACGTTCACCGTGGCCACCAGCACGGCCGCGCCCCACACGGGCCAGGGCCGCCGGAACATCGCGTCATGCTGCGCGGCGAAGAGCCCTTTCATTCGGACGAGCATTCTAGCATTACGCCGTGACCAGCGGGGCCGGCGAGGTATCATCCAGCAACCCACCGCCCAATGGAGCCGGAAGCGCAACGATGAATCTGGCGGCTCTCGGCAAGGACAACGTCCGGACATTCGGCGAGTGCCCGGCGCTCGCGTTCGAGGGCCGCCAGCTGACCGCGCCGCCAATCGACTGGCCAACGCGCTGCGCCGGCTCGGCGCGGGTCCGGGCGACCGGGTCGTCGTCATGCTCCCGAACTGCCCGGAGGTGATGCAGATGTACGCGGCGACCGCCAGCCCGAGGAAACCGCTGGCTTCCTTTATATAGCATGCTGGGCGATGCGCTTCGCGACGTGCTCGACCCGCGCCTGCGCGGATCGTAACCCCCTGCCGCCGGCACCGATCAGAAACATCGAGCGGTGTCCGGCGTTCTGACACCGATCCGTCCACGGGCCTCGGCCGGAATCGCCGCGGAACCCTCGTCAAAATTGGCACGATTTCCCCGTTCGGGGAGTTTGGCACGGGCGCTGCACAACTCACACGCGGTTCGAAATCGGGCTTGCCCGGATGGCGGGGCAGGCCACATGAACGAGGTGGAGCAATGGAACACAGGCAGCCCATCGTGGGGTTGAAGCGCTGGAGCCTTTTCCTCATCGTCGCGCTCATGCTCGGCGCGGCGGTTCCGGCGGGAGCCCAGAAGCCGGCGGAGACCGATACCCAGCTCGGCAAGGAGGCGAGGGAGATCGACGCCTCGGCGAGTCGCGCGGACGCGGCGCGCGTGTCCCGGCGGATCGCCGAAGAATTCTCCACGGTCCAGGTGAAGTCGTCGGCCACGGACCCGAACGCGCGGCCTCTGACGCTCCAGGACGTCCAGACCCTCCGGAGCAAGGGGCTCGGCTACGGCGAGATCACGATTCTCCTGGCCCTCTACGCCCGCCAGTCGAGCGTCACGTTCTCCACGATCGATCAGATCCGGGAGATGAAGCAGTCGGGCCAGGGTTGGGGCCCGATCGCGAAGACCCTCGGCGTCGAGCGGCTGGGTGCCGTGCGACGCGACGTCAAGCGGACCGATCACGCCGTCCGCGCCCTCGCCCAACCGATGAACGAGGGGGAGCAGAAGCACGCCGCCCAGCTCCAGGCGGAAGCCAAGGGGGTCGACGCGGAGGCGGCCGCGGCCGGATCCACCCCGGACGGCCAGCGGCGGGTGACACAGGCCATCGCGAAGGAATTCAAGGTCGACGAGTCGGTGGTCACCAGCCTGCGCAATCGGGGGCTCGGCTTCGGCGAGGTGGCCATCACCCTCGCGCTCGCGGACGAGCTGAAGAAGCGCGGGATGACCGACCAGGACGCTCTCAAGACGATCCTGGATCGACGGGCTGCCGGCCAGGGCTGGGGCCAGATCACCCACGACCTCGACCTCAAGCTCGGCCGCGTGCTCAGCAAGGTCAAGAAGACGCAGAAGGAAGTCGCACACGCCGACGGCGCGGGGGCGGCGAAGGCCGAGAAGCCTGAGCGAACGGAGCGGGTCGGACGCTGATGAACCGCCGGGCGCCGGCGCGGCAACTCCGCCGCGCCGGCGCCCGTTTCCATTTGTAAGGCCGAGTTGTCAGGCCGAGGCCCCTGTGACTATGCTCAAGCCCAGAGACCGCCCGCTGACAGGCGACTCCATCATCCTCGACCGGAGAACAGCTATGCGCTACTGCGCTGTCATGATCGTGGTCGNGCTCACCTTCGTCGGCGTCACCCCCGCCCTGGCCGAGGACCCGCACTGGCTGTTTTCGACCTCCATCAACTACTCGCGCGGCGACTACGGCACCGACGAAAACACCACGATCGTCTACGTGCCGTTCACCTTCGGCGCCGCCTGGGACCGGCTGGAGTTCAAGCTCACCGTGCCGTACCTCCGTCAGACGTCGGAGAACGTCACCGTGACCGGCGGCGGCGTCGCCGTACGGAGCGGACAGCAGGCCCGGACCACCGAGGGCGGCATCGGCGATATCCTGCTGCGGGGGTCCTACATCATCCTCGAGGAGCAACAGGTACTCCCCGAGGTCGCCCCCTACGTCAAGATCAAGTTCCCCACCGCCGACGAGGATCGGGGGCTGGGCACGGGCAAGTTCGATGAAACGCTTGGCGTCGACTTTGCCAAGACCTTCCTGGAGCGCTGGACGGGATTTCTGACCCTGGCCTACACGTTCATCGGCTCGCCCTCCGGGGCGGACCTCCGCGACTCCTTCAGCTGGTCCATGGGGGCGGCCTACAGCGTGACGCGGCCGCTCAGCGTCTTTGCGTTCCTCGATGGCGCGCAGGCCATCTCTCCGCACCAGGTAGATCCCTGGGGGCTGCGTTTCGGCTCGGAGTACCGGCTCACCAGGGTCATGAAGCTGACGGGCTCGGTGGGCGTCGGGCTCACCAGCGGCGAGGCCGCCTTCAGCCTGTCGGGCGGGGTCGCGTTCCGGTTCTGAGAGCCTACTTCCCCAGGGCCTTGCGCCGCCAGAGCTCCCACGGGCGGCCGTAGGTCCCGGAGACCGAGGCGTCCGCCTTGCGCGCCTCCTCGGGATCGAGGTAGGTGACGGGGCCCAGCGCCATCGCCTGGGCCTGCAGCCGCGCGTTCATCTCCATATAGACGCTGCGGGCGACGGCGTGGACGATCGTGGGGCCCACGACCACCGCGCCGTGGCCGCGCATGATGGCAGTGGTGTGCTGGCCCACCGTCTGCGCCAGCGCCCGGCCGAGCTGCGGGTTACGGACGAGGAGGTCCGTCAGGCCGCCCGCGTTCCGGATCTCGAAGACCGGTACGCCCTCGCCCAGGAACGCCGCCATATGATAGATGGGTCGAAGCGCGGCCGTGCTCACGCTGAAGGGGATGACCGACGG
>JGI25382J37095_10000060_pt1 | contig 17339 bp, 12 predicted proteins | sample GraSoi013_1_40cm_3_FD_37095 | JGI IMG/M metagenome (IMG submission 37095)
CCCGCGAGCTTCGCGCGCGTGAGCTTCGCGCCGCTCATCGTCGAGATGATCCGGGCGCGCGTCAGGTCGGCTTCCACCAGGACGGCCCCGGTCAGGATGGTCGCGTAGAGACTCGCTTCACGCAGGTTCGCGCCGCTCAGGTCGATGCGCTCGAGAGCGGCGAGGTCGAGAACGGCGCCTGCGAGGTCCGCCCCGGTTGCAACGGCGTCGTTCAGCTTGACTCCATGCATTCGCGCTCCCCGCAGCCGGGTGCGGACGAGCCGGGCGCGGGACATGTCGGCNCGCCGGAAGTCGACACCGGCGAGATCGAGGCCGGACAAATCGCGGCCGGTCAGGTCGATCGGACCTCGCTCGTTCCCGGCCGCNAGGAGCGCAAGCACCTGGTCGCGGCTCAACGTCGGCTGCTGCGGGCCGGGCCCGGCAGTCGCGGCAAGCNCGGCGCGACCTGGATCTGCAGCGGCGAGCCGGCGGGCCATCGAACGCATCGAGCGCGGCAGCAATTGAGCCACGTCTCCCTTCAGCTCCAGCTGCTCGCTGCGCAAGATGCGCTCCCGGCCAGTGTCGACCAGGGTCGCCTCAACGAGCCAGATCAGATCGCTCACCTTGATCACCCTCCCGAATACGACGAGCTCGGCTCCGGTCACCCTGCCGAGNTGTGCCGCGCAGGCGACGTCGGCGCACGCAGCCGCCGGGGTCCCCATCGTCTGCAACGCCCGGCCGATGCGTGCAGCCTCGACAGGTTCGTACCCGTTGCTGGCGAGGTGACTCGCTAGCCAGGCCGCGGCCGTGTTTCCGCTGGCGGCGAGGGAGGCGCCCGCCCGTGCGACGTCAGGCACCGGGCTGTGGTCCACGACCGCGAGGTCGATGACCGCCACCGATCGGTTGAAGGTCCGAAGAGCAGACTCAAAAGGCGCCAACCCGAGGCAAGGGAGAGCGATGAACAGGACCCACGACGCCGTGAAGCGACCCGCAGGAAAGCTCGATCCACACCTGTCCGCCACGACCCGCCTCCGTCGGGCACTATAACGAAACGCGGAACCGGGCTGGCGGCCTGACCTCGACGTCATGTCATTTTGCAGGGCGGCTGCAGGCGACCAAGCGGGTCGAAGTCCGTTGACGCAGCGTCACTTGACGAGCCGGCTCTTCGGCGCCTATCGGCGGGGCTCCGGGGCTGTTCCGGCGCTCGTCGTCGCGCTCTATTCCATCAGGGCCCGTACTTCAGGCTCGACGGCAGCTGTCGTGTCCACCAGCACGCAAGGGAACCGCCCTTCGAAAGGGGAGACACATGGGCATCAAGCTGGATGATGCGCGGCGCATCATTGCTGCGGCGGAGAAGAAGGCGGCCCAGATCGGGCAGCCGATGAACATCGCGGTTTGCGATGAAGGGGGAAACCTCGTCTCACACGTGCGGATGGACGGTGCCTGGCTCGGGAGCATCGATATCTCGATCAAGAAGGCGTTCACTTCGCGCGCCTTCGACATCGCCACTCGCGATCTGGCCAAGCACTCCCAGTCCGGCGGTCAGTTCTTCGGGATCAACGCCTCCAACGACGGCAGGATCATGATCTTCGCCGGGGGGATCCCGCTCAAGCGCGGCGGCGAGGTCGTGGGGGCCATCGGCGTCAGCGGCGGCTCGGGCGAACAGGATCACCTCGTCGCCGAAGCGGGAACCGACGCTCTCTGATCGGTTCTTCGCCCCCACGGCCGTGCGAGCGGCCGCGGGTAGCCATCTTCGCTCAGCGAGCGCTCTGCTCGGGGAGGTCACACATACATGGCAGGGAACAAAGCCGTAGCCTACATCGGACCGGGGAAGGTGGAAGTCCAGTCCATCGACTATCCGAAGCTCGAGCTCAGGGATGGCCCGGGGGTGAATCCAAAGAACGTGGGCCGCAAATGCGAGCACGGCGTCATCCTGAAGGTCGTCTCGACGAACATCTGCGGCAGCGACCAGCACATGGTGCGCGGCCGCACCACCGCGCCGGTTGGCCTCGTGCTCGGGCACGAGATCACGGGCGAGGTGGTGGAGACGGGCCGGGACGTCGAGTTCATCAAGAAGGGCGATCTGGTCTCGGTGCCGTTCAACATCGCGTGCGGACGGTGCCGGAACTGCAAGGAGGGGAAGACCGGCATCTGCCTGAGCGTGAACCCGGCGCGTCCGGGAGCCGCTTACGGCTATGTGGACATGGGCGGCTGGGTGGGCGGTCAGGCGCAGTACGTCATGGTCCCCTATGCCGACTTCAATCTGCTCAAGTTCCCCGACAAAGACCAGGCGCTGGAGAAGATCCGCGATCTCACCATGCTCTCGGACATCTTCCCGACGGGCTATCACGGTGCGGTCACCGCGGGCGTCACTTCCGGCTCGACCGTGTACGTCGCCGGTGCGGGACCCGTCGGCCTGGCCTGCGCGGCCTCGGCGCAATTCCTCGGTGCAGCGGCCGTCATCGTCGGAGACCTGAACCCCGAGCGGCTCGCGCAAGCGAGGAGCTTCGGGTGTGAGACCATCGACGTCTCCAAGGGCGACGTCCCCGACCAGATCGAGCAGATCCTCGGCGTGCCCGAGGTCGACGCCGCTGTCGACTGCGTCGGCTTCGAGGCCCGCGGCCATGGCTCGGAGGCGGCCCGTGAGGCTCCCGCCACCGTGCTGAACGCGATCATGACCGTCGCCCGCGCAGGGGCCAGCCTGGGCATCCCCGGGTTGTACGTGACCGGCGATCCGGGGGGCGTCGACGCCGACGCTCAGGTCGGCTCGCTCAAGATCCGCATCGGCCTCGGCTGGGCGAAGTCGCACACCTTCACCACCGGCCAGACCCCGGTGATGAAGTACCACCGCGGTCTGATGCAGGCCATCCTCCGTGACAAGGTGAAGATCGCCAAGGCGGTGAACGCGACCGTCATTCCGCTGGAAGAAGCCGCTGGCGGGTACAAGGATTTCGACAAAGGAGCCAGCAAGAAGTTCGTCCTCAACCCTCACGGGCTCGTCAGCTGAGCGGCCCGCGCCGGTATCCACGAACGGAAGAACCTCAGAAAGAGGGGATACGGAAGATGACGATTGTAAAAGTGATTGGCCGTTGGCGAACCTGGGCTATCGCCGCAGTGACGGTCGCGCTCGTCTCGGTCGGAGCGGCAGCCGATCAGAAGGGCGAGTGGACGATGACTGGGCGCACCTACGATCTGCAACGATTCAGCCCGCTCGATCAGATCACGGCGTCGAACGTCGGCACCCTCGTGCCGACCTGGACCTTCTCCACAGGCGCGCTGCGGGGACATGAAGGCAACCCGCTGGTGATCGGCAACGTGATGTACGTGCACTCCGCCTTCCCCAACACCGTCTACGCGCTCGACCTCACCAAGGCGGGTGCGCCGATGCTGTGGAAGCACGTGCCGGCACAGCCGGCGGAGACAATCCCGGTAGCCTGCTGCGACGTGGTCAACCGGGGGCTCGCCTATCACCCGAGCGGCAAGCTCTTCATCGAGCTCCTCGCCGGGGACCTGCTCGCCCTCGACGCCAAGACCGGCAAGCAGCTGTGGCGGGTGAAGAATGCCGACTACAAGGAAGGCTCGACCATGACCAACGCCCCCATCGTGATCAAGGATATCGTCATCGCCGGAATTTCCGGCGGTGAGTTCGGTGTCCGCGGTCGCGTGACGGCGTTCAACGTCAACACCGGTCAGGAGGTGTGGCGCGCCTATAGCACCGGTCCCGACTCNGAGGTGAAGATCGGNTCGGACTTCATCGCCAATTACCCCTCGCACAAGGGTCCGGATCTGGGCGTCACNACCTGGCAGGGCGAGCAGTGGAAGCGCGGCGGTGGGACGACCTGGGGCTGGTACTCCTACGACCCCGAGTTGAACCTCTTCTACTATGGCACTGGCAACCCGGGCACGTGGAACCCTGATCAGCGCCCCGGCGACAACAAGTGGTCGATGACCATCTTTGCGCGCAATCCTGACACGGGGATGGCGCGCTGGGCGTACCAGATGACGCCCCACGACGAGTGGGACTACGACGGCGTCAACGAGATGATCCTCGCCGACCTCAACGTCAACGGGAAGAAGACCAAGGCGCTGGTCCACTTCGATCGCAACGGGTTCGGTTACACACTCGACCGCACCACCGGCAAGGTGCTGGTGGCAGAGCACTTCGGTCCGGGCGTGAACTGGGCGTCGAAGGTCGACCTGACGACCGGCGTGCCGGTGCGNGACTCGAAGTACGGGACCACCTCCAAGGAGAATACGACCGGCATCTGCCCGGCGGCGATCGGCTACAAAGACCAGCAGCCGGCCGCGTTCTCGCCGAAGACCGGCTTCTTCTACGTCCCGACGAACAACATCTGCATGGACTACGAGGGCGTCGAAGTGAAATACGCCGTAGGCCAGCCCTACGTCGGCGCGATCGTGCGCATGTTCCCAGGTCCCGGCGGCAACCGAGGCAGGTTCATTGCCTGGGACGCCACCAAGGGCAAGGTCGTNTGGGAGATCAAGGAGCAGCTCGCCGCATACGGAGGCGCGCTGGCGACCGCCGGCGGAGTGGTCTTCTACGGCACNATGGAAGGCTGGCTGAAAGGGGTGGACGCTCAGTCGGGCAAGGAGCTTTGGAAGTTCAAGACGCCGTCGGGCATCATCGGCAACCCGATGACCTACCTGGGCCCCAACGGCCGCCAGTACGTCGCGGTCCTTTCAGGGGTCGGCGGCTGGGCGGGCATCGGGGTGGCGGCCGGGATCGGCCCCGAGGACCCGACTGCCGGCCTGGGCGCGCTGGGCGCGTTCGGTGACGCGGACAAGTTCAGTACGCAAGGTGGGGTGCTGACGGTGTTCGGTCTCCCGGAGAAGCTCGCCAGCCGCTGAGGGCATGCGCGGAGACAGCCGGCGCCGGCCTTGTCCGGCGCCGGGCTCCGCGCCGCGCCGACCTCAGGTACTGTACAGAAAACGAGTTCAGCCTCGGCGGACGGAGGGAGACCTCGTGAACCGCACCCGGAACTTGCTGCATAGTCCCGCGTCCTTTTCTTTTGCCTTCCTCGTCGCAGCCCTCGCATTTGGACAGGGCGTGGCCACGGACGGCCCCGCCGCGCTCCGGGTTTGCGCCGATCCCGACAACCTTCCGTTCTCCGATCGGGAGCAGCAGGGATTCGAGAACAAGATCGCCGCGCTCGTAGCCGCAGATCTGGGCGTGACGGTGAGCTACTTCTGGTGGCCGCACCGACGGGGCTTCCTGAGGAACACGCTGCGCGCCCGAGAATGCGACGTGCTGATGGGCGTGCCGCAGGACATGGATGCCTTCATCACCACGAGGCCGTACTACCGCTCCGCGTATCAGTTCGTCACCCGCGTCGATCGAGACCTCGACATCAGCTCGCTCGACGATCCTCGCCTTCGTGAGCTGAAGATCGGCGTCAACATGATCGGCTACGAGTACAACAACTCTCCAGCGGCACGCGCGCTGGGCGCCCGCGGAGTGGTCGGTCTGATCGGCTTCCCTACCTTCTACAACGAGGAAAACCGGCCGTCCGGGATCATCGACGCGGTCGCCGAAGGAAACGTCGACGTGGCGATCGTCTGGGGACCTCTGGCCGGGTATTTCGCCAAGCAGCAAGACGTACCGCTCGCGCTCGCGCCGTTGCCCGACGTGGACGTGCGCACCCGCACACCGTTCGCCTTCGGCTTCGCCGTCGGAGTGCGGAAGTCGGAGAAGGCGCTCCTGGCTCGGATCCAGGAGGCGCTCGATCGGAAGCGAGGGGAGATCGAGCGGGTCCTCGGCGAATACGGCGTTCCCCTCGCTGCGAGCGAGCGGGCCATGCAGCCCGATGGAGGGCAAGCTGCCGGTACGAAGACGGAAGCGGCCCCCGGCACCGACGGTGGCAGCCGGATCGCCGAGGCGCCGCCTGACAAACTCCTGGCATCCACCGACGAGTATCAGGGCTGGAAGTGGTTCCACGTCTATTGTTTCCGCTGTCACGGCATCGACGCGCTCGGGTCGGACCTGGCGCCAAACCTGAGAAATTCGGTGTCCTCCGAAGGGCTCGTCACGCACGATGTCTTCCTCCAGACCGTCCGCGAAGGCCGCCCGGAGAAGGGCATGCAGTCCTGGAAGGAGCTGCTCGACGATTCCCAGATCGAGCAGCTCTATCTCTACGTGAAGGCCCGCAGCGACGGCCATCTGGCTCCCGGCAGACCTCACCGGGCCCAGGCCTCCATCAAATGAGTTCCTGACCAACTCGCCAGGCAGCCTCCGCCGCATTGCAGGGACCTGGAGGGATNGCTAGCTCACAAGAACGTATCGGACGGACATGCCCTACCCGAGGGTCTATTGCGGAGGTCTTCGGTTTCCNTTCCGCTCGAGGTCCCANCGCAGACCGAGGACGACGCGGATGGGGGCACCGGGCGTAAGAAATGGCTCGATGGGCCGTCCGGGCGCGCGTCCGTCNGGGGCGAACGCGCCGAAGGTCTCGTATCGGGAGTCGAGGACGTTCGCGGCCCGCAGCGTCGCCGTCCACGCGCGCCATCGCGCCTCCGCCCCCGTTCGAAGGATCAAGTAGGGCGCGAGCTTCGGCGCGNCNTTCGCCTCNTCGCCGCGGAAGTATTGCGATCCGACGTAGTCGAATCCGGCGGAGAGCGTCAGCCATTGCAGGGCCTGAGCGCGGGCTTCCACCCTGAGATGATGTTTGGGGGTGAGCGGCAGCTGCGCGCCGGGCCGCACGGTCTCGGTGCCGTCTGGAGTCCGCGGAGTCGCGAGCACGAAATTCCCCCTGAAGGTGGCGCGGGTGTAGGCGTAACCCGCCTCGACGTCGAAGGCCCCGCGCTCCAGGCGCAATGCCAGCTCGAGCCCCGTCCTTCGGGTCTCTCCCACGTTCTGGAAGTACACCCGCGTCGTTCCGGGAGCGACCACGCTGTAGATATCGTCGCGCAGATCGGCGCGGAATGCAGTGAGCGTGGCGGTGAGGCCGCCGAATGGCGACCCGCTGACGCCCGCCTCGAGCGATCGAGAGCGGACGGGACGAAGAGACGTCAGGGTCGGGTCCGGAGCGAGGCCGGCTTGCAGACCGACGCAGGGAGCCGCAGGGTCCGCGCAGGTCAGCTCGAGAAATGCAGGCGCGCGGAAGCCCGCCGTCCACGAGGTGGAAACGAGCCAGTGGGGCGCAAAGGCCCAACTGAGGCCCGCGGCCGGGATCCAGGCCGAGAAGATGGCGTTTCCCGTCGCGTTCCCCGGCGCATCGGGCGAGGTATCGGCGATCTGGTGGGCGATCCGGTCGAAACGCAGCGCAGCCGTCGCTGACAGCCCGGTGAGAGGTCCGTCAGTGATCCGCGCCTGTTCCTGCACGAATGCGCCCGTTGCCCATTGACGATCGTACAGGTCGGAGGTGAGGCGCGGGAGCGGCTCTCCGGCCTCGCTGGTCGTGAAGCGGGGATTCGCCTCTTCGTGGACGCGCAGGCGCACGGAGCTGCGCATGACCTCCGCGCCGGCGCTGAGCCGGTTCTGCAGCGCGCCCGCACGCGTGCGGTGATCGAGCTGCAGCGTCCCGCCGGCGCTGACGGTACGGTCGAACAGGCGCGTGTCCGGGCTGATCCAGCTGGCGTTGAACTGCTCCGCGTCGAGCGAGCAGAAGAAGCCGTTGACGCCGACCGACAGACCGGAGGGGAGTCGCGCCCGCCCATTGAGCGTGACGAAATGGAGAGCAGGGTCGAAGAAGTCACCGGGCGTGTAGTTCTCCCGTCGATCGGTGCCCAGCGTCGTCTGCGGGAGGGAGCCCGGCTGCTGCAGGCGATCGACCTGGAACTGGTAGGAGAGCGTCGCGCTGGCGCCTTCCTGGCCTATGCCAAGCTTGCCGAAGGCACGTACGCCATTTCCCGCCCCACGGACCCGCCAACCCTGGTCGGAGAATTCGCTCAGGGAAAGATATCCGCTCAACGGCCCGAGCGGCCCGGAAACGAGCCCCCGGATCTCCTGATATTCCCAGCTGCCTCCTTCGATCTGCACGCTGGCTTCCGGCTCACGGCCGCCGCGCCGCGTGAGGATGTGGATCGCTCCACCGAGCGTGTTGCGGCCAAAGATCGCGTCCGGCCCACGCACGATCTCGATGCGTTCGATGTCCGCGAGGGGGATCAGCTCGAAGGCGACCTCTTCGGCGGCCGGTTCGTTGACCCGCACGCCGTCGACGAACACGCTGATGCCCTGCGGCACGCCGGTAACCGGGCTCGCGGAGAACCCGCGCAAGGAAAGGTCTTCCTGACGGAAGTTTCCCTGCTCATCGGCGAGATGGATCCCAGGGATCCGCTGCAGGGCCTCCTGGAACGTACGCGCGCCGCTCGCGCGGATCTCGCGCGCATCGATCACCTGCACCGTGAGACCGTCCGCGGACGTCCGGCTCTCCGGCAGTCGGGCCGGCCCGAGGACGGTGATCTCCTCGACCAATCCGTTCTCGTTGCGCGGACCGCTCTCCGGCGCCGGGACCGCAGACACGGATTGCTGTTCGGTTCCGGCGGCATGCGCGCCGAAGCCGATCACCAGTTGGCAAACCAGAGGCACGAAGGGCGCAGGGATGATCCGGTTCATGCCGCTCTCAAATTCCTGCCCGTGAGATTCTCAAGCGTAGCACTGCAGCAGCGAACGAAACAGGCGGCCGGGCGGGAGTGCCCCAATGCTCGCGCGTTTCGACCGGCGGCGCCGGTGTGGAGCAGGAGCGCCCGCCCGTCCCTTTCTCAAGCGTCTGCGGGCCTCCTCGCGCCTCTCGATCGCCGCCGGCCGAGCGCCCGTGCGTTATCCCTGCGTCGGGTCGTCGCCACCCTCACTTGCAGAACGCACACTCTTGGATTCCAACGCAGATCGCTCCGGACGGAATTGTCGAGAGGGCGCGGGAACCGGCAGGCTGGAACTCTGCCGGTCAGGCGAAACACCCCACAACGTTCATTGACCCCGTCTTTCGACGGCGTACACTCATCGCACTTCTGAGCACAGCCATGAAGACGCAGTACCGGCGATTGACCCATCCCCTGGTCCGCGAGGGCGAAAAAATCCGTCCGGCGACCTGGGACGAGGCGCTCGATCGGGTGGCCGCGGGATTCCGCCGGACGCTGGAGGAGGCCGGTCCGGACGCGATCGGCATCTTCAGTTGCTCGAGGGCCACCAACGAGGTCAACTTCCTCGCGCAGAAGCTGGCGCGCGTCGTCTTCGGCACGCACAACATCGACAGCTGTAACCGGACCTGACACGCACCCAGCGTCGTCGGTCTGGCGACGGTGTTCGGGGCGGGCGGCGGCACGAGCTCCTACCAGGAAGTGGAGGAGACCGAGGTCATCTTCCTCTGGGGCTCGAATGCCAGGGAGACGCACCCGATCTTCTTCCATCACGTGCTCAAGGGCGTGAACGCCGGCGCGAGGCTGTTCGTCATCGATCCCCGGCGGACCGCATCGGCGCGCTGGGCGGATCGCTGGCTGGGGCTGGAAGTCGGCAGCGACATCGCGCTGGCCAACGCGATGGGGCGCGAGATCATCCATGCGGGGCTGGCCAACCAGACCTTCATCGAGCGCGCCACCACCGGGTACACGACCTACCGCGACTGCGTCGAGCGCTACTCTCTCGAGTACGCCGAGCGCGTGACCGGCATCCCGGCCGAGGCGATCCGGGAGGCGGCTCACGCCTATGCCCGGGCCGACCGGGCGATGATCTGCTGGACGCTGGGAATCACCGAGCACCACACCTCGGTCGACAACGTCCTCGCGCTGATCAACCTCGCCTTGCTCACCGGCCACGTGGGCCGATACGGCTCGGGCCTCAACCCGCTGCGCGGCCAGAACAACGTCCAGGGCGGCGGCGACATGGGCGCCATCCCGAATCGCCTGCCGGGCTTCCAGGACGTGCTGGATCCGGGCGTGAGGGCGAAGTTCGAGTCCGCCTGGGGCGTCCGTCTCCAGCCGAAGCACGGCTGGAACCTGACGCAGATGTTCGAGGCGATGGAGAGGGGAGAACTGAAATCGCTCTTCATCATCGGGGAGAATCCCTGCCAGTCGGAAGCCGATCAGCATCGCGCGCAGGCGCTGCTCGAGGGACTCGACTTCCTGGTGGCGCAGGAGATCTTCCTCACGCCGACCGCGCAGCTCGCGCACGTGGTGCTCCCCGCCACCGCCACCTGGTGTGAAGCGGAGGGCACCGTCACGAGCAGTGAGCGCCGGGTCCAGCGCGTGCGCAAGGCGCTCGATCCGCCTGGCGACGCCCGCGACGAGCTGTGGATCATCTGTCAGATCGCGGCTCGTCTCGGCCACGACTGGGGCAATCCCAGCGCCGAGCAGGTCTGGAACGAAGTGCGCTCCCTCTCGTCGAACTTCGCCGGCATGAGCTACCGCCGGCTCGAGGAGCATGGAGGGCTGCAGTGGCCTTGCCATGACGAGCAGCATCCGGGGGAGCTCTTTCTGCACAGCCGCCTCTGGCGGGAGCCTCGAGTTGGTCCTCCCGCGCCGTTCTCGGTGGTGGATCACCGGCCGCCGGTCGAAAGACCTGATGGAGAGTTCCCCTTCGTGCTCACCACCGGGCGACGGCTCGACTCGTACAACACCGGCGTCCAGACCGGCCCGCTGCTCTCGCCGCTAAGGCGCGGGGAGACCCTGGACATCTCGGGCGAGGATGCGCGGCGTCTGGGACTCGCGGAAGGTGACGCCGTTCGCGTCTCGTCGCGTCGGGGCAGTATCGTCGCGCCCGTCCACATCGACGCCGCGATGCGCCCCGGCCTGGTGTTCATGACGCCGCACTTCCAGGACGAGGTCCCGGTGAACGCGCTCACCATCGACGCGACCGATCCCAAGTCCGGCACCGCGGAGTTCAAGGCGTGCGCGGTCCGCGTCGAGCCGGTGGCCGGAGGATAAGTGGATCTGCGCCAGCTCGAAGCGGAACCCACCGAGGACGAACGCGAAGCGATCGACGCGCGGCTGGGCTCGCACCCGCAGCGCGAAGGGACGCACTTCGCGGCGGGCCTGCGGCGCGACCGGCGTCACCTCCTCCTCCCCGCCCTGCAGGCGGCGCAAGCCCGCGTCGGCTGGATCAGCGAAGGCGTGCTCGCGTACATCTGCAAGCGCCTGGACGTTCCGCCAGCCGATGCCTGGGGTGTCGCCACCTTCTATGGGCTGCTCTCGATGGAGCCGCGCCCGCGGCGCGTCCTGCACGTCTGCGACGACATCGCCTGCCGGTGCAGTGGCGCGAACGAGCTCATCGCGGAGCTCGAGCGGACCCTGGGAGTCGGGGACAGCGCAGCCTGGCAGCGCAGCCCGTGCCTCGGCCTCTGCGATCAAGCGCCAGCGGCGTTCCTGACGGTCGCCGGTCCCGCTCCGGCGGAGCGCCTCTTCGGGCCGGTCACCGCGGAGCAGGCGCGGGCAGTCCTCGCTCCAGAGGGGACACTCCCCGCGATGCGCAGACCGCGGCCTCCACAGGCCGGCGATCCGTCGCTGCGGTTGCTCGAGCGGGTCGGTATCGTCGATCCCGGCAGCCTCGATGAGTACCAGGCCCACGGCGGGTACCAGGCGCTCGCGCGCGCCTTCGAGATGGGACCGGAGCGGGTCATCCGCGAGGTGCTCGACTCCAAGCTGATGGGGCGGGGCGGCGCCGCGTTTCCGATGGGGCGCAAATGGGACGCGGTGGCGCGCCAACCAGCGCGGCCGCACTACCTGATCTGCAACGCCGATGAGTCCGAGCCCGGCACCTTCAAGGACCGCGTGCTCATGGAGGGAGATCCCTTCGCGGTCGTGGAGTCGATGACGATCTGCGCGTACGCGACAGGTTGCGAAAAGGGATACGTCTACGNTCGCGGGGAGTACCCGCTTGCATTCGAACGGCTGCAGGGCGCGATCGAGGCGGCGCGTGCCCGCGGCCTGCTCGGCACTGACGTCATGGGACACGGCGTCCGCTTCGACATCGAGATCCGCAGGGGCGCGGGCGCGTACATCTGCGGCGAGGAGACCGCGATCTTCAACTCGATCGAAGGATTTCGCGGCGAGCCGCGCAACAAGCCTCCCTTTCCCGTCGAGGTCGGTCTGTTCGGGAAACCGACGGTCGTGAACAACGTCGAGACCCTGGTGAACGTCCTCGGCATCGTGCGCGAGGGTGGCGCCGCTTACGCGCGCATCGGCACGCCGCAGTCCACCGGCCCCAAGCTCTTTTGCGTCAGCGGACACGTGGTGCGGCCCGGCGTCTACGAGGTGGAGTTCGGGGCGACGCTGCGCGACCTGCTCGCTCTCGCGGGCGGCGTGGCCGGAGGTCGGAAGGCGCAGGCAATCCTGCTCGGCGGCGCAGCTGGCGTCTTCGTCCGCGGCGACGAACTCGACATCGCGCTCACTTTCGAGGAGGCGCGGGCGGCCCAGGTCACGCTCGGCTCGGGCGTCGTCATGGTGTTCGACGACTCCGTCGACCTGACCTCCATCCTGCTTCGCATCGCGGCGTTCTTCCGCGACGAATCCTGCGGCCAGTGCGTCCCCTGCCGCGTGGGCACGGTGCGCCAGGAGGAGGCCTTGCATCGGATCGTCACCGGGCCGCCACACGGGTCCACGGGCGCCGAGCTGGCGCTGCTGGACGAGATCGGCCGGGCGATGAAGGATGCATCGATCTGCGGCCTCGGGCAGACGGCCTACGGCGCGGTCGAGTCCGCGGCCAGGCGGCTCAAGCTCTTCGAGAAGGGCAAGGTCGGATGAGCACCTTGCTGCCGCTCGCCGGAAGGAGACGGACCGTCGAGCTGCGGATCGACGGCGACGCCGTTCGCGTCGAGGAGGGAACGACCCTGCTGCAGGCGTGCCGGCAGCAGGGAGCTGCGATCCCNACGCTGTGCTATCTCGACACNCTCCACCCGGTGAACGTCTGCCGCGTCTGCGTCGTCGAGCTGGAGGGTTCCCGCGTGCTCGTGCCGGCCTGCTCGCGCAAGGTCGAGCCGGGCATGGTCGTCCGCACCAGCTCGGAACGGGTCCGGCACAGCCGCAAGATGGTCCTGGAGTTCCTGGCCTCGTCCGTAGACCTCTCCACCACGCCGGACGTCGAGGGCTGGATCTCCGAGTACGGATGCCGCCCCGACCGCTATGGACCCCAGGCGGCGAGCGTCGCGCAGCCCGTCAAGGCCGACAACGATCTGTACGTGCGCGACTATTCGAAGTGCATCCTCTGCTACAAGTGCGTCGAAGCCTGCGGGGATGACTTCCAGAATACCTTCGCCATTTCCGTCGCCGGTCGCGGATTCGATGCGCGCATCTCGACGGAGCTGGGCGTTCCGCTGCCTCGTTCCGCGTGCGTCTACTGCGGCAACTGCATCGCCGTCTGTCCGACGGGCGCTCTCATGTTCAAGAGCGAGTACGACCGCCGGCAGGCCGGCACCTGGGACGAGGGCAGGCAGACCCGCGTGGACACTATCTGCGGATATTGCGGCGTCGGATGCACGCTGCGCTTGCACGTCCAGGACAACGAGATCGTCAAGGTGACGTCGCCCCTCGAGCACTCCGTGACGCGCGGCAATCTCTGCATCAAAGGCCGCTTCGGCTGGCGATACGTGCAGGACTGATGCGTACGGCTGATCCCCTACAGCCGCAAGGCTGCGTGAGGTGTACGATTGCGGGAAACAGGAACGGGAAGTGAGTCATGCGCGCGGTGGCGATGGTCGCGGTGCTTGTCTCTGCCTTCGGGTGCGCGAGCCAGTCGCCCGCGAGCAACGTGCTGGTTTTCACGCGGACCACGGGATTCAGGCACGCGTCCATTCCGGCCGGCATCGTCGCGATTCGCGAGTTGGGAGCGCAGGCGCGTTACACCGTCGACGCCACCGAGGACCCCGCGGTCTTCAACGAGGCGCGCCTGGCGGGTGTGAAGGCCGTCGTCTTTCTCAACACCTCGGGCACGGTGCTGAACGACGACCAGCGCTCGGCGCTCGAGCGCTGGATACGCGCGGGCGGCGGCTTCCTCGGCGTTCACGCTGCCGCCGACACCGAGTACGAATGGCCGTTCTACGGCGAGCTATTGGGCACATGGTTTGCGCGACACCCCGCCGTGCAAACCGCTACCGTCCACGTCATCGATCGCGCTCATCCGGCGACGTCGCCGCTGCCCGAGACGTGGACGCGCACGGACGAGTGGTACGACTTCCGCGCGCAGCCATCCGGCGTCCGCGTCCTGGCCGAGGTGGATGAGTCGACGTACACGGGCGGCAGCATGGGCACGCACCACCCGATCGCATGGACACACGGCGTGGGCGCGGGCCGATCGATCTACATCGCCATGGGGCACACCGAGGAAAGCTACGCGGAGCCGCTATTTCGGGAGATGCTACTTGGCGCCCTGCGATTCACTTCTGGCGACGCCCCGACGCCGTGAACGAGCCTGCGGCTCGATCCAACAGGCGCCCCGAGATCCGCGACGGCGTGAAGGGAGCGAGGGAGGCAAGCCCGTTTTCCCGAACCGCTGCGAGGCGGTTCGGGGCCTGTCATTCGACGTTGCTCATCATCCAGACATCGCCCTCGCCGGGTTGCAGGCGATCGAAGAGAACCCACTTTCCGTCCGGCGACCAGACCGGGTAATCAATGCGCACGCTCGGATCGGCAAATTCGAAGACCTTCTCCGGCGCCGCCCCGCCGATCGGCGACACCCAGAGCACCTTGTGTCCGACCACGTCCATGATCCGCGAGCGATCGGGCGAGAACGAGATATGCGCGCCGCCTTTTTGATCGACCAGCTGCCGCGGCTCTCCTCCGGCAGCCGGAACGATCATGGTGGCCGGCTTTCCACCGCAGGTGCAGCGGAAGACGATGGAGTCGTCCGCGTCCGTCCAGCGCAGGAAGTGACCGCCGACGCCGACGTTCGTCAATTGCCGCGCTCCACTTCCGTCCGCCTTCATCGTCCAAACCTCGGTGCGGCCGCTCTGGTCGGACTGAAAGGCGATGCGGCCGCCGTCGGGAGAGAAAAAGGGATTGGCATTGATCGCTCGGTTCGAGGTGAGCCTGGTGAGCTTCCCGCTCTCGACCTCGAGCTTCCAGATGCTGGGTGAGCCGGAGCGCGAAGAGAAGAACGCGATCGCCCTACCGTCGGGCGACCAGTTCGGCTGGAAATCGCCGCCGCGGCCGCTCGTCAGCCGGCGCGTGCTTCCGTCCTGCAGCGAGTAGAGCCAGATGTTCATGTCGCCGCCCCGGTCGGAGTTGAACGCCACCGAGCTACCGTCCGGCGACCAGGCACCGCGGCTGTCCTCTCGTGTGGTGCTGATGAGAGGCTCCGGATCACCGGTGGGCAAGCCCTTCGCCGGCGATACTGGCAATCGCCAGATGTCGGCGTTCTGGCGCAGCGTCGTAAAGGCGATGAGCTTGCCGTCGCGCGAGATCGCCGGCTCGACGTCCTGGCCCGCTCCCGTCGTGACCTGTTGTAGCGGGCCGTCGAGCGCGCCATCGGCCGTGATGGCCGCGCGCCACAGATTCATGCTGCCGCTTCGGTCAGAACTGAAATAGACGTACTTGCCGAGGGGCGACCAGGCCGGGCGCACGTCCGCGGGATAGTCGTTGGTGATCGAGTTGATCTGCTTGGTCTCTAGATTGACCACCCGCACGTCGAACTTGGTCCGCTCGATGTTCTGGAAGACGATCTTCGACCCATCAGGCGACCAGCTGGGCGCGACGTGCGCCACCTGCTCGCTTGAGTCGGTGGTGACCTGCTGCGGGTTGTGGCCTCCGGCGTCGACGACCCAGATGCGGCGCGGTCCTGCCCAGGAAGCGTCCACCGCGATCCGGCTGCCGTCGGGCGAATAGGAAGGGTTGAATGCGTTGTGAACGAACGCGATCTCGGTTCCGGCGCGCAGGTCGAGCTGCCAGACGTCTCCTTCGTCGAACTCGCCGAACACGTCACCGGGCTGGAGCTTTTGATCGGGCCGCTGCGCGCGCACGAAGAGGACTCTCGTGCCGTCGGGAGACCATGCGGGCTGAAGTTCGTCGTGCGGCCCCCGCGTCAGCTGCTCCTCCTTCCCGCTCTCGAGGTCCTTGCGGAAGACCTTGCGCGACTGACCCACGCGGGCCACGTACAGGATCGATTTGCCGTCCGGAGACCAGGCCGGATACTCCTCGATTCCGCCCGCGAAGGTGACTTGTGTGAGCGTCGGATGGATGGATAGCGCAGCCATCCTTCCGCGCGCGGCGATCCAGAAGATGGTTACCGCGATGGCGGCACCGACCATCGCAGCAAGGGCCAGCCGGGTGGGGCTCGCCAGCAGCTCCCGGTGCGGCGCCGCGATCGCTCCTGCACCGGACTGCGCGGTCGGCAACAGCCTTCGCCCAAGCATGTCGAGCGACCAGGAGACGGCCACCACGGCCGGAAACGCGAGCGCCAGCGCGAGCACGACGAAGGTCAGCATGCGGTCGGGCAGGTGCAGCCCGTGCATGATCGGCTCCACGATCTGCAGGAGCGCGAAAGCCACGATGCCGTATCCGGCGATGGCGCGCAGGATGCGGCGCCGCTTGCCCTCGGTGATGACGGCCACGCGTGCNCCCTGGCGGAAGAGTAGCACGCATNNTCTGCGTGAGGCGCCTCGCAGTGCGCGACGCCGAGGCGAGCGACGTGCTCGTCGGCGTCGGCCACTGACGTCCTCAGCCCGTCGTCTTGGCGGCGAGGACGTCGACCCGTTCGATTCGCGGCGGTTCGGCGAGCAACTCGCTGGCGCGCTTCATCAGCGCAGCGGCGATGGGACCGCCCAGGTGCGCCTGGCGGCCGGCATCGTCGGGGAACGCGTCGAAGATTCCGAACTCGGTTTCGCCCAGCCGGATCGCGAACCAGACCCGGGTCTGGGTTTCCGCCTGTGCCGCCGGCAGGGCACCCTCGAGGAATCTGGCCACTTCTGCTTCTTTGCCCGCTTTCGCGCGCAGGCGCACCAACAGACCNACTCGGACCATGGTCANCTCCTTGCGACGAGGTACGCCCCTGTGAGTCCCCGGGCTCGCTTTCGATTCATCTCGACGCGTTTGGCCATCGCTCGCTACGGTCGCGCCTCCGACGGACGTTCCACTGTCACCGGGCTCGTTACCGGGNTCTGCCGCCCCAGGCGTGCCAGGCGCGCCACACCATACGCGACGAGGACGACGGCCCCAAACTGTGCGGGAGTCAGGCCGAGGTACCGGGCGTCGGAGTAGGGGAGATCCGTCGCGCGCAAGAAGTCGAGGAAAAAGCGCGCCGTGCCATATCCCACCGCGAGCACGGGCAGGAGCCTCCCCTGCATCGTGCGGCGGCGCTCGAGCGCGTACAACAAGCCGGTCAGGGCGAAGAGGACCAGGGCGTCGTAGAAACCGAGATCGTGGCGCGCCCCGTCGGGAAATGCCACTGCCAGCGCAAAGGAGGTGAGGCGCCCGGGATGATCGTG